>PPYE01661938.1_pt1 | contig 26307 bp, 22 predicted proteins | sample 1559881 | NCBI WGS metagenome assembly PPYE01 (sample SAMN08240022, study PRJNA423297) | Human gut metagenome, whole genome shotgun sequencing project. | reverse complement strand
CGTGGTCGGCATGGCAGTGTCTTCAATGGCCTGACCGGTCACGCCGGTCATATCTTTTACCTCACTGCCGCCATTCTCCACGAACACGATGCTGGCTTCGTCGGCGGTCCACTTTGCGGAAAGGGTAGTATCCTTTTCAAGGGTAATAGGAGCATCAGCAATATACGTTTTGCCGTTCTCGTCTGTCCAACCTACAAACGTATAGCCTGTCTTTTCCAAATTCCCGCTGTTTCCAGCGACCTGGGTATTGGGATTGGTAACCGCAACTTTCTGAGGATCAGGAGCCGTACCGCTGGTAGCCCCATTACCATCGTAGCTAAGAGTGTATGCCTGCTGCGTCAATGTAACAGTAACAATAGCACCGCCAGGTACATTGTCTAAGTTCCAAGTTCCGTCCTTATTGTCAACCGAAGAATACGGAGCGTCTTTTCCTGCGCCATCCTCCGGATGCGTCGGACCTTCATTGCTAGAGGTCACAGTAACAGTATATCCTGTTGCAACGCCTTCCTTGAGCTTCAGCAGAATGTCCGCACAGTTCAGGTTATCGTAGGTATACTGCACTGTAAACGTTTTGCTAGGGACAACCACCATGTTCTGGGTCCCATTCTGCAAATTATCCAGCGTAATATAGTCCCCCGCATTGACCAGCTGTGCCGCCACATCATCAATGTTCTGTACTTTTACCTCAAAAGTAATAGCAGAACCAGTCTTAGCCCACTGGGCATACAAGGTGATGTTTGAAGTCACGGATTCGATGGAACTGCCTTTCGCATAGCTGTTACCTTTGCCATCAGGCTGAGTGTTCCATCCCAAGAAGGTATACCGTTCACGAATCGGAATTTTGTCACTTACGGTATAATTCTTACCAGATGTTACCTGACCATTCTCAGGCATGTTATCGACTTTTGCATCTGTATTCTTGTTGTAAGTCACATCAAAGGTGTTTTTTACCACCTCAAATTCCACAACATTGCCAGCTGCATCACTAACAATTGTATGCAGTTTCGATGCCTGCTCATCATCCGCAAGCTTATAGCCGTTCGGCAACGAAATCGAGGTTCCCTCGCCAACTTGGACTGTTATTTCGTCGCCAACCTTACCGGTTGTCGCCATAACTTGATCGCCAACCGGGTCACCCTCTGCATCTACAAACTGCACATAAACCGTACGAGTTTGTCCTTGCCATACAGCATAAAGAGTAACATCGTGGTTCGGCATTTCAAAAGTATTCGCTTGCCCTACCGGATATTCCGCAGAGGTTGCATCTTTGCTTGTTGACCACCCCAAAAATGTATAACCAGGACGAGAAAGCGTACTATTCGCAACAGTTACTAGTTTGCCTTCCTGGTATTGATCACCCGTAGGCACGATACCTGTATAGTCATTACAGTTCGGATCGTAGTTCAAATTAAACTCTTTAATATTGAGGAGTACACCATCAACATGATACCCATCGCTTTCTTTCTTAACAACATACCACAGAATATATTGTTCGTTGGGATCATAGGTCACCGGTTTACCATCAATCGTCTTATCTCTCAAAGAGTTCCTTATTTGGTCATCACTAGGAAAACTGCTTAGATACGGCTTCACTCCATCGCCGCTAGCGGAGAAATGGAAACCACTGTCCTTGATTGCTCCACTAACCTTAATAGCTGCGCCATAATCCGAATTTTCTTGTGCCTGCGGTTCAAAGGGAATCTTACCATCAAGTCTGATGTAGAACTGTGCGGTGGCACCTTTATCATTGTTCCAAATGGCATACAGGGTCATGTCATATGCAGGCAATGCATACTCCTGTCCAGCCTGATAAGTCGGTTCCGTGTAATGTTCCGCAAGTCCAGCAGCAGAGTTCGGATCTGTACTCCAGTAAACAAATTCCCCCGTTGAATTTTTAACAGTTGGGAAAGTAACCAATGTTCCCGGTGTCCCAGTAATTTTCTGCTGAGAAATTTCACCATTGCCGCCATTCAAATTAAACGTAATTGTGACTGTATCCTGCCCATCATCAATTACATAAATTGCAAATGTTTCGCTAGCATCGCCGTCACCATTAGTAAAGGTATGCTTCACAACTGCACGGCCGGATTTCAAACCTTTAAATTGTGCTGTCTGCCTATTGCTTCCCGAACTGATTCTGACCACATCGGAACCAATGGTAACAGTCCATGAATGATTTACGCTACCCCACCAACTTGAAGGCTTCCCTGCCTGTCCGGTAATACTTAACGTTCCACCAACCTTCATCGTATTGGGGTCTGCCGTCGAAGTCGCGTACTGACTAGGGGTATCCTGTTCATTGCCCTCTTCCGCCACCGTCGCCACGACAAAGGGGCTGAAAGAGTCAACAGTGAAGGTCACGTCGCCGTTTTCGGCAAAAACGCCGTTGTCAACAGAGCCGTCCGCCTTGATGTGGACAGCGTTGATCAGTTCGCCTTCGCCGGGCTGCAGAGCCACACCGGACAGAGTCACGGTAGCGCTCACGCCTTCGGGCAGGGTATACGCATTGCCTTCGGCATCCACCAGGCTGATGTCGTAAGCCTCAATGCCCACAACATTCACACCGACAGCTTCCATCAGGGCATTCATGTTATCATCGCCGATAGCATCGCCCATGGCGTTCATCTGAACGGTAACACCTTCCGGCAGAACAGCGGTAACGGCAGCCTTGGCATTGCCGGCTTCGGCAGTCAGGGTCTGTTCCGCAGTTTCGGGAGTGGCCGCCTCATAGTAGACCACCACGGTGTTGGGATCAACCTGCTGATTTTCAACACCTTCGGCCAGGGTAACAGCAGCCGGGCCCTCGGTCAGCACCAGTTCGGTGGGCTGATCGGCACACAGCGTGTAGCCCTCGATTTCGGGGGCTTCAATCTCAACGACTTCACCGACGGGAGCTTCACCGGTGACTTCCTCGCCAATGGCTTCTTCGGTAGCCTTGTCGAGATACTTCACCGTATAGCTCACCATCATCACCGGCTCCGCGGTGGGAGTCGCAGTGGGCTCCGCGGTCGGAGTCGCGGTGGGCTCCGCAGTCGGAGTCGCAGTGGGCTCCGCAGTCGGAGTCGCAGCGGGCTCCTCAGTGGGAGTCACAACAGGCTCCTCAGTGGGAGTCACAGCAGGCTCCTCAGTGGGAGTCACAGCGGGCTCCTCAGTGGGAGTCACAACAGGCTCCTCAGTGGGAGTCACAACAGGCTCCTCAACGGGAGTCTCCGCAGGCTCCTCAACGGGAGTCTCCGCAGGCTCCTCAACGGGAGTCTCCGCAGGCTCCTCGGCGGGAACCTCAGCCGGCTCCTCCTCAACAGGCACAGATTCGCCTTCAGCACCGGTCTCCTCAGCCGGCTCACTGGTCGGCGCAGGTGTCGCCGCGAGTTCATCGTCGGCAAAGGCCTGGACCGGAGTCAGGGAAGCCAGCATCGCAAAGACCAGCAGTACGCTGATCACGCGGCGTGCCTTGAACCATAACTTGTCCATATAGTTCTCCTTTCCGGGTGCACAGCACCCTTCACTAATTGCCTCATCAGAGGACAATTCATGACTTTATGCTCCTATCATACACCCCGCCGGTCACAATTTGGTCACAAAACCCCTGCGAGAATGGAAAAGCCGGCTCTTTTTTCAAACTTTTTTCCGTTTTCTGTCCAAAACAGGTCCATTTCCGTTCGCCGCGGGCGGAAATTTTGTGCTGTGGACCATCCCGCACGCATGGGCGGCCCCGCGGCCTGCATACCCATAAAGGGACCGAACCTGCTATTTTCCGGAAGGAGGTCCTTTCATGAAACAGCCGCCGCTGTCCATACGGGAAGTCTTTCTCACCGCCGATCTGTCCCAGCGCCGCCGCACCCTGTGCCGGCTGGCAGAATCCTGGCTGCGCACCGTTGTCCGGCAGGTCCGGGGATGAGGGCCGCCATCTACTGCCGCCTGAGCAAGGAGGACGAAGCCCTGCCCGACGGTCCCCGGGAATCCGAAAGCATCCAGAACCAGCGTGCCATGCTGCTGGACTACGCCCGACAGCAGGGCTACGAGGTGACGGGCATCTATACCGACGAGGACTACTCCGGCATTGACCGCGGCCGCCCCGGATTCAACCGGCTGCTGTCGGCCGCCCGGGCGGGGGAATTCGATGTGATCCTGGTCAAGACCCAGTCCCGCTTCACCCGGGATATGGAGCTGGTGGAAAAATACCTGCACGGGTTGTTTCCTTTGTGGGGCATCCGGTTCATTGCGGTGGTGGACCATGTGGACACCGCCGACGCCGCCGGCAAGAAAAGCCGGCAGATCAACGGCCTCATCAACGAGTGGTATCTGGAAGACCTGTCCGCCAACGTCCGCTCGGTGCTCACCCACAAGCGGCAGGCGGGGCAGTACATCGGCGCCTTTGCGCTGTACGGGTATGCCAAGGACCCGGCCGACCACAACCGTCTGGTCATCGACCCGGAAGCCGCCGGGGTGGTGCGGCGGATCTTCGGGCTGTATCTGGCCGGGTACGGCACCACCCGCATCGCCCGCCTGCTCAATGCCGAGGGCATCCTGCCGCCGGGGCGCTACCGCCTGCAAAAAGGAATCGTACCTTATTATAATAACGAAGCTTCCGGGCAGAGCTGGACCAAGGCCACCGTCCACCGGCTTTTGACCACCCGTACCTACGCCGGGGACCTGGAGCAGGGGCGGCACCGGCGGGTGAGCTACAAGTCCCGCCGGACCGTCTGGCTGCCCCGCCGGGACTGGATCGTGGTCCCCCACACCCATGAAGCCATCATTGACCCCGCCGATTTCCAGCGGGTCCAGCAGATGCTGCATGGTCGGGCCCGCAGCGGCACCGGCGGCCAGGTCCATCCCCTGGCGGGCAAGGTGGTCTGCGGTCTGTGCGGCCGGGTGATGGAGCAGACCGGTTCCGGCCGCACAGGGGAGGACGGCCGGCGGCCCCGGTATTTCCGCTGCCGCACCGCTCTGGCCGACAAGCACCTGTGTCCCGGCCAGCCGTACCTGCCCGCGGCGGCGCTGGAACAGGCGGTGCTGGAAGCCCTGCGCCGGCAGCTGGGCCCTTTTCTGCAGCCCCAGGACCCGGCCCTGCTCCCCGCCGACCGGGAGCAGGCCGCCCGACAGGGGGAGTGTTGCCGGCTGCGGGCAGAGCTGGCCCGCCGGGACGCCGCCCTGGAAAGCCTTTACCTGGACAAATGCAGCGGCCTGTTGGAGGAAAGCCAGTTCCTGGCCCTGAACCGCCGTCTGCGGCAGGAGAGTTCCCGGCTGCAGGAGCGCCTGCAGGCGCTGGAATCCGCCCCCGACGCCGCAGCCGCCCGGGCCGCTCTGCAGGCCCGACTGCGGGAAGCCGCCGCCCTGCCCGTGCTGGACCGGGCCCTGGTCAGCCTGACCATCCGGCAGATCCTGGTGTACCCGCCGGATGGCGGGGCCCGCCCCATCGAGATCCGCTGGGATTTTTAACCGGTGCGGCGTGGAAAGCAGCGTCCCGCCCAGGTGGGATAGACCTCGCCGGAGGCCACGGTGGCGATATATTCCTGAAAGGGCACCGTCACATTGCGGGCGGTCTCGGTGGGGCGGCCCAGATGCACCGTGATGGTCTTGGGCACCACCACCTCGGTGAGCACCCTGCCCTGGGGGCAGTTTCCCGCCGGGGCCGGACCGCTGCCGCCCCGCCCCGAAAACAGGGGATGGGGCGGAATGGTCACATTGTTTTCCGCCGCAATGCCCGCGGTGGCCACCGCGGCGTCGGCGGGCAGGAACTGCAGCCGCGCCACCGTCTCCTGTCCGTCGAACACCTGCACGCCGCTCAGACGCACCGTCTGCCAGCCTTCCTTTTCGGCCACCAGGTCATACACGGCGTAAGGCCGCACCGACGTGTTCCCCTCGTCCAGACTGTAGGAACGGTCGGGGGCGGCCAGCCCCGTCTGTACGGCGGTGCCGTTTTCGTCGGTTTCCAGGCGGGCCACGACCACCCCGGTCTCGTCCAGAACGGTCACCCGCACCCCCGCCAGCGGCGCGGCCTGTTCGGCCAGGGCCGCGGCGATCCAAATACTGCCAATCGGCATAGGTAACACCTCCCTGCCAACAAAATATGTTTTTCCCCGCCCCCCTGTGCCCCCGCGGCGGAAAAAACAGGGAGGTGCCCTTCCCATTTTTCCGGGTTTGCGCTATACTGAAGGAAACAAATCCTTGGGGGGTATCCTGAAATGCGCCATACCATTGAAAACGAATTCATCCGCCTGACCGTGGACACCCACGGTGCCGAGGCTGTCAGCGTCATCAACAAGCAGACCGGAGCCGAGATGCTCTGGCAGGCCGACCCGTCCGTCTGGGCCCGCCACGCGCCCATCCTGTTCCCCTACACCGGCAAGCTGACCGGCGGCAAGATGCTGGCCAAGGGGATGGAGTACACCGGAGGCCAGCACGGTTTTGCCCGGGACGTGGAACACACCCTGGTCAACCGGACCGACGACACCCTGGTGTTTGAGCTGCACGCCAATGCCGAGACCCTGAAGAAATGGCCCTATGCCTTTGTCCTGCGCTCCACCTTCACCCTCAACGGCAAGACCGTGGGCCACACCCTGACGGTGGACAACCCGGTGGAGGACCAGCTGCGGTTCGGCATCGGGTATCATCCGGCCTTTGCCATCCCCTTTGACGACAAACACACCACCACCGACTACGAATTCCGGTTCAGCGAGCTGGAAAGCCCCCTGTGCATCAGCAGCCTGCCCAACGGTCTGCTCAACGGGCGGGAGTTCTACTATCTGGCCCGCAACACCAAGGCCATCCCCCTCACCGACGACCTGTTCCAGAACGACAGCTTCTGCATGGTGAACCTGCGCAGCGCCAACCTGGCCATTGTGGAAAAGGACACCGGCCGGATGGTTTCCTGCAACATTGAGGGATATCCCTATGTGCTGATCTGGTCCGCCAAGGCCAAACCGGTGCGGTTCGTCTGCATCGAGCCCTGGCAGAGCCTGCCCGGGGAGGAGAACGGCCCCATCGACTGGGACCAGCGCCCCTGTGCCGCCAGCCTGGAAGAGGGCGAGACCTGGTCCACCACCCTGTACACCACCTTTGAACGGTGATGGCCCGCTGTACACCCCATTGCCGCGCCCGGGCCTGGGCGCTGGCCGGCGCCCTGCTGGGCGCCGCTGTTTTTCTGGCCCTGTACGGCGTGCGGGTGCTGGACCCCACCGACGCCGGTTGGATGCTGCAGGCCGGGGCGGACCCCGCCCAGCATTATCTGGGATGGGTGCAGTACCGCCACAGTGACTGGCATCTGCCCTACCTGGGCATGTCCTATACCACCATCTATCCCCACCGGGTCAGCGTGCTGTACACCGATTCCCTGCCCTTGTTCGCGGTGTTTTTCAAGCTGCTCAGCCCGCTCCTGCCCGATACCTTCCAGTATTTCGGCTGGTGGGGGCTGCTGTGCTTTGTGCTGCAGGGGGCCCTGGGCCAATGCCTGATCGCCCGTGTGGGCGGCGCCCGCACCCACACCGCCCATGCCGCCGCCCTGGCGGGGGCGGGGGTGCTGCTGCTGTTTCCCGCCCTGCGCATCCGCATGTTCGCCCACACCGCCCTGGCCGGCACCTGGCTGGTGCTGGCTGCCCTGTGCCTGTGGGCCTTTGCCGGTACCCTGTGCCGCACCACCCTGCGGGCCTGCCTCTGGTGGGCCCTGCTGGGTCTGCTGGGCGCCGGGATCCACCTGTACTATCTGCCCATGATGGGCATTGTGGCCGTGGGCTGTGCCGTGGCGGCGCTGCTGCGCCGCCGGGGTGCGGCCTATGCGTTGCTGCCCATCCTGTCCTTCTGCGCCGCCGCCCTGGGGGAACTGTTCCTGCTGGGCGCTTTTTCCGGCAACTATTCCGGCACTTCGGCGGGCTGGCTCAACGGAGCCGACCTGGCCGATCTTTTTGTGCCCGGTTTTGATGACGGCTTTGAATCCTACGTCTATATCGGCCTGGGCGGGGTACTGCTCTGCGCCCTGGCCCTGACGGCGGGGCTGATTGCCTTTGTCCGCCGGAAGGACAAGCCCGCCCTCTGGCGCCGCATCGCCCCCTGGGCCGTGTCGGCGCTGGTCATTGGTCTGCTCAGTGCCTTTGCGGCCATGTCCGACACCGTGACCTTTGCGGGGCACACCCTGTTCACCTGGCCCATGCCCGGACCCCTGCTCACCCTCTGGTCCATGTTTTCCTCCTGCGCCCGACTGGCATGGCTGCTGGGCATGCTGCTCCTGGTGCTGGGGGCCGGTCTGCTGCTGCGGGTCTGCGAACCCCGCTCCGCCCTGGCCCTGCTGGCGGTCTGTCTGGCCGTACAGACGGCCTCCCAGTGGCCCTCCCTGGCCGCCACCGCCGCCAATTACCGCAGCGATGCCCGCTACACCTACACCTCTCCCCTGCGGGACCCGGGGTGGCAGGCCGTGGCGGACAGCGGCCTGATCCAGCACCTGTCCTTTGCTTCGCTGGACTGGTCCTCCTCCACCTTCTGGGGATGCGCCGCGCTGGCGGCGGAAAATGACTGGACCATGAACAGCTTCTATCTGGCCCATATGGACACCGTCACCGCCGCCGACAGCATTCCCGCCCAGATGGACACCCTCCAGCCCGCCACCCTGTACGTTTTTTCCAGCAAGGGGGACGAGCTGCGCCGGGGTCTGTATGACCTGCATTACTACCGCCTGGACGGGGTGCTGGTGGGCAGCCTGGAAGAGCTGCCCCTGCCGCCCGCCGAGGCAGCCTCCGGCACGGTGGCCGTGGACCTGGACACCCTGGGATTTGCGGAAGGCTCTTCCAGCACCCATGATGCCGACGGCGGCATTACCCTGGCCGGCGGGGAGAGTGTTTCCGGGGCCGGCTGGACCCTGCTGCCCGGGCGGTATGTCTGTACCATCCGGGGCGAAGGGCTGGACCACTGCTATGTGCGCAGCGGTTATCACCTGGAAAAGCAGCCGTATCAGGCTCTGGACATCGTATTTCTGGAAGGCAGCGCCCAGGTGGTGTCCTTCCAGTTTGACCTGGGGACCAACGCCCCGGGATGGGAGTTTGCCGTTCATACCCTGGACGACCGTTCCCTGCGCCTGCAGGAAGTGACCCTGACCAAAATCAGTTGAAAGGAGGCGGCCTATGCCGTCCAATCTGCCGGCCGCCGGTGTGGCGGCCCGGGTGCGCCGCCGGCCCGCCCTTCTGGTCCTGCTGGCAGCGGAACTTCTGCTGCTGGTGGTGGCCTTTTACGGGGCGCTGCGCCCCCTGCCCGCCTGTACCTTTGCCCCCGCCGACCTGGAAAACTGGGCCGTGGAGGCAGCCCTGTCCACCGACGAAGCGGGCCGTACCGGCAACGGCACTCCGGGACAGGCCCCGGCGGAGACCCTGTTTTCCACCCCGATGCTGGACCTGCCCGCCGGGTATTACCGGATCACCGTGCGCTACCGGGCCCAGGCCTGGGTGAATGACGACGGAAAGATCGCCGTTCCCAGCCTGAGTTCCTACACCGAGCAATCCGGCACCGTGTACACCTATGAGGGACATCTGGACCCCGGTGCAGACAGCCAGACCCTGGATCTGTGTGTGGGCGGGCACAGTACCGACGCCCGCCTGCTTCTGCGGCACAACGGCGCGGTGTTTTATCTGGAAAGCCTTTCCCTGGCCCCCAACCGGGCCCTGATGCTGCTGTTGGCGGCGGGGCTGGCCCTGGGCCTGCTGGCAGCCGACCTTCTGCTGGCGGCGCTGCTGCCCTCCAGTCCCCTGGCGGTGCCGGTCCCGGCCCGGGCGGCCCTTCTGGGGCTCGGGGGGATGGTGGTCCTGGCCTGCCTGCCCCTCTTGCAGAACAACGGGGCCATGGGCGGCCATGACCTGTACTTCCATCTGCAGCGCATCCAGGGCATTGCGGACAGTCTGGCCGGGGGCGAGTTCCCGGTGCGGCTGTACCATGAGGTGAAGAGCGGGTACGGGTATGCGCCCTCCCTGTACTACGGGGAGCTGCTGCTGTATCCGGCGGCGCTGCTGCGTCTGCTGGGGCTGGATCTGCGTCTGTGCTACCAGGGATATATCTGGGCCATTACCCTGGCCACCGCCCTGGTGAGCTACCGCTGCCTGCGGGAGATCTTCGGCCGCCGCGGACCGGCGCTGCTGGACGCCGCCCTGTATCTGCTGTCCCCCTACCGGCTGGTCTGCCTGTATGTGCGGGCGGCCGTGGGCGAATACACCGCCCTGCTCTTTCTGCCCCTCATCGCCCTGGGCCTGTGGCGGCTGTACACCGGCCGGGGCCGTGCCTGGGTCCTGCTGGCCGTGGGATTCGGCGGCCTGCTGCAGACCCACATCATCACCCTGATCCTCACCACCCTTCTGGTGCTGTGCCTGGTACTGGCCCTGTGGCGCCGGACCTTCCGCCGCCGCGTTCTGCTGGAATGGGGCAAGGCCGCCGGGGTCTGCATCCTGGTGAACCTGTGGTTCCTGGTGCCCTTTGTGAGCATGGCCGGGAGCCGGCTGTCCCAGAAAAGCGGCGGCCTGGACGTGCCCGGGCTGACGCTGGCCCAGCTGCTGACCCGGGGCGAAACCGCCGTCTGCGGGCTGGCCCTGCCCCTGGGCGGGGCGCTGCTCCTGGCCGTGTATCTGCTGTTCCCGCCCGCCCCCGGTCCGGCCCGCACCGCCGGCCTGTGTGCCCTGGCGGTGGGCGCCTTTTCCCTCTTTGCCAGCACCGACCTTTTCCCCTGGCAGACGGTGACCCGCCTGCCGGTGCTGGGGACCCTGCTGGGCTCCATTCAGTTTCCCTGGCGGTTCCTGGGTCTGGCGGCCTTTGCGCTGGCCCTGGCCTCCGGCTGGGCGGTGCAGGGACTGAGGCAGGCGGGCAGGGCCTCGGCCGCCCGGGGTGCCGACGCTGCCCTGCTGGGCCTGACCCTGCTGTTCTGCCTGCAGTTTTTCCCCGACCATGTATCCCTGGACACCGACAGCTATCTGGGGGATCCCTCCCAGTGGCTGGTGCTGGACAATTCCAATCAGGTCTGGCCCATGGATGACCTGTATCTGCCCCGGGGCGCCGTACCGGAAGGCCTGGGCTTTGCCGCCGCCCAGCCGGCCGGCATCCAGGTGGAGGAGATTTTGCGGGACGGCCGCACCACCACCGTCACCTGTTCCACCGGGGACGGGGAAGGGTTTGTGGACCTGCCTTTGCTGTATTATCCCGGCTATCACACCGACACCGGCACCCTCTACCCGTCGGAGCAGGGTCTGGTGGGGCTGGCGGTGCCTGCCGGATTTGAAGGCACCGTCACCGTGACCTGGCGGGAACCCAAGCGCTGGCTGGCCGCCGATCTGGTCTCGGCGGTCACCCTGGCCGCCCTGGCGGGACGGGCGCTGTACCGCCGCAAAAAGCACAGATAAAAACAAGACCCCCGTGTTCTGCCCGAAGGCAGCGCACAGGGGTCTTGCGGTTTTTATTCCCAGATCCAGGCGTAGGTCTGCATCTCCCACTGTTGTTCCGGGTTCAGATCCATGGACAGGAGCGCCTCCTCCAGGGCAGCGGCCAGATCAGGGCGGCTGCGGGTACAGTCGTCCAGCAGGTACCAGTCGATCTCGGCTGCCGCGCCCGTTCGGACCCGGTCCAGGTGGTCCCGCATGCAGAGATTCTCCATATCGGTACCGCAGAGCACGCAGAAGCTCACCGCCGCCGCCAGCACCCAGATGCGCACCGCCGGCAGTCTGCGCCACAGCCGCAGCAGGGCCAGCACGGCGGCCAGCCCCAGCACTGCCAGACACCAGGCGGAGATGACCCGCCGGGGCGTCAGGCCCCACAGCCGGACGTATACCCCCAGCTTGGCGGCGGCCAGACCCACGAATCCCAGCCCGAAGACGCAGAACACCGTGAGCAGGATCCGCCGTCGGCCGGGGCGGTCCACCGGGGCGGGGCCAAGGAAATGCAGGGCGGCCAGCACCCCGAAGTCCAGCACCAGCACCCGGCACAGTTCCCAGAAGCCTTCCACCGCAAACCGGGAGGCCTCCGCCGCTTCCAGCGGCAGGGGCGCCCCCAGGGCGGCGGCGAACTCGGCGCACTGCACCCCGAAGAAGAGGGCATACACGGCGCACAGGGCCCCCACCGCCAGGTTGGCGGTGACGGCGGGCAGCCGGGGTGCCAGACCCAGGGTGCGGTAGAAGGCGGCCTCGGTCAGGGGCGGGGCGCTGCGGCGCAGTCCGCCGCCCACCAGCCCGAAGAGCCACATGCCCACCGGGATGGACAGGACCAGGGCCACGGCATCCATCCCGTCCAGTTTCCAGTCCAGCGGCCGCAGCAGGTCCTGCACCAGCCGTCCGAAAGCGGCATCCGCCGCGGAGAGCTGGGCGGCCGCATACCAGGCCAGCACCAGGGCCAGCACCACCCCGGCCAGGACTTCCAGGATCCGGCGGCGGGAGCGCACCCGGCCTTTCAGGCAGGCCTTGCCCCCGGCCCACAGGGACCGCAGCCGCAGGAAGAATCCGGTCCAGGGCAGCACAAACACCCCGGTCATTCCGTCCACCGCCACCATGGCGTTGGCCTTGCCGGCGGCCTGCATGCCGGTGCGGCAGAGCACACAATACACCGCGGTCAGATGCCACACCAGCGTCTGCCAGGGGGCCAGAACATCGGCGTGGGGGCCGTACGCCCCCAGGGCCCCACTCTGGGCCAGCCAGCAGGCCGCCCAGAACCAGGTCTCCCGGTTTCCCCTGCGGCCCATGCCCCGGCTGAACAGTTCCACCCCCAGCAGGAACAGCACCGCAAAGACAATATAGGCGGGCCCCCGCATGGAGCCCATGAGCACATGTCTGGTGTAGTACCAGGCCAGCGGATAGCTGAGCACCGCCGCCGCGCCCCACACCAGAGGGCTTCCGGGCAGAGGGGGAAAGGCCGTTCCGGCCACCGCGGGCAGATTTTGGGGTGCACTTGAATAGAGGGGACGCCCCGCGCCCTCTTTGTAATTATTTTGCATAATATTACCCTTTGTATATTTCAGTGTGGTTCGGCCCCGTCATCGGGCCGGTATTCCAGCAGGTCTCCGGGCTGGCAGTCCAGTACCCGGCACAAGGCTTCCAGGGTGGAAAAGCGCACCGCCTTGGCCTTGTTGTTTTTCAGGATGGACAGATTGGCCGGTGTGATGCCGATCTTATCGGCCAGTTCTCCTGCGCCCATGTGGCGGCGGGCCATCATCACATCCAGATTCACATAAATGGACATCCGTCTTCTCCTTTTACACCGTCAGGTCCAGTTCGTCCTTCATGTCCACCGCCTGACGGAAGGCATTCATGATGACCCGGACGATCAGCGCCATGAATCCGGCGCACAGCCCCAGGGAAAAGACGAAGGGCAGCCGCAGCAGCAGTCCGGCGGGGGTGCACAGGAAGGCGGCCCCGGCACAGAACCAGCTGATGCGCCACAGCGCGGCCACGTTGGCCCGCACAAAGACGGCCCCCTGCTGCACCCGGCCCAGGAACCGGTACAGGTTGTACAGGGTGGCAAAGGCCAGCGCCGCGCACACATAGCCCAGCCCCAGCAGCCCCGCGCGCAATGCGCCCAGGGCGGCGCTGCCGGTGTAGTCCCGCAGGGCCCAGTTCACCAGCTGCGGACCGCACCCCACCATGAACAGGCAGATCAGCCCCATGCACAGGGTACTGAACTGGCTCAGGGCAATGCTTTTGTCCCGCCCGGGGGCGGGGGTCTTATCCGGCATACAAAGTTCCCCTTTCTGTCTTCAGCTTAGCCTTACCATACCACAGTCCATATCGTTTTGCAAGTGTTTTTTATCGTTTTTCAATAAATCTTTTTCGTTTTTCGATGGGAACGGGCCGCAAAAAGGCCCGCCGTTGCCGGCGGGCCCGCATTTTGCATATTTCTTGCTCACTGGCCGGTGGTGTCGGTATCCACCACGCAGTCGGCCTTGTTCTGGATGTCGAACACCCGGAAGTACCCTTCCTCCAGGGGGATCCAGCAGCTGCGGAACATGTCGTAGTGTTCCCCTTCCCGCAGGCGCAGCCGCTGTTCCTGGCAGGCCGTGCCGCAGGTCACAAAGACGGTCAGGTCATACCCGCCCAGCACGGGATGGTGGCTGTAACTGCCCTCCAGCACCAGCAGGCTGCCGGCCGGCACCGGGATCTCGGCCTCAAAGCAGTCTGCGTGGCAGTCATAGGGGCGGTACACGCCGTCCCGGCCCTCCCGCAGCGGGTCCAGCACCTCGGCCCGCAGGCGGGCAAAGTCCATATTGGCCGCCGGGGTTGCCTGCCAGTTCTGGGACCGGCGGGCAAAAGGCAGATAATAGTCGTCGGTATGCACCACCGGGCAGCCGAAGACCCGGCCCAGGGCCGTACCCAGGGCAGTCTTGCCGCTGCCGCAGCGCCCGTCCACCGCCACAATGGCGGTCCTGCCGCTGCGGACCAGGGCTTCTACCCTGCGGCGCAGTTCCGCCGGGATCTCCCCGGGGATGGCCCTCATCCGGGCGCTCATAGGGCAATGGCCGTGCACAGACCGTCGTACATCCGGTCCAGCTCCGGCATCATGGCCACGGCAGCTTCCCAGTCACCGGCCCGGAAGGCTGCCACCTGGCGGGTGAGCAGTTCAAACAGGGCCGGCATGGACAAATTGCCGCACACCCCCTTCAGGGTATGGGCGGCGGTCAGGGCTGCCTCCCGGTCCCCCGCCGCAATGGCGGCTACCAGACGACCGTGGTTGGGGTCTGCCGGGAATTTGGCCAGAAAGCGTTCCAGCAGAGCCTCGTTGTTCATAAAGCGCCCCAGGGCGCTGTCCACATCGATACCCGCGTCCATCAGACGCTGTCTGCGCACAGAGTCCATGGTCAATCCTCCTTGTTGGTCTCATACAGGCGGTGCAGCTTGGGTTCCACCGCAAAAAAGGCCTCCAGCAGTGCCGGGTTGAACACCCCGCACTGGCCGGTGCGGATCATTTCCAGCACCGTGGCCCGGTCAAAGGCATTCTTGTACACACGCTTGCAGCTCAACGCGTCGTACACGTCCGCCAGGGACACCACCTGGGCCCAGACGGAGATCTCGTCGCCCTTGAGTCCGTCGGGGTATCCCCGGCCGTCCCACCGTTCATGGTGGTGGCGGGCGATGTCGTAGGCGTAGGGATAGGCTTCGTTGTCCCGCAGCTGGGGGATGCGCTGCAGCATCTCCGCCCCGCGGAGGGTATGGGTCTCCATGATTTCGCGTTCTTCGGGTGTGAACTTTCCGGGCTTGTTCAGGATGGCATCCGGAATGGCGATCTTGCCCACGTCATGCATGATGGAAGCGGTGGCGATGAGCTCGATCTCGGCGTCGCTGATGCCCCGGCCCAGGCGGGTATCGCTGAGCAGCATCTTGGTGATGTCGTGAATGCGGCGGACGTGTTCCCCGGACGCCCCGTCCCGGAACTCGATGGCGGTGGACAGGGCTTCCAGCATGCCCATGTTCAGTTCGGCGATCTGTTCGGCCCGGCGCATGAGCTCGGACTGCTGGCTTTCCACCGTATTGCTCAGGCGGCGGCGGGCCTCAAACAGTTCCACCACCGACTGCACCCGGCGCAGCACCACATAGGGCACCACCGGTTTGCTGATCACGTCCATGACCCCCAGGCGGTAGGCTTCCCGCATGACTTCGTCCCGGGCTTCGGCGGTGATGAGAAAGACCGGCAGCTTCTGCAGAAGCCCTTCCCGGCTCAGATGCTGCAGCACCTGCAGGCCGTCCATCTCGGGCATGACCACATCCAGCAGCACGGCGCTGAAGGCATCGGGGCCCGCCAGAATGGCATCCAGCCCCTGCCGGCCGTTCTCCGCCTCCCGGATGGTGTAGTAGGGTGCGAACAGATTATCCAAAATCGCACGGTTGAATTCGTCATCATCCACAATCAGCAGGGTGCGATGATCCCCTGCGCCGTGTTGGTTCTGTTCTTCCATTCAGGTCCCCCCCTTTCGGTGTTCATCTGATTCCAGTATACTCAACTTCACAAAAAATCACAAGGCTTTTGCACGCAGAAAGCCGGAACGGGACCTTGCATGCGCAAAGTCCCGTCCCGGTTGGTATAGGAAAAATAAGAGAATGGTACTGTCAGGGCGTATCACACGATCTTGCGGGATTTGTGCACGCCGGTCTTGAGGAACTCCACCCATTCGGCCACGTTCACCGCATGGTCGCCCAGGCGTTCCAGATACTTGGTGATCATGAACAGGTCCAGGGCGGTCTGGGCCTCGTCGGGGTGGTCGGCAATGTAGTGGGCGATCTCGCCGCTGATGCGGTTGAAGGAAGCATCCGCCACGTCGTCCTTGGCAATGACCTCGGCGGCGCTGGCCAGGTCCACCTGTACATAGGCGCCGATGGCCTGCTTGACCATCCGGAGCACCAGGTCGCCCATGCGGTAGATGTCCTCCATGACGCCCACGGTGGACGCGGTGTCCACATGCAGGTGCAGGATGATCTCCGCAATGTCGGAGGCCTGGTCGGCGATGCGCTCGATGTCGGTGACCATCTTCAGGGCGGTGGACACCTTGCGCAGATCGCTGGCCACCGGCTGCTGGCGCAAAAACAGGGTCAGGCAGCGGTGTTCCACCTCGTGCTCGGCGGCGTCGATCTCACTGTCCCGGGCAATGACGCTGCGGGCCAGTTCGATGTCCCCGGTCCTGAGGGCGGTGAGGGCGCTCTCGATGGCGCCGCCCGCCGAATGGCCCATCCGGGCCAGCATGGTATCCAGCTGCAACAGCTCTTCGTCGTAAATCTTGCGGCTGCTGGTAGGCATATGGTATCTCCCCCTTTATCAGCCGAAACGGCCGGAAATGTAATCTTCGGTGCGCTTGTCCACGGGCGTGGCAAAGACCTGCTCGGTGGGGCCCATCTCCACCAGTTCACCCAGCAGGAAGAAGGCCGTCTTGTCCGAGATACGGGCCGCCTGCTGCATGTTGTGGGTGACGATGATGATGGTGTAGTCCTTCTTCAGGTCCATGGCCAGCTCCTCCACCTTGGAGGTGGAGATGGGGTCCAGGGCGCTGGTGGGTTCGTCCATCAGCAGCACCTCGGGCTCCACGGCCAGAGCGCGGGCGATGCAAAGCCGCTGCTGCTGGCCGCCGGACATGCCCAGGGCGCTCTTGTTCAGCCGGTCCTTCACCTCGTCCCAGATAGCCGCGCCCCGCAGGCTCTTTTCCACGATCTCATCCAGCTGGGCCTTGCTGCGGATGCCGTGGGTGCGGGGGCCGTAGGCGATGTTGTCGTAGATGCTCATGGGGAAGGGGTTGGGCTTCTGGAAGACCATGCCCACCCGCTTGCGCAGCACGTTCACGTCCATCTTGTCCTTGTAGATGTCCACGCCGTCCAGTTTGATGTCGCCGGAGATGCGGCAGCCTTCCACCAGGTCGTTCATCCGGTTCAGGCTCTTGAGAAAGGTGGACTTGCCGCAGCCGGAAGGTCCGATAAAGGCGGTGATCTCTTTTTCGGGGATGGAGATATTGATGTTTTTCAGCGCATGGAAGTTGCCGTAGTACAGATCCATGTTGGAGACTTCAAATTTATTCATCGTCACTCAATTTCCTTTCGCAAGTTTGCTGGCCACAAAGCCGGACAGGCTGTTGATGGCCAGGACCAGGACCAGCAGCACCACGGCGGTGCCGTAGGTCTCGCCCACATGCAGGCCTTCGTTGGAAAGCATATACATGTGCACGGCCAGGGTGCGGGTGGAGCTGAAGACGCTGGTGGGGATGGCCGCCACGGTGCTGGCGGTGTAGATCAGGGCAGCGGTCTCACCCACGATGCGGCCCACGGCCAGGATGACGCCGGACAAAATACCAGGCATGGCGGAGGGCAGCACGATGCTGAAGACGGTGCGCAGCTTGCCGGCGCCCAGGCCGAAGCTGCCTTCCCGGTAGGAATCGGGCACAGCCAGCAGGGCTTCCTCGGTGGTGCGCATGATGACCGGCAGCACCATGATGGACAGGGTGAAGGCGCCGGCGATGAGGGAGTAGCCCCACTTGAGCTGGGTGACGAAGAACAGCATGCCGAACAGACCGTAGACGATGGAGGGGATGCCCTGCAAAGTCTCGGTGGTCAGACGGACGAGCTTGACCAGTTTATTGCCCCGCTTGGCGTACTCCACCAGCCAGACGGCGGCGAAGATGCCCAGAGGGGTGGCGATGAGCAGAGAGAAGCCGGTCATCAGGATGGTGTTGATGAGCGCCGGCATGAGGGAAACGTTTTCGGAGTTGTATTCCCACTCGAAGAGGCTGGGCTTGAGGTTGGGGATGCCCATGACCAGGATGTAGCCGATCAAAAAGACCAGCACGGCCACGGTGATCAGGGCCGCCAGACGGACCAGCCAGCGCATGACCAGGGCCCAGACGCGGGCAGACATACGGTTTTCACGGTTTTTGGCCGGGGGCACCAGCCGTGCGCCGGAAGCGCTGTATTCATCGGTATGAGCCCCGGTGGTAATGGTGGACTCAGGCATTTTTCTCCCTCTCCTTCACAAGACTGAAGCTCACGTTGATGAGCAGAATGAACACGAAGAGCACGACGCCGGTGGCGATGAGCGCTTCCCGGTGCAGGTCGGCGGCATAGCCCATCTCAATGACGATGTTGCTCGTCATGGTGCGCAGGCCCTGGAACAGGCCCTGGGGCATCCAGGTCTGGTTGCCGGCCACCATGACCACGGCCATGGTCTCGCCGATGGCGCGGCCGATGCCCAGGATCACCGCCGACAGCACGCCGCTCTTGGCGGCGGGCAGCACGGTGAAAAAGACGCTGCGCTCATGGGTGGCGCCCAGGGCCAGACTACCTTCGTAGTAGCTCTGGGGCACGGCGTCCAGGCTGGTCTTGCTCACCGTGATGATGGTGGGCAGGATCATGATGCCCAGCAGAAGGCTGGCGGTGAACAGGCTCATGCCCTTGCCGTTGGTGATGTGCAGGGTCTTGCGCACGAAGTCGGTTTTCAGCACTGCCTGGATGGCCGGTACCAGCACCACCATGCCGAAGAAGCCGTACACCACCGAGGGGATGCCGGCCAGCAGCTGAACGGCGGGCAGCAGCACCTTGTTGATGCGCTTGGAGGCGAACCGGCTCATGTAGATGGCGGTGAGCAGACCGATGGGCACGCCCACCACGATGGCGCCGGCGGTGACATAGATGCTGCCCAGGATCATGGGCAGGATGCCGTAGATGTCATTGCCCGGTTTCCAGGTGGTGCCCAGAAGGAACTTCAGGGGTCCGATCTTGAAGAGGGTGGGCAGGCCGTTGGCAAACAGAAAGATGCAGATGAGGGCCACCGCCAGAATCGAGATGCAGGCGCAGGCGGTGAAGACCCATTTCATCACCACTTCTTTTGTGTTGGATGCTCTCGTACTCATTTTCCTATACTCCAATCCTGTTTGGGGGCGGACCCTTGGGGTCCGTCAGGGGGTTCGTTTTTTTACCAAAAGAATGGCCGCTGCTTGATGGGCGGCAACGGCCATTCGCTTTTACAGAGTTTTGATTACTGGATGGCGTCCCAGGTGGTGGTCTCACCGGTGTAGATGCTCTTGATCTGGTCGATGGTCAGGTCCTCGATGGGGTTGGCGGGGTTGACAACCACCGCGATGCCGTCCATGGCCAGCACGGTGGCCTTGGCGCCGGCTTCCACCTCGGAATCCTTCAGTTCACGGGAAGCCATGCCGATGGTGTAGGTGCCGTCCAGGGCGCCGGAGACGCCGACGGTGGAGTCGGTGGTCAGCAGCTCGATGCTGGCGTTGGGGTTCACACCCTCATAGGCTTCGATGAGCTTTTCCATCAGGGGGCTGACAGAGGAAGAACCGCCCACGGTGATGCTGCCGGAAGGCTGGGTGCTCTCGAAGGCGGCGGCATCGTCGGAACCGATGTAGCCATCCTCGGTGGCCAGGGCCTGACCGTCGGTGCTCATGCAGTAGTTGATGAAGTCCACGGCCACGGGGTCGGTGGCATCGCCGTTGGTGACGATGTTGAAGGGACGGGCCAGGGTGTAGGTGCCGTCCTTGACGGTGTCGGCGGAAGCGGCCACGCCGCCCACGGTGACGGCCTTGACGGTGTCGTTCAGGCTGCCCAGGCTGATGTAACCGATGGCGGTCTCATCGTTGGCCACGGTGGTCATGACGCCGTTGGTGGAGTTCTGGGTGGCGGCACCGGCGGAGGTGTTGTCCACCTTTTCGCCGGCATCGTTCTTTTCTTCCACGCCGGTCAGTTCGATGAAGGCGCCGCGGGTGCCGGAGCCTTCCTCACGGGTGATGACGGTGATGGCCTGGGTGTTGTCAAAATCGCTGGCAGCGGCTTCCTCTCCGGCGGCTTCAGCGGTGGCGCTGCTTTCGGAAGCAGTGCTCTCGGAAGCAGTGCTGTCGGAAGCGGTGCTGTCGGAGGTGGTGGAAGCGGTGTTGCCGCAGGCGGCCAGGCTCAGGGCCATGGCGGCGGCGCAAACCAAAGCAATCTTACGTTTCATAACTGTCTTTCTTCTCCCTTTTTGCTCAATTTTCATGTAGCAAAGTGTCCGCTGCGGGTTTCTTTCCAACCGTCCCGCTGCGGCGTGCCCGTCCTTCCGGGCGCAAGGGTATTGTAGCAAAACCGGGGCCGGGGTTTCGACCATGACGCCGTACAATCGGCGTAAAATTTCGGTCAAATGGGGCGGCGAAATGAAAAGGAATTGTAAAATTCGTAAAAAACGGGCAAGATTTTCTCCAAATCTGCCCAAAAATTGCCTTCAGGGGCCCATTTTACACAAATTTTACAAACACTTTACCGCCTTTTGCTACCGCATTTGGGCGCAGCACCGTTATAATAGGAAACGGTATAGTGCCGCGCAGGGCGCGGCCCGGGGCAGGTTGGTCCCGGTGAAAAGAAAAATAAGAGAACGGAAGGTTTTCCCAGTATGAGCATTTTCAATGTGTTCAGTCTGATGGGCGGCATTGCCATGTTCCTGTATGGCATGGACATGATGGGCAAGGCCCTTGAGCAGACCGCCGGCAACAAACTGCAGGGCATCCTAAGCAAGATGACCTCCTCCCCCATCAAGGGCCTGCTGCTGGGCCTGGTGGTCACGGCGGTCATCCAGTCCAGCGGCGCCACCACCGTCATGGCGGTGGGCTTCGTCAACTCCGGGCTGATGCAGCTGCACCAGGCCATCGGCGTCATCATGGGCGCCAACATCGGCACCACCGTCACCGGCTGGCTGCTCTCCCTGTCCGGTCTGGAAGGGGACAACTTCCTCACCCAGATGCTCAACCCCAATGCCTGGAGCCCCATCCTGGGCTTCATCGGCATCTGGATGTATATGCTGGGCAAGGACCGCAAGCGGGGCGTGGGCAAGATCATGATGGGCTTTGCCATCCTGATGGCCGGCATGAACATCATGTCCACCTCCATGAGCCCCCTGGCCGGGGAAGAATGGTTCATGGACCTGTTCCTGGCCTTCTCCAACCCCCTGTTCGGCGTGCTGGCCGGCGCGGTGCTCACCGCCATTTTGCAGTCTTCCTCCGCCTCCGTGGGCATCCTGCAGGCGCTGTCCTCCACCGGTGCGGTGACCTACAGCGCTGCCGTGCCCATCATCATGGGCCAGAACATCGGCACCACCGTCACCGCCCTGATCTCCTCCGCCGGTGCCAACAAGAACGCCAAGCGCACCGCTTTCGTGCACCTGTACTTCAACGTCATCGGCACCATCATCTTCCTGTGCGGCTTCTACGGCCTGCATGCCCTGCTACACTTCCCCTTCTTCAATGACCAGATCAACACCTTCGGCATTGCCATCGTGCACACCGTCTTCAATGTGGTGACCACCGCCATCCTGCTGCCCTTCAACCGGGTGCTGGAACGCCTGGCCATCATGACCGTGCCGGACAGCAAGTCCGACGCCCCCGAACAGCACTCCCTGCTGGACGAGCGTCTGCTCTCCACCCCCTCTGTGGCGGTGAACCGGGCCATGCTCACCGGCGGCGATATGGCCGAGATCTGCCGGGTGTCCCTTTTGCAGGCCATGTCCATCACCCACAAGTGGGATGACGCCCTGGCCGAGGAGATCCTGCACAAAGAGGACGCCGTGGACCACTACGAGGACGTGCTGGGCACCTACCTGGTCAAGCTGGGCAACAAGCACCTGTCCCGGGAGGACAACCGCACCGTCAACAAGCTCTTGCAGACCATCGGCGACTTTGAGCGCATCTCCGACCACGCGGTGAACCTGCTGGAAGCCGCCAAGGAGATCAAGGAAAAGGACATCCGCTTCAGCAAGGAAGCCCTGAGCGACCTGGCCGTGCTGGAATCCGCCTTGCAGGACATCGTCAACCGCACGGTGGACGCCTACCAGCAGAACGACCTGTACGCTGCCGGCAAGATCGAACCGCTGGAAGAGGTGGTGGACGGCCTGGTGCGGGAGGTCAAGACCCGCCACATCGCCCGCCTGCAGGCCGGCACCTGCACCATCGAGTACGGCTTTGTGCTGGATGACCTGCTCACCGACTACGAGCGCATCGCCGACCACTGCTCCAACATTGCGGTGGCCATGATCGAGGTAGCCGAGGACAAGTTCGACACCCACGAGTACCTGAACAACATCAAGAACGGCTCCAGCGTGAAGTTTGAGGAGCGGTACGAGAAGTACCGCGACCGCTATGCCTTTCCCACCGAAGCCGCATCCAACGGATAAATAAACCGAAGCCCGCCCGTTTTGCGGCGGGTTTCGCATTGTAAGGAGTGTTTTTACCCATGATCTACATTGTGGAGGATGACGCCAGCATCCGGGAACTGGAACAGTACGCCCTGCAGACCAATTCCTACACCGCCAAGGGCTTTGCCGACGGGGCCAGTTTCTGGGCCGCCGTGTACGAGGCCGTGCCCGACCTGGTCATTCTGGACGTGATGCTGCCCGACGAGGACGGCTACCAGATCCTGGGCAAGCTGCGGGAAAATGCCGCCACCCGAAACGTGCCGGTGATCATGGTCACCGCCAAGACCAGCGAGATCGACGTGGTCAAGGGCCTGGACAAGGGCGCCGACGATTACCTGTGCAAGCCTTTTGGCATCATGGAGTTCATCAGCCGGGTGAAGGCGGTGCTGCGCCGCGCCCAGAGCTCCGCCGTCAGCACCCCCTCCGCCTTGCGGTTCGGCACCATCGCCCTGGACGACCTGACCCGCACGGTGACGGTGGACGGGGAGCCGGTGGAACTGACCTTCAAGGAATACGCCCTGCTGCACTTCTTCCTGGAACATCCGGAGGAGGTGCTGGCCCGGGAGCGGATCATGAAAGCGGTGTGGGACACCGACGATCTGCTGGAATCCCGCACCATCGACATGCATGTGCGGACCCTGCGCCAGAAACTGGGCGACGCCGGGGAAGCCATCCGCACGGTGCGCAAGGTCGGCTACAAACTCAGCGCCCGAGGCACGGAGAACAGCGATGAAACCTGAAGAATCCCGCACGGCCCCCCGCCGCATGTCCCACCTGCTGCGGGCGGCCCTGATCCTGGTGGGGCTGCTGGCGGTGGTGCTGACCTCGGTGGGGGCGGCCTTCCTGTTTCACCGGGCCTTTGCGGCCCAGGTGGACCGGGACCTGGGCCGCACCGCCCGGGCCCTGGCCGCCGTGTATGAGGCGGACAGCGACCCCGCCTACGCCGCCCTGGACCAGGCCATGGCGGGCAGCACCCTGCGCCTGACCCTGGTGGACACCGACGGCACCGTGCTCCATGACAGCATCGAGCCCGCCGAAAAGATGGAAAACCACTACGCCCGCCCGGAGATCGCCGCCGCCCGGGAGATGGGCGAAGGCTCCAGCGTGCGCCAGAGCACCACCCTGGGCCGGGAGGTGCACTACCACGCGGTGCGGCTGGACAGCGGCCAGATCCTCCGCCTGGGGGAGGAGACCTCCACCATGTGGAGCCTGTACAACCAGGTGCTGCCCCTGCTGGGGGCGGGCTGCGTGCTGGTGGTGCTGCTGTCCGCCCTGCTGGCCGCGGTCATGACCCGGTGGCTGGTGCGGCCCATCACCCGCATGGCCGACCATCTGGACACCATCGAGGCCAACGTGCCCTATGAGGAGCTCATCCCCCTGGCCCACACCATCCAGTCCGACCGCCGCCTGCGGGAGAACAACGAGACCATGCGCCGGGAGTTCACCGCCAACGTGAGCCACGAGCTCAAGACCCCCCTGACCAGCATCTCCGGCTACGCCGAGCTCATCGAGACCGGCATGGCCAAACCGGAGGACGTGCCGGTGTTCGGCAAGCGCATCCACAAGGAAGCGGGGCGGATGATCCGGCTGGTGTCCGACATCCTGCAGCTCAGCGAGCTGGACGGCATGAACAGTGAAGGCGCGGCCCTGTCCGAGCCGCTGCCGGTGGACCTGGCCTCCCTGCTGAAGGAGGTCAACGGCAACATGACCATGAACGCCCGCAAGGCCTATGTGACCCTGCAGTGCGACCCCGCCCCCGCCACCGTGCTGGGCAGCCGGGACCTGCTCACCGAGCTGGTGACCAACCTGTGCGACAACGCCATCCGCTACAACCGCCCCGGCGGCCATGTGGCCCTGCGCTGCGGCACTGACAACGCCGGCGCCCCCTACGTCTGCGTGGAGGACAACGGCATCGGCATCCCCCAGGATGCCCAGAACCGGGTGTTCGAGCGGTTCTACCGGGTGGACAAGAGCCGGTCCAAAGCCACCGGCGGCACCGGCCTGGGGCTGGCCATCGTCAAGCACATTGCGGTGCTGCACAACGCCCGCATCGACCTGCGCTCCACCGTGGGCACCGGCACCACCATCCGGGTGACCTTCCCTGCCCCCAAAAAATCCTGATTTCACAAACAAAACCGCCCGCCGGTCAGCCTGTACAGGCACCGGCGGGCGGTTTTTCTGCTTGTTTCAGATCACAGCACGGCCACGCACTCGATCTCCACCAGGGCATCCTTGGGCAGGGCCCCCACCTGGAAGGCCGCCCGGGCCGGGAAGGGCTCGGTGAAGGCCTCGGCGTAGACTTCGTTCATGGCGGCAAAGTCCCCGATGTCCCGCAGCATGACGGTGGTCTTGACCACATGGGACAGGTCGGTGCCCGCCTCTTTCAGGATGTTGCCCAGGTTTTTCAGGCACTGGCGGGTCTGGGTGCGGATATCCTCCCCCGCAAAGGCCCCGGTGGCGGGGTCAATGGGGATCTGGCCGGAGACATAGACGGTATCCCCCACCCGGATGGCCTGGGAATAGGGGCCGATGGCGGCGGGAGCGTTGGGGGTATGAACAGCGTTGCGTTCCATAGGTTCTGCCTTCTTTCACCTTTTTGTCCCAGTATACCAGCCCGGGTCCCCCTTGGCAAGGGGTCAGCCCAGGGCGGTATCCAGCACCATCATGACCAGGAAGCCGGCCATGACCCCCAGGGTGCCGCTGTGGGAGTGCTGGCCCAGGTTGGCTTCGGGGATGAGCTCCTCCACCACCACATAGAGCATGGCGCCGGCGGCAAAAGCCAGCAGCCAGGGCATGAGGGGCTGTACGCTCCCCGCCGATGCGGCCACCAGGATGCCGAACACCGGTTCCACCGCCCCGGAAGCCGCCCCATTGCGGAAAGCCCGCCACCGGCTGAACCCGGCCTGCCGCAAGGGCAGGGAGATGGCGGCCCCTTCGGGGAAATTCTGGATGCCCATGCCCAGGGCCAGGGCCCAGGCGGCGGAAAGGGCCCCCGGGTCGCCGTGCTGGGCGGCCAGGGCAAAGGCCAGCCCCACCGCCATGCCTTCGGGGATGTTGTGCAGGGTCACCGCCAGCACCAGCAGGGTGGTGCGCCGCCAGCCGGAAGGCAGGCCCTCCGGCTCCTGTTCATTCAGGTGCAGGTGGGGCAGCAGCCGGTCCAGGACCAGCATGAAGGCGATTCCCACCACAAAGCCCCCGGCAGCGGGCTGCCATCCGGGCACCCCGGCGGCTTCGGCCTCCTCCATGGCGGGCAGCAGCAGGCTGAACACCGACGCCGCCACCATCACCCCCGCCGCAAAGCCCAGAAACACCCGCTGCAGTCCGGCCTGCACCGACCCGCGGAAGAAAAACACCGTCCCCGCCCCCAGGGCTGTCATGAGAAAGGTAAAGCCGGTCCCGCCGGCCGCCCACAGAACTCCTTGCATGATCGTCGCCTCCTCCGCCCCCGTACGGGCCTTGTTCCGGATGCAGGAAAAGCGCTCCGGTTAGCTTTTTCTAACTTCTATGTGGTCAGCATACCATGCTCCGGTCCGCCTGTCAACCGCCGGGTTTTCCACAAAAAAGCTCGGAACCGTTGAAAAGCCGCAAAGAAAAAACCCCGCCGCCGGGTGGTTCCGGCGGGCGGGGGGGGCATTGTTTCTGTGGTGCGGGGGGTCAGTCCTGGTC
>PPYE01433357.1_pt1 | contig 26355 bp, 24 predicted proteins | sample 1559881 | NCBI WGS metagenome assembly PPYE01 (sample SAMN08240022, study PRJNA423297) | Human gut metagenome, whole genome shotgun sequencing project. | reverse complement strand
CCCTTGGGCAATGCCGCCTGCCAGCTGGGCCACTCCCTGGATCAACAGGCCGTCGGCTGTTGCCCGAACCTGTCCCCCCAAACCGGTAAGCGCCTCTGCCATAGCAGCCAAACGGTCGCTCTCCTTCAGGCGAAGCCGCTGCGCATTGTAGATACGGGTCTCTCCCCGGCTCAATGCGGCGCACACACTCAACGCGGGCACCATGTCTGGAATCTGAGAGGCGTCGATAGGAAAGCCACGAAGCCCTCCATAGGGCTCCCCTGCCCGGGGGTTCCGGGCCAGCAAAGAGTCCCTCCGCCCAGAGATTTCCAGGCCAAAGTTCCGGAACAGGTCCACACAAGCCTTGTCCCCCTGGAGGGAATCCCTCCTAAGGCCTTGCAGTTCCACCTGCGCTCCCTGCGGGGAAAGAGCTGCCATGCACAGGAAAAACGCCGCCTGGGACCAATCCCCTTCCACCCGGGTATTCCGGGCGGTGTAACGCTGCCCACCCGAAACCTTCCAGCCTTGGGCTGTCTCTTGGGCCGCAACCCCAAACTCCCGCAGCACCGAAAGGGTCAGATCCACATAGCCCTTGGACTCCAGCGGGGAGGTCAGGACAATTTCACTGTCCCCTTCCAAAAGAGGGAGGGCAAACAGCAGGCCCGTGATAAACTGAGAGCTCACGTCCCCTGGCAGCCGGTACACCCCGCTTTTCAGCCTGCCGGAAATTTCCAGAGGCAGCCCGCCCTGAGAGGAAAACGCCACCCCATGGGCGGGGAGCAGCTCTTTATACACTCCCAAGGGCCGGTAAGGGAGCCTGCCCCGGCCCTCAAACCGGGCGGAGACCCCCAGGGCCGCGACAATGGGGATCAAAAACCGCAGGGTAGAGCCGGATTCCCCACAGTCGATGACAGCGTTCTGTCCGCCCAGTCCAGAGGCGTCCAGCGTGAGAAGGGAAGATGAGTCATCATAGCGGGCCTGCACGCCCAGGGCAGTTACAGCCGCCACCGTGGCTTTGATATCCTCATTCATATCCACGTTGGAGACGGAGCACCTCCCCCGCGAGAGGGCGGCGCAGAGCACCTGGCGGTGGGCGGCGCTTTTGCTGGGGGGCACCTGGATGCTTCCCCCGCTAAAGGTGTTTCCATAGATCACTTGTGCCACAAGAATCCCTCCTTTACAGCAGCCCCAGCAGCTCTTCCCGTTCTATGGGATGGATGCGGCTTTCCCCAATCTTAGAGAGGAGGATGAGCCGTAGAGTGCTGCCATCACTTTTCTTGTCTAGCGCGGTGGCCTCCACAACCTGCCCCCAGGTAAACCGGTCCTGGATGGGCAGGCCGTAACGCTTCAGTACTTCCCGCACCCGGTCCGCCGTGCCCGCCGGGGTGACGCCCAGCTTCTCCCCCACCTGGCAGGCCATCACCATTCCGATGCCCACCGCCTCCCCGTGGGATAGCTCTTGAAAGTTGTGGAGCTTTTCCAGGGCGTGGCCAAAGGTGTGGCCAAAATTCAAAATCATGCGGAGGCCGGTGTCTCGGGTGTCCTCCTCCACAAAGCGGATTTTACTCCGCACGCACCGGGCAAGCACATCTTCCAGGTCCTGCAGAGCCGTCCCGGCCTCCAGGGCCTTGAACAAGGGGGCGTCGTCGATACAGCCGTATTTGATGACTTCCCCCATGCCGTCCCGGAAAAAGTGTTCCGGCAGGCTCTTCAGGGCCTGGGGGTCCGCGGCCACGGCGAAGGGCTGATGAAAGGCCCCCACCAAATTCTTGCCAAAGGGCAGGTCCACACCGGTCTTTCCGCCTACGCTGGCGTCTACCTGGGCCAACAAAGTGGTGGGCACCTGTAGGAAGGCCATGCCCCGCAGGAAAGTGGCCGCCGCGAAGCCGCCCATATCCCCGGCCACGCCGCCGCCCAGGGTAACGATGAAATCCGTGCGGGTAAAGCCCGCCTCGGAAAGGGCCCGGTACATGCCGCACACGGTGCTGATCTGCTTCTGGGGTTCTCCGGCGGGGAACACGAAGGTGCTTGCCGGGAATCCTGCCCGCTCCAGAGAGGCCTTGACCCGCTCCCCGTATAGAGGAAACACGTTGGAGTCGCTGATGACCATGGCTTTGGCGCCAGGCTTGCGGCTCTCCCGGGCAATCTCCCCCACCCGGTCCAGCACGCCGTTCTCAATAAAGACGCTGTAGGGCTGCGCCGTGCGTACATCCAGCTTCATAACTACCATCCTTTCTGTGGGGACGGGCCTCAGCCCACCTCCTGTTTGATCTGCGCCGCCGCTTTCAGCAGCTTCCGCAGCCCGGCCTCGTCTCCTCCAGCGACTGCCTCCCGGAATTTTTCCAGGTTACCAAGCAGCTCGTCCAGCTCTTCCAAAAGGCATTCCCGATTGTCCAGAAACAGGCGGCTCCACAGCGCATCGTTGATGTTGGCCACCCGGGAGACATCCCGGTAACTGCCGGCGGAAAAGCCTTGATGGCTCCTGCAGCGGGGGCTGAGCACATAGGCGCAGGCTAGAACATGGGGCACTTGGGAGGTAAAGGCAATGTTCTGGTCGTGCTCTCTGGGCGTGACCCGCACCACCCGGCCGAACCCCATCTGCCTGGCCAGGGAAGCCACCCTTTCCACCGCTTCCGGCGCGGCGCTGCCCGGCACCAGGATATAGGATGCCCCGGCGAAGATGCCGGGGTCGCTGGCGGAAAAGCCACTCTGCTCCTTTCCTGCCATGGGGTGGCCCGCCACAAAAGTGTAGGGGGCGTTTTGAGAGAGTTCCTCCATAGCGGCGCAAATCTCCTGCTTGATGCCGCAGGTATCCGTCAGGATGCAGCCATGCTTCAACCTGCCCCCATACTGGCGGACAAATTCCAGGATGTCCTCAGGATAGATGGCTAGGTACACCAGTTCCGCCTGTTCCAGATCCGAAAGAGAGGCCTTTCCGTCGATGGCCCCGCAGGAGCAGGCGTCCAGCAGCACATCCTCATTGGTATCCATAGCCAGCACCTGATGAGTAGTGTTCTGTTTCAATGCCTTTGCGATAGAGCCGCCAATCAGGCCCAGGCCTACAATAACAATCTTCATTGGCTCCTCCCCTTACAGGCTGTGCACCAGGCTGGAAACTTGCGAGACCTTTTTGGAGAGCGCGTCGAACTGGGCGGGGGTGATGGACTGAGCGCCGTCGCACAGAGCGTGGCTGGGGTCGTTGTGGACCTCGATGATGAGGCCGTCCGCGCCGATAGCCGCCGCTGCCATGGCCAAAGGCTCGATGAGCCAGTTGATGCCGGAGGCGTGGCTGGGGTCCACAATGACCGGAAGGTGAGATAGTTTCTTCAGCACCGGCACCGCGGAGATGTCCAAAGTGTTGCGGGTGAAGGTCTCATAGGTGCGGATGCCCCGCTCGCAGAGGATGACCTGTTCGTTGCCCTCTGCCATGATGTACTCAGCGCTCATCAGCAGCTCCTCGATGGTATTGGCCAGACCCCGCTTGAGCAGGATGGGCTTGTGAAGCCTGCCCAGCTGTTTTAAAAGCTCGAAGTTCTGCATGTTCCGGGCGCCCACTTGAATGATATCCACGTCCTCGAACAGGGGCAGGTGTTCGATGCTCATGATCTCTGTGACGATGGGCAGGCCGGTCTTTTTCTTGGCCTCGGAGAGCAGCTCCAGGCCCTCGGCCTTCATGCCTTGGAAGGCGTAGGGAGAGGTGCGGGGCTTGAAGGCGCCGCCCCGGAGGAACTGGGCCCCGGACTCTTTCACTTTTTCAGCCACATAGCAGATCTGCTCCTCGCTTTCCACAGAGCAGGGCCCAGCAATCAAGGCCAGATGCCCGTCGCCGATTTTCTGCCCTCCCGGCAGAGTGATGACGGTGTTGTCCGGATGGAATTTCCGGTTGGCTTTTTTATAGGGCTCCTGTACCCGCTTGACGCTCTCCACAAAATCCTGGGCTTCGATATACTCCGCGTCGATGGCGGTGGTGTCGCCAATCAATCCCAGCACCGTGCTTTGGGTACCCACCCAGGTATTCACCTGCACATCATAGTGGCTGGTGAGTTTTTGGATGAAGTTGTCCACGACCTCTTGCTTTTGATGGGGTTTGAGTACGATGATCATTGTGTTTCCTTCCTTTCACAAAAATGAAACAAAAAAAGCGGAGCCCAACGGCCCCGCCTACCCAGCATGTTTTTTAACCTTGAAAGACCTTTCCAAACAAGAGAAGCGCCGGGCCTGGCAGAAACCCCTGCCAGCCGCTCTTCCCCTGCCGGCGCTCACGCGCCGCCTTGGACTGGGCCTTTCCCATGCTTTTGATGAGCAACGCAGCCGATATGATCCCACGCAGAAAAAGCCTGGGCCGTAAATCGCAGGCTCAAGCTAAAATAATAGCTAAATCGCTTTGTGCAATGGGAAATCATACGTTCTGTGTTCCTCCCAATTTTTGAAAACTGCAATTATCTTATCACGATGGACAGGATTTGTCAAGAATTTTGCTTCATCCCCAAAAAGCAGTAAAGCAACAGAGCTTACTGAAAGAGCTGCGCCACCCGTTTGGCCACCACTATAGCGGGAGCGCCTCCGTCGACCACGATATCCGCGGCGGCCCGGTACAGGGGAGCCCGTTTTTTATGGAGCTCCGCGATAACCCGGCGCCGGTCCGGAACCTGGAGCAGGGGCCGGCGTTTGTCGTTTTTCAGCCGTTCCTGTAGGGCGGCCACAGGCACATCCAGGAAGAGGATCTTCGCCCCATGCCTGTGGAAGGCTTCCAAGTTCTGCGGCGAGAGGACTGTGCCGCCCCCGCTTGCAATGACCATTCCCTGCATGGAAGCCACTTCTTCCGCCGCTTGGGTCTCTCGGGCGCGGAAGCCAGCCTCGCCTTCCTGGGCAAAGATCTCTGAGACGGTCATGCCCGCCTTCCGTTCGATATAGCTGTCCAAATCGCAGAACTGGCGGCCCAGCAGCTTTGCGGCCCGCTTTCCCACACTGGTCTTGCCGCAGCCCATAAAGCCGCAGAGGACAATGTTCCCGGAAAGGGGCGCCTGACCCTCCTTCTGTGCGGCAGCGGCCTGCGCCGCCTTTTTTATGGGGGGCCGCCGGCGCCTTCTGCGGGACCGCTTTTTCTCTGGTTCGCTCACTGCGCATCCCTCCCCTTCTCCGTTTCTTTTCCCGGGAAAACCCGGGAGAGTTCCACTTGGGCATCTTGGCAAAGGAGGGCGATGTCCTCCTGGCGGAAGCGGAAGCCATACCAGATCTCGTGGGCGGCCACCGCCTGATAGACCAACATCTCCATGCCGCCAATGGTTTTTGCCCCCGCCTGCCCTGCCAGCCTTAGAAGCTCCGTTTGGGCGGGGTTGTATACTGCGTCGAACACAGCGGCGCAGCGGGACAGCACAGCGCCCGATACGGGACTTTCCCCGGTGTTTGGGTACATGCCCACGCTTGTGGCGTTGAGCAGCAGGTCGAAACCAATCGCGGAATGGCCGGGAAGGCTCTCCTCCTCCAGCTCTTCATAGGTTTTTACGCAGAGGCGGAAAGCCCTGTCGCCCCGCTCCCGCAGGAAGGCGGCCACCTCTTGTGCCAGCGCCACCGCTTTAGGCTGGGAGCTTTCCCGGCAGGCAACGGTCAAATCCAAATCTCGCTGGCGGACGGCAGCCTCGAAAGCCATGGCCCGGGCAGCGCCGCCATTGCCCAGCAGCAGCACCCGGCCGGAACAATCCACGCCGTGGTTCTCCAGGGCTTTGTAGCAGCCGGCCCCATCGGTTGTGTAGCCCTTCATGCGCCCAGCTTCCACCTTCACCGTGTTTACCGAACCGAACCGGCGCGCGTTTTCCTCCAGCTCATCCAGAAAAGGGATGATGGCGCCTTTGTGGGGGATGGTGACGTTGAAACAGTCCAAAGACCGCAGGGCGGGAAGGGAAGCGGACAGGTCCGGCACATCCAGCACCTGGTACGAGACAGAGCGCCCCTCTAAGGCAAAGAGGCGCTTATGAATAAACGGCGACATGGTGTGTCCAATGGGATGGCCGATGACCGCGACGTGCTGAAGTTTCATAGATTCCCGTCCCTTCCCAGAAAATCATAAAAATTTGAATTCATAGTTGACAAAGCAGAATGGAGTCAATAAAATGATAGTGACAGATACATCCTGCGGCGAAACCGCCAGCCGAATGGATTGTATCACAAAATGACGGGGTTTGTCCATATCTGGATACCCGCTGCCCCTAAGCATTCTCACGAAACAATTTTTTAGGAGGAACGAGAAATGGTGTTAGAAAAAGTCAAGGCGATTCTGAGCGAGCAGTTCGATGTGGAGGAGGATTCCATCACTGCGGAGACCACGCTTGCAGACGACCTGGGCGCGGATTCCCTGGACGTTGTGGACCTGCTGATGTCCATTGAGGATGAATTTGAGGTGGAAATCCCCGACGAGGAAGTGGAAAACATCAAGACGGTTGGCGCTTTGGTGGAGTACATCGAGGGCCACTCTAAGGTGTAAAAAATTTCTCAATTTCACAAGAAAAAACGCAGAATTATGTGCCCGGGCTTAGGCCCGGGCGCTTTTTTTCTTGCAAAACCGCCCCTGTCCATATATAATGGACGGAGAAACGAAATCTGCCCGAAAGGACTTGTTTTATCATGGCACAGCAAAAGAAAAAGTTGGTGGAAGATATCACCTCTATGGAGGAGGATTTCTCCCAGTGGTACACCGATGTGGTGAAGAAGGCCGAGCTGATGGATTACTCCAGCGTGAAGGGCTGCATGGTCATCGAGCCGTATGGCTATGCCCTGTGGGAAAATATGCAGCACGATCTGGACGCCCGCTTCAAAAAAGTGGGGGTGCAGAATGTGTATATGCCCATGTTTATCCCCGAGAGCCTTCTGCAAAAGGAAAAGGACCATGTAGAAGGCTTTGCCCCCGAATGCGCCATCGTCACCGAGGGCGGCGGCGAGAAGCTGGCGGAGCGGCTGTATGTGCGTCCTACCAGCGAGACCCTGTTTTGTGAGCACTACCAAAAGATCATCCATTCCTATCGGGATCTGCCCAAGCTGTACAACCAGTGGTGCAGCGTGGTGCGCTGGGAAAAGACCACCCGCCCCTTCCTGCGCTCTTCCGAGTTTTTGTGGCAGGAAGGCCACACCATGCACGAGACCGCCGAGGAAGCCCAGGAGTTCACCCTGACCATGCTGAAAGTTTATGAGGACTTCTACCGGGACACCCTGGCCATTCCCGCTGTGGTGGGAAAGAAGACGGAAAAGGAGAAGTTTGCCGGGGCTGAGGCCACCTATACCATTGAGCCCATGATGCACAACGGCGTTGCCCTGCAGGGGGGCACCAGCCACTACTTTGGAGACGGCTTTACCAAGGCTTTCGATATCACCTTCACGGACCGGGAAAATAAGCTGCGCCATCCCCACCAGACTTCCTGGGGTGTCTCCACCCGGATGATCGGTGCTGTCATCATGGTTCATGGGGATGACAACGGCCTGGTGCTGCCCCCCAAGATCGCCCCCATCCAAGTGGTGATTGTGCCGGTGGCCCAGCACAAGCCCGGCGTGCTGGAGAAAGCCCGGGAGCTGCAGGCCCAGCTTTCTGAGACATTCCGGGTAAAGCTGGATGACAGCGACAACTCCCCCGGCTGGAAATTTGCCCAGTATGAGATGCAGGGCGTGCCCCTGCGGCTGGAGATCGGACCCAAGGATATTGAGAACGGCCAGTGTGTGCTGGTGCGCCGGGATAACCGGGAAAAGCAGTTCGTCTCTTTGGAAAACCTGGAGGGGGCCATTGAAAGCGCGCTCTCTGCCCTGCATGATGCCATGTACCAGCGCGCGTTGGAAAATTTGAAACAAAAGACCTTTACTGCCACAACATATGAGGAATTTCTGGACACCGCGGAGAACCGCCCCGGTTTTATCAAGGCCATGTGGTGCGGCGACAGCGCCTGCGAGGAGAAAATTAAAGAGGAGACCGGCGGTGTGAAGAGCCGGTGCATCCCCTTTGAAGAGGAGCACCTGTCGGACGTGTGCGTCTGCTGCGGAAAATCTGCCAAGCATATGGTCTACTGGGGCAAACAATATTAAGGCTTTTGCGGCCTTTTGCACCGGGGAAGGGAAATTCCCCAAAATTGTTGAGAAAAAATTTCTGATGGCTTCTTTCGATCCAAGCAGGAAATCCCTTTACTTTTATCGGAAATTATTATAAAATATGAGCCGTAATAACATGCGCTTCCGGCGCACGAGATATTAGGAGGAGATCCCAATGGCAAAATTGAAGATCGGCTTTATTGGTTGCGGCGGCATCGCCAACGGCAAGCACTTCCCTGGCATGGCCCAGCAGAAGGAATATGTGGACATGGTGGCTTTCTGCGACCTGATCCCCGAGCGCGCTGAGAAGGCCGCCAAGGAGTATGGCACTCCGGACGCCAAGGTTTACACGGATTATCACGACCTGCTGGCTGATCCCACCATTGACGCTGTGCATGTGCTGACCCCCAACGTGGCTCACTGCGAGATCACTGTGGCCGCTCTGGAAGCCGGCAAGCATGTGCTGTGCGAGAAGCCCATGGCTGCCACCCCCGCCGACGCCCAGAAGATGCTGGACGCCCGGGACCGCACCGGCAAGATGCTGACCATCGGCTATCAGTACCGTCACTTCCCTGTGAACCAGGTTGCCAAGAAGGTTGTGGACGACGGCTGGCTGGGCGATATCTACTACGCTGAGGCCACCTATCTGCGCCGCCGCGGCGTTCCCACCTGGGGCGTGTTTACCGACAAGTCCAAGCAGGGCGGCGGTCCTCTGATTGACATTGGCACCCATGCGCTGGACCTGACCCTGTTTATGATGAACAACTACGATGTGGACTATGTGGTCGGCACCTCTTTTGAGAAGCTGGGCACTCTGCTGGATCCTGAGCATCAGGGCCAGGTGGACGGCCGCGGCAATCCCAATTCCTGGAACAACAAGACCTATGATGTGGAAGATTCCGCTGTGGGCCACATCAAGATGAAGAACGGCGCTGTGATCAACTTGCGCGCTTCCTGGGCCATCAACATGCTGCCCCAGAACGGCTGCAACGACCAGGCTCATGTGATGCTGGCGGGCACCAAGGGCGGCTTGGACACCCTGGATGACATTGTGCGCCTGAACCACGTTGTGGCTGGCCAGCCCTCTGTCACTATGGTGGGCAACAAGGTGGCCTCCTATATCCCCGGCTTCAGCGCCGGCCCCGCTCCCGTTTCCAAGGAGCATGAGATCTGGGTGAAGGCCCTGCGCGGCGAAGGCGAGCTGTTCGTCACTGCCGACCAGGCTTTCGTGGTCACCAAGATTCTGGACGCCATCTATCAGTCCTCCAAGACCGGTAAGCCCGTCTACTTCTAAGAGACGGCTGTTCGGGACCTTGCTAGGCTAGAAAGGTGCGCCTGAGGTGAACAATATCAATTTGCAGCTGTTTTCCTTTGGCTTTGAGAACGAGCTCTCCCTGCTGGACAAGATCAAGTGCGCGGGAGAGATGGGGTATTCCGGCGTGGAGTTTGCCCGCGGCTATGAGGAGCTCCCTGTGGAGGACGTGCAGAAGGCTTTGGAGGAGGCCGGCGTAAAGGCCGTTTCCGCCCATGTCGCCTTCGAGTTCATGGAACAGGACCTCCCCTACCTTGCCAAGCTGGGCGTGAAGTTCGTGGCCTGCCCCATGACCGCCTTCAACACGGCGGAAGAGGCCAAGGAAGTGGCTGAGGAGCTGAACAAATTCGGTCAGCTGGCCAAGCAGTACGGCATCACCATTGGGTACCACAACCACACGGGCGAGTTCTATGTGGATGAGGGCAAATACCTGATGGACTGGGTCATTGAAAATACGGACCCTGAGACCGTTGCCTTCGAGATCGACTGCGGCTGGGCTTCCGCCGCGGGTATCGACCCTGTGGAGTACATTCAGAAGCATGCCGGACGCATTGCCGCTATCCATATCAAGGAGAACGGCGGGATCATCGGCGCGGACAAGCCGGAGTCCCGGCACGCCCCTGCGGAGCATCCCAAGTTCGAGCTGGATGAGAAAGGCAAGCCCATCTTCCCGCCGGAGGTTTTGAAGATGTTCGAGGAGCGGGACAAGCTGAATGTGGCTCAAGGCACCGGCATTGTGGACTGGAAAGCCGTAAAGGCCGCCGCAGACGCCCAGCGGGACGACGTCCTGTATGTGGTGGAGCGGGAGGCCAACTACGGCGGGAAAGACCGCATTACCTGCCTGAAGGAAGACATTGCCTGGCTGAAAGAAAACCTGTAATGCAAGAGGTCCTCCGCGGATGAAGCGGAGGACCTTTTTGTATCCCCTCTCCCCCATTCCTGCGTGGGCGGAGAGACTTTTTCCTGAAGAGACAGTTTTTGCGATTTTGCGTAACATTTTGCGCCGCCGCCCGACTAATAGGTGAACGAGAAAGGAGGGAGACCGAAATGACGGACCTTATCAAACGGTCGAAGAAAGGAGACAAAGAGGCCTTCGCCCTGCTGATGGACATGCACCGGCAGATGCTCTACAACACGGCCTTGCTGGTGCTCCATCAGGAGGACGACGCCCTGGACGCCATTCAAGACGCCATCCTGGCCTGCTGGGAAAACCTGCCCACCCTGCGGAAGGACCAGTACTTCAAGACGTGGCTGGTGAAGATCCTGCTGAACAAGTGCAGGGACATCCAGCGGAGCCAGAGCCACTACGCCTTTGTGGAGGAGCTTCCCGAGTCCGAGGACGAGCCGGACTGGGATACCCACATGGACGTGGGCCGGGCCATGGGCCGGCTGGGCGACCAGGACCAGTTGATTTTGTCCCTTTTCTACTACGACGACCTGAATATACGGCAGATCGCCGAGGCACTGTCCATTTCGGAGGGCGCGGTGCGCACCCGGCTCACACGGAGCCGGGAACGCTTCAAGAAGATCTACTTGCAGGAGAAAGGAGAATGTTTATGAAAGACGCGGCTTTTTTGGAGCAGCTGCAGCAGGAGCTCCCCCGCCGGAACCTGACCCCCAAGGCCATGCAGCGCTTTGAGGACACCTACCGCATGCTGGGGGTGCAGAAAGAGGCCCCCGCCCGCAGGCGCCGCCACAAGGGGTTGTGGGTCACCGCCACCGCCGCCTGCCTTTGCTGCGGCATGCTCTTCGGGGTGAACGCCGCTTTCCCGGCCTTCGCGGAGAGCCTGCCGGGAGTGGGTCAATTTTTTGAAGCCCTCAATGGGAATTTCACCTCTGCCAGGGGGAACAAAACCACCCATGGCGCCAACCTGGACACCTATGACCCCCAGGAGGTGGACGTGTCCGCCGTGGCTCAGGATGGCTCGGCCCAACTGGAAATCTCCCAGGCATACAGCGACGGAAAGATGCTCTCCTTCACGCTGGACGTGACTCTCCCTGTGGAGCAGTCTGACAACTTTGCCTATATTTGTACCAGGGAGTATGCAACAGTGACAGTGAATGGAGAGACCCTCCCCCCTGTAACAGTCACGGGCCTTTCTTCCACAGGAGACGGCCATTTCTCTGGGATGATTTCCTGTGCTTTGAATACTCCTTTGGAAGACGGGGAGACCGCCCAAGTGGAGTTCTCCCTGCCCGATTTAAGCGGTTATCCCCGCACCAACGACTATGAAACAAAAGGGGATTTGGTGGACTTGCCCGGCACCAGTTTCCAATCCAGCTTCTCTGTGACGGCGGACACCAGCCACAATATCTCCGGCGCCATTGACGGAGAAGCTGTGGATGGGGCCCAAGTGGTATCCATTGACGCCACGCCCACCCAGACACTTATCACTATGAACCTTCCCGAGTATTATGTTCATCCCAAGCTATATACCATGGACGGCTTGGAGGTCAAATTCAACCTGGCTGAATCTGGCGAAAAAGGGGAATTTTGGCCCACATCTGACCTGCGTTCTTCCACCAGCACCCTGTATTTTGACGGCGTACCCGCCGGGAATGACCAAATCGTCCTGCGGCTGTACCCTGATGACTTGGAGGAATCTGTGCAGGCGGAATTCACCATCGACCTGACCACTCAGACCGCCACTCCCTCCACCACCTATGACGATGGGGGTCTACTGGATTTGGATGGTCCCTTCCATTACTACTCCATTTGGTGGGCCGGCGAAGATGAGCCCTTTACCACCCAGAACACGCAAATGGAGCTGGGCAGCCTGACCTTTACCCGCTCGGAAAACTGGTTCCGGATCTACGTCGCCACCCCAGACGAATACCGGGAAGTGGAAGCGTCTATTTACACGGCGGACGGCACGCTGCTGGGAACCACCATCTCCACCAAGGATGTTCCCGACGGCATGGGCAACGGCTTCTTTGACGAGGACGTATATTTCTGGAGCGCCAGAGAGAACCCCGTACGCTCCTACGACCTGTATATTCCCTCGGAAACGTATCTGCCCGCCTGGAATGAGGCGTTCACCGTGGTGGTTACTGACACCGCCACAGGGGAAGAGCTCATCCACCAAACCGTGCAGCTGACAGAACGCTATATCCAGTGAACCTTAGCCCATACAAAAAAGAGAGAGGTCTCCCCTCTCTCTTTTCTGTTGCCCATTTTATTTCAGCTTCAGGGCCATAGCCACCCAGCCCTTCTCCTCCAGGGGAGGAAGGGGCCCGTTTATTTCAGCTTCAACGCCATAGCTACCCAGCCCTTTTCCTCCCGGCGCTCGATGACCTGGAAGGTGTCCTGGATGGCGGCCAGGACGTCCTGTTCCCGGGTGTCGATGATGCCGCTGACAATGTAGGTGCTGTCCGGGGTGAGGAAGCGGGGGGCGTCTTTGCTCAAGAGGATGACGATATCCGCCACGATGTTGGCGGCCACCACCTGGAACTTGCCGGTGACCTTCTCCGCCAGGTTGCCGCAGATGCCGGTGAAGCGGTCCGCCACGCCGTTGGTCTCGGCGTTCTCCACGGCGGTTTTCACGGCTAAGGGGTCGATATCCACGCCCACAGCGGACTTGGCCCCCAGCAGCAGGGCCGCCACCGACAGGATGCCGCTGCCGCAGCCCATGTCCAAAAAGTCGATGCCAGGGGTGACGTACTTCTCCAAGAGCTCCAAGCACAGGCGGGTGGTCTCGTGGGTGCCGGTGCCGAAGGCCAGGCCGGGCTCCAGGTGGAGCACCGTGCGGCCCTGGGCGTCGTAGTCATCCTCCCACAGGGGGCGGATGAGGAGCTTCTCCCCCACGGGGATGGGGTGGAAGTACTTCTTCCAGTTGTTGATCCAGTCCTCCTCCACGCAGGAGTCCCGGTCGATTTCATAGGGGATATTTTCCGCCTGGAAGCGCTCCTCCAGGAAGGAGACAGCCTCGGCGGGGTTGGCCTCGGGGCTGATGTAGATGTGGATGATGGCGTGCTCCCGGTCCTTTTGGAGGAGCTCCTCATCGATGAGGTCGATGTGGGCGATCTCCATGGCCTCCTCTTCTAAATGGGAATAGTCCTCCATATAGATGCCATAGGGCACCACCATGTTGGCGATGGCCCCGGCAATCTCCGCCTGGGGGGCCGGCACCTTGATCTTCAGTTCGGTCCAGTTCTCATTCATGGGTCTTCCCTCATTTCACGGTTTCTTTCCCGTATTATACCTGATTCCCCATCCCCTTGCAACCGGAGGCGCTATGACGAAGCGAAAATTTCTCATCCAGGGGGCCGCGCTCACGGCGGTCTCCCTGCTGCTGCGCGTGACGAACATGGGCTACCGCTCCTTCCTCTCTCAGGAGATGGGGGCGGCGGGGATGGGGCTGTACCAGCTGATTTTCTCCATCTTTATGCTGACGGTGACCCTGTCCACCTCGGGCATCAGCCTGGCGGTGACGCGGATGGTCACTGCCGCCATTGCCATAGGGAAGCGCCAGGTAGTGCGCTCCACTGTGGCACGGTGCTTTGGGTTCTGCCTTTCCATCAGCCTGTCCATCGCCCTGCTGCTGTTCTTCCTGGCAAGGCCTGCGGCAGCTGTGTTTTTGGGAAACGCCCAGGCCGCCCCCTGTCTGCGGATTTTGGGGGTGGGAAAGCCTGGAGGCCGCCTGCTTTGCCGCCATGCTGTCCTCCACCCTGGGGGAGGCGGTGTCCTTTTTGTGCAGCTGGGCGGCCTACCGCCGCAGCCTGCGCCGGAACACCCCCAAGGAGCGGGAAAGGGCCCAAGGGGTGCTGCGGGGGCTCAGCCACATCGCCCTGCCCTGCACCTTGAGCTCCGCCGCCCGCAGCGCTTTGAACACTGGGGAGAACTTGCTCATCCCCCGGGAGCTGCAAAAATTCGGACTGGGATACAGCGCCGCCCTCTCCCAATACGGGCTGCTCCAAGGGATGGCCATGCCCATGCTGTACTTCCCCTCTTCCCTGCTTTCCTCCTTTGCCTCTCTGCTCATTCCCAAGATTGCCAAAGAACGGGAGCTGGACCACCGCCGGGCCGTGGCCCACATCACGGGAAAGGCGGTGCGGCTGGCACTGGCTTTTGGCACGTTCTTTGCCGGGGTGTTTTTCTGTTTTGGAGATGCCTGGGGCCAGGCTTTCTATCATAGCAGCGCCGCGGGAGCCTACCTGCGGGTGCTGGCCCCATTGGTTCCGCTGATCTATTTGGATGTGGTGGTAGACAGCCTGCTAAAGGGTATGGACGAACAGTTTAACTCCATGAAGTACAACTTTGCGGATTCCTTCCTGCGGGTGGCGCTGGTGCTGTGCCTGCTGCGCTTTTTCGGCATGGAGAGCTATGTGTGCATCCTGTTTTTTAGCACCATTTTCAACGCAGCCCTCAGCCTTCACCGGCTGCTAAAGGTGACCCGTGTGCGGCTCTCCCTGCTGCGGCATGTGGCCCTCCCCCTGCTGTGTGCAGCGGTCTCTGTGATGGGAGGGCAGCTTCTCCTGGGAAGTCTTTCCTTTTCTCAGGCCCTATACCAAGCCGCTGCCCAGACCTTGGTCTCCGGCGGGCTATTTGCCATTCTATATGCCGGAACCTGCCGTGTTTTCGCCCCGCAGGAAGAGCGCCGGGAACGGGAAAGCGAAAAAAAGCCGGCCCGTAAAGGGCCGGCCCAAGAAACCAATTAAGATTTATAAACTTTCGCCAAGGCTTTGGCCCGCTCGCGAAATTGTTCGGCAGCCTTTTTGGGAGACACCAGCCGCAGTTCCGGCCCCAGGGTGAACAACAGGCTCATCAGCCAACCGTCCAAAGGGGCCTGGACAGCCGCCCGGATTTTGTTCTTTCCCATGGTTTCCAATTTAAGCTCTCCTTCAAAGGCCGCAGCCACCTGGCCCAGCAGACGGCTGGGGAACTCCAGAACCAGGCGCTCCGGCCCGGGAAGGGCCTGTTCCCCTTCCCGGGGAAGGGAAAGAAGCTCTAGCTGAGAGAGTTCCGCTACAGGAAACCAACGGCACTCCTTCGCCTGAGAATCATACGCCAGAAGATGCAGCGCACCCCCTTGCCTGCTCAGCTGCCAAGGACTGACCGCCACTGTCTTTTGCGCCTGCTTTAAAGTGCCGCGGGAGGTGACGGACCATTCTTTCGTTTGGAAAACCACCTGCACATCCCGCTCCATGGCGCGGCGCAGCAGCGCCTCTCCAGAAGGAGAGGGACTTTTTTCTGGCTGGGGAGGCTGAAGCTCTTGGGAAAGCCGCGGCATTTGGGCGTCTCCAGCGGCAGAAAGCAGGGCATCCGCCTGATGCTTTCCCCCCAGGGCAGCTACCTTCTTAACAAGCTGGGCTGCCCTTCGGCGGGAGAGAAACCCAGCGCTGCAAACCGCATCAATCAGCAAGGTGAGTTCTTCCTGGGAAAAAGGCCGCTCTGAAAGAAAATATTCAAAATTTCGGGTCTTTCGTGTTGCAATGGGCAGCCCAAACTGCCGGAGGGTCTCCAGGTCATCGTAGAGGCTTTTCCGCTCCGCCTGAATTCCACGGGCCTCCAACCCCTCCAGCATTTGCGGAAGGGTAAGGGCGTGCTGGCTGTCCGTGCCCTCCCAGAGCATTTGCAGCAGATATAAGAGCTTTAATTTTCGGTCTGACACGTTGGGCACAGGCGCTCTCCCCTTCTCTTTTATTCCGCTGCCGCTGGGCCAGAACTGACCACAACCGTCACTGTGGCCCCATATTCCAGAGAATCTCCGGCCTCATGGTCCTGGTAGCGCAGCACATATCCGGCCTCCACATCTTCGCTGGCCTCATCCACCCGCTGGGGAACGAAGCCGTTCTCCGTGAGGACCTGCTGGAGATTTTCATAGCTGACCCCGGCAAATTCCGGAAGGGCCCGCTGAGAACTGCCCCGGCTCACTGTAACAGTGATGGTGCCGTCCTCAGGCAGCGGTTCCCCCGCAAAGGGATTTTGGCTGCTGATGCAGCCTTCGGCCACCGTGTCGTTGAATTCCTGGGCGGTCACCTCCAGCTGAAAGCTGTATTCGCCGCTCTCTACCTTCTGCTGGACCTCCTCATAGTTGGCATTGACCAGATTGGGAACAGTCTCTTCCGCCTGGGAAGAACTGCTCTGCTGGAACAGCTGGGTTAAGTCCTGAAACGACATGCCCCGGCCTCCCAGCCAAATAGAAGCAATGATTACCAACGCCACAAGGGTAACCACCGCTGAGCCAATAAGCCATACAAAGGGGGGCATCCCACGTCCCTGGGGGATGCTGATATCCAAGGGAGGCAGGCGACGAATCGCCTCTGTCTGGTCCACTTCTTCTACCAGCGCGGGGGCCGCGGACAGCTCTGCTTTAAACCGCTCGAAACTGGCTGTACGCTGGGCAGGCCGAACCTGCAGCGCGTTGGCGATCGCCGTTACAGCAAACGGCGGGAGGGAATGCAGCACCTCTTTGGAGATCATCAAGCGCGGGTCCTTCATCCGGCGGGGGGCTTCCTGCGGGACCTTACCCGTCAACGCAAAGAAAAGTGTAGCGGCAAATCCGTACACATCGCTGATTTCCCCACAGGGGGCCTTTGTGCTGTACTGCTCCACGGCAGCACAGCCAGGGGCCAGTTCGGCTTCGAGGGATGTTCCTTCCCGCCGGGCCGCCTGGATCGAAAAGGACGTGATCAGCAAGCTGTTGTCCTGCGTGACACGCAGAGTATCCGGTGAAATGCCTAAATGGGAAATGCCCAGAGAGTTCATCAAGCCCAAGGCGGAAAGGACGGGCTGGAACATGCGGTTGGCCGTGTTCCAGGGGAGGGTTCCCCCGTGGTCCCCGGCCCAACGGCGAAGGGAGACGGAAGGCACATCTTCATAGACGGCATAGGCTGTGTAATTCTCTTCAAATAAATCCAAAACCGAATGAACCACCGTCACTTCGCGCAAACGGCTGACATTTTTTGCCAAGGCGATAAACTCGTCCAGATAGCGGTCAAAGTCTGCCTCTTGGCCGGACGCAGGGGCAACGGAGCCATCCTCGTTCCGAACGGCCAGAGAACGTGGGAAGTATTCCCGCAACTCCACCAGCTTTTTTGTAGTTAAATCCAGAGCGGTGTAGGTAATCCCCTCACCGTTGCTCTCTTTGACCCGGCCCACTTGGTACCGGGAGGCAACCACTGTATGGAAGCTGAGGGCCTCCGGCGGCTGCGGCTGGTTATTGTCCCAGCCGCAGACAGGGCAGGTGCCGCCGCCTGCCGGAAGGCCGGCAAAACAGTTTGTACACAGCTTGCTCTCCATCTTTTCCTCCATGCTTTGCCCAACAACGGGGCTTTTTCCCGTCTTTTGCCAGCCCCAAGGGCTGGTAAGCACAAAATAACAGATATAGTATAGCACAAAGGGTGGAAAAACACAAGAAATTTAGGCAAAACAGAAAGGGACAGTACGAAAAAACGTACCGTCCCATCTCTTTTTCGCCGTTTTCAGCAGTTTTTAGGCCTTGCCGACAGAGCCAAACAGCTCCATCTTCTCCTTGACAGTAGCCTTGATGGCCTCTGTGCCGGGAGCCAGCAGCTTGCGGGGGTCGAAGCCCTTGCCCTGCTGGTCCTTGCCCTCTTCGATGTACTTCCGGGTGGCGGCAGCAAAGGCCAGCTGGCACTCGGTATTCACGTTCACCTTAGAGACGCCCAGGGTAATGGCCTTCTTCACCATTTCGGCAGGAATGCCCGTGCCGCCGTGGAGCACCAGGGGCATGGTGCCGGTCTTCTCCTGGATTTTCTCCAGAACCTCAAAATTCAGGCCCTGCCAGTTCTCGGGATACACGCCGTGGATGTTGCCGATACCAGCAGCCAGCATGGTCACGCCCAGATCGGCAATGCGCTTGCACTCATCGGGATCGGCCACTTCGCCGCCGCCAACAACGCCGTCTTCCTCGCCGCCAATGGCGCCGACCTCAGCCTCGACAGAGATGCCCTTTTCCGTGGCAATCCGGATGATTTCCTTGGTCTTCTCCACATTTTCCTCGATGGGGTAATGAGAGCCGTCAAACATGACGGAGGAGAAGCCGTCCTCCATGGCCTTCAGGGCGCCCTCGTAGGAGCCGTGGTCCAGATGCAGAGCCACAGGAACCGTGATGTTCAGGGTCTCGATCATGCCCTTGACCATGCCGGTGACGGTGTTGTAGCCGCACATATACTTGCCGGCACCCTCGGACACGCCGAGAATGACAGGAGAGTTGAGCTCCTGCGCGGTGAGCAGGATTGCTTTGGTCCACTCCAAGTTGTTGATGTTGAACTGGCCCACAGCGTATTTACCGGCCTTGGCCTTCTGAAGCATTTCTTTTGCGGAAACTAACATAAAGCGTGCCTCCCAAAATGGAAAGATTTTTGATTGATTTAATTATACCGGACATGCGTAGAAAAATCAACTCCCTCTGGAGGGAAACTTGTCCTTCCTTGGACAACACGCCGCCAAGGCACATCTTTTTCAGGAAAAACGCCTGTGTCTTGACATCGGTTTTTCGCCGTGATAGAGTAAGGAAAATAATCTGCGGGAGGCGAGTATCATGGAGGACACTTTTCCCAAGCGCGTTTATGAACTGGTCCGCTGTATCCCTGAGGGGCGCGTTGCCACCTACGGGCAGCTTGCCCTGTTGGCGGGAAGCCCCCGGGCGGCCCGCATTGTGGGAGCGGTGATGGCCAGGGCTCCGGCAGGGCTTCCCTGCCATCGCGTGCTTTACCGGGACGGCTCCCTCTGCTGTGAGAGGGCCTTTGGCGGGAAGGCGGTGCAGCGGCAGCTTTTAGAGCGGGAGGGCGTTCCCTTCCTTCCGGACGGCCGGGTGGATTTGCGCCTTTGCCTGTGGCAGCCTGCTGCTCCAGGCTGTGAGTTTGGAGGGGAATAAACGCTTGCTTTTTTTCTTCGTTGCCGCTATACTGAAAGCAGAGGAGAGGAGGAGTTACGATGAACGACATGTCCTTGGGCCTTCGGGTATTTGGATGGGCTGTGCTTGCCTTTGGCGTACTGTGGGGGATTTTTTTGGCCTTTTCCGGCGGCGGGCCCATTGCGCTGCTTTGGTGCGCTTTTCTAGCAGGCATCGCTTGCGGCGTACTGCTGGGGCTTTCTGAAATTATCAAGCTGCTGGCCCAGCAGGCGGATTCCTCCCACCGCCTGGAAGAAAAGCTAAACCAGCTTTCCCCTTCCGAAGATACAGCACCAAAGGCACCGCAGTTTTGCCACCGCTGCGGAACCCAACTCCCCCCTGGCGGAAAGACCTGTCCCACTTGCCATCATGTAAATGAATAAGCCTGACAGGGGAGCGCCTGGCCGCTCCCCTTCTTTTCACGATGAAGGCCCTTTACTGAAACGCCCTTTTGTGGGCGCGCTCCCGCGCTGGGATGCCGTATCCCTGCCAGGTTAAAAAAATTCAAAAATTTTGAAAAAAGGGCTTGCATTTTTCAAAATCATCCTGTATAATAGACCACGTTGTCCGGGTGTGGCGCAGTTGGTAGCGCGCTTGACTGGGGGTCAAGAGGCCGTGAGTTCAAGTCTCGCCACTCGGACCAAGGGTGAGTTCTTATGGAACTTGCCCTTTTTGTTTAGCTTAAAAGCAGAAATAAAAAAGACAGCTACATGCGTAGCTGTCTTTTTTATTTTAGATCCCCTTCACAAATTCCCGGAAGCGGGGCAGCATGCCGATCTTATCCGGGGTGTGGGGCGGCATTTGCAGGATGTCATAGCCGGGCAGGTTGTTGCCCTCCACAAACACAGGGCCGTTGGGCGTGATGGCCACGTCCCAGCCCACATAGCGCATCTGGGGCACCACCTGAGAGGCCTCCAGGCACATGGCCTTGGCCTCCTCCCAATAGGGGATGGCAAAGCCCTGGATCTTGGTGTGGGTGCGGGGATGCTCCGTATAGGTGTGGCGTGCCTTGTCGTAGGCGGGGTACTGGATGACGCCCTTCTCCAGGTCAATGGGGGCGAACATGCCGCCGGAGTGGAGGTTGTCCACAGGCCGGTCGCTGTTGCCGATGCGGATATGGGCATAGACGATGTGGGGGCCCGTCTCGTTGAGCACTGTGACCACCCGCAGGGTGTTGATGGCGTGGGGGTTCATCTTGTTCATGGTCTCGTGCTGCTGGAGCACGTCCTCCACCACGCCGATGCCCTCAGCCTTTAGCTGGTCATACATAGCGTCCAGGCTGGAAAAATCCTTTTTGAAGAGCTTGTTCACTCCAAAGCCGCCGCTGGAGGACTCCGGCTTGACCATCACCGCGTCGCGCGTCTCCATAAAGGCTTTGAAGTCCTCTTTGCTGGCCTTGGAAAAGTCCAGCCACTGGCGGCCGATGTACTTGGCGAAGGTGGTGTAGAACTCTGTTTTGTTGTCAAAGAAATGGTAGTAGTCCCGGTCATTCAGAATGCGCACCAGGTCGTTGTTCACCTTGCGGGTGATGTAGGTGGCCCGCTGGGCATCAGTGAGGTTGTAGAACTCACACAGCAGATAATCGTTGAAGCCAGCACCATATTTCAGACCGCACTGGATCACATCCGTCAAGATGGCGGCGGAGTTCTTCCCGGTCAGCTTGTGAACTTTCCCCACCGTGCGGAACAGCTCGGCGTAATCCATGTCTTTGACACAGCGCAGAAGGAATTGCAGCTTTCCCATGGTCCTCTCCCCCTTTACCTTTTTTTGCCGCTTCGGCCCGCGCCCTTTTGGCCCGGCTTTGCGGCTTCCTCATCCAGGCGAAGCTCTCCCTCATCGGTGATGGTGAGCACGCTGCCAGCCTTTGCCCCTGCGGGCAGTTCTGGCAATTCGATGGCGAAGAACTTCTGGTCCTTATCGGTGCAGATGGCATATTTGCCCTCTAAACGGTCGATGACAAGCTGTTTCATGGCTTCTCTTCTGTCCTTTCCACTGTGTTGTAAAATTCACTCCAAAGGGACAATTCTTCCCCGTCCCAGGAGAATACCAGGTCCCCATCGGTATCGGTTCGGTAAATCTCCGCTCCCACGCTTTTAAGGCGGAGAAGAGTCTCCTCCCGGGGCAGGTTGCTGTTATCCGGCCCCACGGAAATTGCCGCGTATGTGGGAGAAACCGCTTCCAGAAAACGCTGTGAGCTGGAGCCCGCACTCCCATGATGGGCCACCTTGAGCAGGTCGGCGTCCAAATCCACGCTGGATTTGACCAGGTCCAACTCCGCTTGGTATTCAATATCTCCGCAAAACAAAGCAGAAAATCCCAAATAGTCCAGCCGCAGCACCAGGGAGCAATCGTTGGTTCCCTCATAGTCCCGCAGCGGGCCCAAGACTTCCAGCTTTGTGCCGCCCAGGGAAAGGCTTTCCCCAGGGCGAACCTGCCGCACGGGAACAGCAGAGGATCGAGCCGCGTCTTCTAGGGCCCTGTATTCCAGGGTGCGGCGCATGGCCTCTGGCCAGGGATAAACCACCAGCTCTCCCACAGGGACTTCCTCCAGCACTTGGGAGAGCCCGCCGGTGTGGTCACTGTCCGGATGGGAGGCGATGGCATAGTCCAAGCTCTCTATTCCCAGCCGGAGCAAGTAGTCCACCACCCGGTCCCCGGAGGCAGAGGTGCCCCCATCCAACAAGGCGGCATGCCCTTCGCATTCCAAAAGGAGGGCGTCGGCCTTGCCCACGTCAATCACATGAAGGCGCAGGCCCGCCTCCCCTTGGGGGCCGCGAAAGCCGGAAAGCGTATAAGCCTTGGTCCAAAAGGACTGTCCCGCCGGGGCGGCAGAAAACACCAGCAAGCCGCACAATGCGCACAGCGCCGCACGGGAGGCCCAGGCACGGAACAGCCGCCCCTTCCCTTTAACGCGTCTCTGCCCCATGGCGGTTTTTACTCCTCTTCGTGGGGGGAATCCCCCTTCTGCATGTTCTTTTCAAGCCACTGGGCGTAGGTCATCAGCACCTGCCGCGGTTTCGACCCCTCGTGGGGACCCACCACACCCAGTTGTTCCAGCTCGTCGATGAGCCGTCCGGCACGGGCATAGCCCAGGCGGAGTCTTCTTTGCAGCAATGAAGTGGAGGCTTGGCCTGCCTCTACTACCACCTTGATGGCCTCGTCGATCATGGGGTCTCCCCCGCCCTCGCTGTCCCCGTTGTCCTCAGACTTGGGATCGCTGGCAGCATTGCGCTCGATCTCCTCGATGACCTTTTCATCATATTCGATGGACTTGGTCTGCTTGACAAACTCCACCACAGAAGAGATTTCCTCGTCGCTGACATAGCAGCCTTGAACGCGAAGGGGCTTCGTCACTCCCACCGGGGCGAAAAGCATATCGCCATTACCCAGCAGCTTTTCCGCGCCGCCGGAATCCAAGATGGTGCGGGAATCTACGGCGTTGGAAACCGTCAAGGCGATACGGCTGGGGATATTGGCCTTGATCAAGCCGGTCACCACGTCCACAGAGGGGCGCTGGGTGGCCACCACCAGATGCATTCCGGCAGCGCGGGCCAGCTGGGCCAAACGGCAAATAGAGTCCTCCACCTCTTTGGGGGCGGCCATCATCAAGTCGGCCAACTCGTCGATTATAATGACGATCTGGGGCATGGCCGGCATGGGCTGGCCGTTTTCATCCTGATAGCTTTGGGAAGCCGCCAGGCTGTTATACCCCTTCAGGTTGCGGACGTTAAACTCAGAGAAGATCTTATAGCGCTTCATCATTTCAGAGACAGCCCACCCCAAAGCGCCAGAGGCTTTGCGGGGGTCGGTGACCACGGGCACCAGCATGTGGGGCATGCCGTTGTACTCCGTCAGTTCCACCGCCTTGGGGTCGATCATCAGGAAGCGCACCTCATCGGGGCTGGCCTTGTAAAGCATGCTGACGATGAGGGAGTTGATACACACGGATTTGCCAGAACCGGTGGTGCCTGCGATAAGCAGATGGGGCATTTTGGCCAGGTCCGCGATGACGGCCTGCCCGGCGATATCCCGGCCCAAGGCTACGGACAACTTGCTTTTGGAGGACTGGAAGGAGTTAGACTCGATCAGTTCCCGCATCCGCACGGTGCTGCGGCTCTTATTGGGCACCTCAATGCCTACGGCAGCTTTTCCGGGGATGGGGGCTTCAATGCGCACACCGGTGGCGGCCAGGTTCAGCGCCAAGTCATCAGAAAGGTTGGTAATCTTGCTGATCTTCACGCCGGCAGCGGGCTGGATCTCATACCGGGTGACAGAAGGGCCACGGCAGATATCCAGGATCTTGGTCTGCACGCCAAAGCTTTTCAGGGTGTCCACCAAGATGCGGCCGTTCGTCTGCAGTTCCTCTGTCTCTTGAACAGGGTTGCCGTGGGGGCTTACCGCCAGCATAGTCACCGGCGGAAAGCAGTACGCCTTCGCGGGCTCCGCCGTTTGATACTGAAGCTGCTGGGCAGGAGTAGCCTCCCTCCGGTCATTGCGCTCCTTCTGCTCCATGAATTTTTCCGTGAGCTCTTTCACGTCATCCGGAACAGCAGGGCCCTCCGGAACGGAGGCCGGGGCTTTGGCGCTTTCCTCCCCCGTTTCACCGGGGGGATCCAGATGGGGAGGATCGGAATGGACGGCTTCCACAGGCGGCGCAGGGATGTGGATTTCCCCAATCTCCTCCAAAGCGCGCTCCAGGGCCTGTGTCCCCTCTTCCACCTGCTTCGCGGCAGCGGCCTCTGCAGGCCGTGTGCCGGATGCCGCCTGTTCCACGGAGGGTTCCTCCTCTGGGGAGTCCTCTACGCCAAAGACGGCCTTCAAACGGTCCAGCTTCTCGTTCTTCTTAGGAGACTTCTTCTTTTCTGGAGGAGGCGGGAACAAACTGGCGGGAGAGTCAGAACGCACAGGGTGGGCGGGCAGCTGTTCCTCAAGGGGGACATCAATGCTGGTTTCCCGCTCCAAAATCAGGCGCTCCTCTTCCCGGCGCAGCCGGGCGCTCTCCAGGCCCTCGCTGACCATATCCACCGGTTTTTTAACCACTCGGAACAGGCCGATAAGCGTGGTGCCGGTGAGAATCATCACCGCCACAAAGAGAAGCAGCACAATGATGATGCGGGCGCCCACACCCCCTGCCGCCCGAAGCAGCGGAAGGCCTAAAAGCCCGCCTACCACGCCGCCGCTGGTCCCTGCATTTTGGGTGTAGAGATATACTATGTATTCCCAAAAGTTCAAACCGTCTGGAATGGACTTCCCTCCAAAGATGAAGCCGGTAGCGCAAAATAACACGATGACCAAGGCTGTCATCCAAACCTTGCCGCTGATAGAGCCGCGGGGCTTTTCCATGGCAGTGATGACTGCCACATAGATCATCAGCACGGGCCACAGCAGCGCCCAGCTGCCAAACAGCCCTAAAATCGCGTTGTGGACCCAGCGCCAGAGATTGTCCCCTGGGATGAGTGCCAGGCAGCCCAGCAGAATGGCGCAGGCAAACAGCACCACTGCCCGAATCTGGTTCTTCTGCCGGATGGCTTCCGCCGTAAGGGACGGGCTCTGGGTTCCCCTTCCTCCTCGGGAAGTGCTTTTCGCCCCATTCCTTCCTGTGGCCTTCTTTTTGGCGGAAGAAGCTGGCGGGGTCCGCTTTTGCGCCGGCCTCTTCTTCGATGCGCTCTGCTTTGTTGGCAAAAGTCTCCCTCCTTCTCTTCCACAAGCTCACCGGTTTGCCGCCCTCAGGCGGCACGCTTTACAGGGGCAGGCCTGTAAAAAGGTTTTTTCCCACAATATGCTCCACGATGCCCAGAATCGTCACAATGCCACCCGCAATCAAGGTGTAGAACGCGAAGATCCGCAGCTTGTTGGTGGTGACGATCCACTTGAGCAGCTTAATGGCTAAAAAGCCAACCACAGCCGAGGTGACGATCCCCGCGATGAGCGGGCCGGCCCCCACAGCGCCGGCTTGGTCTCCCATATCCAGCAGGGACACCAGGGCGGCAGCCGCAATGGACGGGATGCCCAGCACAAAGGAATAGTCCAGCGCGGTTTGCTGATTGATGCCCCGCAGCAGCCCCACGGAAAGCGTAGATCCCGAGCGGGAAAGGCCGGGAAAGACGGCGGCCAGGCACTGGGTGACACCAATGCAGATGGCGTCCACGGTATGTATCTTTTTCCGGCCGCTGCTGGTGATCACGCGCCCCGAGGGATCCTTGCGGCGGTGCGTCTCTTTAACGCGCTTATTGGCATGGATGCCCGCAAAAAGCAGGGCGCTGGTGGCAAGCAGGGCCAGGCCCTCCACCAGGATATCGGAATCGGACCCCAGCAGGTCAGAAAGCCCCTTGATGTCCAAGCCAGTGCCGGGGATAGGCAGGAACAGCAAAAACAGGGGCAAAAGCCCAATGACCAGCATGAAGAGCAGCCGCCGGTCATGATTCATCTCGCTCCACTTGAAATTGCGGTGAGCAATGTCCACGCAAAGGGAGCCAAACTCCTTGATGAGGCGCCAAATCAGCTGCCGGTAGACGAATACCACGGCAATCAGCGTGCCCAAGTGGAGCATAATATCGAACAGAATACCGGGAAGCTCGATGCCAAAAAGGTGTTTTGAAATAGACAGGTGGCCGCTGCTGGAAACTGGCAGGAACTCGGTAGCCCCTTGGATGATCCCCTGGATGATGGCTTCAAAAATAGTCATAAATCTCCTCCTTTTATGTAACGGCGGAAAAACCGCCGGTCTATCACTCTGCTTTCTTTCGTTTGGCGGAGCCTCTCTTCCGCCCTTTCTCCCGGTCAATCATTCTGCACAGGCAGTCCATGGCGTCAGAGAGGGAACCCAAAGAGTCAATCAAGCCCTCTTCCACAGCGTCGGGACCATCGAGCACCGTGCCCACATCCATGACCAGCTCCTGGGTGTTCATCGCCAGGCTCATAAAGCGCTCGGCGCTGATGTTGGAATTCTGTGTGACAAAATTTGTGATGCGGTCCTGCATGCGGCGGAAATACTCCAGAGTCTGGGGAATTCCCAGCACCAGCCCGTTCATCCGCACCGGATGGATAGTCATTGAGGCGGACTCCGCGATAAAAGACCGTTTGGCCGCTACAGCCAAGGGGACTCCGATGGAATGGCCCCCGCCCAGCACAAGGGAA
>PPYE01311413.1_pt1 | contig 26356 bp, 22 predicted proteins | sample 1559881 | NCBI WGS metagenome assembly PPYE01 (sample SAMN08240022, study PRJNA423297) | Human gut metagenome, whole genome shotgun sequencing project. | reverse complement strand
TTGTGGTGACTTACATTCTAAAGGAACCAACCGCTTTTGTATATCTGCTTCAGTCTCACTTCATTTGTAACACTACACGGCCGGCGCGCGGAAATCGCGGCAAAAGCTTGCCAAGCGGCGTTGGCTCGTCTAAAATAAACAAATATCTTCGATCATGTTTCTAACCGGTCGGTAGAAACAAATCCGCTGCCCGGAAGTCGAATTTTTCGTAAAAATGGCGAAGAGTGATGGACCATGATCCCGCGAGGAGGCGCTGAGGCATGAAGAAAATATGGCGGTGGCTGCTGACGGCGCTGGCGTTCTTCGCGGTGCCGGCCGGCGCGGAAGACAAACCGTACGTGGTCCTGGCGCTGTCCGGCGGCGGCATCAAGGGGTACGCCCACATCGGCGTGCTTCGGGAACTGGAAAAGGAAGGCGTTGGCATCGCCGGCATCGTCGGCACCAGCATGGGGGCCATCGTCGGCAGTCTCTATGCCAGCGGCAGAACGTCCGAGGAGTTGGAGCGGATTGTCATGGACGTCAATCTCGGCGAGCTGGTTACGGCGAGCGGCGGCAATTATTTCAATTTGTCCGACAAAGCTACGCGCGACATCAGCATGATCCGGCCGGAAATCTACACCGACGTTCACAACAAAGTGGCGGGGCCGCTGGGGTTCGTCGCCGGCACGAGTGTGCTCGAGTACATCGCTCAGCTGCTTTCCCACGTGACCGTGACCGATTTCCGCCGTCTGCCCATCCCGTTTGCGGCTGTCGCCACCGATCTGGTCAACGGCGAGAAAGTGGTGCTGCGCCGCGGCTCTTTGGCCTCGGCCGTGCGCGCGTCCATGTCCATTCCCGGCGTGTTCGATCCGTGGGAGATCAACGGCCGCCTGCTTGTCGACGGCGGCATGGTCTCCAACATGCCTGTGGAAACGGCCAAAGAGCTATTCCCCGGCTATCCCGTGATCGCCGTCAACCTCACCAGCGAGCTGGCGCCGCGCGAGAAGCTGAGCAGCGTGTTCGACGTGGTCGGCCAGTCCATCACCATCCTTACCATGCAGAACGTGCGCCGCGAGGCGACGCTGGCCGATCTGGTGATCAGCCCCGGCGTGAAGGAGTATCCCATCCTCGGCGCTTCGCCTGCCGCCGAGATTATCCAGCAGGGGCGCGACGCTGCCGTCAAGGCTTTGCCGCAGATCCGCGCGCTGCTGAAGAAAGCGCCGCGGCGCCCCGTGAAGGAAAAGGAGCCGGTGCCGCCCGAGCCGCCTCACGTGATGGGCGTGCACGTCGTGGGGGTGCCCGAAAAGATGGGCAAGGAAATAGAGCGGGAGCTGCTCAAGGTTTGGCTGGGACGCCCTGTTCCCATGAAGGAGATCGTCGCTGCCAGCGCCAATATTGCCAAGCGCGAGGACGTTCGCAGCGTCGATTACGATCTGCTGGATACCGAGCGCGGCGTTATCGTGCTGCTCAAGGTGCAGCGATTCCCGGCGCACCGTTATTCGCTGGGCGGCTATGCCAGCACCTACAGCGACATGGGATGGTTGGTGATCGGCAGCCGTCGTTACGATTTGTTCACGCCCGGCGACACGCTGCAGTCGAGCTTCTATCTTGGCCAGCGCTGGGGCGCGAATTTCAACTACTTCTGGGACATGGACGTGTCGCGCAGCTCCTTCTGGGAGGCGGACTTGTCGGCGTCTCATTTCAGGATCGACGCGTCCGGATCTCCGCTGGAATGGGAGCGCTACAACTTCGACGTGCAGCGCCACTTTACGCTGCACGACCGCCTGCGCCTTTCCGCCGGCGTGTCGGCGACGGCCGTGCGCCGCGTGGAAGGAGGCGAGAGCGCCAACTACGTCGCGCCTTTCCTCGAAGCGACGCTCAACCTGATGGACAATCCTGACGATCCGGTCAATGGCTGGCTGCTAAACGCCCGCTCCATGTGGTCTTCCGAGACGGGAACCATGCTGATGCGCGCGACTCTGACAGGGCGCCGCCGCATCAGCCCGAAACTCATGGCTGAGCTCCAGGGCGGCTTCACGGAAGGCGATATGGACGAAAAACGTTTGTTCAGCGCCTATCTTGGCGCCCGCGAAGAACTTTACAGCCTGGCGGAACACCCCATCGAGGCCGAGCGCTTTGCCTGGTGGCGCGCCAAGCTGCGTTATCCGCTGTCGCAGACCATATTCGGCAACGTCATCGCCGAGATCTTCGGCGGCCAGGGGTACGCCTGGGCCGACGATGGAGCCGAGATCGCCCAGCCGTGGGAAGTTGGCCTCGCGCTCTGCGCGCCGCGCCGCCTCATCGACGGCAAACTGTACGCCGTTTACACTGATCGTAAGGAATGGCGCTTCGGCGTCAGCATCGGCGTCCCCAACTGGGACGTGTTCCATCTGTTTTAAGTGAGAGAACAAAGGCCACCGCGGAGAAAACAGAGAAGCGGCGAAAAAATAAACGGATGAAAAAGATTTTTTCGTTTTTCGCCGCTTTTCCGCTCCGCCGCGGTGGATTTTGTTTTGACTTTTGATTCCACGCAGGAGGACAAGAGCGCAATGGCACGCAACATCACCCCGAGAGAACAGGATTATTCACAGTGGTATCTGGACATCATCAAGGCCGCCGAGCTGGCCGACTACGCGCCCGTGCGCGGCTGCATGGTCGTACGCCCCACGGGCTACGCGATCTGGGAGGACCTGCAGGCCAAGTTCGACAAGGCCTTCAAGGAAACGGGGCATGTCAACGCCTATTTCCCGCTGCTGATCCCTTCGTCGTTTTTGCGGAAGGAAGCCGAGCACGTCGAGGGCTTCGCCCCCGAGTGCGCGGTCGTCACTCACGCCGGCGGCGAAGAGCTGGAAGAGCCGCTCGTCATCCGCCCCACGTCCGAGACGGTCATCGGCGCGATGTACAGCAAGTGGGTGCAGTCGTGGCGCGATCTGCCCCTGCTGATCAACCAGTGGGCCAACGTGCTGCGCTGGGAAAAGCGCCCCCGCCTGTTCCTGCGCACCTCCGAGTTCCTCTGGCAGGAAGGTCACACGGCCCACGCCACGGCCGCCGAAGCCGAGGAAGAGACCGTGAAGATGCTCAACGTCTACGCCAAAATCATGAAGGAAGACATGGCGCTGCCCGTCGTCGAGGGCGTCAAGTCCGAGGGCGAACGCTTCCCCGGCGCGCTCGACACCTATACCTGCGAGACCATGGTCAGCGACACCAAGGCCCTGCAGGCCGGCACCAGCCACTTCCTCGGCCAGAACTTCGCCAAGGCGTTCAACATTCAGTTCCAGGACCAGAACGGCGCCATGCAGTACGCCTGGACCACCAGCTGGGGCGTTTCCACCCGCATGATCGGCGCCATCATCATGACCCACTCCGACAACGACGGCCTGATCCTGCCGCCCCGCGTCGCGCCCGTCAAGGCCGTGATCCTGCCGATCTCCAAGGACGACGCGACGTTCGCCGAACTCGACGCCAAGGCCCACGAGCTGGCCAATCGGCTCAATTCCGTGCTCGGGCCGCTGACCGTGCGCGTGGACGAGCAGAACCACATGCGCCCCGCCGACCGCTTCTTCTATCATTTGCAGAAAGGCGTGCCGCTGCGCCTCGAACTGGGCGAAAAGGACGCCGCCGCAGGAACCGTGCGCGCCGTGCGCCGCGACACCGGCGTCAAGGAAGATCTGAAATGGGAAACGCTGGCCGAGCGCGTGCCCGCGATCCTCGAAGACATTCAGAAGAGCCTCTACGAAAAAGCCTGCGCCTTCCGCGACGCCAACACGTACGAGGCAAGCAGCTACGACGAGCTGAAAGCGCGGCTCGAAAAGGGCGGCTGGGTCAAATGCTTCTTCGCCGGCGGCAAGGAAGACGAAAAGAGGATCAAAGAAGAAACTCAGGCCACCGTGCGCTGCTATCCCCTCGCCGAAAAAGACCGCACCGGAAAATGCGTTTACACCGGCAAAGAAGGCGCGCATCTGGCCATCTTCGCCAAATCCTACTGATGAGCACATATAGTCTGGAGGGGTTGATATGTTTAAAAAGATAACTATTACGCTGTTATTTTGTGTCTTTTTAATCGCTTTTAAAGGAAATGAAGCGAGTGCAAAAAGAATAGAGGTAAAAAAAGCATTTTTTTCAGATCTGAAAAAAGGGAAGCTTGACGTTCTTGCTTTGGCGAGAGTGCAGGGCGGAACATTAAATTTGAATTATGAAAACGAAATAATGAAAGTTGATGCCTTCCCGGTAATTGCGTGGCAAGGTTTTACATCATCTGATATCCGTCGCACGATCAATCATGCTTTTAGCGGACAGGGGGATTTTATATTTTACGCTAACGGTATGGGCTTCAGAGGCGAAGCGTACTTAGGCGGTATTGATGGAATAGCAATGAGAATAAGCAATAAAACATCTAAATTACTTTTTATTGATTTGAATAAATCAGCAATAACCGTGGGATCATATTATGGCGCGCCATTATCATCAGCAAACCGTAATCATGAAAATCCTAATGCAACATTGCCTCCATTACTCATTCCTCCTAAGGGAGAAGTGACTACAACGTTAAATCGTGCAGATTTTTATAACTCAAGTGACTTTGGTTGGACCTCAGTTTTTGAATTCCCAACGGATAAGAACATGCTGGGATATATTATTTTTGCGATAGGGGAAAAAGAAACAGAGTATATAACATTTAATTTGGACTATACAGTTCCTTTAGCAGCCTTAAAAAAATATCGTCGTAATCCCGGAGATTTAAGTTGAAATGTATATTTCAAGAAAATAAAATATGAAATATCCCTTCTATCCGTGGCAGCTGGAAGCCTGGGAAAAACTGACGGGGACGGACGGGACTCCCCTGAGCGCCGTGCTGTCGGCTCCGACCGGAGCGGGAAAGACCATGGTGGCTTACCTGTGGGCCGGCCTCGTCGACGGCGAAGGCCGCCCGCTCACCGACCGCAGCGGCTGCGACCGCGTCATCTTCACCGCGCCCATCAAGGCCCTCAGCAACGAGCGTTACATGGATCTGCTCAAGATGGGCTTCGACGTGGGGCTGGAGACCGGCGACTTCAAAAAGAACGACGGCGCGCCCGTGATCTGCTGCACGCAGGAGATCTACGACCTCAAGTACGCCGGCTGCGACCGCATCCGCCTGATCATCGACGAGTTCCATTACATTTTCAGCGAAAACGAGCGCAGCCGCGCCTACATCGACGGCCTGCGCAAGACCCATCCCGCCGTGCCCATCCTCGTCATGTCCGCCACCTTCGGCCAGCCGGACGAGATCCGCTGCTACCTCGAGCGCGTCATGGAGCGCGATTTCGAACTGTACCTGCTCAAAGAGCGCACGACCAGGCTGACCTATCTCAGCCGCGCGCTCGCCGCCCGCGAGATCCACGATGCGCTGGTCTTCGCGTTTTCGCAGAAAGGCGTGCACCAGGTCGCCGACCTGATCGCCGCGCAGCGCATGGACATCGACAAGGACCGCAAGGCCCGTCTGCGCGATCTGGCCTGGATCCTCGAAGTGAAAGTCGTGCAGAAACACCTCTACAAAGGCGTCGGCGTCTATTACGGCCGACTGCTGCCCAAGGAAAAACTGCTCGTCGAGCGCGCCTACCGCGAACGCATCATCGACGTGGTCGTCGGCACCGACGCGCTGGCGCTGGGCGTCAACCTGCCGGCCGAAACCGTCGTCTTCGCCCAGACGGTGAAATATTTCGACCGCCGCCCCCTCACCAAGACCAGCTTCAGCCAGATGGCCGGGCGCGCCGGGCGCAAGGGGCTGTTCGACGAAGGCTTCGTCAGCTGGCTCGCCGATTCCCCCGTGGAATCCCGCGGCGTCGACACCGGCGAGATGTTCAAGGCGCTGGAGCGCACCGGCGACGAAAAGGCCACGATCGAGCTGCGCCCCGACTTCGGCGCCATCCTCAAAAAACACAGCACCGTCGAGAACGAAGCCGATATCGTCGCCCGCTACTCGCTGCCCCAGCTCCGCACCAAGACCGTGCTCGAAGAGATCCGCGACGCCGTGCGCCGCATCGATTCCAGCCTCGGCCTGCTGGCCCCCGGGCGCAAGGAAATGTTCAAGCGCATCCTCGCCGACGTATGGTACGGCGAAATGGAGATCGACCAGAACCTGGAAATGGCCGATCTGTTCTTCCGCGGCGCCGGCAGCGGCGACGAATACGTCCATCCCGACGGCTTGATCGCCGCCGAACTGTTCCAGAAGTACGAAAAGAACTTTTTGCAGGCTCTGCTGCGCGTCAAGCGCTACAACAACTCGCTGCCCGACGAATACAAGTTCAACGGCATGGACAAAGTGGAACAGGCCATCGAAGAGATCGACCCCACCGTCTTCGGCTTTGAAGACCGCATCCTCGAAATGGACAACACCGCCGTCGACCTGCCGGAAGCGGAAGTCCGCCTCGTCCCCAGCGACCGCGTGCGCCTCGAAAAACGCCGCCGCGTCCGCAAAAAAACGCCTTCCGCTCAGAAAACTCCGCCCGAAAAGAAGGACGGGAACGCCGGGGCGAAGGAGAAAAAGCGCCGCGGCCACCGCGGCGGGCGCCGCCGCAGCGCCAAGAAGAAACAGCAGATCCAGGAAGCGCTGAACGCCGCGGAAGAGTAAGTAGCGCGTATCCCGCTCTTTCCGAACTAAATGAAACGGGTTCCCCGCGCATGACCGAACGCCGGAGAACCCGTTCCTTGTTATAATAAATCGAACGCCAACTTTTCCCGATTCGCGAAAGGAGTTCTTCATGGATAACATCGTCATTCTCGACTGCGGCTCGCAGTACACCCAGCTCATCGCCCGCCGCGTGCGCGAAATGAAAGTGCACAGCGAGATCCTACCCTGGGACGCGACGATCGAACAGGTCATGTCGCGCACGCCCACCGGCCTGATCGTCTCCGGCGGGCCGCGCAGCGTGCTCGAACCCGATTCGCCCCGTCTGGCCGAGGGCTTTTTCGACCTCGAGCTGCCCATCCTCGGAATCTGCTACGGTATGCAGCTGACCGCGCTCCACTACGGCGGGACCGTGCGCCGCTCCGCCGCGCGCGAATACGGCCGCGCCACGCTCGTCGTCACAGACGGGAAATGCCCGTTTTTCGCCGGCGTGCCCGAGAGGTCGCAGGTGTGGATGAGCCACGGCGACGACGTGGAAAAAGTCCCCGCCGGTTTCGTCCCCACCGCCGTATCCGAAGACGGTGTGGTCGCCGGCATGCGCACGCCCGACGACCATATCACCGCCGTACAGTTCCATCCCGAAGTCTCGCACACCGAAAAAGGCGCGGAACTGCTCGGCAACTTTCTGTTCAAGATTTGCGGCTGCAAGGGCGACTGGGATCTCGGCGACTGGGCCGAGAAAATGAAAGACGAGATCCGCGCCACAGTCGGCGAAGACAAAGTCATCTGCGGCCTCTCCGGCGGCGTCGATTCCTCCGTGGCCGCCGCGCTGACCGCCGCCGCCATCGGCGACCGCCTGCAGTGCATCTTCGTCAACAACGGCCTGCTCCGCGCCGGCGAAGCCGAAGAAGTGCTCGCCAGTTACCGACAGATGAAACTCAACGTCGCCTCCGTCGACGCCAGCGAGAAGTTCGTCAAAGGACTGGCCGGCGTCATCGACCCCGAGAAGAAGCGCAAGATCATCGGCGAGACTTTCATTCGCATCTTCGAGGAAGAAGCCCGCAAGATCAAAGGCGCCCGCTGGCTGCTGCAGGGCACGCTCTACCCCGACGTGATCGAGAGCGGCCAGCGCAAAGGCGCCGCCGTCATCAAGAGCCACCACAACGTCGGCGGCCTGCCCAAAGACATGAACCTGTCGCTGCTCGAACCCCTGCGCGAACTGTTCAAGGACGAAGGCCGCGCCGTCGGCCGCCTGCTCGGCGTGCCCGAAAACATCGTGCGCCGCCATCCCTTCCCCGGCCCCGGCCTGGCCGTGCGCTGCCTCGGCGACATCACCAGGGAAAAACTCGAGATCCTGCGCGCCGCCGACAAGATCTATCTGGAAGAGATCAACAGAGCCGGACTGTACGACGAGATCTGGCAGGCCTTCGCCGTGCTGCTGCCCGTCTACACCGTCGGCGTCATGGGCGATGAGCGCACCTACGCCCGCGTCTGCGCCCTGCGCGCCATCACCAGCCGCGACGGCATGACCGCCGAATGGTACCGCATGCCCCACGAAGTGCTGGCCCGCGCCTCCACAAGAATCTGCAACGAAGTCCGCGGCGTCAACCGCGTCGTCTACGACGTCACCAGCAAACCGCCTGCGACGGTGGAGTGGGAATGATCTCAGAGAAGCCGGAACCCCTTGAAAATCAAGGACTTTTGACCGTCTGAGCCTCTCTGTGGCAACGATTTGGCAACATTTTTTCATTATTCATAAGAAAAGAGCTAACTGATTTTGATTAGGTCAGTTAGCTTTTTTTTATTTTGGTTCCTATATGACTTTAGCCATTTAGTTTTTTCTCAAGGTTTTGAAGCCTTGCAGGGTATCCCCCTTTGGTCGAATCGGATAATCCATACTTTATTGCCAAATTGCAAAATTCAATGGCCTCTTTATACTGTCCAGCTTTTTCGTAAAGAATTGCAATCCGCTGAAAGGTTGTGATTCGAGGAATACAGCCAAATTCTTTTTGCATTGGCTTTACATATTTAGGGAACATCTGGATATCTTTCAAGCAAAATTGGATTGTTAAATCAATCGCATCTGTTCTACAATCTCGCTGCTTGTAATAACATTCGGCGGCTTCCTGCCAAAAATAGTGAGCGTCCAGAAGCTCCACTTCGCTAATGGCTAAGTCTTTACCTGCACTAATTATTTTATCAGCAAGAGAGTAATTCTTCTCAGAAACTGCCCAGCCAATCATTGCGGAAAAGTACTTCAGTTTTGTGCTGGAAGAATAAGATACATCACCTTTTATAGGAGAAGAACCCGGAGCTGCACCAAGCCCGCCTTGATGATATCTGGTAAGAGCATCTTGCTCTTGAGGTGTGCATGATAGCCAAAAAGATTCCAAGCCCAAATAACCGATGATGCCTTTAATTTTAGGTTTTTGAGAAAATAGGGACTTAAACATACAATGTCACCTCTAATTTTAAGTAAAATCCATATTTTTTCTTTTCTTGCGCAACAAACGGCCTTTCCCGTGGCCTACAAGTGAGAGGATCAAAAGAGGTCCTGGGGCGGTACCTTCACATAGTTTTGGGCTTTATCAAACTCCGGATAGTGGTAGCGCCACTTATCGTAATCCTCTTTGGAGATTTCGCCAGCCTCCAGCATGGCGGCGGCCCGCTGCCAGGAGCAGAGCATCTCGTGCAGTCGGGCGGCATCCTTGTTCTTCCGCACATCGACCTTCAAGCAGACTTCTCCATTTATCTCACTGATCTTGAGCCCATAGTTATCCTCCAGGGTAAACAGGGTGTGCATCAGCCCCACATAGGAGTCTATGTCCGGGACGGAGAGGGCATGGGGCGAGACACCCAGTACCTGCGCCAGGGCAGCAGTCAGGTCTGCTTTAGGAGTTCTTGCCCCTGTTTCATACTGTGCCAGACGGACATCTGCGGACTTCTCTGGGAAGCCCAGCAGCATACCAAGATATTTCTGCGTCATACCTCGCATATTGCGGAAGAAATGGACGCGTTCACCAATCGCCATAACAGTCATCTCCTGTATTTATCTTATGATATGTACAGTATAGCAGAAATGTTTAGGATAGTCAATATGAAACTAAATGATTTTGTTTAACATTCTTGCCACAAGCCACTTGACATTAACAAAATCGCTTAGTATAATAATAACGAGACTAAACTAATATGCTTAGCGAAGCTGAATGTGGCATGATAATACTCGCTCGGGCAAATCGGAGGCGACAAGAAAGTATCCGACACGAAATAAGAATTATTATGCCAGGAATCAAAAATCACAAGGAGGCGATGCACAAAGCAGAATGAATACAACCGAATAGCAGCTGCAGGCCAGTAAAACACAGGAGGTGCGCTTATTGAACGAGAACAACTTTATGAAAGTCGAGGACGTGGCAAAAGAACTTGGGATCTCTATCTCCCACTCCTACAAAGTCATGCAGCAGATCAATAAGGAGCTGAAAGCAAAAGGGTATATGACCATCGCAGGGAGGGTCAACCGCAAATACTTTATGGAAAAGTTCTGCTATGGTGGAACAGAAAGGAAGTAATCCTATGGCAGTTTACAAGGAAGAAAAGACCGGTACTTGGCGAGTGATCTGCCGCTATACCAACTGGACAGGCTCTCCCTCTGAGCTTGCAGAAACGCTCAATATTGGGATGGCGGCAAACGCCTTGACCAAGTATCTGAACATCAAGTACGGTAGGCTGACGGACGAATACGGCATCATCTATGAGAATAAAGCCAAGCATTCCGGCAGGCGTGTGAGGCTTACCTACACAACAAAATAAACCGAGTGCGACGGTTGCGACGGTCGCAACGGTTAAAATGATACCACCAAAATCACCGTCGCAATCGTCGCAATCGTCGCTATCGTTGCGGAAGTGAAAAAGGCCAACTTGGCACTTTTCACTTCGGAAAGGAAACGAAGCGAATGAAAAGCGTACAGATACCCTATGAGCTGTTCGTCGATCTGGTGCTTTACCACCTCAACGGCGAGGATGACTTCGATGAAGAAATCCGGCGAGGGTTGGAGCAAAAGCTGAATGCTATGCTGAACAGACAGCTCTACTCTCAATACAAGACAGCTCCCCACCGAGGAACAGCGGGAACAGGCAAGGCAGGAATATCTTGACCGCCGTGGAGTGCCGCAGAGCTACCGCTGGAATACTTCTCCCTGGGAGCTATGACAGGAGCGTGCCACGCTCCTGTGGATGGCAGACAAGGCAAAGCATTGGCTGACACAGACCCCACCGCAGCTCCCGTCCCCATCGAAAAATCCGCAGATTTGGAGATGGATGGCAGAGAGGATTTTCAAAATCTTCTCTGCCAAGTGGGAGGGTGAAATGAGCAAAACTCTGTTGCGAGTGAACAACCGCCCACGCCGATTTTTGCGGTTCGGGTACCGGGTGCAAACCACAAAATCGGCAGAGGCTTCTGCAGAAGCCGCATACCCCCTCGGAGAGCCCACGGTACTTTGCAGCCGTAGGATGAAAGTATCATAATGAGTTATTACACTTTCGCAAAAGTGTCTCTCCGAAACGTTACTCCCTACAACACCAATAAACACAGGAGGTAAATGCCTATGGCAAGAGGCGATGGTATCCATCGTACAAGTGCAAGAAACGCAAAATTGGCTGATGCAGACATCAGCAAAACACAAGGTCATAATGAACGAGAAAGAGAATCGTATTCTAATCAAGATATAGTCCCGGAGCGAACTCCGATGAACATCCACTTCAAAACTCCGACAGCCGGTTACACGGAAATGTTTGAGCAGATGGTGGCAGACGGAACGATCTTCACCCGTGGTCTGAAAGCCGATGCCGACAAGTTTGGCGAATTGGTTTTCGATGTAAACTCCGCATACTTCTACAATTACGGCGGCTACGGTTTCGCAAAACAGTTTTATGAAGATGCTTACAAAGCGGCGGTGAAAATCGTTGGTGGTGAGCAGTATATCCTCTCTGCGGTGATGCACGCCGATGAACGGAACAGAGCTATGTCGGATGCTTTGGGGCAAGATGTGTACCACTATCACCTGCGCGTTGTTTATATTCCGGTAGTTGAGAAAGAAATCAAATGGACAAGACGATGCAAAGACCCGTCCCTGGTCGGAACAGTTAAAGAGCGAATCACGCAAGTGAGCATGAGCAAGAAATGGGAATCCCAACCTGTTCTCGGAGAGGATGGCGAACCGCTGAAAACAAAAACAGGAAAAGCTGTTCTCAAACAATCCTGCTCTGTGCTGCAGGACGATTTCTTCGAGCATATGCGAGCCGCAGGGTACACCGATGTGGAGTGTGGCGAGCGTGGCAGCTCCGAGGAACATCTGACGGTTACACAATTCAAGGTTATGAAAGAACAGGAGCGTTTGAGCGAACTGCAGGAAACGAAAACGGCGATACAATCCGAAATCGCAGAATTGCAGGAGGCTCACGCCAAGGAAAGTGAGAAGCTGGACAAAACCAAAGAGCGCATCCAAAAACAAAAACTTGATCTCAAGCGAATAGACGAGATTGAAGCCAAGCCCACTCTGATCGGCAACAAGGTTACGGTGGACAGGGACGATTTCGATATGGTCATCACAGCGGCAAAGAAGCATATTACACAGGAGAAGAAAGAGTCCGCTTTGCAGAAAGCCCTGGATGCTGCACACAAGCTGATCGCAGAATTGAAAAACACCGTTGCAGATCTCACAAGGAAATTGGCTGCGGCAACCAAGGAACTTGCTGAATATAAATCCGTTCGCAACAAGCTCAACGCCGCCAACGTGGAGCAGGAAAATGAACGACTTCGCAACAGGCTCCGCACCTATGAGGATGTAATTTCTCGAAACAATTTGTGGTCGTATTTCTCCAAAAGCAGAGGCAAAACCACCACGAGAGACGATAACCGCTGATTTCCGTGTAGAGCCGTAAAAAACAGAAAATTTCAAATGGAGTTAAGCCGAATGAACTCCACTTCGTTTGGCTTAACTCCATCCGAAAATCCACCTATTTTCTCGGCTGTTGAGCCGTGAAAAAATTCCGAAAAACGGAGGTATTTATGAAAACAGGTCTTACAAAGAAGCAAAAGACTACAGCCATCTATTTTGATGAAGATAGCCCCATCATTGAGGTGATCACTTATAACACCGATCTCAAAAACAGACTTTCTTCCTTTGCGAGCCAACATCCTAAAGAGTGCAAACTGATTGACGATGATGAGCAAGGCTGTAAAACCTTTGAAGTGAAAAAGGGACGGTTTGGTTTCAAACTGACACCTCCGTACACAGAAGAACGCCGCAAGGCTGCCAGCGCACTGGCGAAGAACTATACTAAGAATTTGAGGGGGAAAGACAATGAAAATCCTGTCGTGTGAATTTAATATTGATACCGCTTGCGTTGAGCTGAAATTAGCAGACGGAACGATGATCTCCATCGACTGCACAGCCGTAGAGAACGAAGTGGCAGACAATATGTATCAGCGATCTGAGCTGGATTGGCTGATCTATAACGCTCCGTTGGAATACGCCGATCTGATTTTGAATGGTGATCCTGAGAAATATTTGAAAACAGTAACCGTGAATAAGCCGTTTGAGAGCTACGTGCAATGAAGCTATTCCCTGTAAGAATATGCTTATGGGGAATGGCTTCATGATATCGGAAAAATTACGCACGATTTTGTGAGATTATCTTGAAAATTCGTGTTTTCTGTGTTATAATAATATATATCACATCATGAAATACGAGAGATACGGAGAGGTTTATTATGTCTGTGAGCTATGATAAATTATGGAAGCTTCTTATAGATAGAAAAATGAACCGAACTGATTTGAGAGAAACTGCTGGAATCAGTTTTAACATCATTGCCAAGATGGGAAAAATGAATTCGTTTCAATGGAAAGCCTTATGAAGATTTGCGCTACTCTTAACTGTAACGTTGGCGATATTATGGACTTCTTACCAGAAAGTGAGGGATTGCAAGAATAATGACACCAGAGATGCTGGCTACACTGATTGAACAAGTTGCTGAGCTTGTTCAGACATACAGTAATAATTATCCGCAATTCCAGCGAGCAACCTATAACGAGATTCAAGTCCGTGTTGACTTTGTAAACCGTTTCTTCAAACTCCTTGGATGGGATGTAGATAACGAACGTGGTTTGCCACAACACCTACGTGAAGTTACCCATGAGGCTACCGTTATTGTCGAGGAGGATGGCGTCCATCGTAGCAAAAAGCCAGATTATTCCTTCAAGGTAGGTACGGAAGTCCTGTATTTCCTTGAGACCAAGAAACCTGCGGTAAACCTTACTATCGATGCAGCTCCGGCATTCCAGTTGCGCAGATATGGATGGAGTGGAAACTTAAAAGTCTCAGTATTGACCAATTTCACCGATCTGTATATCTATGATTGTTCTGTTCGCCCAAGAGAAGGTGACGACATTGGCATTGCAATGATTGCCCACTACCACTTCGACGAATATGTGGAACGTTTTGAAGAAATCTACAATATGCTGTCCAAAGAAGCAGTCTTGACCGGACAGTTTGAGCGCCATTTCGGTATCATTCAGGGTGCCCTCCGTCGTGAACCGTTTGATCAGTATTTCTTGGATCAGATTAGAGCTTGGCGAATGATGCTTGGTGAGGATATTCTGCGTAACAATCCCGAAGTTGATGTGGAAACACTCAATATTTTTGTCCAGCGAGTGCTTAATAGAACAATTTTCCTTCGTATTTGTGAGGATAGATGCTTTGAGAACTATGAGTCGTTGAAGGCTATCACCACATATCAAGATCTAAGGACAATGTTTGCTGCGGCAGATCAAAAGTATGATTCTGGCTTATTTGAACTTTTGGAAGAAGATCGTCTTACTGTATCTGATGCGGTTATCATTGAGATATTCCAAAGCCTGTACTACCCCAATAACTCCTATGAGTTTGGTGTAATTGACCCGTATATTATTGGACAGATTTATGAACTGTTCTTGGATGAGGCTCTAATAATTCGAGAAGACGGTCATATTGAGACGCAAGAAAAGCCTGAGGTAGTTGACTCCCAGGGTGCAGTCAACACTCCCAAAAACATTACCGATATCATTATCGAAGAAACGCTGCGTCCTCTGTATGAAAATAAAACTCCCGAGGAAGTAGCTCAGTATTGCATTGCAGATATTTGTTGTGGGTCTGGCAACTTCTTGCTGTCAGCATTTGAATATATCGTAAACTATCATATTGAGTATTATCGGAATCGTGATAGAGAGAATGCTGAGCGAAGAGGCGATATTTATCAACTGGCTGGCAGCACAAACTATATACTTTCTTACGAGAAAAAACGCTCTATTCTGAAGAACAATATTTTCGGCGTTGATATTGATCCTCTTGCTGTAGAAGTATCAAAGTTTAGCTTGTTGCTAAAGGCATTGGAAAATTCGTCCTTGGAGGAGGCAGAAGCTTTTCATCAGCGCACTAATCAACGCATCCTTCCTAATTTGGACGAGAATATCAAAAACGGCAATAGCCTTGTGAATATGGCTTATGCACGCTTTGATCGATCTGTTTATCAGAATGTTTCCTTGATGAACAAATTAAAGATGTTCGATTGGAATGCTGAGTTTGGCAACCGAAAGTTTGATGCAATTATCGGTAATCCGCCCTATATTCGTGTGCAGAATATGGTGCACTATTCTCGAGAAGAGTATGATTTTTATAAGAGCAGCCATTCTCCTTATGTAACCGCACAGACTGATACGCTTGATAAGTATTATCTGTTTATTGAAAAAGGACTTGAACTGTTAAACGATGGCGGAATGCTGGGTTATATAGTCCCGCACAAGTTTATGAATATCAAGTCAGGCGCTAAATTGAGAGAATTGCTTTCTGCAAATTCCAATGTTAAGAAAATTCTGCATTTAGGAACTCATCAAGTTTTTGAAAACAGAAGCACTTACACCTGCATCTTGGTATTATCTAAGCAAGGTCACGAAGAATTCCAAATTGGTTTTGTTCAGGATTGGAATCAGTTCTTATTCAATCATGATACAGAATGCTTGACCTATCCGGCTGCTTACATTAGTGGTCAGCCGTGGTCGTTCTTGCCTCAAAATATTGTTGCACATTTGGAAGAGATTTCGCAATCTTGTGTTCCCCTTTCCACTTTGGTTGATATTTTTGTTGGTGTTCAAACAAGCGCTGATCAAATCTATATTATTCACGCTGATCGTGAAGACGAGAATTTCATTTACTCACACGATAGGCAGGGACGTGAGTTCCAGATAGAGAAAGGGATTTTGCGTAAAAGTATATATGACACGCAACTTGTCAGTTATGAGAAAATTGAAGCAAACAGCTACATCATATTCCCGTACAAGTCGGTAAACGGAAGACCGGTTCTATATAGTTTGGCCGAAATGACAGAACATTTCCCTCATGCGTTAGCATATTTGAATTGCTTCAAAGATAAGCTGGATGAACGTAATATGCCTGGTCGCACTACTGAAAATTGGTTTGCGTTCGGACGCAGCCAATCTTTAAGGCGTTTCCTTGCAGGAGAACATCTCGTTTGGCCGGTGCTTTCTACAAGCTCGAATTATGTCTATGATAATGACATGGTTGTCTTTACGGGTGGAGGAAATGGTCCTTTCTATGGTATAGAAAAGAAAGCAATTTCTCAGGAATCCATTTTCTATATCCAGGCGATTTTGAACCATTGGTTGATGGAACTCCTTGTAAAAAGTAGAGCAAGCACCTTTAGGGGAGATTACTATTCTCATGGAAAGCAGTTCATTGCGACCCTGCCTATTTACAAGATTGATTTTGAAAATCCTACCGAAGTTGCCAAGCATCAGCAGATTGTTGAGATGGTGCAAAACATCATGCAGTTAAAGGAGCAATTAGCGTCTGCTCCTAATGCTGCTCGTCGTACAGTTTTGGAACACTCCATCACGGCAATCAACGCTGAACTAAATAGCGCAATCGATGAACTTTATCAGGTAGAATCTCAGGAAGTCGAGGAACAGGTATGAAACCGATTGAAGGATATAACAAATTAAGAGGCGGATACTATACCCCCGACAAAATTTCTGAATTTATTGCAGAGTGGGCAATCCGTAAAACATCTGATTCTGTTTTAGAGCCAAGCTGTGGTGATGGTAGTTTTTTGAGTGCCATAACCACTCGTTATAGAGAGTTGGGCGCTACGGATGAACAAATTCAGAACAATGTTCTTGGGATTGAATTGGATGATATCGAGGCTGAAAAATCTGCACAGTATGGTACAACAGTAGTCTGTAAAGATTTCTTCACATACTACCAAGAGAATGTTGAAGGCCAAACTCAATTCGATGTGATAGTTGGAAATCCGCCTTTCATTCGCTATCAGCATTTTACAGAGGAATATCGTAAAATTGCATTTGCTTTGATGAACAAACATGGATTTCAACCCAACCGCCTAACGAACATTTGGCTCCCGTTCTTAGTGCTTTCTTGTAAGGCATTAAAGCCAACTGGTCGTGTAGGAATGGTTATTCCCGCTGAACTGTTCCAAGTTGATTACGCTGCTGAAGCAAGACAGTTCCTCAGTACGTTTTTTGATAAGCTAACGCTTGTTACATTCAAACGACTGGTCTTTGACGACATACAGCAAGAAGTTATTCTTCTGCTGGGTGAAAGAGGCTGTGATAAGCATGGGATTCGTGTCGTAGAACTGGATGACATGGCAGATTTGATTGCACAAGGTCAAACATGTTTAGAGAATACCGAGCTAAAGGAACTCGACCATAGTAGTGACAAATGGGTTAAATACTATTTATCTAACGAAGAGTTGGATCTGCTGAAACGGCTTAATAGTGATCCGAGAATTTCCAATGCAACCGATTTATTTGAAGTGAATGTTGGTCTTGTGAGTGGCGAGAATGATTTTTTTGTCATGAACCGGGCAACGGTAGAAGAATTCAATCTTCAACAAAGCGTTATCCCTATCATTAGCCGTTCTGAGCAATTAAAAGGTGTGCAGTTAACAAATGAGGATTATAGCAATCTGATTGAGTTGGGCAAAAAGGTATTTTTCTTTGCTCCCGGAAATAAGGAGTTCGATGCCTTGACTGATGAAGAGAAGGCATATATCCAGTGGGGTGAAGAAAAAGGCTTCAACAAGAATTATAAATGCCGTATAAGACCAAAGTGGTATCATGTATCGCAGACTTGGTGTGCTGATGCTTTCCTAATTCGCCAGGCGCATTTGTATCCAAGGATGATTCTCAACGAGAAAAAAGCTCTCGTCACTGATACTCTTCACAAGGTAAGATTTTTAGAGGGCATTGACGGAAGACAAGTTACGGCGGCCTTTTTGAACACATACACGTTTGCTCTTAGTGAAACACTTGGCAGAAGTTATGGCGGAGGAGTTCTTACCTTTGAGCCGGGAGAAATGCGAAAAATTCGTATTCCCATGCAAATGGCCGAACGGTTAGATTTGCAAAAAATTGATCGTTGGCAGCGCAATGGAGAGACTGACAAAATCCTGAAATATACAGATACCATTTTACTCAAAGAGGGGCTTGGTTTATCCGAGCATGAAATCAGTTTGCTCCATAGTATTTGGGAAAAAATGTGCAACCGCAGAATGACTCGTAAGAACCAGAGCGCGTAAATAACGCTTGCAATATTTGTTGATCCTGTATTTGTAATGAAAGTAGGTGCCCACTGTGATAAAAACAATAAAACTAAAGAATTGTGCCACTTATCCATCAGTGGGCACCTCAATCGAAAATTGTCAAAAGGTCAATTTCTTTTATGGTCCCAATGGTAGTGGAAAATCCACAATCAGTAATTTCTTGTATAATCCAACCGGGTTACAGTATCGTGAATGTGAAATTGAATGGGAAAACAACACCGCTGTTGATGTAGTTGTATATAATCGAGAGTTTCGTGCAAGAAACTTCAAAGAGAATATTGCCGGTGTTTTTACACTTGGTCAAGCAACAATTGAAGATATACAGGCTCTTGAAAAAATGAAAGAGCAACGTACAAAGAAGAACGAAGACTATACAACACGGGATAACACCCTCAAAAAGAAGCGCCAAGAAGAATCCGAACACAAAGCCACATTTAGAGATACTGTATGGGAACGAATATTAAAGCCCAATGAAGCAGATTTTCAAGAGGCTTTCAGCGGTTTCAGAAACAATAAAGAACGCTTCCGAGACGAAGTGCTTAGACGGTACGCAATCTCGCATACTTCCAGCGAAGCAAGAGATAGTCTGCTTTTACGGGCTAAGACCTTGTTCGCACAAAAGCCGGAAAAATGTGCAATTATCTCGTTTTCCATTGACGATGTCGTTGATCGACTTGCTGAAATTGAAACTTCAACGATTTGGGGTAAAGTAATTGTTGGCAATAAAGATCTTCCTATAGGACGACTTATAGATGTTTTGGATAATGCTGACTGGGTAAATCAAGGAAGAAAGCATTTGAGAGAGGATGGGATTTGTCCGTTCTGTCAACAGCCTACAATAACAGAGGAATTGAAACGTCAGCTTGATGCTTTCTTTAGTGGAGAATACGAGCAAGATGTCAACCAGATAAAGCAGTTCATTAGTCAATATAGCGCATATACTGATGAATTGTTGAGACGTATCAATACCCTTCGGACAAGCCTTGGTGCTTACCCCGCTGCTGGGATTGACACAAGTAAACTTGATTCATTGATAGATGTGCTTAATGGATGTTTTTCTAAGAATAAAGCAGAAATGCTTATCAAGGAAAAAGAACCTGGCAGAATAGTTTCGCTAACGGAAACCTCTGTAACGATAAGTTCAATGAAACAATTAGTTATCGACGGAAACGCATCCATTACCAAACATAATGAAATGGTTGACAACTATACATCCGAGAAGAACTCTCTTGTAGGCGATATTTGGTCGTTTTTAATGGATGAAAACGAGGCGTTAATCGCTGGATATTTGAATGATATTGAAACCTTCACCAAAGCCATAAGAGGCATTCAAAACGGAATTGACGTATGCAGGCAACAATTGGATGAGCTGGATGAGAAAATAGTCAAGGCTGGCAAGAACATAACGAGTGTTCAACCGACGGTAGATGAGATCAATCGTTCTCTGAAAAGTTACGGTTTTACAAACTTCCAAATCGTACCTTCTCCAGTTCAGACAAATGCCTATCAAATACAGCGAATGGACGGTACTCTCGCTACCAATACCTTGAGCGAAGGAGAAGAAACGTTTATCTCATTCTTGTATTTTTTGCAGTTTGCCAAAGGTTCTGTTGATATATCGAAAGTTTCTAATCGTAAGATTCTGGTATTGGATGACCCAATCTGTAGTCTTGACAGTACGGTTTTATACATAGTAAGTTCTTTGGTTAAAGGTTTAATAAAAGATGTTCGTGAGGGTAATTCTGATGTAGAACAGATTTTTATTCTCACTCATAATGTGTTTTTTCACAAGGAAACCGCTTTTATTGATCGCAGAACCGAAGTTTGCAATGATATTCATTTCTGGATTATAAGCAAGGACAATAATGTATCCTCTATCAGAGCATACGAAAGAAACAATCCAATCAAAACGTCATATGAACTGCTGTGGGAAGAATTAAAAAGTAACACAAATGCTTCGCTTATTACGACGCAAAACATCATGCGAAGAATTTTGGAGAATTACTTTAGCATTCTCGGAAAAACAAAGGATGACACAATTGTAGATTCTTTCTCCACAATAGAAGAAAAGATGATCTGCCGTTCTTTGTTGAGCTGGATAAATGACGGTTCGCATATCATTCCTGATGATTTGTACATCGATAGTTATACAGATTCGATAGATCGATATAAACAGATATTCAAAGAAGTATTTGTCAAAATGGGACACGAAGCTCACTATAAAATGATGACGGGAGAGCCATAAAATCCCTCGGAATTCTTGTGGTTCGTGACAATAGAATGGCAACAAAAAATCAGATAGCCTATACTATCTGAATAATGAAAGTAATATAAATAATCCGAGCTAAATCCCATAAGCAAAACTGTTTAGGATTTTCTTGAAGGGATCGAGTGGGAATAACGATCTAAATACACTGTTCCTCAGAAAAAGCCTCCCAACATTTCTGTGCTGAAAGGCTTTTATGGATATATAGCGAGATGGATGAATTTGAGGCTTTTAGGGTGATGCATGAAATATGAAATTCAATTCTTTAATCCCTGAGTTGACCGTTAGGGATATTGAAAGGACGAAGAAGTTCTATACGCACGTGCTGCGATTTAACATTGAGTATGAGCACCCTGAAGATAAATTCGTCTTTTTGTCTTTGGGGGAAAAACAGTTGATGTTTGAACAGGACAACGGCGGCTGGAACACGGGCGTCCTGGAGTATCCCTTTGGCAGAGGCGTAAACTTTGAGACGTCCGTTTCCAACGTGGAAGGGCTTTACGGTCGAGTGATAGCTGCGGGGATCGAGCCGTTTAGAAGATTATCGACCAGTCGCTACAGAAGCGGGACGGAGGAGATCGTCCAGAAAGAGTTTTTGGTTCAGGATCCTGACGGGTATCTCTTGAGATTTACAGACTGACGAGAAAAGCGCATGGCTTGAAGAGCGCATGGCTTGAAGAGCGAAAAATCCTTCAGCCATGTGCTTTTTCTGTATTTGTTGAAGAGTGTCGACCTGAAAAACTGTTCCGCGGCGCTGGATATACCAGACGGGGAGCTGCAGGATGTTTTCGCGCGGGAGGTTGGGCTGGGGCATGAATCGAGGCGCCGTCCGATTTCCGCGAAAGAAACTCCTTGCGCCAGACATTTTTCGACGTTTTTGCGATCCGACAACGTCAAACGCTTTCTCAGTGCCCATCCCTTTAAAAACACGTCAGAGAAATCGCATCAGACTTAATGCACACCGAAGCTTTCAGATTAAATGCAACGATGGCTCGATATTTACATTGCAGTGACTTTGACGATTGGCTGATGTAAATATTTTGATGTAAAAACGTAAAATATTTATTGACGTATCTTGAGAGCCGGGCTATACTTGGGCCCAAAAGGAGGCTGATAAAATGTATGAGATAGCAGATTTGTTTGATATGCGCAGCGCTGTCGGAGCGAAACTCGAATCGATATTGCTTGAACGTGGTTTTACGAAAGCTGGTTTCTGCAAGGCCGCGGGCATATCGCGCCCGACTTTGGACAAGCTTTTGTCCGCAGGCATTACGAACGAGACGAATTACGAAAAACATATTACAAAGGTTCTTGACGGTTTGAAAATCTCCGCAGATATGTTAATGGGAAACAGCCCGAATCGATTCAATCAAACCCGGCTCCTGAAGCAGCTTCTTCGAGTTGACGAGAAGCAGCTGGCCGAATGTACGGGAGTATCGACGGCGCGACTGAAAGAAATTGAAGCCGGCGCAAAAGCTGAGATCTCTGAACTTCGCGACCTTGCCTATGCCTTGCGCACAGGCGTGCGGAGCCTCCTGGGGACGAATTATTTCCCACCTCAAATAGCAAGGTGGGAAGCGTCCCTTGACCGTTGCAGCGCAGGAGATGAATTAGCGGAAAACGGGTTCTGGGGGCATATGGGAATTCTCCCCTCATCTTCCGAGAAATATCTTTGGTATCCGATTACCGGAACCACGCGAAGCATGGTTTATAGTTGGCTCGGACACGGATATCTTGTCATCCCTTGCATGAATAACAAAGTTCTTTTGATCAACACAAACAATGTTGATAGAATTGTTTTACTTGACGATGGGTGTAGTGCGCCTAGTTCATGCACCTGGGATTCGTCTGTCGACGAAGGTGATGTTCCGCCAGTCGTCTACGAGTCATTGAGTGACTACACGTATTACGAAGAGACCAAAGAAAAAATACCGGAAAAACTTATCTCTCCAAATCTGTGCGAAGTGATGGCCAGTTACGTCGAGAAAGATGACGGTACAAGTGACGCATTATTATCTGAGGAAGCAGTCGTCTGCCGCTACGTCGACGGTAAAACGGAGCGGTATAACATCGATTTTGGTCAAGAGCAATCCTTGAGTTTTGAAATCTCATTGATCTACGAACTCGGCGATGAAGCTTCTGACGAACGTTTTTTGTTCTTCCATGATAACGATGGCGCAGAGAATTTTCTAAATAAAGAAAAGATATCGATTCTTGAACTTCCGCTGTTTAATATAGAAGAGGCTATTTGCAAAGAGCAGGAAGAGGAGCTCGCAGAATAAAACGAGATATATAAAGGAGCGACAGCAAGATCATACTGCTGTCGCTCCTTTATTTTTTGATGCTGAGAAAACTGTGCGCGTACAAAGAAATTGAAATATTGGGGCGGAAACATGCAAAGATCACGTTCACATGTTGCTGAGCGTTCCGCCCAAATAAGCATATCGCAGGTGATGGGTAGTTGAAAGGTAAAAGCAGCCTGATGATTTACGAGAAGTACGCGAATCTGAAGTACGAATATGCAATCGTCATTTTGGGCGCCGCGGGGATTACGCAAACGCGGCAGGACGCACCAAAGAGGCAGCCTGTGAGAGGTGCACGGCTGACGGGATGCTCGATGAGCCTCCGGGCTTGACCTGTGTGATTACCGCCGGCCGGCCATCGCTTCGACGTCTCCGAGCCAGGCGTCAATGGAGCTTGTCACGTTGCAGAGATGACCGTCGCGGATGTCGGCTTTGGTGGCTGACGCCCGCAGGCTCTCGACGCTCTCGTGGATCGAACTGCCGCCGCTGGTGGCAAAGGGCAGGATGGTTTTGCCGTCGAGGTTGTGGGCGTCGAGGAAGGAGCGGATGGGCATCGGTTCCACGAACCACCAGATCGGATAGCCCAGCAGGATCAGGTCGTAGTCTCCGATGCCGGGCACGGAGGCGGTCAGCGGGGGATGGATGTTTTCGGCTTTTTCCTTTTTGGCCTGAGCCACGGTGTCGCTGTAACCGGCGGGGTAGGGCGTTTCGGTGCGGATCTCGAAAATGTCGCCGCCGATTTTTTCATGAATGGCGCGGGCTGCCGCGCGCGTGTTGCCGCCCCAGGAGAAATACGCGACGAGAATCTTCTTGCCGTTTTTGGCGGTCGTGCCGAGCACGTCTTTTTCCGCGGCGGTGGCGTCTACGCGCGCGCGGCTCGTGTGCAGCCAGCCGACGACGGATTCCCATTTCCACGCGGCGGCGCCGGTGGCGACGAGCACCAGCGCCAGCAGGACCATCATCAGTTTTTTCATCGGGATCACCTCATTTGCAAGATCGCGGCCTATGGCCGCTGTGATGATATCGTCACTATAACACATGAATCAGGCTTCATGGCGAGGGGGATTTTGCATCCCGTCGGTCTTTTGAGCGGCGCTTCTTTTTGCGGGGAGCTCCTGCTAAAATGATCCTGAAACGTCGGCAGGCGTTTTCGGCGTGCGGAAGAAAAGCCGCTGCCGCAGCGGTCTCCGCAAAATGAAAAACGGCACGCACAAATCAAGGGAGTGACCAAAATGAGCAGGATAACGAAAAAGATTCTCGTGACCGTGATGCCCGTCACGGAAGAACACAAGACGTGGCTGGAGGAGCAGGCCGAGGGCGGAAATTTCGACTGCCGGTTCGTCTATAAAGAGAGCGGTCTGAGCGCCGCCGATCTGGAAGACATGAACGTCGTCATCGGCAACCTGCCGCCGGAGCTGGCCAAAGACGCGCCGAAGCTCGAGTGGCTGCAGCTCAATTCCGCCGGCGCCGATCCCTACGCATCCCCCGGCGCGCTTCCCCCGGGCTGCCGGCTCACCAGCGCTTCGGGCGCTTACGGGCTGACCGTGTCGGAGCATATGCTGGCGCTGACGTTCGCGCTGGTGCGCCGCCTCGGGCAGTACGCGCTCAATCAGGCGCGGCGCGAGTGGAGCGCGCGCGGCAAGATCATCTCCGTGGAAGGGGCGACGATCCTCGTCCTCGGGCTGGGCGACATCGGCGGCTCTTACGCGCGCAAGGCGCACGCGCTGGGCGCTCACGTCATCGGCGTGCGCCGCCGCGTCGGCGAGAAGCCGGATTATCTCGACGAACTGCACGCCATCGACGAGCTCGACTCCCTGCTGCCCCGCGCCGACATCGTCGCCATGGTTCTGCCCGGCGGCGCCGCGACGGAACACCTCATGGACGAGCGCCGCCTCGGCCTGATGAAAAAGGGCGCTTTCCTCATCAACGTCGGCCGCGGCAGCGCCGTCGACCCGAAGGCGCTGAAAAAGGCGCTGCGCGCCAGGCATCTCGGCGGCGCGGCTCTGGACGTGACGGAGCCGGAACCGCTGCCCGCCGACGACGAGCTGTGGGGTTTCGACAACGTCATCATCACGCCGCACGTGGCCGGATTCTTTTATCTGCCCGAAACGCTGAACCGCATCGTGCGCATCGCCGGGGACAACCTGCGCGCCTGGACGCGCGGCGAGCCGAGGACCCATGTTGTCGACATGAAAAAAGACTCTTGAACGCGAAACGGCGCGGCCGCCCGTGAAAAATTTTTCATGAGCGGCCGCGCCGTTTGTTTTGTACTCGTAGGAAAAAAAGCTACCAAGCCGGCATGTAGCGCTGCCGGCCGCGCCGCTCGCGCTGCAGCGATTCCCTCGTGACCACGTGATTTTCGGCGAGAAATCCGCTGGAGATGACGCCGGACGTCAGAAAGTCGTCCATGGCGTGGATAACGCCGAGCGCGACATCGTCCCCGCGGGGGCCGACGGTGGCCGTCATGTCGCCGGTTTTGACGGCGAACTCCGCCGAGGGAATGCGGTCCGCTCCGCCGACGGGAACGGCGATCCCGTGAGAATGGAGGACGTCGAGCGCTCCCAGCGCCATCAAGTCGTTGGCGCAGAACACGGCGTCGGGCTCCCACTCGAGAACATGGAACATGGCCTTCTGGCCGCCTTCGCGGGTAAAATCGCTCCAGACCGTGCGCTTTTCCACGCCTGGAAAGCCGCTCAGCGCGGCGAGAGCTCCGGCGACGCGGCTGCGGCTCTGCCGGGCCCGCTGCGGTCCGCCGATACAGCAGAAGCGGCGCAGCTTCCGCGCGTGCCTGAGCAGCTCCTGCGTGCAGGCCTTTCCCTGCTCCTGATAATCGCAGAGCGACAGCGGCTGGTATTTGGAAAGAGAGCGGGCCAGCTTCGGATCGCTCATCGGCCCCAAATCGAAGACGACGGTGCGGCTGCGCGAGGCGGCCGCCGCCCGGGCGACGGCGGTCTCGTCGAGCGGATTGACGAGGAGCGCGTCGAATCCTTTGCGCAGCAGCGTTTTGCACAGATCGGCCTGCGCCGCCGGATCGAGCGCGTCTTCGGGAAAGAAGATCTGCGCGTGAAAGGGCGACTCGGGCAGATAGCGACGATACCACAGAATCTGTTCCTGCCAGAACGGATTGTCCTGATCGCCCAGGAGAATTCCCAGTTCATAAGCCATAAACGTTCACGCCTTTCTCGCCGATCGAAGCAGGCGCGCCGGAATGTCCATGCGCGCGAAGCCTTTCGGAATCGTTTCAATCTATAATCATCATAAAGAATATTACTAAATTTTATTTATATCATCTGCATATCCGCATCAGGTTTAAAAAAGATGGCGCGCGAAAATTCGTCTTTCTAACGAAAAACCTTCCGCGCCGCTCCGAAACCGGCGCGCTGGAAAGCCCGCTTGGCCTTCCGCCGAGAGCGTACCAAAAGCGGAACGCCGGACATTGTTCCCGTGTACGTTAGTCAATGATGTGAGACCGAATAAGCAAAAAAATGGAAGCTCAGAAGTTGGCATTAGTTGTAAGTCGTTCA
>PPYE01661937.1_pt1 | contig 26378 bp, 21 predicted proteins | sample 1559881 | NCBI WGS metagenome assembly PPYE01 (sample SAMN08240022, study PRJNA423297) | Human gut metagenome, whole genome shotgun sequencing project. | reverse complement strand
ACCCATGCCTTCGGTGCCGTGTTCGATAACCCGGACCTGATCGCTGCGGTCACGGTGGGCGACGGTGAAGCCGAGACCGGACCTCTGGCCACCAGCTGGCAGTCCAACAAGTTCCTGAACCCCAAGGGCGACGGCGCCGTGCTGCCCATCCTGCACCTGAACGGCTACAAGATCTCCAATCCCACTGTCTTTGGCCGGATGACCCACGAAGAGATTGAGCACTTTTTCCTGGGCTGCTCCTGGAAACCCTATTTTGTGGAGGGCGACGACCCCATGACCATGCACGCCAGGATGGCCGATATCCTGGACACCGTCATCGAGGAAATTCACGACATCCAGCGCCGCGCCCGCGCAGGGGAAGAGATGGGCCATATCCTGTGGCCCATGATCGTGCTGCGCACCCCCAAAGGCTGGACCGGCCCCAAGGTGGTGGACGGCAAGCCCATCGAGGGCACTTTCCGGGCTCATCAGGTGCCCATCGACATCACCCTGGGCACGCCCCATCAGGAAGAACACCTGCAGCAGATCGAGGAATGGCTGCGCAGCTACCATCCCGAAGAGCTGTTCGACGAAAAGGGCACCCTGATCCCTGAACTGCAGGAACTGGCTCCCAAGGGCGACCGCCGCATCGCAGCCAACCCCCACGCCAACGGCGGCAAACTGCTGCGGGACCTGCGTACTCCCGACTTCAGGGACTACGCCATCGACCTGCCCGCCCCCGGCAGCGTGGAAAAGCAGGATATGATCGAACTGGGCGGCTATATCCGGGACCTGTTCAAGCTCAACGCCGACGCGAAGAACTTCCGCATCTTCGGACCGGACGAGACCATGTCCAACCGGCTGTACAAGTGCTTTGAGGCCACCAACCGGGACTGGAACTCCACCATGGTGGAGGGCGACGAGTTCCTGGCCCATGACGGCCGCATCATGGACTCCATGCTCTCCGAACATCTGTGTGAAGGCTGGCTGGAAGGGTACCTGCTTACCGGCCGCCACGGGTTCTTTGCCTCCTACGAAAGCTTCATCCGGGTGGTGGACTCCATGGTGGCCCAGCACGCCAAGTGGCTCAAGGTCTGCAACCAGCTGCCCTGGCGCCAGAGCATTGCCTCCCTGAACCTGATTTTGTCCTCCAACGTCTGGCAGCAGGACCACAACGGCTACACCCATCAGGACCCCGGCTTCCTGGACCACATCGCCAACAAGAAGGCCGATGTGGTGCGCCTGTACCTGCCGCCGGATGCCAACTGCCTGCTTTCCTGCTTTGACCACTGCATCCGCAGCCGGGATTATGTGAACGTGCTGGTCACCTCCAAGCATCCCCGGCCCCAGTGGCTGACCATGGAGCAGGCGGTCAAGCACTGCACCCAGGGCGTGGGCATCTGGGAATGGGCTTCCAATGATGCCGGCCAGGAACCGGATGTGGTCATGGCCTGCTGCGGCGACACCCCCACCCTGGAGACCCTGGCCGCGGTCACCATCCTGCGGGATGCCATGCCGGAGCTGAAGATCCGGGTGGTCAACGTGGTGGACCTGATGAAGCTGGAACCCAGCACCAAGCATCCCCACGGCCTGACCGATGCGGACTACGATGCCCTGTTCACCAGGGACAAACCCATCATCTTTGCCTTCCACGGCTATCCCACCCTGGTCCATGAACTGACCTATGAGCGGTTCAACCGCAATCTCAGCGTGCACGGCTATCAGGAGGAAGGCACCATCACCACCCCCTTCGATATGCGGGTACAGAATGAGATCGACCGCTTCCATCTGGTCAAGGATGTCATCCAGCATCTGCCCCAGCTGGACAACCGGGGTGCCTACCTGATCCAGGAAATGAACGACAAACTGGTGGCTCACAAGAACTATATCCACGAAGTGGGCCAGGACATGCCCGAGATCCTGAACTGGAAGTGGCACCTGCCCCAGGAATGACCTGCCTGTAATCACAATGCAAAAGCCCGCCGGGACCCATTGGTTCCGGCGGGCTTTTTGTAATGAATTCACAGCAGGGTGTGGGCGGCCAGTCCCAGCGCCCCGCACAGGCACATGGTCAGGATGGGGTCCCATTTGAACCGGCGCAGGATCACAAAGGCGGCCGCAAACAGGGCGGTATCGATCCAGCTCAGGGTTTCCAGGCCCGGGGTGCTGCCGTTGAACAGGACCATGGCCAGAATGGACAGTCCGGCCCCCAGGATCAGGGCCACCACCACCGGCCGCAGACATGCCAGTACGTTCTGTAATATGGATAGATTCTGATACTTATTGTAGATATAAGCCAGCAGGGAAACGAGAATCAGCGCAGGGGCAATGCAGCCCAGGGTGGCCACGATAGCCCCCGGAATGCCCGCAATGCGCACCCCCACAAAGGTGGCCGAGTTGATGGCGATGGGGCCCGGTGTCATCTGGGCAATGGTGATCAGGTCGGTGAATTCCTGCAAAGTCAGCCAGGGATGCTGCTCCACCACCTGGCTCTGGATCAGGGGCATGGCCGCATAACCGCCGCCCACACTGAACAGCCCCACCTTGAGAAAACTGAAAAAGAGTTCTGCGTAAATCATGACCGCGCCGCCTTTCTGTGCTGCCAGACAGCCCGCATCACCCCGAAGGCGGTGGCGGCCAGGATGATCAGGATCACGTTGACGTTGAAAACAAAACTGGCAAGGAAGGCGGCCACCATCAGCCCGATGAAGAGGGGAGAGCGGGTCTTGAGCACATCGCCCCCCAGATCGCAGACCACATCCAGGATGACCGCAGCCACACCGGCCTGCATGCCTTTGAGCACCAGAGCCACATAGGGGTTGGCGGCAAAGGCCCGGTAGATGAAGGAAATCAGGGTCAGGATGACCATGGGCGGCAGGATGGACCCCAGCACCGCCACCACCATGCCCGGGAACCCGGCCACCCGCCATCCCACCAGAATGGCCGCATTCACCGCAATGGCGCCGGGGGTGGACTGGGCCAGGGCGGTCATGTCCAGCATTTCCTTTTCTTCCAGCCAGTGCAGTTCATCCACGAATTTCCGCTTCATGAAGGTGACGATGACGTATCCGCCCCCGAAGGTGAAGGCACTGATATACAGGGTGGCAAAAAACAGGGTCCGCAGCTTTTGGGTCCCGGTCAGGGACGGCTGTTCCTTTTCCATCTTTCCGAACTCCTTTCAAACGCTTTGTTCCCAGTATACCCCTTGCATCCTTATGTGTAAAATGCTATTGTTTTATAAAATCCATAACTTTAATGCATGAATCACACAAAGGAGGGGCGCCCCTTGACCCTGCGTCATCTGCGTATCTTTACCGAGGTTTTCCGCACCCAGAGTGTGACGGCGGCGGCCCGGAATCTGCACCTGACCCAGCCGGCGGTGACCCGGGCCGTGCAGGAGATGGAGCGGCATTACGGCCTGCCGCTGTTTGAACGCATCCGCCGCCGGCTTTCGCCCACCGCCGAAGCGCGGCGGATGTTTCCCCAGGCCAATCACATTCTGGAAGCCTTCGACCGGATGGAGGAGGAACTGCGGGACCGGGAGGAGCAGGGCCTGGTCCGTGTGGGGGCCACGGTCACCTTGGGCGGCACTTTGCTGCCTGGTCTTGTACAGCGCTTCCGGCAGGAGAACCCCAACGTGGAGGTGCGGGTCACGGTGGCCAACGGGGATGCCGTGGCCGCCGCACTGGAAGAAAACCGGCTGGACCTGGCGCTGCTGGAAGGCCGGGTGAGTGACCGGAACCTGCACTGTGAAGGCATCGGACGGGATCGCCTCTGTCTGGTGCTGCCCCTGTCCCATCCCCTGGCATCCGGCGCGGAGGTAACGGTGGAGGAGCTGGCTGCGCTGCCCCTGCTGGTGCGGGAACCGGGCAGCACCGCCCGCGCCCTGCTGGAAGAGACCCTGCAGGCCCACGGCTTTGCTTTGGACCCGGTGTGGGAAAGCACCGATACCGCCTCACTGCTCCAGGGGGTCCTGCACGGCCTGGGTGCGGCGGTCCTGCCGGAGCAGACCGTAACGGCTGCGGTGCGGCAAGGTCTTGTATGTACCCGGCCGGTGTCCGGGGCGTCTTTTGAGCGCCGCCGGGTCCTGGCATGGCACCGGGACAAGTACCTGACCGGATCCATGCAGCGGTTTATCACGCTGTGCCAGACCGAAAGATGAGATACAAAATAAAGATAACGGCCTTCTTGCGTAACATACGAAGAAGGCCGCTTTTTATTCTGTTCAGGCTTCGCCGGGTCGGTACCGGGCCACTACCACAAAGCGGCCGTCCTTTGTGTGGTAACTGCAGGTAGACAGGGTCAGAAGCCGGTCACCCGGCTCTGCCCGTACGCCTGTGTCATACAATGCGGCGGCCAGGACCTGGTTTGTGTAAGACTGGAAGGCCTCCGGGGAGGACAGATCCGTGGCATAATAATACCGGAATACATTCTCTTCATCCGCAGCGTAAATGCGGCTGTAAAAGGCAGCCATCACAGTAAAGGTCAGCCGCTCGTAGCTGCCGTCCGGCTGGATCAGGTCATAGGTGATTTCCGGATGGGCGGCAGCGTAGTCCGGATCGGAATATCGGTCCAAGGTGCCGAACATGGTCCCGTCCTGCATCTTGTGTCCATAGATGAGGATGTGGACGCCGTCAGGCGTGCATCCATCCGAAATGAACAGGCTGCCGCTCATGGCATCACTGCGGTCAAATGCCCGACGGAGATAGTATTGCGGGTCGTCTGGCGTATACATCACGGGGTAATCAATGGCTGTACCCTCTATCGTAAGTCAGGCGGCCAGATCCGGGTTTTCCTGAAGAAGAGGCAGGTAGTTTCGCTGGTCGGAAAGCGAACTGCCGGTGTATTCTGCCTGCCGGACCAGTGCCAGATTTGCGGACTTCTCCCGGGCAGCCCGGAATACGTCCCGGGCAAACAACCCGCTGAATGTCAGAGCCAGCAGGCAGAGAAGCATGCCGGAAAGAACCCGTATGCGTGAAGTTTTTCTGTTCCGTTTCATAGCATCACCTGAAAATGTGCCGGCAAGATTTCTTGCCGGCACAGGGAAGGATTATTTGCGGGAATTCTTGCTCTTGTGAGAGAACACATCCCGGAAAGTCAGAAACAACCCGCCCACACAGGCGGCGCACAAAAGTGCCCAGAGCCAGGTCAGGCTGGGGTCACCCGTTTCGGGCAGACCGGAAACGGGTGGCGACGTGGGGGTACCGGCCGAACCGGTTCCTTCGGGAACGTCCGGCTGTTCCGACGGGGTGGGACAGGGAGACGGAGACGGTGTGGGGGATACCGGCATATCGTTCACGAAATCCGCCTGCGAGGTTTTATCCGCATAGATGATGCCGGCGTCACCGGTGGCAGTGGTGGTGTATCCGTCAGCCGGGGCCTCGGTCACTGTGTATCGTGTGGCGGGGGGAAGCTGGATGGTAACAGATTCGTTGTGCTTGAGGGTGATCTGATCACCGCTCTGTATGGTTCCGGACTTACTGCCGGAGTAAGAGTAGCTGCCGGACAGGGGATTGCCCCTGACGTCGGTCAATGTCACGGTAAAGCTGAACTCCCGCTGCGTATCGCCGCCGCCCGTGACGGTTTTGGAGATGCGCAGATAACCGGTTTAGTCCTTGTAATTGGTCATCCGCACAGTGCAGGTGCCGGAAAAGAGATTGGTGAGATCTTTTGTGCCCAGATCCGTTTTCAGATCAGAGTTGACCGAGTCATCGTGTTTGAAACACTGCCGGATGCTCAGACGGCCCTAGCCCTCGTCTACTTCCAGGGCTGGCTGCCGTCCCGGGAACCGTATTCCAGTGCGGCGTTTCCGTTTTTATAGTTCAGGTGCAGTGCATCATCCCAACTGCTCTCGTCAATGGAATTCCAGGTAAGGCTATTGCCGGTAAGGCTACCCGTCTGAAGCACAGCCTTGATGTCATGCAGGGTGGTATCCACATGGTCATCCGCCGCGAATTGCAGCATGCTTTTCAGGATGGAACCGGCACCCCGCAGCACGGTTACACCATCGCCGCTGGTACCCGCATCAGCATACACACCGGTATCGTCCACAATGACCTTGACAGCCTGGTCATTCTTCCGGTATCCGGTGGGCGCAGCCTCTTCAATCAGGTAATAAGTTCTTTTTTCCAGAACCTTGTCACCGGTAGGGAAGATGCTGCCGCCTTTCATATCCGGGGTGGTCAGTGTACTGGTAATCAGCGTATCATAGGCCTGGGCACCGCTGCTTATGGTATACTGGCCTGTTGTGGAGTCTACCGTCACGTCCTCCGCTTTATACAGAGAAAATGTGGCGCCATCCACCGGGGTCCCGTATTCGTCCACCTTTTGCACCAGCAGATAGTTCTTTGTGTTGGGGATATAGACATGGGTGGAGAACTCCCGGTCAAAGTCATCGGTATACAGGCGAACGGGCCCGGTACCATTATTCGGCATATAGTAATAGTTGACGGTATATTCTGCATCGTCCGTGTTGCCAGTTGCCTGCTGTTCAAGGTACCAGTAATATTTGGTGATGTCCCCGGGCAGATTTTCCAGGGTCACCTGCAGGGAACCGCCGGTGGTCAGCTTGAATTTGTTTTGTTCGACATCCGCGTTTGCTTCAGCGGCGGATCTGATCCGTTCCGCAAGGGGAACCGCGGTATCATCCCACACCGTCCAGCCATCTTCCGCATTGCCGGAAACCGGTGCCCAGTTGTCTTGATCATCGACCGGTTCGTTCATATCCAGCCGCTTGAATACCACGGCAAACATGGTCAGCTCATCCGGATCAACGGGCACGGTGATTTCTTTGCCTTGTGAGCCATCATCGTTAGCCTCGTATATCTTTGTCGTGGCCGTGGTGGTGATTTTTGGTTGGGCATATGCGCCGGTGGTCCAGTAATTGTCTGCCAGAATAAGACCGGTATCCGGTATATACTGTAAATAGGTATCGCCGATTTTTCGGTATCCATCCGGTACATTGGTCTCCCGCAGGATAAAATACTCGGCCCCCGTTTTTTCGTAAAAATCCTTGAAGGTCAGGGGCGAATGGCTCTCCTCATCCAGAATGGACAGTTCGCCCTCCTCGTTGGTGGTTCCGGTCCAGATAGGGGAATTTTCATAGCCACTCTTGACAGTATAGCTGTAATCGCCGTTTTCATCAGGAGTCTGGCTGCGTGTGGCGGGGTACAGTTCGAAGGTGACATTTTCCAGCTTGCCATTCCGCTGGTCCACCTTGGTGATTTCACTTTCGGGAATGGGAATCAGGTTGAACTTCAGGCTCATGTTGGAGTCCGTGTTGCCCCGTTCCAGGTAGAAAAACTTCAGGGTGTGGTAGGTATCATCGGCAAAGGTGCCATTGTTCCAGTCTTTGGCATTCAGGTTGTCCGTTCCCAAGACTTTTTCAAACTCGTCTCGAAGAGTGGTTTTGCTGTGCTCTTCGTCTGTCCCTTCATCATACTGGTTGATCGTGCCGCCATCTTTATCTTTATATACGATGATTTCACCGGTCTGGAAGTCGATCTGGACGTTGCACATATCGTGGATGCCGCCCAGGTCTGCCACCAGGACGTCATCGATGAAGATCCACACGTCATCGTCGCCGGAAAAATTGTAGGTTACCGGTTTCTGCCCATAGATGGTGCCGCCGTTCTTCTGCACAAACCGGGTGGTCATGGTCAACCCGAAATAATGATTGATGGTTGGATTTTTGGAGTTGATGTTTGCGGCCTGGAAAACACCGCTCTGCTCTGTAAAAAGATTATCCGGATAATTGAAGGGGAAAAACTGGCCGTCGGGACTGCTGCCGCCTTTTTTGACGCCCCATGTATCATACAGAACAAACTTGTTGGTGCTTTCGTTGAACCATGCAAAATTCTTCTGGCTGGAATAATAGTAATAGCCGTCCTCGTCCACCTGGAGAAGCCCGCCTACATTGGAAAAAGCCTTTTTATACGCTGAATCCTTTGAATCAAACAGATAATTCAGAGATTCAGTATAGTCTGGATTGGTCTGGGTCTGGTCAAAAACGGGGTAGCCGTCTGTGCCAAGCTGATTCTTCACAATGTCTGTGCGGGGCCAATTGCCTGCTCCGGTCCAGCGATCCCAGTCCCCTTCGATGGAACTGATGCGGAATGTAAGGTAATAGTCTTTATTAATGCCGGTATCCTTGGCATTGGCAGGGTCAGAGTTGTCCGGATCAGTACGTTCTGTAAGCCAGTAGTCGAACAGATTGATCACCGTGCCGGGGGTATAGGTCTCCGACGGTTCTATCACATAGTCTTTGTAAGGCGGCGTTTCAGTCGGATCGGCAACGGTCCCGTTTTTGTCATCGTCCAGGGTCTGAGCCCCGCCCAGCCGCAGGGTGATGGCCAGAGAAGTCGTTCCATCGGTGAGAGAGTAGTTTTCTTCGGTTTCTGTCAGGGAGGCGGTCAGGGAATAGGTGCCTTCGGTCAGGCTGTCCGGCAGGCCGGATAAATCCCAGGCAATGCCAAGGAAAAGGACGTCGCCGGAACCGGTGGTCGCCTGGATCTGTACAGGCAGAATCCCCTCCAGATCAGATTTGGCCAAGGGATTGTCCGCGCTGACACCGGGTATGTCCAGCTCCCAGCCATCGGTCCCTTGCGTCAGGAAATTGTCGGGATCGTCCCACTGCCAGACTGTCACACAGTAAGGACAGCCATTGACCTGGTAGGTGCAGGACTGTTCCGGCGTGGACTGGTCATAACCGCATTCTGCTGTGTGGTCCGGGTGATGGATACAAAAGCTGCCGCCGTCTCCTTCGTCATGGGCCGGCAGGACGGGCAGGCAGACGGAAAAAATCATGGTTGCCGTAAGGATGACAGAAAATGTCTGATAGATCAATCCTTTTTTCATTTTCATGCTGGTATCAAATGTCCCCTTTTTTGTCGTGGTGTTCAAAACGGGCCTTTTCGTTTCCCGGAGCCATACAGTTGCTCGATCAGCTTCGATTTGGCTTCGGAGCAGGTCTTTTCTGGCGGCAAATCGGTCAGATATTCCAACGCATCATTCCAATCCCGCAGGTCCTCTTCACGCGGAGGAATCCGCGACAATTTCTTGGCCAGACGCCGGCGCTGCATACCGGACAAAAACCGCAGGTCGGATAAGTAGGCACACCCCATCTGAACGGTCATTGAGTCTAACAGAGATTGTTCCACCATCATGTGTGCATCACCACTTTCATTTGCCGCAATGTTTCGGAGTCTGTTCAGGTTGCACTGTGCCCCCGGAGAATGGACGGATAGGATATCCGGTCCGGAAATCGCCCGCTATCCAGGGAGAAATTCACCATAAAGACAGTGCCAGAATAAACATGGCACACATTATCGTATAAGCTTTCACTGCGTACAGAATCGATATTCTGAATAGCCTTTTTTGGCTCACCTTGGCCCTGGACAGGAGTCAAATAGAAAAGCCCCGACTTTTTATAAAAAGTCGGGGCTAAAAGGTGCATACCGAACAGGGCCGCAGACGGACAAGGCGTTTGCGGTCTGTTTTCCTGCGTTCAAAAGCCAAAAGAATCCTTGCATTTCACTTTTTTGACTGTTATAATAACGATATATACTTTCATTAAGTAGGTGGCCATGAGACAGAATATCGTTTCTGTAATTATACGACAAGACCCAAGCGATCCAGTTCCCGCCGATGTTCGGCACCAGAGGCAATCAGGTAAATACGTGTGGTTTCGATGTTGCTGTGCCCCAGCAGGTCAGCCAGTTTGACAATGTCGTGGCATGCCTTATAAAACATAGTGGCAAAAAGATGCCGCAGATTGTGGGGAAAAACTTTGCGAAGATTCACATCAGCATGCTTGCAAAGACCTTTCAGTTCAGCCCAGATCTGACGGCGGCTCATGCACTTTCCGCTTTTGGTGCGAAAAATTGCGCCAAAAGCGGTTTTTTGTTTCTGCGTATATTTGAGCAATTTCCGGCACAGCTTTCCGGGCAGCAAAATGACGCGCACCTTTCCTTTCAGGTTGATCTCGGCCTTGCCACGTTCGGCGGCTTCCACAGTGATATATTGTATCTCACTTACCCGGATGCCCGTAGCGCATATCGTTTCCAGCAGCAGCGCCAAACGCCGCCGTCCCGGCCGGTGTGCCGTGCTCAGCAGGCGCTGGTAGTCGCTTTTGGTCAGTTCCCGGTCTGCGTCTCGGAAAAGGCGCCTCTGTACTTTTAAGAACCGGACCCGACATTCCGGCAATTTCAAAAAATCAAACAGGCTGTTCAGTGCAGAGAGCATGGCATTGACCGTAGCAGGGGCATACCCTTTGGCGGAAAGATCGGTTTTCCATTCCGTTGCCAATTCCTTGGTGCTGGTGCGTCCGGCCAGCCAGTCGGCAAAGGTGCGGACCACATAAAGATATTTTTCAATGGTAGCGGCACTTTTTTCTTCTATAGCCAGATGGTGGGCAAAATTGCTGATTTGCTGAGGCAGCAGTGTCTGGTTTCTGGTGGTCATGTGGATACCTCCCTGATTTGAATTGATGTGATAAAACTGTAGCCTATAACGATAAGAACCATCGGATAAAACTTAAACCAACTGTGCCACACAGGACACACAACCAGTTTAGGCAGTTCCAAATGGAAATACCTGTAAAAACAAGGCAACCAAAATAAAAAACGCCGCTGTGCAGTCGGGATGGCTCCCGATTCGCAGCGGTGTTTTCATGCATAATAAAAAACGGCTTGTTGATAAAGATCAAAAAAATGCAGATAGAAGCCGTATACATCAGGAAAAATGCAGTGGCCGGCCGTCACTGTCTACGATCCGGAAACTGAGACATTTTCCATCCAATAATCAAGATATACCAGGAAAAAGAAACTCCCTCACAGGAGGTGGGAGATCATTTTCAGTATATCATAGAGATATATATTTTGGAAACTGAATTTTGTGATTTTTTCATTATTGAGCTGAATTGCTGCCCCCGCGGATGCTGTGCATACAGAAAATATGCCACCGAAGGCGGGCGTTTATGCAGAAAAGTTCTGACACGCTGCCGCAGAGCAAAATACCCCCGCCAATAGCTCAAACAGGGTCAGCCGGACATACGACTGATCTTGTATGATCTAATGCGGGGGTGCTTCCCAAAGGGCTTTGAAGTTGTACTTTGATTCGATTGGACGTAAAAAAATGTGACTTATATATAAATTCAGGGCTGTTCCACATCTTGGTCCGGCAAAATCCGCAATGCCACATCATGGCCGTTGATCAGGCTGGCTTCGTGCTCAAAGAAGATCCGGCCGTTCACCGGGGTGCACAGGGTCTGGCGGATGGTGCCCGCACAGGGGTCCACCACCTGGGCCAGGGCCTGTCCCCGGCGGACCCGACTGCCCAGATCGGCCATGTACACCAGCAGCCCCCCGGCGGAAGGCTGGATGTTGCACAGGGATTCCTCCGCAAAAATGCGGCAAGCCTCCCCGGCGGTCACGTCGCAGCGGCAGAAGCCCCGGGTCTGCAGGAACCGCAGCACCGCCTCCACCGCCTGTCGGGCGGCCGGGGTGTCGGTGCGGTCGGTGGTGCGGGTGTACAGGGAAAAGGTCTCGGTATTCCAGATCTGCCAGTTGTAGTTCAGGGTGGTGGTGTCGTAGGGATGGGGCTCCCGCAAAACTATGTAGGGCAGCCCGAAATCCCGGGCGGTCTCGGGGGTCTGGTAACCGGTCTTCATAATGCGCAGATGGGGCAGGCAATGCCCCGGCAGATACAGACTGGTCACATGGACGCCGTAGGTGTAGCCCTGCAGTGCCTCAAAAATCCGGGCGGCAATGCGCTGGGTGGTCTCCCCGGCGTCGTAGCCCGGGAACATCCGGTTGATGTCGGTGTTGTCGGCTGCCCAGAACCGCCGCCCCACGTTCATGGAAAACTGGTTGGCGCAGGGAATGACCAGAATGCCGCATTCTTCGGACAGGGCCCCGGCCTGTTCCAGGGTTTCCAGGCGGCGGATCAGCTGGGAACAGACGTACATCTGCTGGACCTCGTTGCCCCGCAGCGCCCCCATCACGGCCAGGGTCTCGCGGCCCGGTGTGCCGAAAAACCATCCCTTCACGGCCAGCGGCTGGCGGTAGGGGGTGTCCAGGGTGAACAAAACTTCCTCTCTCATACACTGCCTCCCAGGACCCGGGCAATCAGCGAGCCCTCATAGACCACGGGGTATTCCCGCAGGGTGAACAGCAGTCCGGCGGCGGGGCTGCGCAGGGTCTCCCGGGTGCCGCCGGTGAGCGGGTCCGCGATAATGCCCAGCTCCTGCCCCTTCTCCACCCGGACGCCATGGGCCACGGCCGGGAAGAACACGCCGGGATAGTTGGCGTTCACAAAGGATACCGCCTCGTCACTGCTGACGATGGGCGGGGCGATGGGAGCCACCGGGGCGTCCCACATGCCCAGGTGAGCCATCAAGGACAGGATGCCGGTGAGCAGCTGTTCCCCGAAAGCTCGGGTGATGCGGATGCCGATGCCCATCTCCACCACAAGGGTGGGGGTGCCCGCCGAGTTCAGGCTGTGGGCCAGGGTGGATTCCAGCACGGTAGCCGCCGCATGGATCCAGATCAGGTTCATGTTCAGATATTTGGCCAGGGGCACCAGGGTCTCGGCGGTATTTACGTTGATGCGCACCTGAGGGATCTCCCGCAGAAAGATGTTGCTGGCGTGGATGTCGATGCACAGATCGGCGCCGGTGATGTCCTCCATGATGCGGGCGGCGATCAGCTCGGACATGGCCCCGTCCCGGGAACCGGGAAAGGTCCGGTTCATATCCAGGTCACACAGGGGCATGCCCCGGGTCATGGTGCTGATGCCCAGCGGGTTCAGCGCCGGATAGATGTCCACCGTACCGTGGAGATGTTCCTGGTTTTCCTGCAGCAGCCGGTTGAGCCGCCAGGCCACATACTGGCCTTCCAGCTCATCCCCGTGAGTGCCGGTGACAACACAGAGCCGGGGCCCGCCGGACCCGATGCGGCGCTTCTGGATGACCAGATCTTCACCCACCGCCAAGGGGACCCGTACCACTTCCTGTATCATGGTTTTGTATGCTCCTTCAAAATGGTTTCACTGTTCACTGACCTTCATAAAGACGGTCTGGCACTGGTTGGCGCCGCCCAGAAAGACGCCCCGTTCCATGGGGCAGTCGGCAAAATCCCGGCCTGTCCCAAAGCGGATGTACCCTTCGTCCGCCCAGCGGCCCCGGGTGGGGTCAATGCCGGTCCAGATGCCGTCCAGCCAGACTTCGCACCAGGCGTGGCTGGCACCCTCTCCCTCAGGCAGACCGTTCACATACCGGGCACTGAGCCCGCACAGTCGGGCCAGGGCCAGATAGATGTGAGCGTAGTCCTGGCAGACCCCCTGACCCAGGTCGAAGGCCTGGGCGGCGGTGGTGTTCACGCCGGTGACGCCGGGGGTATAGCGCAGACAGCTCTGCACGGTTTCCAGCAGGGCCCAGGCCTTGTCCCGGTCATCCCGCGGCAAAGCCAGGGCGGCCGCCGCCTGCCGCAAGGCGGGGGAGGGTAGGGTGTACCGGGACGGATACCGGAAAATCGGCCGGTCCGGCTCCGGGACCCGGGCGGCATCCTCCCGCAGGACCTGACCGGCCGCCCGGTAATGGAACCGGCTGTGTGGGGCGTCGATGCGCCCGATCTGCAGCCGGTTGCCGAAGGCATCCCGCTGCTCGGTGTAGGGCACGGCGGGGTCCAGGGTCAGGGCGGCGCACAGTACCTGCTGCCCGGGACAGTCCGCCGGCAGACAGCGCAGCACAAAGCTGTGGGCGGTCACCGGACGGTCAAAGTCCAGGGCGATATCGTAGGAAAATTCCAGCACCCGGCTCATACCACGAACAGCCCTTCCACGCTGCCCAGCAGGTCCTCCTTGGAAACGTCCGCCGCTTCCAGGGCAAAGGCGGAAATGGTGTGCATGGCGGCGGGATCGGTGGTCAGATCGGTCTTGTACAGCCGGTTCATCAGCTTCAGGGCCTCCCGGCGCAGGTGTTCCGGTTCCCGGTCCAGGCGCAGCATCAGGCTCAGCCGTTCCACCGTGCCGCCGGTCTTGGTGATATCCCGCACCCCTTCCAGGTCCACCGATTCGTCAAAACTGCCCCGGAAGGCCATGATATCGTCCAGCACCCACTGCAGCTCCACCGCGGGGGCTTCGCTGCGGCTGGCCATCTCCATGGCATTCTCCGCCATTTCCAGGTAGGCCAGGGTGGGGGTGGAGATGGTCTCCCGCAGCACCATGCCGTTGCCCAGCAGGTTGTCCATGCTGCCCCGCACCGAACCGGGCACGGTAGAGTCAAAGAGATACCGGCGGCAGAAATCCTCCGCGCTGGTGTACACGTTCTGCACCCCCAGACGGCGGCAGATGTCGGCGTAATCCACGCTGGAATCACTTCCGTCCAGCAAGGTGTCGTAGGTATCCATCAGAAATTGTACCGACATATATACGCGCTCGGCGTAGCGCCCCAGCCAGAACAGCCGGTTTTGTTTGCTCAATGTGACAGGACCCATGTATCCTTGAAACCTCCTCCTTGCGACGAGTTGACGATGAAACTGTCCGGATTGCGGGAGAACCGGGTCAGGCCGCTGGGCCAGGCCACGGTATCTTCGGCGCCGGACAATACGAAGGCGCGCAGGTCGGCCTTGCGCTCCACCCGCTCGGTGCCCTCCATGATGGGCAGGTCCTCAAAGTCGATGACCTCCTGGGCGATGAACCGGCGAGGCTGGGCCAGAATGGTATCCCGCATCCTGTCCAGTTCCTCCCGGCTCAGTTTGCTGCCGAAGACCACGCCGTATCCGCCGGCTTCGGCCACATCCTTGATGACCAGACTGTCCAGATGGTCCATCACATACTTCCGGTCCTCCTCATAGAAGGGCAGGTAGGTGGGGGCATTGTGCAGGATGGCTTCCTCCCCCAGATAGTACCGGATCATCTTGGGCACAAAGTAGTAGATGCCCTTGTCGTCGGCGGCGCCGTTGCCGAAGGCGTTGAGCACCGCCACGTTGCCCGTCCGGTAGGCGGCCATCAGGTTGGGAATGCCGATGAGGGAGCTGGGTTCAAAGGTCAGGGGGTCCATGTAGTCGTCGGACACCCGGCGGTAGACGGCACCCACCCGGCAATCCCCGTGGGTGGCCTTGTAGTACAGCACATTGTCCCGCACATACAGGTCCCCGGATTCCGCCAGCACCGCCCCGGTCTGTTCGGCCAGGAAGGCGTGCTCGAAGTAGGCGGCGTTGTACCGGCCGGGGGTGAATACCACATTGATGCCGCCAGTGTTCACGCTGTCCATGGTGCGGCGCAGCAGTTCCCCGTAGTTCCGGTTGTCCATCACCGCGTTGTGGCGGAAGGTATCCGGGCTGCACCGGCGGCAGAGCTGGCGGGCAATCAGGGGATAGGAGGCGCCGGAGGGGATCCGCAGGTTGTCCTCCAGCACATACCAGGTGCCGTCCTTGCCCTTGACCAGGTCGATGCCCGAAATGTGGCTGTATACCCCGCCAGGGGGCAGGATGCCTTCACAGGGAGCCAGATATCCGGGAGAACGGTAAACGAACTCCTCCGGCACCACACCGTCGGCCAGGATGCGCTTGTCTCCGTACACATCCTTCAGAAACAGGTTCAGCGCCCGCACCCGCTGGACCAGTCCGCAGGAAAGGACCTCCCACTCTTCGGCTGTGATGACCCGGGGGGATCGCGTCAAAGGGAAAAAGGCGCTCCTGAAAAACGCCCTTCTTGTAAATGCCGAACTTGACCCCGTTGCGGGCCAGTTGGCGGTTGATCTGCTCTGCGTGGCGGATCAGGTCTTCCATTCCAATCACCATCCCGAAACCAAACTAAAAAAACAGGGCAAGGACGTTTTTCAAAGACGTCCTTGTCCTGTCAGTACTCTCATTATAGGCAGTTTTTCCCGTCACGTCAAGAAAAAAATCCTCACCCGTGCTGCAAAGGCCCGCTGACCCGCATTTGACACCGCCCTGCCGCTGTGCTATGATACCCTCAATTTCACGGCAGGACAAAGGCGTTGCGGGAAACTTCCGCAGCGCTTTTCTTTTTGCCCAAAGGGAGAGGATTCCATCCATGAACAAACCATCCGCCCGCTTCCACATCGGGCAGCGGGTACTTCGTTCCGCACTGGGGGTGGGGCTCTGTTTTGCGGTCTATGTGCTGCGGGGCTTTCAGGGCATCCCCTTTTACTCCGCTCTGGCCGCGCTGCAGTGCATGCAGCCTTATCGGGGCAGCACCCGGCGCATGGCGGTGCAGCGTCTGACCGGCACGGGGGTGGGGGCCGTGTTCGGGCTGGTGCTCATCGTGCTGCAGCAGGAACTGCTGGTGCGGTTCTCCTGTGCCTATCTGCTGTACTGTCTGGCGGTCATGGCCGGGGTCACGGGGGCGCTGTGCACGGCGGTGGCCCTGCACCGCAAAAATGCCGCCTATTTTTCCTGTGTGGTGTTTCTGTCTATCACCATGGTGCATATCGGGGACAGCAACCCCTATCTTTTTGTCTTCAACCGCGTCACCGACACCCTCCTCGGCGTGGCCATCGGCATGGGAGTGAACGCCCTGCACCGGCCTACCCGCAAGCGAAAGGATGTGCTGTTTGTGGCGGCGCTGGACGATGTGCTGCTGCCCCGGTGTGCACCCATGTCGGATTACGGCCGGGTGGAACTGAACCGGCTGCTGGATGAGGGGCTGGCCCTGAGCATCATGACCCTGCGCACCCCGGCCTCCTTCCTGGAAGCCGCCGGGGATCTGCGCCTGCGCCTGCCGGTGGTCCTCATGGACGGGGCCATCCTGTACGACCCGGTGAACAACACCTTCCCGTACCGGTGTGAGCTGCCCCACGACCAGGCCCGGGAACTGGCCCAGCAGGTCCGGGCCGCAGGGCTTGACTGCTTTTTCAACACCATTGTGGAAGATTCGGTGCTGATCTTCCATGACCCTCTGCGCACCGAAGCGGCCCGACGGGTGAAGGAACAGCTGCGCCGTTCCCCGTACCGGAACTATCTCTGCCGCCCTCTGCCGGCAGATACCCCGGTGGCCTATCTCATGGCGGTGGGGCCGATGGAAGTCATTGAGGCCGCCCGCAGCGCCCTGGCGCCCGGGGCCGATGCCGGACAGTACCGGCTGCTGTGCTATCCCTCCGACGAATACCCGGGCTGGGGCTATCTCAAGGTCTACCGCCGTCAGGCCACCAAGCTGAACACGGTGGAGGTGCTGCGCCGCCAAAAGGGCTATGACCGGGTGCGTACCATCGGCAGCGTGGCGGGCGCCTATGACGTGTGCGTGCCGGATGCCGGACACGACGCGGCGGTGCGCTGCCTGAAAGAGGAGTATGAGCGCCCCTACCTGCCGGGACTTGGTGATATTACCAGAATTTTCCGAAAACAATCGGACAAAACTTGTGAAAATGTGCAGAAGAACGGCCCGCAACGTTGACAAACGCAAACAGGTGTGCTAGACTGCCAGACAAATCACAAACGAAACAAAGACGTTTCATACCCCCCGTGGGGTGTGAAGCGTCTTTCTTTTTTCTACCGGGAGGGAACATGGCATGATCAGGCTGGAAAAGGTCAACAAGTATTTCGGGGATCTGCACGTCCTCAAGGATGTGTCCCTGGAGGTCGCCGAAGGGGAGAAGCTGGTCATCATCGGACCGTCCGGGTCGGGCAAATCCACCACCGTGCGGTGCATGAATTTTCTGGAAGAGCCCACCAGCGGTCACGTGTACATCAACGGCACCGAGCTCACCCACAAGAACAAGCGCCAGCTGGTGCGGGACAACATGTCCATGGTGTTCCAGCAGTTCAACCTGTACCCCCACATGACGGTGCTGAAGAACCTGACCCTGGCCCCCATCAAGTTGCATCACAAATCCCGCCAGAAGGCCGAGGAGCTGGCCTATCACTACCTGGACGTGGTGGGCCTGACCGACAAAGCCCATGTCTATCCCACCACCCTTTCCGGCGGGCAGCAGCAGCGCATCGCCATTGCCCGGGCCCTGTGCGCCCAGAGCAAGATCATCCTGTTTGACGAACCCACCTCCGCCCTGGACCCCGAGACCATTCAGGAGGTGCTGGACGTGATGATCCGCTTGGCCAAGGAGAACATCACCATGGTGGTGGTCACCCACGAGATGGGCTTTGCCCGCCAGGTGGCCGACCGGGTTGTCTTTATGGCGGACGGCCAGATCCTGGAGGAAGGCACCCCGGAGCACTTCTTCACCAACCCCAGCAACGAACGCGTCAGGCAGTTCCTGGGCAAGATCCTGCACTGAACCAAGGGTTTTCATGCCTGCGGGCATGTCACTATAGAGGGATTTCATTTTACGATACAGGAGGGTAACATCATGAAAAAACGCAAAGCGATTCTTTCGTCCATTCTGGCCGGCGCCATGCTGCTGAGCATGGTGGCCTGCGGCGGGGAGCCGGAATCTTCTTCCGCCGCCTCCACCTCCGGCGCGGAGTCCGCGGCTGCCAGCGCCGAGACCGCCGGCGCCCTGGGTGCCGACACCCAGGCCATTGTGGACCGCGGTGTGCTGCGGGTCGGCGTCAAGAACGCGGTGGTAGGCTTCGGCTACCAGGACCCGGCCACCGGCGAATATTCCGGCATGGAGATTGAGCTGGCCAAGAAGCTGGCCGAACAGCTGGGCGTTGACGTGGAGTTCACCACCGTCACCGCCGCCACCCGCACCGAGCTGCTGGATTCCGGCGATATCGACTGCGTCCTGGCCACCTTCACCATCACCGATGAGCGCAAGGAAAGCTGGGACTTCACCACCCCGTACTACACCGACTACGTCACCGTCCTGGTGGAAGATGACTCCGGCATCGCCTCCCTGGCCGATTTGCAGGGCAAGGTGGTAGGCGTTTCCTCCGGTTCCACCTCCGCCCGATCCCTGGTGCAGGCCATGGTGGATGAGGGCGTCATCGACGGCACCAACTTCAACGCCGATACCTTTGACCCCGCCACCTGGACCGAAGGGGTGACCTTCCAGCAGTTTGACGACTATCCGGCCATCTCCACTGCCCTGAGCGCCGGCACTGTGGATGCCTTCTGCGTGGACAAGTCCATCCTGGCTGTCTACAAGACCGAAGGCCGCAGCTACATCGACGCCCAGTTCTCGCCGCAGGATTACGGCATTGCCACCAAGAAGGGCAGTGACTTTTCCACCTACTGCAACGACTTTGTGGAAACCTGTCTGGCGGACGGCACCATTGACGGCTACATCAGCGAGTTCAACCTGGGCTGATCGGCTGTAAAGCAGAACCGGCGGGGCGGGCCGGGGCTCGGCCCCGGACCCGCCCCTTTTTGATTCAGGAGGGAGAGAGACACAAGATGGCAGAACTGCTTTCGCCCCAGGCCTGGGGCAAGGTATGGACCTATCGCGGCACATTCCTCACAGGCTTCGGCAACACGCTGGAAACGGCGATCTTCGGTTTGCTGCTGGCCCTGGCACTGGGCATCGTTTTCGGCCTGCTGGCTACCAGCGGCAAAAAGCCCCTGGTCGCGGTGGCCCGGGTGTATGTGGAGTTTTTCCAGAACACCCCCATTGTGCTGCAGATGTGCTTTTTGTATTATGTGCTGGCCTTTTCCGGCGCCAAGGTCAGCATCATCCTCACCGGCATCATCAGCCTGGGCATCTACACCGGCGCCTATATGGCTGAGGTGGTGCGCGCCGGCATCCAGGCGGTGCCCAAAGGTCAGTTTGAGGCGGCGGCCAGCCAGGGCTTCGGCTATGTGGAGACCATGTATTACATCATCTTCCCCCAGAGCCTGAAGATCATCCTGCCGCCCATGGTCAACCAGGCGGTGAACCTGTTCAAGAACACCAGCTGCCTGTATATCGTGGGCGGGGCGGACCTGATCTCCCTGACCTACAGCTTCGTCACGGGGGCCACCACCGGCGGTGCCTACGCCCCCGCCTACCTGGTCTGCGGAGCCCTGTTCTTTGTGGTCTGCTTCCCGCTGTCCACCCTGGCTTCCACCTGGGAAAACAACCTCAAACGCCGCGACAAGCGCAGCGCGGCCATTGTCAAACAACTGGAACAGGGGGTGGCGTAAATGCTGGACTGGCAGGCAAGTTTTTCTATCCTGACCAAAACGGGCGTCTTCGTGTACATCATGCGGGGCGTGCTTTTCTCCCTGGTCATCTCGGTGTGCGCGGTGGTGGTCAGCCTCTTCGTCGGTTCGGTGCTGGGGCTGATGCGCAACTACTGCACTGGCCGCAGCCGGGTGTTCAATTGGCTGGCCACGGCATACATTGAACTGTTCCGCAACACCCCGCTGCTGTTCTGGATCTTCATCTGTCTGGTTTTCTGCCCGGTGCCGGACTTCTTTGCCCACCGCATGCTGGGGCTCACCAGCGTGGAGGTGCGGGTGCTTTTCCGGGCTTTTGTGGCGCTGGTTCTGTTTGAATCCTCCATCATGGCGGAGATCATCCGCGGCGGCCTGAACTCGGTGGCCACCGGCCAGTTTGAGGCCGGGTACGCCCAGGGCTTCAGCACGGTGCAGATCCTGTGGTATATCGTGCTGCCCCAGGCCTACCGGGCGGTGGTGCCCACCCTGCTCAGCCAGGTCATCAGCACCATCAAGGATTCCAGTTACCTGGCCAATGTGGCGGTCATCGAGCTCATGTCCCGGGTGCGGCAGATCCTGGCCACCTCCAACATGTACAACGGGGCCGGTACCCAGCTGGTCAGCGACGTTTTTGTTCTCTTCGGTCTGGCCTTCGTGATCTATTTCGTTATCAACTTTGCACTGTCCTGCGCGGTGCGCTCGCTGCAGAATCCCCGGCCCCGCACGGCGCCCAGACGGGTTCAGGCAGCACAGTAAAGGGGGCGTTTTTGTGAGCCGATATGTGATCACCCTCTCCCGGGATTTTGCCAGCATGGGGCGCAGCATCGCCAAGGAACTGGCCGCCCGGATGGGGTGCGAATTCTATGACCGGGACATCGTGGAGCAGACCGCCCGACGTATGGGCCTGCGGGTTTCCGAGATCGCCAACAATGAGGAAGCCGCCCACAATATCTTTTACCGGCGGATCTATCCTCTGGGCATGGGCATCAAGAGCATGCAGGACGAGATCTTTGCCGTACAGAAAAACATCATCCGGGACCTGGCGGCCAGACAGAGCTGCATCATCGTGGGCCGCTGTGCCGATGAGGTCCTGAAGGACCAGCCCAACCTGCTCAACGTGCATATCTTCGCCCCCACCGAAGCACGGCTGAAAAACTGTGTGGAAAAGCTGGAAATGGACGAGGAGACCGCCCGCCGCACCATGGCCCGGGTGGATAAGGCACGGGCCGGATACCATCGGGTATACGGCGGCGGGGATGTGCGCGTCAACTGCCATGTGATGCTCAACTCCGCCGAGTTCGGCATCGAGGGCGCTGCCGCCGTGCTGGAAGGCATTGCCCGACAGAAATTCTCTTTGTGATTCCCTCCTTCCTCTCCCTCCCCGCATGCGGAAAAGCGGGCCGTTCCTTCCCGGGCGGCCCGCTTTTTCCTGTCTTTTGGGGAACTGTGGCTGGAAAGCGGAGCCAAACCGCGGTATACTGGGAACAAATCCGCAGCAAAGGAGTCGTTTCGGTATGAAAATCGTGGTGGCCATGGATTCCTTCAAGGGAAGTCTTACCTCCCTGCAGGCCGGACAGGCCGTCCGGGAGGGCGCCCTGCGGGCCATCCCGTCGGCGGAGGTGACGGTGCGTCCTCTGGCCGATGGCGGGGAAGGCACGGTGGAGGCGCTGGTGCGCGGCATGAACGGCAGACTGCGCCGAATCAGGGTCACCGGCCCCCTGGGAGCACCGGTGGACTGCGCCTACGGCATCCTGCCCGACGGGGACACCGCGGTGGTGGAGATGGCCGGCGCCGCAGGCCTGCCCCTGGTGGACCCGGCCCGACGGGACCCGCTGCAGGCCACCACCTATGGGGTGGGCCAGGTACTGCGGGACGCCATGGAACAGGGCTGCCGCCGCTTCATTGTGGGAATCGGGGGCAGCGCCACCAACGATGGCGGCGCGGGGATGCTCCAGGCCCTGGGATATGACTTTCTGGATGCCCGGGGCCGTCCCATCGCGCCCGGGGCCGCCGGTCTGGCGGATCTGCATACCATTTCCGCCGCCCATGTCCTGCCCCGGCTGGCCGAATGCCGCTTCCGCATTGCCTGCGATGTGACCAACCCCCTGTGCGGTCCCAACGGCTGCAGCGCGGTGTACGGTCCCCAGAAAGGGGCTGCCCCTGCCATGATCGGGCGGATGGACGGCTGGCTGCGGCATTACGCCGCACTGGCGGCACAGCTGTACCCGGACAAGGCGGACCCGGACCATCCCGGCGCCGGAGCGGCAGGGGGAATGGGGTTTGCCTTCCTGACCTTCACCAACGCGGTGCTGGAACCGGGCATCGGGATCGTTCTGTCCGAGACGGGCCTGGAAGGGTATATCCGGCAGGCGGACCTGGTGGTCACCGGGGAAGGCCGGCTGGACGGCCAGACTGCCATGGGCAAGGCGCCGGTGGGGGTGGCTCGGCTGGCCAAGCAGTACGGCAAACCGGTCATCGCCTTTGCGGGCAGCATCACCGCCGGTGCGTCGGCCTGCCATGACCGGGGCATCGACGCCTTTTTCCCGGCTCTGCGCCAGATCTGTACCCTGGGCGAGGCCATGGACCCGGACACCGCCCGCCGCAATCTGGCGGACACGGCGGAACAGGCGTTCCGGCTCTGGCAAACGGCCAAAGCCTGCCTATAAAAAAACAAACCGGCTCGGGATGTCGTTCCCGGGCCGGTGCTTTTTGATCCGAAGGAAAGGTTTCTGCGTCAGGTCACGTGATGCTGCTCCCGCATGATCCGGCGCAGCATCAGGAAGCCCATGCAGGACAGGAACACTTCGGTGATCAGCTGGGCAAACGGCAGGCCGTACAGCGGGTACAGGTGGTTCATCAGGAACAGCAGGGGGATTTCCAGTACCAGTTTGCGGCAGATGGCAAACACCAGGGCGTTGCGGCCCATTCCCAAGGCCTGGAACACACCCACGGCCAGAAAATCGGTGCACAGGAATACAAAGCCCAGGCACATGACCCGCAAAAACCGGGTGCCATAGGCCACGATCTCCCCAGAGTCCATGAAGGCGCGGATCATGACCGGGGCGCCCAGAAAATAGACGACGCTCAACAGCAGCATGGAACAGACGATGATGCGCAGTGCAAACAGAATGGCCTGTTTCATGCGGGGGCGGTTGCCGCTGGCATAGGTGTAGCTGACCAGCGGCATGATCCCCTGGGAAAAGCCCAGGGATACCTGCATGGGGATCATATACAGCTTCTGGCTGATGCCCATGGCCGCAATGGCTGCGGCACCGTAGGGGGCGGTTAAGTTGTTCAGGATGGTGGTGCCCAGCACGTTGAGCAGATTCTGGATGGAAGCGGGGATTCCCACGCCCAGGATGTTGCGCACCTGCTTGCCGGTGAGGCTGCGCAGCTGACGGGGATCCATGGTGACAAAGGTGCTGCCTTTCTTGATGCGTGCCAGAAGGATGAAGTACAGGCAGGCCACGCAGTTGGAAAGGAAGGTGGCCAGTCCGGCCCCGGCGGCGCCCATATTCAGCCCCCAGGGAAGGATGGAGATGGGGTCCAGCAGAATGTTGAGAAAGCATCCGCTCATGGTTCCGATGCTGGCGTGCAGGGTGCTGCCCTCGCTGCGCACCATGTAGCTCTGCACCACGTTCAGGATGACAGGCAGCGCACCGAAACAGACGGTCCAGCGCAGATACCCTGCGGTGGCGTTCAGGGTCTGGGCATCGGTGCCCAGCAGGGTCAGCAGGGGGGCACGGAACAGGGTACAGGCCAGACAGAACAGCAGCCCGCTGAAAAAAGCACCGTAAAAACCAAAGGCGGAACAGGTGCGCACCTGTTCGTATTCCTTGCTGCCCAGATTCCGGCTCATGGCGCTGGACACGCCCACGCCGAACAGGTTGTTCACCGCATTGAAGGCCAGGGTGACGGGATATACCAGGGTCACGGCGGCGTTCTGTATGGGGTCACCCAGCATGCCCACAAAAAAGGTGTCCGCCAGGTTGTACAGGATGGTGACCAGGGAACTGATTACAATAGGCAGGGACAGCTGCATGACGGCACCGGGCACCGGCATGCGCTCAAACAGGTATTCCTTGTCTTTGGGGGCCGTTTCACGCATCTCTTTCAAACGCTCACTTTCCGGGAAATGTTTCTCTGTACTGTATTATAGTATACAATCCGGCCGCTGTCACCCCGGCCTGCCCGCCGGAAAAAACCGCGTTCATCCATGACCGGGACGCTATCGGGTATACGCTGTCACCCCGGCCTACCCGCCGGAAAAAACCGGCGGCCCGGGCAGGAAAACTCTAAATAAATAAGCAGGCGCTCACAAAAATGTGGGCGCCTGCCTTCCTTGTACAAGTGCGTGCCCGCAGCGGGCACGCATTTCTCAATCAGGCTTCCTCGGTGTGCAGGAACCAGGCAAAGCCGTAAGGGTACAGTTCCACATCGTTCAGGTCGTCGCAGTGGCCGCCGTACATCAGCTCGTCGTAGGGGCCCTTCTCCCAGGAGGGCACATGCACGAACTCCGGGCTGAAGTTGAAGAAGGCGATGAGCTTGTGGCCCTGGTACCAGAGGCCCACACCCAGCGCATGATCGCTGCCGGTGTCGAAGGTCCACACATCGGCCTGAGCGTCAAAGGCTTTCTCCCCGGCGCGGATGGTCTCCAGCCGGCGCAGGCCCTCGAACTGCTTGCCCTGGCGGGTGGTGGTGTCGTGGCGCAGTTCGGCCAGATCCCACTGGAAGCTGCCCCGGTGGATGTACCGGCTGTCGTCCCATTTTTCGGGGTCCTCGTGGTAGCTGTAATCGTTGAGCTGGCCGATCTCGTCGCCGCTGTACAGCACCGGAATGCCGCTTTGCACCAGCATCCAGGCATGGAGCATCAGGTCACAGGAGATGGCCCGTTCCAGCTTGAAGGGATCCTGCTCAAAGTCGGCGGCTTCCACCCCGCACAGGGAGGCGGTGGTGCCGCACAGACGGGCGTCGCCCAGGGTGGGGTCGTCGTTGTACAGCTCACCCCGGCTGTCGCTTCCCGGCCATTTGCCGGTGAACCAGTCGTTGAGGTATTTCTTGTGCGGCACTTCCTGGGTGCCGAACCGGGCGTTCAGCCAGGGATAATCCAGCCCCCAGCCGATGTCATCGTGGCAGCGCAGATAGTTCAGGAAGAGGAAATCCCGGGGCAGGGCGCAGACGGTATCCATCTGGTGGCGCAGCAGCGAAACATCCGCTGTGGCCAGGGAGTTCCAGGTGGTGGCCATGGTGGTCACGTTGTACAGCATATGGCATTCCGGCTTTTCCGGCGTGCCGAAGTAGGGCACCACCTTGGCGGGTTCCATGACCACCTCACCCAGCAGCAGCACACCGGGGCAGACGATCTCGCACACCATCCGCATCATCCGCACCAGGGTGTGGACCTGGGGCAGGTTGCGGCAGGAAGTGCCCAGCTCCTTCCAGATGTAGGGCACCGCATCCAGACGGATGACGTCGATGCCCCGGTTGGTCAGATAGAGCAGGTTTTCGGTCATATCGTTGAAGACCACCGGGTTGGCGTAGTTCAGGTCCCACTGATAGGGATAGAAGTTGGTCATGACCACCTGCTTGCAGTCGTCCAGCCAGGTAAAGCTGCCCGGGGCGGTGGTGGGAAAGACCTGGGGCACCGTCTTTTCAAATTCGTTGGGAATGTCCCAGTTGTCGTAGAAGAAATACCGTTCCCGGTAGCCCGGTTCTCCGGCCCGGGCCTTGCGGGCCCACTCGTGGTCCTCGCTGGTGTGGTTCATCACGAAATCCAGGCACAGGCTCATGCCCTTTTCCCGGCAGGCGTCGGCCAGGTGTTCCAGGTCGGCCATGGTGCCCAGCTCCGGCTCCACGGTGCGGAAATCCGCCACGGCGTAGCCGCCGTCGCTGCGGCCCTTGGGACTTTGCAGCAGCGGCATCAGGTGCAGGTAGTTCACCCCGCATTCCTGGATGTAGGGTAGCTTTTCCTCCACCCCTTTCAGGGTGCCGGCAAAGGTATTGGTGTACATCATCATGCCCAGCAGATCCCGGCGGCGGTACCAGTTGGGATTGGCTTCCCGGGCGGCGTCCTGTGCCCGCAGGGCCGGTTTGCGGTCGGCCCAGGTGCGACGCAGCATCTCGATGAAGTAATCGAAGGCCTGCATATCCCCGTGGTACAGTTCGCAGTACAGCCACTTCAGTTCGTTGTAATGGCGGGCCAGACGGCGCTCAAAGACTTTATTTCCCTCATTGGGCCGGGGCTCTGCGGCCGGGATGGGAGCGGCCGCCTGGGCGGCGGATTCCGCTTTGGGGGCGGGCGTTTCTGTCGGAGCCGCCGCCTTTACTGGAGCGGTCATTTCAAT
>PPYE01000397.1_pt1 | contig 26383 bp, 19 predicted proteins | sample 1559881 | NCBI WGS metagenome assembly PPYE01 (sample SAMN08240022, study PRJNA423297) | Human gut metagenome, whole genome shotgun sequencing project. | reverse complement strand
AAGGGCTATCCAGAAGGTGGTATTGCACCTGGTACAAAGTGGGAGGATATTCCAGAAGATTTTGAATGTCCGTTATGCTTTGTAGGAAAAGACCAGTTCTCAGAAGCATAAATGTATTATGATAGGATTATACCAATGAAAGAAGAACTAAGAATAGATATTGTCGGACTTGCAGGAGCCTGTTCCTATGCTTTGGACTGTATAGAAGCAGAGTTGGTAAAAATCAAAAACAAGCATGGAAAAAGAGTGGCTTATATAAGTGTATGCATGGCTGAATATCTGGCAATTCAAGGTGATGCGTTACAAGATTTAGCTATGTGTGCCTTACTGCATGATAATGCTTTGACACAATATATTACGGAAGAGCTGGAAAGGAATTATGTTATTGACATTAAAAAAGATTTGTCCGTAAGAAAAACGAATCTTCATTGTATTTATGGTGAAAAAAATATTACTAAACTTCCTTTTAAAACAGATGTCTCAAATGTGATTTTGTATCATCATGAACATGCCGATGGAACTGGTCCTTTTCAAAAAAAGTGGAATGAAACCCCATTGCCTGCAAGAATTATTCATCTTGCAGATACCGTTGATATCATAGGAAATAGTATTAAATCTGATGATAATAGATGGGATTTTATATGTCAGTATCTTTCCCAAAAAAGGGATAGTCTATTTGATTCAGAATGTGTTAATGCTTTTCTTCATGTATTCACAAAAGAATCCTTTATGTGTTTAAGTGATGATTCTTTTGAAACGAAGCTATGGGAAATTATTCCAAGAGAAAAAATGGTTTTTGATTGGGAAATGTGTAAAAATGTTGCGGATTTCTTTGCAAAGATTGTAGATTATAAATCTTCTTTTACAAGCAGGCATTCTATAGGAGTAGCTGAAAAAGCCTCCCTGCTTGCCAAATATATGGGATATGATTCAATCACGGTACAGAAAATGTATTTGGCTGGTGCACTGCATGATATAGGAAAAATGGCGGTAGGCAATGAAATTCTGGAAAAACCGGATAAGCTTACGGATGATGAATTTTCTACAATGAAAAATCATGCTGGTTATACATACCTTATATTATCGGAGGTTAATGATTTTGAAGAAATACGAGATTGGGCGGCTTTCCATCATGAAAAACTAAATGGAAAAGGGTATCCTTTTGGAAAAACCGCTGATGAATTAAATGAGCAGGAACGTATGATGGCATGTGTTGATATTTATCAGGCTCTTACGGAAGACAGACCTTATAAAAAGGGATTGTCCCATGAAAAAACATGTGATATCCTTGATGACATGGCACATAAAGGTTTTATTGATTCAGATATTTCAAAGACAATTAGAGAATGTTTTGGAAGAACCTGATGCCATATATGAAAACAGAGGGTGTTTCAGACAATAGTATTTTCAGTTATGTACTAGTATGACTCTTACGAGGGAACCACCGGCACGACATTCCAGATTACATCACGTTCGATCGGAGAGGTAACTGTAGAAAAAATTGGTAAAAGTGCTGTATTTTTCGGGGGGGGGGTACAACATTTTATGTGAAAAATAGAATAATAAAATTGTTCCCGAAATTTATTGACTTTGAGAAAAAAATTTGATATATCAGAATCGAACAAAAGAGAAAGGAAATAGCAAACTATGCCGACAAAGAAAAATATGATGAAAAAGAACTTGGAAAATTTGCATCTGAAGGAAAGGATAAACTATGGCTACAGAAAAGTCATTATTATGATGTTAGTCTCAGGTCTGTTTTCTATTGTGGTTATAGGTATGCTATTTGCCAATACGATGCATTATGTACAAAATGTTACTGTTGCAGACCGGGCGGTGAAAATCTGCAGGATAAATGTTAACTCATCAGCGAGAAATATCAGGGAAATGGCATTAAATAATGATACATCCTCTTATGACGATTATGAGCAGACGGTAGAAAGACTGCTTGCAGAAGTTAATACCCAACTGAAAAATTTAAAGAACTCCGGAGTTATTCCGGATGCGGATTGTGAAGAATACGCATCTGCCCTTACAGACTGGGGAAACATTGGTTATTCCATCATGAAAGAAATCAAAAGCGGTGACAAGGATAAGGCAGTTGATTCAATTCTGAATGATTGTACCCCGGCATTAAATAAAGCCGTAAAAATTGCAACAAGATTAGATGAAATGACCGATGAGGTAAGCAGCCAGGCAGTCAGAATTACGGTTATTTCTGCAGTGGCAGGAATTGTGTGTATTATTATTTGTCTGGTTTTGGCATGGAAACTGGCAATAAAAACAGGCAAAAAAGTACTTGAGTCAATTTTAGTACCATTACGTGAAGTGGAAGCCGTTGCACAGGAATTAACAGATGGAAACCTGCACAGCACGCTGGACTACCATTCAGATGATGAGATTGGAATACTGGCACACAATATGCGCAAATCCATCCGCATTCTGGGAAGCTATGTAGATGATATTGGACGTTCAATGAAGATGTTTGCAGAAGGAAATTTTGATGTGCAGCCGGAAGTAGAGTGGAAAGGGGATTTCGTTGGAATTCTAAACTCCTTTATGTTGTTTGAAGAAAGCATGGCAGAGACAATAAAGGGAATCCAACATGTTTCAGATGAAGTTTCGGGTGCCGCAGATCAGGTAGCATCAAGTTCCAATGACCTTGCGGATGGAGCAACAAATCAGGCAGCAGTTGTAGAAGAACTGACCGCAACAGTCGCAGGTGTTTCTGAACAGGTAGGAAAAAATTCACAATCCGCAAAAGAAATCAGTGGAAGAGTAGACGAACTTGGAAATGCCATTCTGGAAAGCAATGGTAAAATGAGGGATATGGTTGATTCCATGAATGAGATCAACGGGGCATCAAAAGAGATTGACAAGATCATTGCAACAATCAATGAAATTGCGTCCCAGACGAATCTGCTTGCATTGAATGCTTCCATTGAGGCTGCAAGAGCAGGGGAGGCAGGAAAGGGATTTGCAGTGGTAGCGAATCAGGTAAATGTGCTGGCAGACCAGAGTGCCCAGGCAGCAAAGGAATCCGCAACATTGATTGAAACCTCTGTGAAAGCCGTGGAAAAAGGTATGGTGATTGCAGGGCAGACGGCATCACAATTGCAGGAGGTCGCTGAGAATTCCCAGATCATTACAAAAGAAGTCACAAATATTGCAGAAACGTTAGAGACACAGACAACAGAAATCCAACAGATTAATGATGGAATTGAACAGATCAATGATGTCGTACAGACGAATTCGGCAACATCTGAAGAATGTGCAGCAGCCAGTCAGGAGATGAGCAGTGAAGCGGAAAATCTGCGTGAAATGATCCAGAAATTTAAAGTTGCAGAAAATAGAAATTAAAAACGGTGCAAAAAATTATTGATGTTGAATTTACATATAAAGTTGTCGCAGGTAGGAACTATAATTTGACTTGTGACATATATAAATGCGGGAAAAGGATGCAATGAGAAAATGTGCGTTATTGGTTTTAAACTGATAACGCACATTTTAAATTATATGAATAGTAATATCATCGCAAAAAAGCATAAAAGTAGAAAAAGTTAAAAATATCGTGGATATAGTGCTAGAATTGTTGAAAAAAGTAAGTTAAAATACAGGAAAACAACAAGTGTAAAGGGGAAATTTTATGGAATATTCAGCAATTTTTCATGATATGGATAAAAGGTTTAGCTATGCAGTTGATAAGGATTTATTTGTGATACGCGTGCAGGTAAAAAAGGATGATATGAAGGAGGTAATCCTTCACTATGAGGACAAGTATATACCTATGGAGCGTAAGGATACCAGAAAGACAGTTCCGATGAAGAAGGTTGCTGTCTCACAGTTTCATGATTATTATGAAGCACAGATAAATATGCATTTGATCTGTCTGCGTTACTTTTTCGAATTTACGGACACGCAGGGAGAAAAGGTATATTATGGAAATTATGAGTTTGATAAGGAATGCATTACAAACAGGGACAGAATGTTTGACTGTCCGCAGAACCTTCGGGAGGAAGAGATGTTTGAGGTGCCGGAGTGGGCAGCAAACAAGGTCGTGTATCAGATTTTCCCATCCCGTTTTGCAGCAACGGAGCCGGTAGACAAAGAACTGTGGTATAAAGCACCGATTACGCCTATGGATGATCTGCATGGAAATCTCAGGGGAATCATCGAACATATGGATGATATTCAGAATCTGGGAATCGATGTGCTGTATATGACACCTATCTTTCAATCAAATTCGTGCCATAAGTATGATACCACGGATTACTACCAGATAGACCCGTCCTTTGGAACAACAGAGGATCTCAAAGAGCTGGTACAAAAAGCGCATGAGCGTGGTATGAAGGTAGTCCTGGATGCGGTATACAATCATACGGGAAGAGAATTTTTTGCGTTTGCGGATATCCTGGAAAATGGTGAAAAATCCAAATACCGGGACTGGTATTTTATTGATGGATTCCCACTTAAAAGCGAATGGGGAGAGATCCCAAACTTCAAATGTTTTGGTTATTATGGCGGAATGCCAAAGTTAAACCTGAAAAATCCTGAAGTTGAAAAATACATTACGGATGTTGCATGCTACTGGATTAAGGAATGCGATATTGACGGATGGAGACTGGATGTAGGAGACGAAATCAGCCATTTCTTCTGGAAGAATTTCAGAAAGGCAGTAAAGGCTGTGAAGAAAGATATGCTGATCATTGGGGAAATCTGGCATTATGCAGGAGATTTCCTTGAGGGGGATGAATGGGATACAGTCATGAATTATCCATTTTACCTGAACCTGATCGATCTGCTTGCAGACGAAAAGATTACGGTCAGCCAGTTCGTACAAAATCTTGGATATTTGAAGGGACGCTTACACAAAAACTGCTATCCCCTTATGTGGAATCTGATCGACAGCCATGATACCGCAAGATTTTTACATCTGTGTAACGACAATAAGAAAAAGCAGCATCTGGCAGCCGCTTTTCAGTTGTTACTGCCGGGAATGCCGATGATTTATTATGGAGATGAGTATGCGATGCCGGGAGCAAACGATCCGGACTGCAGACGGGGCATGTACTGGGATGAAGAATACCAGGACAAAGAGATGTATGAATGGTACAAGCGGCTGATTCAGGTCCGGAAAAGCCATGCATGCATTGTAGAAGGCGAACTGGCTGGGAGCGTCACAGAAGATGAGGAAGGGACAGTTGTCCTGATCAGAAAAAATGGTGAGGAGACCATTGCCATGATTTTTAACTGCAGCAGCAGTGCAAAAAAATTTAATGAGTACACGCAGAAGTACAATCTGCTTACCGAAAACACCTTTGATGGAAATGTAGAGGGGTTTGATGCTGCGGTAATCGTGCTTTAAGAAGCCTTACGGCAGATGGTTTCCCGTGAGTTTGTCTGTGGGAAGAAGAGGGAAAGCACCAGTATTTCTGGTAATGTAGAGTACGGAGGATGATATGACGAATGTAAAAAAGAAGGATGGAAAACGGTTTGGGGCAATTGTACTTAGCCTGATATTATTGCTTTCCCTGGTGTTTCCATATCCTGTGATGGCAGACCAGACAGCGGCAGACCAGACAACGGCAGCTTCCGTTTATGCCATTCACAAGACAGGTGATGATAAGGAAAATTTTGTGATTGTTATCATGGGTGAGGGCTATACCCGGGAACAACAGGAACAATTTTTAAAGGATGCAACGGCAAAAGCACAGGGGCTGCTAAAGTGGTCCCCTTATAAAGAGTATTCCGACAGGATCAATATTTATGCAGTACAGACGGTATCCAATGAAACTGGTGTGGGCGTGATGTATGGGGAGTCGAACCCGGACACATATTTTCATGTGCAGGCATTCGGAAAATCCTGCTATTTTGCAAAGGACGGGAAAGATAAAGCCGAGGCACTGAGGGCAGAGCTGGAGAGCAGATATCTGGATACCGGCGCAGCCGTTGGAACCATCCATATCATTTGTAATACGACTGCGAATATTGGTTCTTCTTCCAATGCACTCTTTTCTTTTTCGGCAAATTCGGGTGAGAATGAGCAGGGGGATGTCATGACCCATGAAATTTCCCACAGCATCGGAAGATTAGGCGATGAATATGATAAAAAGATGCAGGGAGAAAATATTTCCGATACCTCGGACCCGGATAAGATTAAATGGCATAAGATGCTTGGGTTCCGTGGAATCGGAATAACGGCAGCAGGAACAGAAACAGTATTTGCGCCGAGCCGCGTCTGCATGATGCGGGATCTTGGGAATCCTTTCTGTGAAGTGTGTAAAATGGAACTGGCGCGGAGATTAAATAACCGTGATTATGTCAGCAGGCAGGCATCTGTTTATGTGTGCGATCCTGAAATTACAATTCCGCATAGCAGGACAGGAACACTTGACAGGGATAGTGACCAATACCGGGTCGATGAGACAAATATCACAAAAGCAAATGGAAAGGATCTGGAATTCCGTACAGTCGTACAAAATATGGTGGATGCCAAACAGCATTTGAAGATTACTTTCCGCATTATTGGAGCAGACCATACAGTCAAATATGAAAAAGAAGAAACATATACCGTTCCGCCACTCAGTAACTGGTATGATCCGGATGCTGCCAGAGAGTCCCTTTCTGTCACACTTCCTGCGGTAACTGGTCTGGTTTCCGGGGACAGACTGGAAGGAAAGATCATAGATGAGGACACTGGGAAAATTCTGGCTGACAATCAGACGGCAGGACAGGCGTGGAGTACCGTAACCATTCGTTATATGCTGCAAAACGAAGACGGGACCGAAACAACAGTGCCTGATACGGCACCCGCGACAGTATATGTACCAAAGAATTCTGCGTATACGTTAAGAAGTCCGGATTTATATGGATATACATGTGTAGGAAACAGCGCAAATCAGGGAGAAATAAACATCACAGAGGATCGCCAGGAGATCACTTATTATTACCGGAAAAACAGTGAGATGCCGGAAATACAAACCGTACCTGTCCGCGTAACTTATGATGGAAAACCCCATACATTTGATATCAAACAGGAAGATGGTGTACAAATCAGTTACAGTTTGACAGAAAACGGATCGTATACACAAACGGAGATGCCATTTTACACAGAAGCAGGCCAGTATAAGATTTATTTTAAAGCGGAAAAGGCATCTTTTATTCCAACATACGGGGAGGCTGTTCTGGAAATCGAAAAGGCTTCCACCAGCATGCAGCTGACTGCAAAAAACGATACGGTCAAAGGTGCGGGGACAGTAGAATTACAGCTTTGCAGACAGGGGATTCCGGAAGATGCCGGGATAAAAGTAACCTGTGATGTTTCCGGGATCACATTAGAAGAAAAGGGAACGGATCACTGGATGGCAACGCTTCCGAATGAAACGAAAACATATACGTTCACCGCATGTTATAATGGGAATGGCAACTATACAGGAAGTAAGGCAGATTGCAAGGTCCGTGTAACGGCGGATCATTCCCAGACCGGGGGCGGTTCTGGTGGAAGTTCCGGAGGCAGTTCAAGTGGAGGTTCCGGTGGAATATCCGGAGGCGGTTCAAGTGGAGGTTCTGGCGGAAGTTCTGGTGGAGGTTCCGGAGAAAATGCCGGTGGAAGCACGGACGGATCATCTGGCAATGTTTCACCGGATTCCGGCACATTACCGGCACCGGATCATGCAAAAGAAGAACCAGGGAATGTGACACCGCCACCCGCAGCAGATACGTCCGTTTCTGTTAAGGATATTAATGTCAAAGCAAAATCTGCAGTTAAAAATAATACGGTCAAAGTGAAGAATATTGCAGCAGTTTTGAAAAAAGAAATTACAAAGGCAGAAAAAGAACAGGGTGGCAGGATAAAAGACCTGTCTGTTGAAATAACTTTTGATACAGGAAAAGCTAAAAACTGGAAGAATCTGCATCTTGAAATGGACGGGCAGGCGGTAAATTTACTTGTCAAAAAGAATGTAAAAGAATTGAAGGTCAATGGTGGCAATGTAAATCTTACCTTTGATTCGAAGGCATTAAAAGAATTAAAGAAAGAGATGAATACAGCTGTGGTTATCAAAATGAAACAGGCTGACAAGAAAAATCTTTCTGCCAGGGCAGGGAAAATTATTGGAAAACGTCCGGTTTATGATTTTTCCGTCACAGGAATAAAGAAAAAGCAGTCGTCTGTCCTGAAAAAGGGACGGATCAGGGTCGCTGTTTCCTATAATGCTTCGAAAAAGGAAAAAGACAAAAAGATTTTTGCATATAAAATTGATAAATACGGTGCAGCAGTTAAGATACCGGGATCTTATTATGATTCCGATACAAAGACCGTTAACTTTGTAAGCCGTGGGTTTTTCACAGTTGCAGTAGGCTGTGAAAAATGATGAAACATAAAAAATCATCGTTCACGTTAAAAAAACTGTAATTCATGTCGAAAAAGACAAAAACCGGTTTTCATTTGGTATAATGATAGAGCTCATTTTAGTAAAAATGAGTTCATACCGTGAATGATGGAGGGGATAACAATCATCGTTTTAGAAGAAATATTAATGGCAAACGGCTTGACCGTGTTAATGATGTGGTTCCTTTTGTTTTGTAGACGAAAGAACAGAGAGAGCCTTCATGTGGGAGATAAAATATATGATGGAATAGCAATCGTAAATTTAGTGGGGGCATTGTCTGAAACCATTGCTTTTCTCGTAGATGGAAAACAGTTTACTGGCAGCCGGCAGATTAATTATATCTCTAACAGCATATGCTTTATAGGGACAGTCAGTATGGGTATGCTTTGGTGTATGTACGTGGAATTGCGTATCTATCGAAATTATAAAAGAATGGTTCAAAAAGCAGGAGTGGAGATATTTCCCTGGCTGGTAGAAGTAATTATGGTTTTATGTAATCTGTTTGGAACAGGGATTATGTTTAAAATATCCGGGGAGAATGTATACCAGAGAACTGCCGGTGTGCTGGTGGGATATATTTCGCTTGTCATATATTTTGCTTACAGTATCTATCTGGTGTATCATTCCAAAAAACAAGGGGTTAACCTGAATTTTTTCCCGGTGATCTATTTCGTTGGTCCTTGTTTTGCAGGTGTAGTTCTCCAGTTCCTTTTTTATGGAATTACATCATCATGGGTGCTGGTTGCGGTCGCATTGATATTTGTGCAGATGCAGTCATACGCAGAGAGTTTGTATATGGATGAGCTTTCCGGATTATATAACCGAAGATATTTTAATGCGGTGCTTGCGGAAAAGAAAATTGCAAGCCATAAATCCTTATATGGAATCATGATGGATGTAAACGATTTCAAGTGTATTAATGACAATTTAGGTCATAGTACGGGCGATAAGGCTATTTGTACGTTGGGAAATATACTCATCAGATCCATACCGGATGATGGTATGGCAATCCGGTATGCGGGAGATGAGTTTATTGTGCTGCTGTCAGGTGTTGATACGGAGCGTGTCTTAGCGACAATGGAGGAGATTAACCGTAATCTGTCCCGGTTTAATGAATCCGGGATAGAACCGTTTCATTTAAGTGTTTCCATGGGATACACGGAATTTGGGACAGAAGATGATGCAGAAACTTTTTTAATGCATATGGATGAGAAAATGTATGAGGAAAAACGGAAATATCATATGCGAAAGAAATCAGCCGGTTTGGAAAATAAAGTATAGCATTACGTTCCTGCCATTTGTCCGATAACTGGTTGCAATGGCACAAGAAAAGAAAATATTATAATCATCAAACGAGTAGCAGACTGGTGTAAATCCGGTTTTGCTGCTCGTTTTTATATTTATGGTTATAGGCAGGGATGCTCCGGATTTCAAGACAATAAATAACCGTGTTATGGTTGATGGAGAGGCATTTTTTGTTTTATGAGAAAACCAGTTACCCATATAGATAACTGGTTTTTAAGGGATAATGTTAATGAGTATGTGCGATAGTGGAGTTATCAAGAAGTGTTCGTAAGGCATCCTGAAGGACTTGTGAGCAGTTGATTCCGCGCTTGTCAGCAAGACGGACCATCCAACTTGGAAGAGAAACATTTTTTCGAACGGCGCGAGTATCTGTCTGGGCACGATATTCAATGGTATCTGCGGAAATCAGGGAACAGATTGTGCCGGCATCAACACTTAATTTTTCCTGTGGTGATGGAGGAGCAATCGGTTCGCCTTCATCCTCTGCAACAACAAGCCATGCGCTCATTGCATCGGTAATTTGGTCAATTGCATCAGAAAGACTATTGCCAGTAGTGATGCATCCAGGAAGATCAGGGACTTTTGCGTAGTATCCAGATCCGTCCTCGATAGGTGTAAACAAAGCTGTATAAATATATTTCATAGTAACCCTCCTATTTGGAAGCAGGAAACATATTTAATGCATCCTGCTAATATTGGCTTCCTTGAAGATGTACTTCATGTCGTTTTCATTGAAATCGTGTCGTTTGACAGGTACGGTGCTGTGTGTCTGCGGATTGTAGTAAATGTCGTGATTAGCACCGTGGCGTTTCAATTCATAACCGGAAGCACTGAGTTGTTTAATCGTTTGTTGCCTTGGATTCATTATGTACCTCCTTTAATTATATCATACACAATATTACACAAAAGTCAACTAAAATACACAAAAATACACAAGAAATAAAGTGAATGTGCACTACGGAATTTTCCAAATCAGCCGGAATTGTTTTTACCGGAGGCGGTGAATTTGATTGTTGCTATTATCAATCTGATCGTAATGATCTTTTCTAACCATAAAAAATAACCGCCCCTACCAAAGACCAGCTGGACTACTACCCATACTGGATCGACAAAATGGGAACCACGGATAAAGGGAAAACAATCTACAAATACAGCAACAACCTGCATCATGCGATTACATCCAACATCCTTACTGGGTTTCCACACAGCCGGAAGAGACCCCGGATGTCAAATTTAACCTTACCATTCTATTGAAAAATAATTATTTTGTATGGAATATCTGCATGGCCCCATAAGTATGCGGCAAATGCGGAGCCGTGACCTTTCTCGACGGGCAGGAAAAATTCCGGCAGGTTGCGCACGTATTACACAATTGCTTGAGATTGGCGTGTGTTGTTGTATCCAGATGCAGGATCAGCGTTGCTGTCTTAAGCGGCCGGAGCATCTGCCCCTCGGTAAGCTGGATGCCATCCGGGGCAAGCCGCCCGTAAATCTGTGGGAGCAGGTCAAGGGAATAGGTATCTCCCAGAAAAGATAATTCTGCAAGATACAGGCGGCTCTGACGTTCTACCACATGTGCAAACTCTTCATAAGCCTTTGACAAAAGCATCAGGCTGATGCAGTCCACAATGTAAGCCTCCTGGATCTGTTCATGGTTCAGATATAATTCCGACAGTTCATCCACTCCGTTTCCAAGCGTCACAAACCCATAGGCATAGTGAGGCAGAGAAACCCCGTCTAAATCCTGATCCAGAGAGTAATATGCATAGGATTCAACCAGGGGAAGAAGTGCCGTATAAATTGCCTGAATATGAGGCAGGTCATCTGGAGGGAAATGGAAACGGCTGCAAAATTCGTTCCAGTCACCGGAGGATAATCCGGGAGTAAGTTTACATTTCATGGGATACATCCTCCTTATCGGAAGCTGCCATAACGGCTGCAATTTCCTGAAAGCGGCCCGTGACCTTATCATAGTTCTTTCGGTGATGGGGAAAGCCACAGTTTATGCAGGATTTGATGCCATTTTTTAAATATTCACAGTTTCCACCACAGGATTTCCCGAGTGTATAGAGGGGACAATAACAAAACAGACAGTTAAAGTCCGCCTCCGGAATTCCTTTATGGCATGGAAAATATTCACATTTTTTATTTTGAAAAAACTTATAATATTCGCTCAAAATGGTTTCCTCCAATCAAAGCACAATCATAGCATAATTATATCGGAACAACAAGCGGATCGCAAGAAATGCGAATGACATAAAAATTGCATTTCAGTGGGAAATGATACCTTTTGCCCCTTTTATCATTACATTATTTACATCTTTTTAAGAGCGCAGGTATAGTGGCTCAGGCAATTGAGGATTTGAAGCAAAAAGTTGAAAATTAAATAAAAAATACTTGACTTAAAGTTAACTTTAAGTGGTATATTATGATAGATAAAATCGGAAGGAGAATTTATTATATGTATATCGAAAAGATTAACGGACCGGAAGATGTGAAGAAATTGAATATAGAAGAGATGACAGCTCTCGCAGAAGAAATGCGTCATGCATTATTAAAGAGGGCAAGTATTCACGGCGGGCATTTTGGCCCGAATTTTGGCATGGTAGAGGCAATCATTGCACTGCATTATGTTTTTGAGTCCCCAAAGGACAAAATGGTATTTGATGTTTCCCATCAGACCTATCCGCACAAGATGCTGACCGGTCGAAAAGATGCCTATTTATATGAAGAACATTACGATGACGTGACGGGATACAGCTGTCCGCAGGAAAGTGAACATGACCATTTTACGGTCGGACATACCTCTACATCCGTCAGTCTGGCATGCGGTCTGGCAAAGGCAAGGGATCTTCGTGGGGAAAGTGCAAATGTGATCGCAATTATCGGAGACGGTTCTTTAAGCGGAGGAGAAGCCTTAGAAGGAATGGATTTTGCGGCAGAATTAGACAGCAACATGATCATTGTAGTAAATGACAATGATATGTCAATTGCAGAAAACCATGGAGGACTTTATTCAAATCTGAAATTACTCCGCGAGACAAACGGACAGGCAGAGTGCAATTTATTTAAAGCCATGGGACTTGATTATGTCTATGTGGATCATGGAAATGACCTCAGGGAACTGATCGGGGCTTTCAAACAGGTAAAAGACAGTAAGAAACCGGTTGTTGTCCACATTAATACATTAAAGGGAAAAGGTTATAAACCGGCAGAAGAGCATAAGGAAGAATGGCACTGGCATCTTCCATTTGATATTGAGACCGGAAAATCCCATTTTCCAGAAGTGGAAGATTATTCTTCGGTGACCTGTGAATATCTGATTGAAAAGATGAAAAAGGATCCGACAGTTGTTACAATTACATCCGGAACCCCGACGATTCTCGGATTTACGCAGGAGAAAAGGAAACAGGCCGGCCGGCAGTTTGTAGATGTGGGAATCGCGGAGGAGACAGCGGTAGCACTTGCTTCCGGAATTGCCAAAGGTGGCGGAAAGCCGGTATACGGTGTGTATTCCAGCTTTATCCAGAGGACGTATGACCAGATTTCACAGGATCTGTGTATTGACGGGAATCCGGCAACGATTGTTGTGTATACGGGATCGGTATTTGGCATGACGGATGTTACCCATCTGGGACTGCAGGATATTCCGATGCTTTCTAATATTCCGGGACTGGTTTATCTGGCACCGACAACAAAGGAAGAATATCTGTCAATGCTTGACTGGAGTGTGGAGCAGAAGGAAATGCCGGTTGCGATCAAACTTCCGGGCGGAGACATGATTTCGGATGGCAGAGAAGTCACAAAAGACTGGAGCCAGCTCAACACCTATGAGGTAACGGAAAAGGGAAGCAAAATTGCACTGATCGGACTCGGAACATTTTATTCCCTGGCACTGCAGACCGCAGAAATGCTGGAGAAAAAAGGTATTCATGCAACGGTAATCAACCCGTATTATATTACCGGACTGGATGAAGGACTGCTGGAGAAGCTGAAGGCAGACCATGACACGGTAGTTACACTGGAAGATGGCATCCTGAATGGTGGTTTCGGAGAAAAAATCGCAAGATTTTATGGAAGCAGTGATATGAAAGTCTATAATTACGGATTGAAAAAAGAATTCCTTGACCGGTATGATGTAAATGAGGTATTAAAAGAGAATCATCTGACAGCAGAGCAGATTGTAAATGACGTATTATAGAAGGCAGAAATAAACAACAAACCTTGTGAGAATCGACACAATATGGTAAAATATAACATACTAGAGCTTATTTTGCATAGTGGTTAGAATAGCGGGCTCATGGAAGGAGCGGTATCATATGAAGAATAAAGATTCGAAAGCAAGGATGCAGATGATTTTCGGGATACTTTTGTTTGCGTTTATTTTTATGGCAGAGTTGTATGCCATGGTCAATTTCCCGAAGATGTTTATTGTTCTGGTTGTTTTGGCAGCAGCAGATCTGATATGCCTGTATGTTGCAATCAGAGGCGTGATTTTAGTATATGAGACAAAATATGCCCGGAGAGAGGAACAGTATGAGAGTATTTTCAAGTCGGAAAAGGCATCATATCTCATGCTGAAAAAATATTTTGAGGAAATATCGGTGAAGCTTGCATATATGGAAGAGGCATCTAAGATTCCGACAGAGGAAATTGTTAATGCACAGAAGGGAATAGCGAAAGTAATTATCAAGCGGTCCCATGAGAATACCGATGCATTGATGAATTCATACGAACAGCTGATCGACCGGTTTGATACGTTCCAGAAAGGAATGGATGGGTTCGGTACAGTTGCGGGTGCTTATAAGGACGAGATTCTTTCAGTCTGTAAGGATGAAATTTCTTCGGTGCAGAAGGATGGAAAAGAACAGGAACATTCACAGGATAAAGAGATAGCCGCAAAGCTGCAGGAAATCATTATTGCAATGAAAGATATGGAACTGCGCCTGAATCAGACCATTATGAACAGTCAGAAAGTGGTTGTTTCCCAGCCGCAGGTTTCTGTACCTGTGGCAACACCTGTAGAGCCACAGCCGGCACCGCAGAATCATGTGGAAGAAACACCGGTAGAGCCTGAGATCTCACCAGAGCCGGAAGAAAGTATGGAGCCGGAGCCTGAGATTTTGCCGGATCTGGAAGAAAGTATGGAGCCGGAGCCTGAGATCTCACCGGAGCCGGAAGAAAGTATGGAACCGGAGCCGGAGATTTCACCGGAGCCGGAAGAAAGTATGGAGCCGGACCCGGAGATCCTGCCGGATATACCGGAAGAAGAGAGTTTTGAGCCGGAGGAAGAGCCTCCGGTCATGGCAGCGGATGAGATTATCCCGCCGGACCCGGAAGAATCCATTGAGGAAGCAGAAGAACTGGTAGAACCGGACCCGATTCCGGAGGATGCGATTGTTGAGGAAGCGAATGATGAGAACCTGCCGGAGGAAGAACTTTCGCCGATGCCGGATTTGTCCGATCCAAACCGCGCCATGAGCCCGGATGAAATAGCTGCCCTGTTTGCAAATATGGGTAATGACGACAATGCGGATAAAGCCGGGGAACCTGTCGAAGAAACGGTGGAACCGGAGGATATTCCGGAGCCGATTGAAGAGCCGGAAGCCGTAAAAGAAGCACCGCTTCAGCCGGAAGAACCGGCTGATCCGAATAAGGCATTAAGCCCGGATGAGATAGCCGCGTTGTTTGCAAGTATGGGAACGTAAATCAAACGGATAAAATAACGGATAACGCCATTTGTTCCACGTAAAAACGTGTGACAGATGGCGTTTTGTCATAAAATGGAAAAATGTAGTTGCATTTCTTTTTCATTGTGTTATACTTAGGTCGTTGCAATTTAATAGTTTAAAGCAGAGTAGACACATGTGCGTTAAGTGCCGGATGAACAGGGAGTTGTCACCCGGACGAAAAGAGAATCTTGCGGTACATGAGTCGCATCCCGCTGCATCCGAAGATAATATTATCTCCAGTTGTAGTACGGTGAGGTCTGCAAAGGAGGTAATTTTTTTATGAAAAAATTCGTTACTTTGTTCACCGATTCTTTCCGTGAATTAAAAGCGGTAAGAACCATCACTACCATGGCAATGCTTGCTGCAGTTGCTGTAATTCTAGGATTTTTCTCCATTGAATATGGGCAGTTTATTCGGATTGGTTTTTCCAGTATTCCAAATGGTATCATTGATTATCTGTTTGGACCGGTGGTTGGAGGAATTTTCCATGGTGCGTTGGATATTATCAAGTATATGATGAAGCCAACCGGACCATTTTGTCCACAGCTGACGCTGGTTGTTATACTGGCCGGAATCCTGTATGGATGCTTTTTTTATAAGAAAAAGCTTACGATCTGGCGTGTGCTGGCAGCTAAATTTGTAGTTATGCTGGTCTGTAACGTGATTCTGACAACACTTTGTCTGAATGTGTTATATGGACAGGCATTTATGGTGCTTCTTCCGGCGCGTGCGCTGAAGAACCTGATTATGTGGCCAATTGATTCGGTGATCTTTTTCGCAATCACAAAGGCCTTAGAACAGATTGGACTCTTTCGCATGTTCCAGAAGCCTGTACTTGCAAATTCTGCAAATATGCAGGGGAATTAAAAAATTTAATAAGTTATAGAACAAAAGCCGTCCGCAGAAAGAAAACTGCGGACGGTTTTTTATAAATCTATTTACGGATTGGATGGGTGGCAATATTTTTTAAAATACGGACAGCGGTCTGCATACCTTCCACAGAGATGTGTTCATATGGGCCGTGGAAACCGTAACCGCCGGTACCGAGATTTGGACACGGCAATCCCATAAAGGACAGTCTTGCGCCGTCTGTACCGCCACGGATCGGACGGGAGAGCGGTGTCAGACCTTCGGAGGCAATTGCCTGTTTTGCCAGATCCACGATCTCCATTTTATCCTCAATGACAGAGATCATATTCTCATACGAATGTTCGATGTCGAGCGTGACGGTTTCCGGTCCATATTTCTGATTCATGGATTGTGCAAGGTCACGCAGATTCTGCAGACGTTTCTCAAATGTGGTTTTATCATGGTCACGAATGATAAAGGAAAGGGTGGCGGAAGCCACATCTCCGGACATATCGGTCAGATGATAGAATCCTTCCCGGCCGCTGGTGTGTGCCGGCGTTTCCGCTTCCGGAAGCCGGGAAACAATTTCACATCCCACCAGTGCCGCATTGACCATAATGTCTTTTGCTTCGCCCGGATGAACATTTACACCTTTAATATGAAAGATGGCACTTGCGGCATTAAAATTTTCGTAAGCCACTTCGCCTTCGTAATCACCGTCCACCGTGTATGCATAATCTGCCTGAAAGATAGCAAGATCAAACAGATCCGCACCTGCGCCGACTTCTTCGTCCGGCGTAAACCCGATCCAGACATCCCCGTGTGGTGTACCTTCTGCAATCAGTTCTTCCACGGCTGTCATGATTTCGGCAACACCTGCCTTGTCATCAGCGCCCAGAAGTGTGGTACCGTCTGTAGTGATCAGGGTTCTTCCTTTTAAAGAGGCAAGGGATGGAAAATCACTTACCTTTAAAACATCCTGACTTCCTTTTAATAAGATATCCCCGCCATCATAGTCGGGAATGATCTGTGGTTTGACATCTTTTCCGGAAAAATCCGGGGCGGTATCCATATGAGCGATAAAGCCGATGGATTTACAGTTTTCCATGCCCGGTGTGGCAGGAAGCTTGGCATATACATAGCAGTGATCGGTGAGGAGTATATTGGTAAGACCGAGAGTTTCCAGTTCCTGCTTTAAGGCTTTTGCAAGCGTGAACTCACGCTCACTGCTTGGAATGTCACTGCAGGATTCATCGGAGGTTGTCCAATAGCTGACATATTTTAGTAATCTTTCTTCTACTTTCATGTTAAATTGTTCCTTTCAAATATGCTTTTAAAAAAATTTAAAAAAAATAAAAAAAGTGCTTGCTTTTTTAATACTCCTATTATATAATAACTCTTGTCTTAAGGAAAGACAAAAAACAAACAACTTAAAAATGCGCGATTAGCTCAGCTGGCAGAGCACCTGACTCTTAATCAGGGTGTCCAGGGTTCGAACCCCTGATCGCGCACTCGCAAAGCTTATTTTGATTGAATCAAATGGCAAAAGAACTCTTGACGAACAATGTGATTCGTTGGGGGTTTTTTTATTATATAAAATGCAAATAATTATAGAAAGAAACCATAGGGGGAAATATGGAGAAAGTATATGAGTATGCAGCCGCGGTTCTGGCAGAGGTCAAACGCGCGATTGCGGGGAAGGATGCCTGTATTACCAAAGCTTTTGCTACAATTCTTGCAGGAGGGCATATTCTGATTGAGGATGTGCCGGGAGTGGGAAAGACAACACTTGCCATCGCCTTTTCGCGCGTCATGGGACTTTTGGATCACCGTGTACAGTTTACACCGGACGTGCTTCCGGCAGATATTGTAGGATTTAACATGTACCAGAAAGAGACGGGACAGTTTGTGTACCATCCGGGAACGATCATGTGTAATCTGTTTCTTGCGGATGAGATCAACCGGACTTCGCCAAAGACACAGTCCGCGCTTCTTGAGGTGATGGAGGAGGGCAAAGTAACGGTGGATGGTGTGAGCCGAAAAGTGCCACAGCCGTTTGTTGTCATTGCAACACAGAATCCCAAAGGCAGTGCGGGAACGCAGCTTCTTCCGGAATCACAGCTGGATCGGTTCATGACCTGCATGAGCATGGGGTACCCGGATCTGCAGAGTGAGATGGAAATTGCCCAGGGAAAAACGATGACGAAAGCGGAGGATCTGCAGCCGGTTCTTCTTCCAGAGCAGCTGTGGGAGATGCAGCAGTATGTGGAACAGATTTATGTGCATGATAATGTTGCAAAATATATCGTACAGCTGATGGAGGCTACCAGAAAAAATGCTTACATTGAGCTGGGGGTAAGTCCCCGTGGCACGATCGCATGCGTGCGGCTGGCAAAAGCATGGGCATTTTTGCAGGGAAGAAATTATGTGATTCCGGATGATGTGACGGATATTTTTGCGGATGTGGCAAAACACCGTATTGTGCTCAACACAAAGGCACGGATCGGACATGTGACAGTCGATGCCACCCTGCAGGAAATTCTGTCGGATGTGGACAAACCAACAACATACAAAAGACTTAGGGGATAAACGTGGGCAGTTTTCTGATTGGAACAGGGGTGACGCTTGTCACATTTTATATAGCGCTGATCTATGGAAGCATTGCGATTGGGCTGATTGGGTTTGCGGAACTGGTACTGATGCTGCTTGCATGTTTGTATCTGCTGATTTATTGCAGACATATCACGGCAGATATCAGGATTCCGCTTACCGTGGCGGAAAAAGGGAAAAAAGTTACGGTACAGCTTACCGTGGATCAGACCATGTTGTTTCCGGCAGCAAAAGTGCGTTACCGTGTGCGCTGTAGAAATACATTTGCCGGGTATGCCAGAAATTTCTGGTGGAACGGTGCCGGACTGATGCGCGGAATGCAGTGCATGGAAAAGCGTGTCGTGCTTTCTCATGTGGGAAGTTATGAGTATGAGCTTGTAAAAGTACGGATTTATGATTTGACCGGTCTGTTTTATGTGCATAAAAAAATAAAGAGATTTGCAGATATACAGGTGCTGCCGGAACTGGATGCGGTGGCAGTACAGGTGTCGGAGCGGGTACGCAGATATTTCGGAGAAGCGGAAAGCTACGATGATTTTCAGCCGGGAACAGATGTCAGCCAGATCTTTGATGTGCGGGAATATCGTCCGGGGGATCGCCTGCAGCGCATACACTGGAAACTCTCCGCCAAATCGGACGGGCTTCTGGTGCGGGAGGACAGTCAGCCGCTTGCCTGTGCGGTGGTATTTTTGCTGGACATGCTGCCACAGATGGCAGGAAAAGGCCGGCATATGAGGCGCAGCAGGGAAGCCTATGCGGAAACCTTTCTCACAATTGCGGCAGATCTGGTGTATTCGATGATGGATGCCGGCTGCCCGCATTATGTGGCATGGCAGGAGGAAACAGAAATCAAACGGTTGCGCATCGAGGATGAGGAAAGTGTGTATCTGTTTTTGATGCAGTTTATGGAATGTCAGAAGGAAACGGCCGGTTCACTGCGACAGAGATATGAGCAGCAGTATCGTTGCGAGCACCCGGTACACAGGCTGGAACTGACACCGGAGCTTTTTCTTGTGCTGGATGGACAGACACTTGCGGATTTTGGTGGAGATAACTGGAGACAGAAGCTGGAAGAAATGGAGCTGGTATTGTGAACAGGAAGGACAGGAGAGGGAATAAAACCACATATTTGTCTGGCAATACCGGTATCCGGCTGATCTGTGAGGCGGTTGCTGTGGAACTGCTGTTTTATGCAATGCTTGCGATTTTCCGGAGTGCATTCGGATGGCAGCTGCCGATCCGTGCGCTTGGTAAACTGCAGGTGGCCATGCTGGTAAGTCTTGTGCTGTTTATCGTGGGAGTTCCTGCGACCGGAAAATATCAGAGGGTCTGCAAGGTTGTGCTTGAAATCGGATATCCGGCGGCACTCGTACTGTTTGGAATTTTTCATCGGAGAAAACTGACAGAGAGCGGAAAAATGCTGTTTCAGGAATATCTGTCATATTGGAATAAACAGTATGGAACAAATTATATGACCGGGGCCGGGACGGAGATGCGGTATACTTATATGCTGGCGTTTTTATTGGCAGTTGTTGTGCTGTTAAGTCTGATGTTTCGATATGTGACCGGTGTGCGGCTGGTTTTGCTGATTCCGGATATAACAGCGTTGTCGGTTGCTCTTCTGGTCAATGCCAGACTGGGCTGGAGTGGAATTGCACTCTTTTTCGTGGGAATCGTGCTGGTGTCTGCGGCACCATGGACGCACATGGATGTAAGGGTGGCTGACGGTCGTACCCATGTATGGATGCAGCTACTGTCCTATGCTGCAGCCGGTGTGTTTGCCGTGATTCTTGTCTCGGTGAGCAGCTATGCGTTTTCCGGTGTGGCAAAGCAGATTCCGAAAAAGTCACCGAAGTTTTATGCGTTTCAGAGACAGGTGGAAGAACGTGTGAAAAACCTGACGTTTTCGGGGATAACTTTGCAGGGATCGCGGGAACATGTGGATAATACAACACCGGACTATACCGGAAAAACCGTATTTTCGATAGAAGCATCGAAAGCCCCGGCGGGCAAACTGTATCTGAAATCATTTGCCAGTGGCACATATCAGAACGGTACATGGGTAAATGAAGGGAAAACGTTTGCGCACGAAGTGGATAAGGCGGGATACCATCGCAGTGATGTTGCAATGTTAATGCAGCAGAATGCCGGTGAACTTGTAAAATACATCCGTTCGAGTGAGCTGGCAGAGGATGAAACACAGACGGTTTCGTATCAGATTTCCTATCGGGCACTGGGGTTAAAAAACGCGTATATGCCTTATTTTTCAGATTTGCAGACAGCCGGTGGGAAGGTCTGGCTCAGGGATGATACGGTGGTACGTAAAAAGAGGGCAACGGGAAAGGTTTCTTTTGAGGGACTGGATGAAAATACGGATCTGCGCGATGTTTTTGACAGGTTTTGTATGGTCCACGAAGAAACAGATACGGATCTGCAGCAATGGTATGATGCCTATGCTGACAGCAGATACCGTAAATTTGCCACGGATGTTCCGGCAGTGGGAGATTTTATTACACGAAGGCTGGCTCTGGAAAGTATCGGATATGGCGTGTATGAGGAAAACGGCACCTATGTGGCGGATCAGATGGAAACAGGCGGGTTATACGATGAGGATTGGCTGGCAGATACGGATGGAAACAATTCCGGACGGGCAGAAAGACAGATAACTACCAACAACATCCGGCAGAATCTTGCGACACAGGTTGCCAACTGGCTGGGGAACGAAAATACCTATAACTTATATCTGAATCACATCCCACAGGGGAAAGATACCATTGCTTATTTCCTGGAAACCGGACATGAGGGATATTGTATGCACTTTGCCAGCGCGGGTGCGCTGATTTTACAAAGTCTGGGAGTTCCGGCGCGTTATGCATCGGGATATGTGGTGGAACCATCGGCATTTCATAAAGAAAAGAAAGGCTATCAGGCAGATGTGCCGGACTACAATGCGCATGCATGGGTGGAAATTTATCTGGAAAATATCGGATGGGTGCCGGTGGAAATGACTCCGGGCTATACGAATGACAGTGCAAAGCTGCCGACGACTCCGGAATTGCGCGATACGTGGAAACAGCGGCATGAAGAGCACAAAGATGCGGCGGAGCAGAATCCGCAGACGCAAATGCAGACGAAAAACGAATCGCCGTCGGAAACACAGATGGAAACACAGCAGCAGACAGAAAGTCAGATGACGGAGAAGGAGACAAAGCGGCCGGTAAAAAATAATGAGAAAAAGAACAACAGGCGAAATCTGCAGGTATTTTCTGCGGTGAGTCTGACGCTGCTAGCTGTTGTTCTGATGCTGGTTCTGGTGACAAAATCGTTGCGCATTTACCGGGAACAATTGCTTATGGAGTTGCGCAACCGGCAGAATCGTCATGCGGTATACCGGATCAACCGGCGGATTTACCGGGGATTACATCAGCGAAGTTTTGGCATGAAGACCGATGCGGACTATCTGGAAAAGCTGATGACAACCTATCCGTCCGTTCCGGCGGAGGATTGGAAGAAGTATCTGTGCATTGTGCAGAAAGCGGTCTTTTCCGAAGAAGAGATTTCGCAGGAAGAAGCACGGTTTTGTTATCGGCTGTACCGGAAGTACAGAAACCGGCGGATTTTGGGAAAGTAGGATAACGGAAAAATCGCCTCCTTAGCGGGAGGCGATCAGTTTACATATCGGGTTACCCTTAGAAGAAAATTTTTCTTCGTATTCGGTCATGATATTTCCTTCATTCATGGATGGATCATGGTGCAGGTCACGGGTGGAGGCATTAAGATGCCAGCGGTCGGAAGTTTCGATTTCCTCGAGAGAAAACGTAAACAGATCCTGATTGTCCGTTTTAAATTCCAGCCGTCCGTCGGCTGCAAGAAACTGGTCATAGCGGTCTAAAAATTCATGGGAAGTCAGTCGGCGTCTGGCATGGCGGTCCTTTGGCCACGGGTCGGAAAAATTCAGATAGATCCGGTCAACTTCTTCCGGTGCAAAAATTTCCGGAAGTTTTGCGGCGTCTTCACACAGAAAATGAACATTTGGAAGCTGCAGGGTATCCATTTTCTGGACTGCGCGCAGCAGTACACTGGTGTAACGTTCGATGCCGATATAATTGATTTCGGGATGTAACGCAGCAAGATCCATCAGAAATCTGCCTTTTCCCATGCCGATTTCGATATGGATCGGATGGTCATTTTCAAAAAAGGCATGCCATTGTCCGCGGTGTTCTGCTGCATTCTGTATACAATATGGGCTGGCTGCCACAGCTTCATTGGCACCCGGTATATTTCTTAGTCTCATAGTAATTTCTCCTTGGAAAAGATAAATTCAGTTTTGCTAACTGTAAGAATACTATTACTATATACAAATTTCGTCCGTTCGGCAAATAAAAATTGAACGATTATGGAAATAATGGTATTATAAATATAAGAAAATCAAGAATTGGGGAGCCTTATGAAAATAAAAAAATACACCCGTGTAACAGCATTTTTTCTTGCCGTATGCACGGTTTTACTCATGTTACCGTTGTCTGTGCGTGCAGATGAGTACTGGCCGGACGGGGTAAAAACGCAGTCCAAAAGTGCCATTGTGATGGAAGTCAATACCGGCACCGTTTTATATGAAAAGAAGAGTCACGAGAAACATTATCCGGCGAGTATCACAAAGATCATGACGGTTCTTCTGGCAATCGAAAACTGTGATATGGATGAGGTCGTTACGTTTTCTGCGGATGCGGTATTTAAAAATGAGGGAGATACTTCCCATATTGCCCGGAATCTTGGAGAAAAACTGACGATGGAGCAGTGTCTGTATGCGGTTATGCTGGAGTCTGCCAATGAATGTGCTTATGCGGTTGCGGAGCATGTGGGGCAGAAACTGGGTGGTGATTACCGGACGTTTATCGATCTGATGAATAAGCGCGCAAAGGAACTGGGATGTACGGATACGCATTTCAATAACTGTAATGGTCTGCCGGATGAAGATCACTGGGTCAGCGCGTATGATATGGCACTGATTTCCGCAGAGGCATACAAAAACGAGACGTTCCGGATGATCGCAGGCAGTCCAAGCTATACACTTCCGAAGACCAATAAATGCAAGGCGGAATATCCGTGTCACAATCACCATAAAATGATCTACCCGTTTCGCGGGGACAGCTCTCATTTGTACAAATACTGTACTGGCGGAAAACCCGGCTACACGACAGTGGCGAATAATACTCTGGTGTCTTTTGCGGAGAAAGACGGAATTACTCTGGTGTGTGTGGTGATGGATGCGGCAACACCGGATCATTATACGGATACCAGAAAATTATTTGATTACTGTTTTGAAAATTTCCAGGCGCTGAATATTTCGGAAAACGATGCGGGTCTGGCAAAGGACAACGGAAAAAATTATGGGGTTTTGAACAACAGTGAACCTTATGTAAAGCTGGACGACGATGCTTATATCATTATGCCAAAAGGAGCACAGTTTTCCGATGCATCCTATAAAAAGACAGAATCTGCAAAAGGAAAAAAGAAAGTTGCAAGGCTTGCATACACATATGCCGGTCATGAGGTCGGCAGTGTGGATATAGTAAAAACCGGAGCAAAGGTAAAAGATAATTATTACGTCAATACCGATAGCGGGCAGAAGAAAAATGAACGTGTCATACGGATCGATCCTGCATGGCTCATTGTTGCGGGAGTGGTTATTGTTGCAGCAGTGGTTCTGTTGTTTCTGGCAAAACGGGCATATGATAATTTTTATGTGATCCGTCATCAGAGAAAAACGAAAAAAAATGATAAAATGCGTTTTCGTGAGAAGAAACGAAAGAAATACAATCGCAGGAAGGACAGGTTTTTTTAAATCATTCAAATAAAGCGAAAATGCTTGCGTATTTGCCGCAAACAGGTATAATTACAATTGATGGATTTCATTTTAATAATGAAATTGGAGGTTACCATGTCACAATCTGTTACGATAAAAAGTAATAAATACGGAATTAATCTTGTCTTAGACCCGGAGATTGGGTTTGATGAGTTATTGAAGGATGTTGTCGAAAAGTTCAAAGCATCCAGTACATTTTTTAAAAATGCAAAACTGGCATTGTCCTTTGAAGGAAGAAAACTTTCGGAAGAGGAAGAACAGCAGATCATCTCAGCAATTGAAAGCAACACATCGATTGAAATCCTGTGTATCGTTGAAAATGGAACAAGACAGGAAGCTGTCATGAAAGAACAGGTCGAGGCGTTTTACGATGCCGTACAGCAGCAGTATGAGAATGCCGCAGCAGGAAACGGGCCGGAGCAGTTTTATCGTGGCACTTTAAGGTCGGGACAGGTGATTTCGAGTGAATCGAGTGTCACGATCATTGGCGATGTCAATCCGGGAGCCAAAATTATTTCCCAGGGAAACATTGTGATTCTTGGGGCATTAAAAGGTAACGCACAGGCAGGATGTATGGGTGATCGTAACTGCTTTATTTTTGCGCTGGATATGCAGCCGATTCAGATTCAGATTGGGGATCTGATCGCAAAGAGTCCGGACAAGCCGGAACCGAAACGTCGTACACTCCGCCGGTCAAAGACACCGGAAGTGGAAGCACAGATCGCCATTGCAAGAGATGGAAATATCTATATTGAGCCAATCACCAAAAATATATTAAATAACATTTAGGGACGTAGGAGGAATAAGTTTCATGAGCGAAGTAATCGTTATCACATCAGGAAAGGGTGGTGTAGGTAAGACCACAACCACAGCAAACATTGGTACAGGTCTTGCACAGTTAAACAAGAAAGTTGTAATGATTGATACCGATATCGGACTGCGTAACCTGGATGTGGTTATGGGTCTGGAGAATCGTATTGTATACAATCTGGTAGATGTTGTGGAAGGAAAATGCCGTATCCGTCAGGCACTGATTAAGGATAAGAGATATCCGGAATTATGTCTTCTTCCGTCTGCACAGACCAGAGATAAGGATGCAGTGACACCAGAGCAGATGGTTGCACTGATCAATGAACTTCGTGAAGAATTTGATTATATTTTACTGGACTGCCCGGCCGGTATCGAGCAGGGATTTAAGAATGCGGTAGCAGGTGCGGATCGTGCACTGGTTGTTACGACACCGGAAGTATCTGCCATCCGTGATGCAGACCGTATTGTAGGACTTTTGGAAGCCAATGAAATGAAGAAAATTGACCTGATCGTCAATCGTCTGCGTGTGGATATGGTAAAGCGCGGAGAAATGATGACCGTGGATGATGTAACAGATATCCTGGCAGTAAACCTGATCGGTGCTGTACCGGATGATGAGCAGATTGTTATTTCCACAAACCGTGGTGAGCCACTGGTTGGAACCAACTGTCTGGCAGGAAAAGCATATTCTAATATCTGTCATCGTATTATGGGAGAAGAAGTTCCATTCCTGAACCTGAATGAGAAGCAGGGGGTATTGGAAAAATTAAAAGATATCTTTAAGAAGAATTAGAGGGGGGTACTTATTGTGGGAATAATGG
>PPYE01413537.1_pt1 | contig 26410 bp, 28 predicted proteins | sample 1559881 | NCBI WGS metagenome assembly PPYE01 (sample SAMN08240022, study PRJNA423297) | Human gut metagenome, whole genome shotgun sequencing project. | reverse complement strand
TTCCTCTCTGAAAAATAAATGTTTTTATTGCTTATTATCCGCACCCAAAAAGTTGCATTTATAAGTTGAACTCAAGATGAAGGCTTTCATATTTAGTATTCTTGTACTTTTGTTTTTTATTACAAGCTGTAATAAGAACGATGTAATTACTGAAGAAATAAAACAAGCTCCTATAATTGAACTCGATAGTGAGACTGGCATTTACACTATCAAAGTTGGGCGTGAACTGACAATTGCCCCGACATATAAATATGCGAATAATGCACTTTATGCATGGACAGTAGATGGAAAACTTCTTTCATCTGAATCAATATTGAAGTATACATGGAATCAGGAACAACATCTATATATCAAATTGCGAGTTGATACACCAGAGGGTTATGCGGAAGAAGAGTTAAAAGTAGAAGTATTGGAGTTAACTCCACCTACAATTTCAATCATAATCCCCTCTAAAGGATTAAAAGTGCCTCAAAACACGGATTATATTTTATCTCCAGATATTCAACATGACGATCTTGAAAATTTTAGAATTGAATGGGTACGCGATGGAGAAATCGTCGGAACAGAAAAAGCATATACGTTTCACGAAAAAGAACTCGGTACATATTCGATAACAATCCGGGCATCCAATATAGACGGAGAAACAATCCGTGATTTCGACGTAGAAGTTGTGGAAACAATGCCTTATTCCGTACGGTTTCCGACACCATCCTATACACAAACTTCTACGGATCGTTATACTTTTGCAGGGCGTCCTGTATATTTGCGGCCTTTGCTGGAATATTTCGATTATCCACAGTATCAATGGCAGGTCAATGGAAAAATTATGGAAGCCGCTACCGACAGGGTTTTTAAATTCACGCCGACGACTCCTGGAGAATATTTCGTTGCTGTTACTGTTACAGAAAAAATGCCCAACACACAGCCACTTTCACGTAACATAACACGTAGTAATACTTCAATTACAACGACAGTTAAGGTTATTTGTGAAGAAAAAACGGAACAAGAACGCTATCGGCAAGCGACAGCGACAAGTTCAGGTATTTGGGATAAGGTTTATGAATTCATTCCTGCTCCCGGACAGTTTATTAATGAGTTATCCCAAAATACCGGATTTATAGGAAATGAAACGACGCCCCAACAAGCCATAGAGTATGCAACGAAACGATTGAACAAAAAAGCGCATGTTTCACTGGGATCTTTCGGTGGTTATATCATCATCGGTTTTGACCATAGTATTGCTCCGAGTGGCCGAGAATACGATTTTGCAATACAAGGAAATGCTTTTAACAGTTCGAGCGGTGGCTCAAATGAGCCGGGCATTGTTTGGGTAATGCAAGATATAAATGGCAATGGCCAGCCAGACGATGAATGGTATGAATTAAAAGGATCTGAAACCGGCATCGATGGTACAATACAAGACTACGAAGTAACTTACTATAGACCTGCACCCAGAGCACATACTCCGTGGGTAGATAGTGAAGGTAATTCAGGTTCTGTCGATATGAATGCATACCATGGCCAAGAATATTATTATCCCAATTGGATTAAAGAAGATAGCTATACATTATATGGGACGCGTCTGACTCCTCGCAACAATCAAGATCCCGTTACAGGATATTGGGCGAATAACGCTTATGAGTGGGGGTATGTGGATAATATGGGTTCAGATAATCTGGTAGGAGGAAATGTCATTGATGGTAGCGGTCAGCGCAACGGATTCAAAATAGCCAATGCAATATATCATGACGGGACTCCAGTAAAATTGCAATATATAGACTTTATCAAAGTTCAGTGTGGAGTATTATCGAAAAGTGGTTGGCTTGGAGAGATATCCACAGAAGTATTTTCATTTGAAGACTTATCAATAACTAATAATCAATAATATGAGACAGTTTTGGCTTTTACTATTCATTGCCCCATTTCTTTTTTTATCATGTTCAGAAGATAATCAGACTCCAGAAAGTCCTGCTGATGCCGATGACAATTTTATCACATCAGTCGTGATGACTGTGGCAAGTCAATCCTATACAGCGGAAATAATTGACAATATAATTACCATAACAGTTCCATATACTGTTTCGTTAAATAATGCTCAAGTCGAATTCAAATACACATCCTCGGCAACAATTATTCCCGATCCGGCAAGCATTACTGACTGGGATACGGAACGAACGTTTCGTGTAACCTCTTACAATGGAGAAGCGAATGATTATACATATAAAGTCATTAAAGACGAGATTCGCTATGAAGGGGATGTGGAATTGAAGACAACAGCGGATGTTACGGCTTTCATTGATACGGACGTAACGGTTATCAAAGGTGATTTGATTATCGGGTCGGATGCTGAGGATGCAGAAGAATTGTCGGATATCGCCGCATTAAAAATATTGAAGGAAGTCGAAGGAAACATCATCATTCGGAAAAGTTATGTTGGACAAGATCTTACGGGACTTGATAATATCACTTCAATTGGAGGTTTGCAAATAGGAACTGAAACTGCCTTTGCGACCAACAGTAAATTGCAGATGGTCAGTATGAGATCTTTGCAGCATATTACTGGCGACATCGTTGTCTGCAACAATCAAGTAGCATATGTGCAATTCGACAACCTTGAAACGATTGATGGAAATATAATATTCAGGACTTCATCTCTACAAAGTTTTGAATTCCCTAAATTAACCACTGTCGTAAAGGATTTTGATCTCCAGTGTCTGACAAGTGACGGAGAACCAGGAGGAGAAATCACATCTTTGAGAATTCCTGAATTGACAAAAGTAAACGGTCGCTTAGGGGTTAATAATTTAGGCAAAATGATTTCTTTGGAATTTCCGAAATTACAAGAAGTTGGAAGTGTGGATTTTGCTTCTATACCGATTCCGTTGGAGACCCTTTCATTGCCGGAATTATCGGTAGTAAACGGCGACCTTAATCTCGTTTCCAGTTATATTGCGTCCGATGCTTTTACATCTACGGGAAATAATAAATTACAAGAAATAGATGGACTGTCTAACTTGTCGATTGTTAAAGGCACATTGACAATATCTAAATTCCAAGTCTTGAAAAAATTACCGGATTGGAGTAAATTAGAACAACTCGGAGGACTGACCTTGCTGCGTTTATTGGAGTGTTCTGATCGAATTTTAGATTTGAGCAAAGTAAATTTTGTACCTTTTGAGGATAACGAACCTTTAATTTCTATTACAGACGGGACTATATTCTCAAAAATTATCACAAAAGAGGATATGTCGCAAGTTAGCATGTTTCTAGCTCCGAGCGGTATTACCGGTTCAAGTGTTGGAATAGATCCAGAATTGAATTTTAAGAGTATTAAGAATTTTAAGTATTCTAGCAATATGACAACAGATCCTGTATTCCAATTTGAACGAGTTTACGGGAATATGGAAATTATAAGAGGTTCAAAAAAAGGCGTTTCAGCCCCTAACTTGGTAAGTGTAGATGGATATTTAAGCATCGAAACTACAATGGCAAACAATATCTCGTTCCCGAAATTGGAAATTGTCGGAGGTCAGTTATGTATTATCGGTAATCTGAACGCTGTTTCTAACTATGATTATGATTTTACGAATTTAAAGTCAGTCGGTTGTTCAAGCAATCCTCAATATATCAAAGAAGGGGTGATTAATAATATTTTATATGGTTCTTTAGATTTTATGGCATCAAATAAAGATTTTACATTTCCGTCATTGGAACATGTCGGGGGTGTTGGTATGACTGTTCGTGCCGTAAAAACTATTTCATGCCCCAAATTGCAGGCCATTGATGGAACACTTTGTGCTGCAAATGCAGCATCGCTTACGACTTTCAATATGCCAACTTTAACAAAACTCTCAGGAGTTCGATTTATCCGGTTGACACGGTTTGTTGATTATACGTTCTTCAAATCTTTTGTAGAAGAAGAGCAAATCAAGAAAGAAGACTGGCTTGTAACCAATTGCGGTTATAACCCCACCTACGAGGATATGCAAGCCGGTCGCTATACCCAGCAGTAACACCCATTATTTTACAAGGGAACAGGGTACTGGCCGAAAGACCGGTACTCTTTCCCGTTTATAACAAGCCAATGAAACATCTGATACGACATATCATTCTTCTATGCGGGTTGCCGCTGTTGCTGGCGGGCTGCATGGAGTGGGACTACGGAGATGCGGTGGAAGATTTCAACGCTACCGGAGCCGGGTTGTTCATCACCAACGAGGGCAACTTCCAGTACGGCAATGCCACGTTGTCGTACTACGACCCCGAAACCCAACAGGTGCAGAATGAAGTGTTCTTCCGTGCCAACGGCATGAAGCTGGGCGACGTGGCGCGTCACCCAATTGTGGGACAACCGCATCTTCATCATCAACCCCAAGAAATATGAAATCACCGGTTACATCCAGGTGCCGGACATGACGATGGAAAGCGGCTCCACGGAGCAGATGGTGCAGTATGGCAAATATGTCTATTGCAACTGCTGGTCGTACCAAAACCGCATCATCAAGATCGATACCGAAACGGATCAGGTGGTAGAAGAACTGAAAGTCGGCATCCAGCCCACCTCGCTGGTAATGGACAAGAACCACAAGATGTGGACGATCACCGACGGTGGGTACGAGGGTTCGCCCTACGGCTACGAAGCCCCGTCTCTCTACCGCATCGATGCCGAGACGTTCACCGTAGAGAAGCAGTTCAAGTTCAAGATGGGCGACTGGCCTTCGGAGGTGCAGCTCAACGGTACGGGCGACAAGCTCTACTGGATCAACAAGGACATATGGTCGATGGACGTGGATGCGGAACGTGTTCCCGTGCGCCCGTTCCTCGAATACAGCGGTACGATTTATTACGGCCTGACCGTCGACCCCGTGCGTGGCGATGTCTACGTGGCCGATGCCATCGACTACCAGCAGCAGGGCATTGTCTACCGCTACTCGTCCGAAGGTGAACTGATCGATGAATTCTATGTCGGGATAATCCCCGGCGCATTTTGTTGGAAGTGATGGGCAGGATACGACACCTATACCATCTCATCTTCGTTACCAAAGGACGCAAGATGACGATTCCGACAACGGGAAAAGGATTGATGCTCGAGCGGATGACACGGATTTTTACAGGGAAAGGTTGCCGCGTACATGCCGCCAATGCCTTTCTCAACCACGTGCATGTACTTGTCGAGATTCCGAATTCCGGGGATTTCAGCAAGATCGTGAACAAGGTGAAAGGCGCCACGGGAACGGTATACCAGAAAACCCCGGAATATGCCGACTTCTCCGGTTGGGCTGCCGGATTCGACTCGTTCAGCGTGTCGTTCAGCGACCTTCACCGGCTCAGACGGCACATCGAGGAGCAGCATACAATCCATCAGGAGATCTCGTTCGAGGAAGAATACGGACAACTGCTTGAAGAGAATGGGTTCGACCCGCATCAAACGTCCGTGCCGGCATCCTCCACGGTACATTTTTCCGCGAATACCCACCCTAAAAACGGAATCAAATGATTTATACGAAATACATACTTTTCTCGCTACTGCTCGTCTGTCCGTCCGTATTGTCCGCGCAGGGAATCACACGACGCATCCACCAGATAGACGAGGTCACGGTGTGGGGCAAACGCCCGATGAAAGAAATCGGCGTGCAGAAGACGAAGTTCGACTCGCTCGCACTGAAAGAGAACATTGCCTTATCGATGGCCGACATTCTGACGTTCAATTCGTCCGTGTTCGTCAAGAGTTACGGACGCGCCACGCTCTCCACCGTTGCTTTCCGCGGCACGTCGCCCAGCCACACGCAGGTGACGTGGAACGGCATGCGCATCAACAATCCCATGCTGGGTATGACCGACTTTTCCACCATACCGTCCTACTTCATAGATCAGGCCTCGCTGCTTCATGGCACGTCGTCGGTGAATGAAACGGGCGGCGGACTCGGCGGACTTGTCAAACTCGGTACTACGCCGCAGGTCGGCGAGGGCTTCCATGCCCAATACGTGCAGGGCATCGGGTCGTTCCGCACGTTCGACGAGTTCGCCCGCTTCACCTACGGCAGCGACCGATGGCAGGTCTCGACCCGCGCGGTCTATTCGTCGTCGCCCAACGATTACAAGTACACCAACCACGACAAGAAGATAAATATCTACGACGAGGAGAAGAACATCATCGGACAGTATCATCCCAAGGAACGCAACCGATCGGGTTCGTTCAAGGACCTGCACCTGTTGCAGGAGGTATATTACAACACCCTGAAAGGCGACCGTTTCGGGTTGAACGCATGGTATATCAACTCCAACCGGGAACTGCCGATGCTCACGACCGATTACGGCGATGAGACCGCCTTCGAGAACCGCCAGCGGGAGCAGACGTTTCGTGGTGTCCTGTCATGGGACCATATCAAAGAGAAATGGAAAGTCGGCGTGAAAGGCGGTTATATCCATACGTGGATGGCCTACGACTACCGTCGTGAGGTGGCGCCGGACAACTGGGCCTCCATGACCCGTTCGCGGAGCAAGATAAACACGTTCTACGGACAGGCGGAAGCGGAATACTCGCCCGGCAGGAAATGGTTCTTCACCTCGAACGTATCCGTGTACCAGCATCTCGTGCGCAGCGAAGACAAGAACATCATCCTTCAGGATGGCAACAAAGCCGTCGTCGGATATGACAAGGGGCGTGTCGAGCTCTCCGGTTCTGTATCGGCCAAATGGCAGCCTGTCGAGCCGTTGGGCTTGTCGCTGGTCTTGCGCGAGGAGATGTCGGGCGACAAATGGGCTCCGCTCATCCCGGCATTCTTCATCGACGGACTGATTTCGCGCAAAGGGAACGTGATGGTGAAAGCCTCCGTATCGCGCAACTATCGTTTTCCGACTTTGAACGACCTCTACTTTCTGCCGGGCGGCAACCCCGACCTTAAAAACGAACACGGCTTCAGCTATGACGCCGGAGTGAGTTTCGATGTCGGCAAAAAGGGGGTATATAAACTGGGCGGCAGCGCAAGCTGGTTCGACTCCTACATCGACGACTGGATCATCTGGCTGCCGACGACCAAGGGGTTCTTCTCGCCGCGCAACGTGAAGAAAGTCCATGCCTACGGTGTCGAAGTGAAGGCCAACCTTGCCGTGCAGCCGGCAAAGGACTGGCTGATAGACCTGAACGGTTCCTATTCGGTATTTCATGAGCAATATCTCACTGGAGAAAATGCTGTCGTTCAAACCGCTGGATGTACAGTTGAAACTTGCCGTCAACAACCTCTTCAACGAGGACTACCTTTCGGTACTCTCGCGCCCCATGCCCGGCATCAACTTCGAGTTCTTCATCGGCATTACCCCGAAGTTCGGGAAAAACAAGAAAAAGTCCGAAAATACAAATATGTAACGATATGAAAGCATTAAAGAATTTAAGCCTGCTGTTGCTACTTGTATTGGCATTCACAGGCTGCCACAATAAAAGTTCAAAACTCGCCGATTTCAACCGAACGGTCTATACACCTGAATACGCTTCGGGGTTTGACATAAAAGGTGCAGACGGCAAAAAGAGCGTATTGGTTACCGTCACGAACCCTTGGCAGGGCGCCGACAGCATCACTACGAACCTGTTCATTGCCCGTGATGACGAAGAGGTTCCGGCGGATTTCACCGGTCAGATGCTCAAGGGGGATGCCGAGCGCATCGTCTGCATGTCCTCGACCCATATCGCCATGCTCGACGCAATCGGCGAAACGGGACGCGTAGTCGGCGTGTCAGGCATCGACTACATCTCCAATCCCGACATTCAGGCACGGCGGGACAGCGTTGGAGATGTGGGCTACGAAGGGAACATCAATTACGAACTGCTGCTCTCGCTTGACCCCGACCTCGTGTTGCTTTACGGCGTGAACGGGGCAAGCTCGATGGAGGGTAAGCTCAAAGAGTTGGATATCCCGTTCATGTATGTCGGCGATTACCTCGAAGAGTCTCCGCTGGGCAAAGCCGAATGGCTGGTGGCACTTTCGGAGGTTATCGGAAAACGGGCGGAGGGCGAAAAAGTATTCGCGGAAATCCCCGTCAGATACAATGTCCTGAAAAAGAAAGTAGCGGACAATATCCTCGACGCTCCGTCAGTCATGCTCAACACGCCTTACGGCGACAGCTGGTTCATGCCCTCGACCGAAAGCTATGTCGCCCGGTTAATCAAAGATGCCGGAGGCGATTACATCTACAAGAAGAACACAGGAAACGCTTCCGCGCCCATCGACCTCGAAGAGGCGTATCTGCTGGCCTCGCAAGCCGATATGTGGCTGCATGTGGGGATGGCGAACACGCTTGATGAACTGAAAGCCGCATGCCCGAAGTTCATCGACACCCGCTGTTTCCGTGGTGGACAGGTCTATAACAACAACGCCCGCACCAATGCTGCTGGCGGCAACGACTACTATGAGTCGGCGGTCGTAAATCCCGACCTCGTGCTGCGAGACCTCGTGAAGATATTCCACCCCGAACTGGTCGAGGAAGATTTCGTCTATTACAAGCAACTGAAATAGATGCGCTCCCGTTCCGCCATATTGTTTGCCATGCTGGCCGCCCTCACCCTTTTCCTGTTTCTGCTGGATTTGGCGGTGGGGGCAGTCGCCGTACCGCTCGGCGATGTATGGGCGGCTTTGACGGGCGGCGACTGCCCGCGGGCGACGGCGAAAATTATACTGAATATCCGACTGATTAAGGCGGTGGTCGCGTTGCTGGCCGGAGCAGCTCTGTCGGTCAGCGGTCTTCAGATGCAAACCCTCTTCCGCAATCCTCTTGCCGGCCCCTACGTGCTCGGCATCAGTTCGGGCGCGAGCCTCGGCGTGGCACTCGTCGTGCTTGCAGGCTTCGGTTCGTCGATAGGCATTGCCGGGGCGGCTTGGCTCGGAGCGGCGCTCGTGCTGGTCGTCATCGCCGCCGTCGGCCACCGCATCAAGGACATCATGGTGATTCTGATTCTCGGCATGATGTTCTCGTCGGGAGTCGGCGCGATTGTACAGATATTGCAATATCTCAGCAAGGAAGAATCCCTGAAAGCCTTTGTCATTTGGACGATGGGGTCGCTCGGCGACGTGACCTTCGACCAGCTTGCGGTACTCGTCCCGTCGATTATCGCCGGACTGTTGTTGGCGGTGGTGACGATCAAGCCGCTCAACTTACTGCTGTTCGGCGAGGAGTATGCCGTGACGATGGGGCTGAACATCCGACGCTCGCGCGGGCTGCTGTTCCTCTCCACGACGCTGCTTGCTGGTACGGTGACCGCCTTTTGCGGTCCGATAGGCTTCATCGGACTGGCCATGCCCCACGTCACGAGAATGCTGTTCCGCAACAGCGACCATCGGGTACTCGTACCGGGAACCGTTCTTTCGGGTGCGGCGGTGCTGCTTCTTTGCGACCTCGTTTCTAAAATGTTCACCCTGCCGATCAACGCCATCACCGCATTGCTGGGAATCCCCATCGTGGTGTGGGTGGTCTTGCGCAATAAATCCGTCACCGCATGATAAAGTTACACGATTTTTCCATAGGCTACGGCGAGCGCACCTTGCTCTGCGAGGTGGAAACCACCATAGAAAAGGGCAGGCTGACTGCCCTTATCGGGCGCAACGGCACGGGCAAATCGACACTGCTTCGAGCCATCGCCGGACTGAACCGCCGTTATACCGGCCGAATCCTGCTCGACGGGCATAACGCCGCCGATATGCGAGCAGCAGAAATGGCCAGAACGCTGGCATTCGTCACGACCGAGCGCACACGCATCGCCAATCTCAAATGCAAGGATGTCGTGGCTATCGGCCGCGCACCCTATACCAACTGGATTGGAAAGATGCAGGAGGTCGACAAGGAGATCGTCATGCGGTCGCTCGCCTCGGTGGGCATGGAGGCTTATGCGGAGCGCACGATGGACAAGATGTCGGACGGCGAGTGCCAGCGCATCATGATCGCACGGGCGTTGGCGCAGGATACGCCGATTATCCTGCTCGACGAACCCACCTCGTTTCTCGATATGCCCAACCGCTACGAATTGTGTACACTGCTGGCACGGCTGGCGCATGAAGAAAACAAGTGCATCCTTTTTTCCACGCACGAGCTGGATATCGCCCTCTCGCTTGCCGATGCGATAGCCCTTATCGACCCACCCCAGTTGTCGTATATGCCGACCGAAGAGATGCGCCGGAGCGGCTGCATCGAGCGGCTGTTCCGAAATAATTGTGTGACGTTCGATGCCACGACAGGATTCATAAAAGTGGGACAATGACTAAGGAATATATCATAGAGAATTTCACAGCAAATATCAGCGTGGACGAATATATTTCACGCTTCCGGGACGAAAAACGTTTTGTCGAATTTTGCAAACAATGCCCCAACTACGGTAATAGTTGGGGATGCCCGCCGTTCGATTTCGATACCGGAGAATTTCTGCGCCAATATGAATATGCCCACCTGATGGCCACGAAAATAATTCCGGTCGAGAAAAATATTCCGATAGACAGAACGCAGGAATTGATTAAACCGGAACGGCTCAGGATAGAAAGGGAATTGCTGGAAATGGAGCACAGATACGGAGGTCGGGCATTCGCCTATGTAGGAAAATGCCTATACTGTCCCGATTCCGAATGCGCCCGCAAATGCAACCGTCCTTGCCTGCATCCGGACAAAGTACGTCCCTCGCTTGAAGCATTCGGGTTCGATATGACACGAACACTCTCGGAACTTTTCGGGATAGAGCTGCTTTGGGGAAAGGATGGTATTCTACCGGAATATCTTGTGATTGTAAGCGGATTATTTCATAATTCGGCAGAAAATATTATCAGTCATACGAAGCGTAATCAGGATTCAGGAAACCTATAATCTTATTACCCTCATTGATAACAAAAGTCCCTGCAATCCGAATTATAGATTGAGGGACTCGATGAAAGTGAATGTAAAAACTAAAAGAACAACTCTACTTTCGTATGCCTGTTGACTTCGACCGGTACATGGTCGGCTATGCCGCCTCTGCTTACCTTGACGATGCGTTCGATCGGTATGCCACGCTTTTTCAATTCTGCAACGATATAATCCGCTCTCGATGTACTTAATGAACCATTAAGCACAGGAGTTCCAGTCGAACTGTCGGCCGCACCGGTTACTCTCAAGGATAATCCGTATTTCTTGGCCACGCGAGCCAGTTCATCAAGGTTAAGCATTTGGGAAGCATCCGTCAGGTGCGCCGTATTGAGGTTAAAAAAGAAATAGACAGGCGACCCGATGCAATTCCCGGCTTGTATGAGTTCCGTCCTTTCAGAGACGATTATGCCCGGTTTCTCGGCATCATCTCCGTTGTTGCCATATCCAATACTTGCAGAATCAAGCGGCGAGATTCCATCCCAATGCCGGTTTTTCAATCTTGCCCGTAGTGAGTTCAATCCGCTGTAATTATTTCTGGGATAACCTTGACGGCGGTCGGTCTCATCGTCATTAACCAGATGACCGTACTTGTCAAGCAATCCTTCTATTTCCAGAATTTTCTTCAATTCTGCGACCGTCCGTCGGTTGCGGTCGTACCAGTCTTTATAACGCTTGTTTTCTCCGGATAAGATATTGGCATGATCCACGAGCCACTCATTCTGACGAATGTAAGATGTCGCATCAACCGCGCGTTTCCAACCGACCTTTCCGAGATGAAACGTGAAACCGGCGGTCAGCGATACCATGTGGTCGCCGAGGCGGTTCGGGCGTCCGTAACCATCGAAGTCCTGAAAGGTGGTCGTGCCGGAGAGTTCCAACATGGCACTTACTCGTTTGGAAATCCGATATTCTCCCTGTACGCCATACGAAACAGTAAAGGGATTATTCCCGTTAGAGGCATTGTGCAACAGGCCGACACCGGCAAAGGGAGCAAGATTCCAGCGTACCTGTTCTTGCCGGGCATATCTGCAGCCAAGGACATTCCACAGCAGATCCGCATGGATATGGTGGTAGTCCTGATTGGACAATGTTCCATCTTTGAACTGCACACCGCTGTAATTGATACGTGCGCCGACGGACGGAGTGAACCATTTTCCGACTGCGAAACTGTACGAGGGTTTCAAGCGTCCGAAGAGGTCTTCGCAGCCGAGAGGTGTGCCGAGAAAGGCGGACGTACCCCCGGCAATACTGACAAACCAGTTGCCAGTCAGGGATGCCGGAAGTACCACTCCGTCAAGATAGACGGGCTGTATCGGTTGCAGTTCCTCCGAGACATTATAGTACGGTGTATGTTGTACAGTATCCACCTGTACGGGTTGTATACTTGCCTGTGCCTGCAACGTGCAAAGCACGGCCAATATAAAAAAGATTTGTTTCGTCATATTCCAATGATATTATTCGTTATACTTTTTGATTTGTCATGAGACGTATGCCACTTACCGTTTGGGTTTCTTGCCAATGGCCGGACGCATCATGCGGCTCGCCATCCTCATGCTGCGGAGTGCCCATGCACGGTTGTCCTCGTCCTCATCGCGCCCCCATTTCAGGTCGCTGCCGCCACCTCCGCCGCCACGAGTTTCGGCAAAAGTGGTGGCATCATCGACCATACCGAGAAACAGCATCGTCGCGCAGTGCATCACGTCTGTACCTTGTTCCGCTATGGACTGGACGAGCGAGCCGTCGAACAGTTGCCGTTCCGCCACGTCCATCTGTGCCGATACGTTCCTATACTCGCCGACCACATTTTCCAGCAGGACATCCTTGAGCAACGTGTCCACTTTGGAATGTATATCATGGGAGTATTTGTAGGCTTCCTCCTTGAGTTCCCCGGTACGTTCCTCAATGGCATCCATGTTCTCTTTCAGCTCGGCAAGCTGCCGGTCAGCCGTCTGTAACTTCTCCTGCTTGTCTGCCAGTTGCCTGTTGATGCCTGCCAGCTCTTTCTCCAGACTTTTAACTTGTGCGGCTAATTGTTCCGCATCGCCCTTGTTCGCTTTCAAATCCTGTTCGGCTGCCGATAGCAGAGCCTCTTTTTCGGCTTTCGACTTCTCAAGGTTATCGACCATTGTCGTAAGCCCCTTGACCCTGCGCTCTGCCAGACGGATGTCCGATTGAAGGGTTGCCAGCACCTTTTGGTGGCGGTCTATATTTTCCTCGATGGTCGTACATTCTTCCGATAGCATACGGCGGTATTCTTCGGTAGTCCTGTGCCGTGCGCCTGTTTCGGATATGCTTGTTCCTCTCGACATTCCCCACCTTGTATTGACTTCGGCGAAAAAGTCGGTATGAAGCTGTTTCATCCTTGCGCTGTATTCAAACTTGTCCTTTCCGGCGAATATTTCCTTGTACGCAAAGCGGCCGTCTTTGATTGGCAACAAAGTACAATGCACATGAGGGTTCAATTCGTCAAGGTGTACGATGAATGCGGCGATGTTCTGCTCGCCATATTTGCCACTCACGAATGAATAGACGTCTTTCGCCCAGCGTTCAATATCGCTCATTCTTTTGATACGGGTATTGTTCGCACCTTCATCAAAATCCACGTTCTGCGTGCCGAACGCGAGTTCGTGCATCCGCTTACGGGAACCGCCGAAAATGAAGTTCACCACCGTGCGGTACTTCGGTTCTGCCAGTCCTTCGTTGGGGTCTTTGATTCCACGCCTCTCCAATATGTCCGCCATCCGTTCGGGAATGTTGCGGCTCGTGTCAATGGGACGTACCTTGCCTCCGGGCGCAATCTCGAAGTTCAGGTGTTTGCGTGTGGGGTCGTAATTCCCCTTATTCATAGCGTACTTTTCCGCCCTTTCACTGCGGTCACGCAAATGTTCGTTGCTTTGGGCTGCGGTGATGCCTTTCGACACCTGCATATCAAGTACCTGTTTTTGATCTGCCATACTCTTTTCGTGTTGTTTGGACAATCCGTCCTGTCCCAGCTTGCTGCTTGCCCGGACAGCCTACCGACGGTCGGAGACCTATCGGGGTATTAGGCTCCCCCTTCCCTTTGTTTCGTGGCAGACGGGCAAGCCCGTGTGCCTCCTATAACCGGCAGGATAACCGTTAAGGGATGGAGGTGGATTGTTCGCGTTATACAATCTGTTTTCGACTCCCGGTTCAATCCACCATCGCCTGTGCCTTTGCCAGAAGCGATAAAAAAGGTTTGCGAAGCGATTTGAGGCGTTCTTGGTCTTCGTCCATGTCGAAGTCCGTCACTGATGCCTCGGTGTCGAGAATCAGCCCGGCGAGGTCTTTGGCGGACTCGATGAAAGCAGCCCATTCTTCACCGAGGTCAAACCGGAAGAAATCCACAAGCGGCGAACTGTCATCGAATCTCGACTTGTGCAGGATTTTTTGCAGGGCGGCGTGGGCGATGCAGCACAAGGCTGTTTCACGATGTTCCGTGACCAAAGTGCCGGAATGTGCGGAGGTCGTGTTGGAATGGGTGTCCAAACAGAGTCCGGTGTCACGGTCGGCAATTTCAGTCTTTGCCAGACTTACGAGTTGTCCACATATTACGCCAGTTTCGGCAGCGGTCGTTTTGCCGATTACCCAATCGGACAATACCTCACGGAGCTGTCTGGCAAAGTCCGGCTGCTCCTGTGCATTGCGGGGCTGTGCTGCCTGACCGGATTGTACGGTCATGGTAATGACCACGCTTTTGGGAAGCTGGATGCGGGTCAGCAAACCGAATGCCTCCATTGCACTCAAAAAAGAACGGACGGTAGCCCTGTGCCAATGCCACTCCGATGCGAGGTCGGAAACGGTCAGGTGGCACTGGTTGGGTTGCAGCACGTAGGCCTTCTTTCTTAAAAACGGAGAAACGAAACCTGCCAGTGATTTGTCCAACAGGTCACAGTACGCTTCGGTGCGTGTTTTGCGTTCATCCCCTTTCTCCTTGAGATATTCGAATACCTCCCTGTCTGCCAATATGGAAACAGGTATCTTTTGGTTATTTTTCATTTTCATTCGGTTTTAATGATTCATATTGTGCGGATATATCAGTGTTGCCGCTGTCCGCTTCATGCGGCAGATTTGCGTGATGATTCTCGTGATAGGATTCTGACAACATTCCGGGATGCTTTGCCCATCCGGAAAGTGTGTCCGTATCCTTGCATTCGGACATGACCCGAACGGAGGGATAGAACAGGGCTGCCAGAAGAAGATAGGCAATGGTTATCGCCAAGGTGTACAGATGCGGCACAAAGCCGATGACCAGTGCGCCCGATGCGAGTGTGACAAATGCACGGGGGCGGTCAAGCAACCTGCGTAACCAGTTGTCCGTCCGTCGGAACGAAAACATTGCGGCACAGACACCGGTAGAGAGTAGGATTCCAAACTCACCCATATGTCCACAGGCATATACATAATGGAAAAGAAGCAGGCATATCAGCCATACTTGCACATACAGTTTACGGGCGTTGCCGCTTCGTGCCATTGCCATGTAAAAGGGTGTCATGAACCGCTTGTTGTTCTTGTACAATGACATTGATACCCCGAAAGGTATCGCGCAGAAAATGAGTAGCAGGATATTCAGTAACATAAGTAATAGGGCTTTTCGGGTATGGGAGTGGGACGCACAATGAGTTCCAACTGGACAATACCGTATGTCGCCAGCCGGATAAGGGTTTCGGCATCCTTGGGCGAAAAGTACATGGCCGCTTTCTTGATGCGCTGCTTGAATGTAATGTCTTGCTTTCGGTAGATGGCCAAAGCCTTGTCCAGTTCGTGTTCGGGAATAGTCCATGTCGTACCCTCGGCGTGTATGCCGTTCGTCTTGAAGGCACGCAGTACCAATGTACGGGAAACGAGGTAGTCGGTGCGGTCGGTTCTTGAGATGATATGCTCCTTGTAGAGATTGTCATCGGCAACCTCTATCCACGTCCGGTAGGCATTGATGCAATAGACCATCTGTCGGTATAAGGTGTTTCTCATATAAAATTCATCAGCACGTCGGACTTGTCTTTCTTGTATTTCAGGAACCCGCTTTTGGAGTGTAGTTCCAAGTCGAGGCATAAGTCCCCGTACATCTGCTCCAAAGAATCATAGATGGTGACAAGGATGCTGTTTACATTGCCCTCCGTATCCGTCTTGGCGTTCATCTTGAACATCTGTCCGAAAGCGGGATTCGAGTATGCACAAGTGCTGTGACCGAATTTTTCCGTCCGCATCGGAATATGGTGGTAGAGCGTGATCAACTCCATGTCGTCCTCGAACATATCCATTACTTCGTCCAGTTCGTAAGGGGTGCGCAACGGAAACGTAAGCAGCACATAGTCGCCGTAGAACTGCGGTTCTTCCATCGTCGTCACATCGAGCAACTGCGGAAGTTGCAGGGGGACGAATGCCATGAAGTCATTATAAAAATGTCGTAACATATTCATATCTTTTTCTGTTGTTATATTTTACAGCGTGTGTATGAATGCCTCCATCAGCATTCCGGGCAGCTCGTCCAAGCGGTTGTCTCCGGGGTGCAGCATCCTGCCCAACTCCCTGAAAGCGTCGGGTGTCTGCGAGGCAAGCATATCGAGTTGCTCTCTTTCTTCGGCTGAAAGCAACGCCAGGCAGAAACCGTCCAACGACGAATAAGGCTGGAGAAGCATCCAGATGTAGGCTTGTGCCTGTGCCGGTGTCTTGACTTTTTTATTGCAGATGTCGTCGATACAGGTTCGGATATTCTGAATCAGCCTGCGGTTGGTGCGCATGGCCAGATAAATCATGGCATTGCGATAGGTGATGTCGTTCCGTTCGGCGGCAAGGAATATCTGTGCACAGCATCGTTCCGTGTCATGAGTGATGTCGGAAAGATTCTCGCCGTCGAAATCAGGCAGACGTGAAAGGAATGCCCGGTACACGGCATCCTCCTTTTCGATAAAGGTCGTCAGGTCTGCCATACAATGAATACCGTAATCAATCGTTTCAGCAAGGGTAGTTCGATAAGTGGCAAGAATGTGTTGTCGGTTTCTCTGACTGACGGGCCGGTTATCCAATGAGGCAAAGAACGGTCGGATTGTTTCAGCCGCACGATGCAACTCTTTGTCTTCAAGATGCGGTGAGATTTGTTCTTTTACCCACAGTATATCCTTATAAGTGCGTGTTTGAGACAGCACCATCCGTGAAAATTCCATGCGGATGGAATCATGTATCTGTTCACACTCTTCTCTTACAGTGGAATGAAGCCGGCCAAGCGTATCACATTCGAGATGCAGGAATACGGAATCCCTCAATGTTTGCCATTGCTTGAGGTGTCCGGCCAATTCTTTAATGGAGAGTTTTTTCTGCCTGCGTATGTCGGACAGGTATTCCCTGTATGTTCCGGCAGGGTCATTCTTGGCTTTCGCCAATCGTTTGCCATTGCCGTTGTCGCATGACGCGCATAGGAATATGGCAATCGAAACGGCAATTATTTTGGCAAAGATTATCGGCTGTTTTAAGTTCGATTTTAATGTTTTCATACTATATCATTTCGTACTATTTAGTGCAAAACTATATATTATTTTTGATACTTCGCATCCGAAAAACCGTATTTTGTGCATTTTTTAATATCGTACTTAATAGTATGATTACCAATGAAAACAAGTGAAGATAAAACACGTGGAAATGTACGATTTTCGTTTTTTAATATAGTATGATTCATATACTCGAATAAAACTTGTATATTTGCACTTGTTATCATGAATATTGTATATTGATATGGCAAAAGTCGGTTATATATTCGAGGCTAATTCCTACGATGCGTTTGATGCGGATAAGGAATGGATGCGCCAATATGGGTGTGTACAGGTGGTTGAAGAATCGGTCGGACACGAGACGCTTAGGCCGAGATGGAAACAACTGATGTCGAATCTTGAAAGAGGAGACGAATTGGTGATGTCAAAATTCAGCAATGCCGTTCGTGGTTTACGGGAACTATCGGCATTGATTGAGCTATGCCGCATCAAGGTCGTGCGTATTATCTCCATTCACGATAAAATTGACACCGACAACAAATTGTTTCCGGACACGACACCGGCGGAAGTATTGGCCATGTTCGGGGCATTACCGGAGGAAGTGGCTGTTTTGCGGAAGTCGTCGGATAAAATTATACGCCTGCAGCAGAGTATCAGTATTCCGATTTCCAAAAAAAGTATGAGTAAAACTGAACGGGACAAAAAAATCGTGGATATGTATAACAATGGGTATTCAATCCGTGATATTTGGAAAGAAAGCGGTGTCCAAAGTAAAAGCACCGTGTACAGCATTCTCAATAAATACAAGGTTCAGCTTAACCGAACACCGGGACGAGTGCCGGGCATCCGGAAATAGAACTTATAAATCAATATGGATATTGAAAATCAATAGATTGCTTGCGTAATTCATCGTTTTTTCGTATCTTTAAGTTGGATATAACTATATAAAAACAAGACCTATGGGAGATATTATAATTTTATTGCTGGTGTTCTTGGTAGTGGGCAGGCTTTTGAGGGGCGTGTTCGGAGGATTCAGCAAAAGCAGTTTTCGGGATGACAAATAACTCCGGATTGTTGTAACTGGCAGATATTTGTTAATTTTGCACCGTATTCATAAAAATCAAGAACAATATGACAAAAGCGGAAATTGTCGCTCAGATCTCACGGCAGAGCGGAATAGAGAAAACGGTGGTGATGACTGTGATAGAATCATTCATGGAAAATGTAAAAGAGTCGATGGTTGCGGGAAACGAGGTGTTCTTGCGCGGGTTCGGTAGCTTTATCATCAAACGGAGAGCTGAAAAGACGGCCCGGAACATTTCGAAGAATACGACAATTAAAATTCCCGCTCACAATATCCCTGCATTCAAACCTGCCAAAGCATTTCTGAATGCGGTAAAAGAGAACAAGTAGAGTATAAAAGTACAGATGGTGCAACAACACCGTAATGAGTAAAACAAAAGCGACCCGAAGGCCGCTTTTGTCGTGATAAGGCAAGGATTATTTCTTGCCTTTTTTCGCTGGTTTGGCCGGCTTTTCAGGAGTTTCCTCCTTCTCGACGGGCGGATAGAACTTGACGGCGACCATCACGATACGGTTGTGTTTCACACCGCTTTGGTCGCTCCATTCTTCGGGCTTGAAATACCCCTCGACGGTCAGCATCGTACCCTTGGTCAGTTGGTCGAACGACCCGGTGTTCTCGTTTTTACGCCACGCCTCAAAATTCATAAAGGCGGAAACGCGTTTGGATTCCTCGCCATTATTCTCCAATCGGCTTACTGCCAGAGGGAAACGTGCTACACTTGCGTTGGTGAACTGACGGATTTCTGCATCCTTTCCTACGAAACCGGTTACTACGAAATTGTTTTCAATCTTTTTCATAATGAATTGTTTTTAGAAGTTATTAAATCAATTTTACGCTGCCTCAAAAAGTAGGTGCAGTTAAGGGGATGCACCAAGGCCGGACGCATCAATACTCTTTATTTTTGTCCGTAGGCAAAACCGGAAGGCTCGATAAAGGAAGATTGTACGGCTGCGCCATTGGTCAAGACTTCCAAAGTCGTTCCCGTCTGCATACTATCTTTGCATCGGAAAATGATGATGACTTCGGCGGAAAACTATTCTGAAAATGAGCGGAAAACCGTAGTTGCAGGGGAAGTGAAAGTGCAATCCGTCCACCGGCACAATGGTGCGCGTTTCGGCTGTAAGTCCGCAGAATCGGCAGGTATTTTCGTGTAATTCGGTCGGACTGAATTGAGGTGGCTACAAACAGAACACTGAACTGACAACAGGTTGCGGTACCGCAGAAGGGAATATCAACGAAGTGGCGACAAAAGGCGGAACGGGATATCGGGGTACTGCCATGTTCCCGTCCGGCAGAAAGAAAAGGGGACAAAAGGGAAAAAGGAAAGAACCCTGCTTTTCGGAAAAGCGGACGGAGCTTTTCACGAATGGCTGTTTTTTACAAAAGGATATGGCGCAGCCAAAAGAGAGAGATAGATGTAAAAAAGGGAATGCGGCGTGGCAGGAATGGAAGATTATCCCGTTCCTGCCTGCCTGTATCATCAAAATTCTGCCATGATTACCCGATGCTCGAAAATCTTTTTTTGATTACTGGGACGTCTTTGGCAAACCCATAGGTGATGCTTGCCATAGCCGAAGACGAAATAATCATCAAGGCGTGTTTTTTCTTGTAGGCGTTCCATGCCGGTACGCAGTTCCGCTTCATCGGTTGAGAAAAGAATCGTGTTGATGATACGGAAGTAGAGTTCTGTTACCTCGTCACAATAAGGACAAAAGCTATGCTCAATCGTTGCTTTCATGTTTCTTTGATTTTAATTCTACTTCTACTATGTCTTCTATTCGACCATACAGGACAGAGCGCAACGCTGTTTTGTCAATGGCGTAATACTCGGCGATATGTCCGTGCTGTTTTACGAAATATCGTTTGAGAACATCGGAGAAATCAAAGAAGTAGCCCATCAATGCGATACCTCTTTTGAAATGGATGCACTCTTTCACGTTTCGGGTAATCCAGTTCTTGTCTTCACGGCTCAACTTGTCTCCGTTATCAAGTTGTTCCCGTAACTGGTAAACCCTGCTGTCTTTCAGCTTCTCTAATTCGGGTACGTCCCATTGGACGAATTTCATTGCTATCTGCTGCATCGCTCTTGTATTTAATCGTAAATAATCACTTCATCACGATACTCGACCACCTCTTTGCCACTACTAAGACGCACCACTATTTTATTGCCGAAGTCGCCGACAACTGTTCCCTCAGAGTAGCCTTTATAGGGGGTAAGCAAGGTGCAGTGCGCACCTATAATTTCGCTATTTTCTTCGTATTCGTACATAAGTCATGTCATTTTACGGTTACAACTTGATATCCCATTTCCCCTGTGAGAAGATTCTGAAGCTCACGTATTCGTCTGTAAATTCGTAGGACAGAATTTTGATATAAGTTTTGTCTTTGGCTTCCAACGAAGCTATCAGTCTGTCGATTTCTTCTTCCGGATAAACCCAACGAGAGGTAAACTCCGCATCCACGCTATCGCTGTGTCTATTGACAAAGCCGTCGAAAGTGTCATCCAAGAATGCCTCTATCTTGTCGAGGTCTGCTTTGTTTTCCGTCCTTGCGTAGAAAATGTTTGTTGCATAGTTTGCCATAATCCTAAGTTTTAAGTTTTTTATTTTCCCTCTTTTAGCATTTCAGCTACTTTCGGGCTTGATTGAAAATTATGTCGCCTCAAAAGGTGTTATGGCTCTTTATGCAGGGTTTCACGACCAAATACGACCTCTGCAAAGCGGAGCGTGGAGATTTTGTCGGGAACCGTCAGGCTGTGACCTTGAATACAAGAAAGACATGACAAGTACCTTTGCGACACAATTCTCATCAGGCAGACCGAAAGTTGGGATGCGAGGATAGAATGCCTATGGCAGAAGTTACGATAAAAGGAACTTCCGTAAAATTGGGATGCAGCGAAAAAAGAAAATATCGGTGCGATTATCTTCTCTTTTGACTGTGAATATAAAAGTAAGGGGGAGAACTTCGGTAAAGGTTTAGTTTAGTCTATTAGCTTATATATATGCTAAACTAAAGTAAACTAAATATAGGCAGATATATTGGACTGCCTGTATAGGTGTTTTGAGGGAAATGGTTACCTTTGCAAAAAACAATGTTCCTTGAAAGAAACAGAGATTTGTCCTTTTTTCTTTTGGCTGTAGTTATTCATCCATAGATGACTGCAACAATCACTCTTGGCGAGAGGATGAAAATCGTGTGAAAAGACTTGGAAAAATACTCAAAGTACGAACAAGTGAAGAGAAAGAAAGGTAGTGCAAACAAAAAAACAAGAAAATAAGATAATTCGTGTTTCTGTTCCTAATTTGTTTCTTGATAAAAACACATCACAATATAAACTATTAATTTACAAGATATTATGATGTGAAATTTTGAGATATAACTAAATTTTCTCAGATTTCCTGCCAAGGATTAGCGAAACACTTTCACTAAACTAATATGTCGCCGCCCATACGGGCAGGCAGGGCAAAGTTAGAAAATGTTTTTCAAATACGAACACCACGCGGGGTATTGTACGGACAAATTTCGCACGAAAGTTCCGGAAAATCAAGATTGACCCGACGAAAAGTTTATCGTTATTTGGGAACATATACACCTGAATTCAGAAACGGGAGAAGCGATAAAAAAACACGGGACGATGCCCGTAAAGAAGAACTCAAAAAGACGACCGAAGAACAGCGTAGGAAATCTATACTAAAGAAATACAGGGAACCACGAAAACAACGACCGGAAAAACGGGATGCAGGGGGGGGGAAATCCAATGCCGCTTATCCGGTGACAAACAGTAAGTATTTATACTACTTTTCACGAAAAGAATCCGGGAGGTTTGAACATCCCGACAATTATTTTTACTTTTGTGGACTACTGAAACGCATAATCTTAAAATCAAATAACGAACTCGTATGGTAGATATTTTTGAACGCCTCGAAAAGAATGCCGGAGGCCCTATCGGTATGTACATGGGTTATGCCCACGGGTATTTCGCATTCCCCAAACTCGAAGGAGAAATCGGTCCCCACATGACCTTTCGGGGACAGAAGATGCTGAACTGGAGCCTGAACAACTACCTGGGCCTGGCTAATCACCCCGAAGTGCGCGAAGCCGACGCCAAAGGTGCCGCCGAATTCGGCATGGCTGCCCCGATGGGCGCCCGCATGATGAGCGGTCAGACCAAATACCATGAACAGTTGGAGCGCGAACTGGCAGAGTTCGTCGGCAAACCCGACGCCTTCCTGCTGAACTTCGGCTATCAGGGCATGATCTCGATCATCGACTGCCTCCTCACCCCGCGCGACGTGGTGGTCTATGATGCCGAGGCACACGCCTGCATCATCGACGGCCTGCGCATGCACAAGGGCAAGCGTTTCGTATATGGCCATAACGACATGGCGTCGCTGCGCCTGCAACTCAAGCACGCTACGGAACTGGCGGAGCAGCAGAACGGCGGCGTACTCGTCATCACCGAAGGCGTATTCGGCATGAAGGGCGACCTGGGCAAACTGGACGAGATCGTGGCGATGAAGAAAGATTTCAATTTCCGCCTGCTGGTCGATGACGCCCACGGCTTCGGCACGATGGGTCCCCACGGACGGGGCACGGCCGCTCACTTCGGCGTCGTGGACGGTGTGGATGTGCTGTTCAACACCTTCGCCAAGTCGATGGCCGGCATCGGAGCCTTCGTCTGCGGTCCCCGCTGGCTTATCAACCTGCTGCGCTACAACATGCGTTCGCAGCTCTACGCCAAGTCACTCCCGATGCCGATGGTGATCGGCGCGTTGAAGCGTCTGGATCTGATCCGCAAGCACCCCGAATACCAGGAGAAGCTCTGGGAAATCACCCGTGCCCTGCAAGGCGGACTGAAGGAGAACGGATTCGAGATCGGTGTAACCCAGTCGCCCGTAACTCCCGTCTATATGAAAGGCGGCATCCCCGAAGCGACCAACCTGATCGTCGATCTGCGCGAGAAACACAACCTCTTCTGCTCGGTAGTGGTCTATCCGGTGATCCCGAAGGGCGAAATCATCCTGCGCCTGATCCCGACGGCAGCCCACACGCTCGACGACGTGAAGTTCACGATCGAGGCGTTCAAAGCCATCCGCAACAAGCTCGAAAGCGGCTTCTACCGCGACAAACCGATGCCGATGAAAGCCGACGAAGGATTTTCGGTGCGTTAAACCGCCCTGTCCCATAAAAAAATCCCCGCTGTAAAAACAGCGGGGATTTTTCACGAATACGAGTATCTCTACCCGACAAAAGCGCTTCGCCTTTAGTTTTTGAAGGTCAGGCCATCGGCGTCGGCATCGATGACGATCGGATGCTCGCGATTGACATCACCCGCCAAAATCCGCTTCGACAGATCGTTCACCACGTAACGCTGAATCGTACGCTTGACAGGACGTGCGCCGTACAACGGATCGTAACCTATGCGGGCGATCCACTCTTTCGCCTTCTTCGTATAGTCGAGCTCGATGTTGTTTTCCTTCAGCAGCTTGCGGACTATATTCATCTGAATATCGACGATCCGCCCGATGTCTTCGTGCGTCAGCGGCTCGAACATCACGATCTCGTCGATACGGTTCAGGAACTCGGGCTTGAGCTGCATCTTCAACTGCTCGATCACCTCCAGACGCGTCTTTTCGACCACTTCCGGCGAAATTTTATTGCCGTCGAAAGCCGGAGCGAAATTCTCCTGGATAACCTGTGCCCCCATGTTGGAGGTCATGATGATAATCGTATTGCGGAAATCGACCGTACGCCCCTTGTTATCGGTCAGCCGTCCGTCGTCGAGCACCTGCAACAGGATGTTGAACACGTCGGGATGCGCCTTCTCGATCTCATCGAGCAGCACGACCGAATAAGGCTTGCGCCGCACGGCCTCGGTCAGTTGTCCGCCCTCGTCGTAACCGACATATCCCGGAGGCGCACCGACCAGACGCGACACGCTGTGACGCTCCTGGTACTCGCTCATGTCGATACGGGTCAGCATGTTGTCGTCGTTGAAGAGGAACTCGGCCAGCGCCTTCGCCAGCTCGGTCTTACCTACACCCGTCGTACCCAGGAAGATGAACGAGCCGATCGGCTTGCGGGGATCGTTCAGTCCGGCCCGCGAACGGCGCACGGCATCCGACACAGCGGCAATGGCCAAATCCTGACCGACTACGCGGCGATGCAACTCCTCCTCCATGTGGAGCAGCTTCTCACGCTCGGAAGCCAGCATACGCGAAACGGGAATCCCCGTCCAGCGGGATACCACCTCGGCCACATCCTCGGCATCGACCTCCTCCTTGATCATCGCCCCGCTGGCCGAAGCCGCACGGAATTCGTCCTGAAGAGCCGCGATCTGCTTCTCGGCCTCCTGAATCTTGCCGTAACGAATCTCGGCCACACGGCCGTAATCGCCCTGCCGTTCGGCCTGCTGAGCCTCGATCTTCAGGTGTTCGATCCGGTCCTTGTTCTCCTGGATCTTCTTCAGCACGTCCCGTTCGCCTTCCCACTTGGCACGAAGCTCGGCGCGTTTGGCCCCCAGCTCCTCGATCTCATGGGTCAGTTGCTCGACACGCTCCTTGTCGTTCTCGCGGCGGATCGCCTCGCGCTCGATCTCGAGCTGACGTACCCGACGATCCAGCACATCGATCTCCTCCGGCACGGAGTTCATCTCCAGGCGGAGTTTCGAAGCCGCCTCGTCGATCAGGTCGATCGCCTTATCGGGCAGGAAACGGGAGGTGATGTAGCGCTGCGAAAGTTCGACGGCCGCAACGATCGCCTCGTCCTTGATCCGCACCTGATGGTGGTTCTCGTAACGATCCTTCAGTCCGCGCAGGATCGAAATCGCATCCTCGGCCGTCGGTTCATCGACCATGACTTTCTGAAAACGACGCTCGAGCGCCTTGTCCTGCTCGAAATATTTCTGGAACTCGTCGAGCGTCGTAGCACCGATCGTACGCAGCTCACCGCGCGCCAGGGCCGGTTTGAGAATATTGGCGGCATCCATCGCACCCGACGACTTGCCGGCTCCGACCAACGTATGAATTTCGTCGATGAAGAGCAATATCTCGCCCTCGCTGGCGGTCACCTCCTGCACGACGGCCTTCAGACGCTCCTCGAACTCACCCTGGTACTTGGCCCCGGCGATCAGCGCGCCCATGTCGAGCGAATAGATCACCTTCGAGCGCAGGTTCTCCGGCACGTCCCCGTTCACGATCCGGTGGGCGATACCCTCCGCAATGGCCGTCTTACCCACGCCGGGTTCTCCGACCAGCATCGGATTGTTTTTGGTACGGCGCGAAAGAATCTGCAATACACGGCGAATCTCCTCGTCGCGGCCGATGACCGGATCGAGCTTGCCGCTGCGGGCCATCTCGTTCAGATTGATCGCATACTTGCCCAGGGCATCGAACTCCTGCGACGCCGTCTGCGAATCGACGGTCGCCCCCTTGCGGAACACCCGAATCGCCTCGAGCAACTCCTTTTCAGTCGCCCCGGCGCCTTTCAGCAGATCGGCGGCAGTACCCCGCTCGGCGATCAGTCCCAGCAGCAGATGCTCTACCGAAGCGTACTTGTCCCCGAAATTCTTGGTAAAATCGACGGCACGCTGGATTACTTTGGTCGTATCCTGCGAAAAGAACTGTTCGCCGCCTCCCGAAACATGGGGCAGCCCCCGCACGGCCCGCTCCACTTCGCCGCGCAGTCCCCGCACGTTTACGCCGACACGCCCCAGCAGAAATACCGACAGCGAATCGTCCTCGCGCACGAGCACATTGAGCAGATGCAGCGGTTCGACGGCCTGATTGCCCTGCTCCCTGGCAAGAGACACCGCAGCCTGCAGCGCCTCTTGCGCCTTAATAGTTAAAGAATTAATGTTCATAGTGCATTTTCCTGTTACAATCCAAATAAAATTGGATCAAAGTTTTCGGTTAAATTTGTTTTTATCTTATTTACAGCGTATTGC
>PPYE01617626.1_pt1 | contig 26422 bp, 20 predicted proteins | sample 1559881 | NCBI WGS metagenome assembly PPYE01 (sample SAMN08240022, study PRJNA423297) | Human gut metagenome, whole genome shotgun sequencing project. | reverse complement strand
GGTTTAAGGCACCGGTCTTGAAAACCGGCGTGCGTGTGAGCGTACCCAGGGTTCGAATCCCTGTCTCTCCGCCATAAGTGGAGAATTACTCAAGTGGCTAAAGAGGCTCCCCTGCTAAGGGAGTAGGCTGGATAATACTGGTGCGAGGGTTCGAATCCCTTGTTCTCCGCCAAAAGCATCTAACGTTTGTTAGATGTTTTTTTGCGTTTAAATAAAAGATATAGGTGCTAGTAATATTAATACATATATTTACAGTGTAAAAAAGATTTAATTCCAAATTTTCCATAATTAATAATTGTAAACGTAATATTTAAATGGTATACTTTTATATAGTTAAGATAGTATAACTTAAAATGGGAGGGTAATAAATGGAAAAGAAATATGTTGTAGGTGTAGATTTAGGGGGAACTAAAATTTACACAGCTTTAGTAGATTTAGAAGGAAATATTATAAAAGAAAAAACAGTTGAAACTTTAGCTAATGAAGGCGAACAAGCTGTTATGGGAAGAATAATAGATACTATTAATTATGTTATAGATGGAACTGATAAAGATTCAATAAGATCAATTGGAATCGGTTCTCCAGGTCCGTTAGATGTTAAAAATGGTATTATAATTCAAAATTCAAATTTACCTTTTAAGAACTTTGCAATAGTAAAGACAATAAAGGAAACATATGATTTACCAACTTATTTAGATAATGATGCTAATGTTGCTACATTAGGAGAGTTTATGTTTGGTGCTGGAAAAGGTACTGAAAACATGGTATTTATTACAGCAAGTACAGGAATCGGTGGCGGAGCTGTTTTAAATGGAAAATTATTCAGAGGAGCTACAGGAAATGCATTAGAAGTTGGACATACAATAGTTGCAACTGAAGGGCCTAGATGTGGATGTGGAAACGTTGGATGTGCAGAGGCATTTGGTTCAGGTACAGCAATTGGTAAGAGAGCTAAAGAAGCTGTAGCAAGTAATGTAGAAACAACATTAAAGAACTATGAAGATGTAACGGCTAAAGAAGTATTTAAAGAAGCAGCTAACGGAGATAGAGTTGCTAAGAATATATTAGAAACTTCATTAACTTATCTTGGAATAGCGGTAGCTAATACTATAACTAACTTTGACCCAGAAAAAGTTGTTATTGGTGGTGGAGTAGTTAATGGTGGAGATATAGTGTTAGACACTATAAGAAAAGTAGTTTCAGAAAGATGCATGAAAACTTTTGTTGAAAGCTGTACAGTAGAAAAGGCTGTTTTAGGTGGAAAAGCAGGAGTTTTAGGAGCTGCAGCTTTAGCAATAACTGAACAATAATAATAATTTTAATAAAAGCTACAACACGTAGAGATTTTCTATAGGTGTTGTAGCTTTATTTTTACAATAAATATATTATTTTAAAGTGGTAATTAGAAAAGTAGTTAAAACAATAGTATTATTAATGTAGGGTGGGGTTAAATTGATTTATGGAAAAAAAATATATTTAAGAGAAATATTAAAAGAAGATATTGATATAGCTTATAATTTATGCTCTGATAGTGAAGTATTAAAATATAATGGTGATCAATATGGAGTATTATCAAAAAAATATATAATTGAACATTTAAAATATTTAAACATACCTTCAAGAAGGAATTATGTAATTGTAGATAAACAAAGTAATATTGTAGGCGTAATAATATATTCTGAAGATAAATATGCTAGAAATATATATAGCATTAGCATAACTATAGGTAAAAAATATTGGCGTAAAGGATATGGAAGCGATGCAATACACACAATCTTAGGGTATTTATTTGGAAAAAGAAAAGCTCATAAAGTTGAGTTAGAAGTTGTAAGAGAAAATGAAGCTGCAATATTGTGTTATAAAAAGTGTGGCTTTATAGAAGAGGGAATAAGAAGAAGCAAATATTACTATCAGGGAAAATATCTAGACACTGTTGTGATGGGGATATTAAAAGAAGAATATAAATGGTAAGGAGTTGCATATGGGAATTAGATTTATTTTTGGTAGAGCTGGTTCTGGAAAAAGTTATTATTGTTTAAATCAAATAAAGAAAAAGCTAGAAAATGATAAAAACAATAAGTTAATACTACTTGTACCAGATCAATATACATTTCAAACTGAAAAGAAATTATTAGAGCATATAGGAGAAAGAGCATTACTTAGAGCTGAAGTATTAAGCTTTAAAAGAATGGCTACAAGAGTATTTGATAGATGTGGTGGCAGGGCCATTAATGTAATAGAGGATTCAGGAAAAAATATGCTTATTTATAAACTATTAAAGGATAAGGGTGAAGAACTTCAATATTTTAATAGAATTAGTAAGCAACAAGGCTTTGTTGGAATAGTATCAAAGTCAATAACTGAATTTAAGAAGTACAATATTTCCGAGGAAATTTTGATAGAAAAAGAATCACAAATAGATAATAAGGATTTAAAAGAAAAGGTAAATGACTTGGCATCTATTTATAAAATATTCAATGAAAATCTTCATAAGGGATATATAGATTCAGAAGATATATTATCTATTTTAGCGAAAAAGTTGAAAGAATGTGAGCTATATAATGATGCAGAAATATGGGTAGATGAATTTACAACATTTACTCCACAGCAGTTAGAAGTTTTAAAGGTATTAGCTAAACAATGTAAAAATATAAATATTACTTTGTGTAGTGATGGTCAAATTCAGTTTACTGAAGGTGAAACAGATATATTTGACGTAATAAAAAATACGGAAAATAGATTATTAAAAATGATGCAAGAAAATAATATTGCATATAAGGAGCCTGTTAACTTAAATAAAGAAAATATATATAGATTCAAAGAAAGTAAAGAGTTAGGGCATATAGAAAAATACTTTTTTAACTTTCCATTTAAAATATATAAGGGTGAATGTAAAGATATAAGTTTATATAAAGCAAATAATAATTATTCTGAAATAGAATGGGTAGCTCAAGATATTTTAAGACTTGTTAGAGATAAAGGTTATAGATATAAGGATATAGCTGTTGTTTGTAGAGAAATTGATAGTTACGATAAAATTACTTCTGTTATCTTTAATGAATATAATATTCCATATTTCCTTGATAAGAAGAGAGAGATATTAAGTAATCCATTAGTAGTACTAATAATATCATCATTAGAGATATTAAGTACTAATTGGTCTTATGAAAGTGTATTTAAATATGTTAAGAGCGGACTTATAACATTAGAATCAACATATATTGATAAATTAGAAAATTATATTTTAGCTAATGGGATAAAGGGATATAAATGGACTAGAGACTTAATAGGTAATACAGATGAGGAATTAACTCAAGAAGAAATTGAAATTTTTGAGTACATGGAAGAAATAAGAAGACCAATAATTAATTTATATAATAAAATAAAAGGCGATGTTACAGTAAGAAAGTATTGTACTGCTTTATATGAATTCTTATTAGAGATAAATGCATTTGAAACTATGGATAAGTGGTTAGAAAACTTTAATGAGCATGGAATGCAAGATAAGATTAAGGAGTATACTCAAGTGCCATCTATAGTAATGGATATGTTAGATCAAGCTGTAGAAGTACTAGGTGATGAAAAGGTTGATTTAAAAACTTTTTCAAAGATATTAATATCAGGATTTGAAGAAAAAGAAATCGGTGTAATTCCTATGGCACTAGATCAAGTAAATATAGGGGATATAGCAAGAATAAAGGGTAGAGATGTAAAAGCACTTTATATAGTTGGTGCTAATGATGGTGTTTTACCATCAGCTAATAAGGATGAAGGAATATTATCTGATGAGGATAGACTTGAATTAAAACAATTAGGAATTGAACTTGCTAGTGATACACGAAGCAGAGTATTTGAAGAGCAATTTATGGTTTATACAGCTTTGACTATACCTTCAAATTACTTAATGATTACTTACCCTATGGCAGACTTTGAAGGAAAGTCTTTAAGACCATCAATAATAATACCAAGATTAAAAAAGATTTTACCTAGATTACAAGAAGAAAGTGAAATATTTAATAAGAATTTACTTAACGATAAATATCATAATATAACGGCACCAACGCCAACATTTAATGAACTTATAGAAGCATTAAGAAAAGAATATGAGAAGGAAGAAATTGAGCCCCATTGGGTAGAAACTTTTAAGTGGTTTGAAGAAAGTGATGAATTCAAAGATAGAACTAAAATTATCTTTAATGGATTGAATTATACTAATTTAATTGAAAGAATTCCAAGAGAAAAAATGAAGCAGCTTTATAGTAATGATAATGGAAGATTAATGTTTAGTGTTTCAAGAATAGAAAAATATGCTCAATGTCCTTTTAGCTATTATGTTCAATATGGATTAAAGGCTAAGGATAGAAAAGTATATGAATTTTCAGCTCCAGACTTAGGTTCATTTATGCATGATATATTAGATAAATTTACAAATAAAATAAAAAAAGAAAATATAGCATGGAGTGATTTAACTAAGGAGAGATGCAGTGAAATAGTTAATGAATTAGTTAATACTAAACTTAAGAATGAAACAAATTCTATATTAAATAGTAATAAGAAGTATCAATATTTCTCAGAAAGATTTAAAAAGACTATAAGCAAATCTGTAACTGTAATATCAGAGCAAATGAGAAAAGGTGAATTTGATATATTTAAGAGTGAATTTGACTTTGGTGATTTTAAAGATTCAGATCCAATAAAATTAGAATTGCCTTCTAAGGAGACAGTTTATTTAAAGGGTAGAGTTGATAGAATTGATAAGGTTGAATTAAATGGAGAAACTTATATACGAATAGTTGATTACAAATCAGGTTCAAAAAGTTTTGATTTAAATGAATTATATTATGGCTTACAAATTCAGTTATTAGTTTATTTAGATGCAATACTAAAAAATTCAGAACAGATTTTAAAGACTCAATGTATGCCTGGTGGAATATTATATTTTAAAATAGATAATCCGATAATTAAATCTAAAAAGGCTTTAAGTGAAGAAGAAATCCAAGTAGAAGTATTAAAGAAATTAAAGATGGATGGATTATTATTAAAAAATGTAGAGCTTGTAAAAGCTATGGATAATGATATGGAAACATACTCATTAATAATTCCAGCTGCATTTAAGAAAGATGGAGATTTTACAAGTACTAGTTCAGTGGTAACTGAATCACAATTTGAATTATTAAGAAATTATGTTAATGATAAAATGATTGAAATATGTGAAGAGATGCTTAGTGGAGAAGTTAAAATAGAGCCTTGTAAATCTTCAAAGGTAACGTATTGTGATTACTGTGATTATTCTGCAATTTGTCAGTTTGATACTTCAATAAGGGATAATAAGTATAAAATTATATTGAAGAAGAAAAAGGATGATTTATGGAATGCAATGGAAAACAAAGTGAAAGAGGAGGAGAGTAAGTAGATATGGCAGAAACTAAATGGACTAATGAACAGCTTCAAGCAATTGAAACTAGAAGATGCAATTTACTTGTAGCAGCCGCAGCAGGTTCAGGTAAAACAGCAGTTTTAGTTGAAAGAATTATAAGAATAATAACTGATGAAGAAAATCCAGTAGACATTGATAAGCTTTTGGTTGTTACTTTTACTAGTGCAGCAGCTTCGGAGATGAGAGAAAGAATAGCAGCTGCTATATCAAAAGCTTTAGAGAAAACTCCTAACTCTAAAAATCTTCAAAGACAGCTTACTTTATTGGGAAGAGCTAATATAACTACTATGCATTCTTTTTGCTTAGATGTAATTAAAAATTATTTTTATACTATTGATTTGGATCCTAGCTTTAGAATCGGGGATGAGACAGAAGCGACCTTAATGAAAAATGAAATAATAGAAGAGCTTTTTGAAGAGTATTATGAAGCGGATAATGAAGAATTTAAGGAATTAATAGAAGCATATAGTGGATCTAAAGATGATGAAAAATTAAAAGAAATGATACTTTCTTTATATAGATTTTCTATGAGTGGACCTTGGCCTGAGAAATGGTTGATTGAAAAAGCAGAAGCTTTTAATATTACTACTTTAGAAGAGCTTGATAAAAGTGAATGGGTAAAGGTATTAAAAGATAGCTTAAGAGTAGAATTAAATGGATTCTTAAATATGTATAAGAAGGCAATTGAAATAATTAATGATACTGATGGATTAGAGCCATACTTAGATGCTTTTAATAGTGATTATGGATATTTAGAAAGAGCTTATGAAAGCTTAAATGGAGGCTTAAATGATATTTATATTGCTTTAAATTCTATTTCATTTATTAAGCTAAAGACTGTTAAGAAGAATCAAGTTTCTGATGAAAATGCCCAAAATTCAGTTAAGGGGATAAGAGATTCAGTTAAGAAAAAAATAAAATCATTAATTGAAAATACATTTGAATTTACTCCACAAGAGGCCTTAGATGGAATAATAGGTGTGTATCCTTTTATGAAAACTTTAGCTACTATAACTCGTGAGTTTTCAAGGAGATTTGATGAGAAGAAAAGAGAAAAAAATATATTAGACTTTAATGATTTAGAGCACCTTTGTTTGAAAATATTAATTGATAGGGATGAAAATAATAATATTGTACCTTCAAAGGTTGCAGAACATTTTATGGAGTTCTTTGATGAAGTATTAGTAGATGAATATCAAGATTCTAACAATGTTCAAGAAACTATAATAGATTTAGTTTCAAGAAGAAAATTAAAAGAGTCTAATGTATTTATGGTTGGTGATGTTAAACAAAGTATATATAGATTTAGACAGGCAAAACCTGAACTGTTTTTAGATAAATATAATAGATATTCTTTAGAGGATGGAAGTAAGAATAGAAAAATTCAATTATATAAAAATTTTAGAAGCAGGCAAGAAGTTATAGAAGGCGTAAACTATATATTTAAAATGGTTATGTCAGAAACTGTTGGTGAACTTGAATATACAGATGAAGAAGCTTTGAATTTAGGTGCAAGTTTTAAGACAACTGATGATGAAGATTCAATAGTAGGTGGAGAAATTGAACTTCATATATTAGATAAATCGGGTATTGTTAAGGAAGAAGAAAGTGAAGTTGTAGATGAAGACAGTGAAGTGGTAAGTAAAGAAGAGGAAGAAGATATAGATGCTATTACCCTTGAAGCTAAAATTGTTGCAAAAAGAATAAAGGAATTATTTGAATCTAAAGATGGTAAAAAGTTTAAAGTATTTGATAAAGATACTAATGAATATAGAGATGTTAGATATAAGGATATAGTTATTCTTTTAAGAGCAACAAAAAATTGGGCAGAGATATTTTTAGATGAATTAGGTTCAGAAGGAATTCCAGTGTATGCAGATACAGGTAGTGGATATTTTGAATCTATTGAAATTAGAACTATAATGTCACTATTAAAAATAATTGATAATCCACTTCAGGATGTACCTATGATAGGAACTTTAAGATCACCTATAGTTGGATTTACAGCTGAAGAGTTAAGTGATTTAAGGTTATTAAATAAGGAGTTATATTTTTATGAAATAATAAAGGAAGTTTGCGAAGGTAACTATGAGGTAGATAATGAATTAAAGTTTAAATGTATTAACTTTATAGCTGCTTTAACTAAATGGAGGGAAAAATCTATTTATACTCCAATAGATGAATTTATATGGTATTTATATATGGATACTGCATTTTATGGATATGTTGGAGCAATGCCTAATGGAAAGCTTAGACAGGCAAACTTAAAAATTCTTTTCCAAAGAGCAAAACAATATGAAAGTACTAGCTTTAAGGGATTATTTAATTTTATAAACTTTATTAATAAGTTAAGAAAGTCTTCTGGTGATATGGGAAGTGCTAAGGTTCTTGGTGAAAATGAAGATGTAGTAAGAATTATGAGTATTCATAAAAGTAAAGGGCTTGAGTTCCCAGTAGTATTTACTAGTGGAATGGGGAAACAGTTTAATTTAATGGATTTATCAAATTCTATCTTATATCATGAGGAATTAGGTTTTGGTCCTAGTTATGTTAATTTAGAAACTAGAAATTCATATTCAACGTTAGCAAAAGAAGCTATAAAGAAAAGAATAAGATTAGAGACTTTATCTGAAGAGATGAGAATACTTTATGTTGCATTTACTAGAGCAAAGGAAAAATTAATTATTACTGGAGCAACTAGTAATTTAGAAAAAGCAATTAATAATTGGGTATCTTCAGCTTCATTAGATGAAAATATAGTATTACCTTCGGAAGTCTTAAAAGGAAAATCATATTTAGATTGGATTGCTATGGCAATGTGTAAACATACCTGTGGAGAAAAGTTAAGAGGGGTTACGGGTGCTACTAGAGATTTAATTACAAGTGACTTTTCCACATGGAATATAAAATTCTGGACTAAAGACTTATTAACAGTGGATAAAAATTTAGAGGCTGTGGATAAAATTGAAGAAGATAGTCTATTTATAAACTCTGAAGATATAGTTGTTGATAAAGAAATAAAGAGAAGACTTGATTATAAATATAAGTTTATAGAAGGAGCAATGTTACCTAGTAATATTTCGGTTTCTGATTTAAAGAAAAAAGAATTTACTTATGGTGATGAGGTTCATGATACTGTAGAAGTATTTAAAGAAAAGGAAGTCTTAAAGCCTAAATTTTTAAAAGAAGAAAAAGGATTATCGGCAGCTGAAAGAGGAACTGTAATTCACTATGTTATGCAAAGATTAAATTATGATAGAGTAAATAGTGATTCTGAAATAAAAGCTCAAATTGAAGAAATGGTATTAGATAATTCATTAACTGAAAGGGAAGCTTCTGTTGTTTGGTATAAAAAAGTATATAAATTCTTTATTAGTCCGTTAGGTGAAAGATTACTAAAATCTTATAAAGAAGGAAGATTGGTAAGTAGGGAATTACCTTTCTTTACTGAACTAAGTAGCGTAGAATATAATACTGAATTAAATAAAGATGTTTATATTGATGAAAAGATTAGACTTCAAGGGATAATAGATTGTTTCTTTGAAGAAGAGGATGGAATAGTACTTTTAGATTATAAGACTGATTATGTTGAAGAAGGTAATGAAGATGAGATTATTGAAAGATATAGATCTCAACTTAAGTACTATAAAGATGCTTTAGAAAAAATAACAGGGAAAAGAGTAAAGGAAAGTTATCTTTATTTATTTGGAATAGATAAAGGAGTTTTAGTAAAAGAATAATTATTAAATAGATAGGCTAGCAGAAAAATGATATGCTCCCTTTATGGTAGACAGTTAAAATAATAAAGACTGTTACTTGAGAGGAGCATATCAGAACTTTGCTAGCCTTTAGTGTTTTATATATTAAAGAAAGTTTTCAGAAATTTTTAAAAGATTGTCCTTAGTATTTAGAGTTTTATCATCTAAAACTTTTTCTAATAAAAACGTTAGTATTTCTCCAATAATTTTTCCAGGTTTAATATTTAAATGTGTCATTAAATCAGAGCCAGTAACAGCTAAGTCTTTGATATAAAGTGGTTCTTTATTTTTAAGTATTAATTTTACTCTATCAGAAATATAATCTACTTTTTTCAAGAAAGGAACTGGATCCCATAATGAATTTATATCAGCTTTTTGGAGTTCAAAAAGTGTAAATATATTTTCACTACCAACACGTATTAATAATCTTTTGATTTCACCATCATTAGGCATATAATTAACATCTAAAACTAAGTGATCATAAATTATTTTAGAAACTTTGTCTATAGTATTATTATCAAATTTTAGTCTAGATAATATTGGTTTACATATTATTGCACCTTCTTGAGCATGACCAGGGAAGTAGCAATGACCATTAGGTAATTGCTTTAATGTATTAAGCTTACCAACATCATGGAAAAGAGCTGATAATCTTAAGATTAAATCATTATTTGAAGTATTACTTATTACATTTAATGTATGATTAAAAACATCTCTATTATGATTATTACAAAGAGGTGTATAACCAACCAAATTATAAATTTCAGGAATAATTATTTCAAGAATTCCAGTATCTTTAAGTAAATTCAAACCATCACAAGGATTGTCGGAAGTCAGGATTTTACATAATTCATCTCTAATACGCTCAATACTAATATTTTTTATTAGTTTATAATTTGATTTTATAGCTGCATATGTTGAATCATCAATTTTAAATCCTAACTGACAGCTAAATCTAATAGCACGCAACATTCTTAAAGCATCTTCTTGGAATCTTTTATTTGGATCGCCAACAGCCTTAATTGTTTTATTTTTTATATCATCTATACCATTAAAATAGTCTATAAGACCTTCTTTATTGTTATAAGCTAAAGCATTAACTGTAAAGTCACGCCTTGATAAATCTTCTTTTATGTTTGAAACAAATTCAACAGATTCGGGATGACGATTATCCAAATAATTTCCTTCTGTTCTGTAAGTAGTAACTTCTAGATTTTCATTATCTAATACAACGGTAATTGTCCCATGTTTAATTCCCGTTGGTATTGTTTTTTCAAATAGTGATTCTGTTATGTTTGGTAAGGCAGAAGTGGTTATATCATAATCTTTAGGTGTTAAACCAAGTAAGCAATCTCTAACACATCCACCAACCATAAAGGCTTCATAATTATTTTTATAAAAAGTATCTATAATAAATTGAACGTTATTTGGTATATTAATAAGCATATTAAATCATCCTTTAAAATAAATTGTTATTAATATATTTTAACATAAAGATTATGAAAAAAAGATAATAGTAAAAAATTAAGAGGTAGAAGTTAAATGAATTAGAATTTAATTTCTACCTCTTAATACTTATTTAATTATTACCTTTGTACCAGCTTCTATATTATCATATAGCCATTTAGCATCTTCAGTTTTTAATCTAATGCAACCATGAGAAGCCGGAGTACCTAAAGTGTTATCAACTACTTCACTTTGGTCTTCATTATAAGGAACTGAGTGGAAAAGATAATCTCCATAAAACTGTACCCAGTACTTACCACCTTGATTGTATTTATCAGAAAAGAACCAATCACCACGTTCTCTTACATCATAAACACCAGTAGGGGTATTTTCACCATCTATACCAGTTGAACAAGTAAAGGATTTAATTTTATCCCATTTATTCATTGAGCCTTTATAAACATAAGTAATTTGATCAGCTAAACTAACGTATATTAAATTAGAAGTTAAGCTTTCAAGATTTAATGTATTAATATTAGAGCTAGTTATTGAATTAAGCAACTCACTAGAGGTTGATGTTGAATTTTGTGTACTATCTGATGAACTTAATGAAGCTAAGTAACTTTCTTTAGCTTCAGCAATTGAGGTAATTTTATTTTGAATATCAGAATCATCTTTTGAAACTATAGAAGTATCAATATTATTTAATAAATTTATGGCTTTTGTATAGTAATCATTATTAGCTAATTCATCTGCTTCATTAAATATACTTTCTTTATAGTTACTAATACATTTTTCTATATATTCATTTGCTTTTTCTGAATAGTCTGAATCAGCAGGGATTTTCTTTAGAAAATTAAGAGCTGTTTCAAAGTTACCACTATCACAATTATCTAATCCAAGAGATAAAAGAGCTTCGTAATCTGAAGAGTCTTCAGGTTCATAACTTTCATCTAATGAAATTATAAGCTTATTTATAGATGAATTTAAGATATCATAACTTTTAATTTCATTAAGAACTATTAAAGCTTTATCTTTATTTTCATCATCTTCTGATAATGTGTCACATATATTATTAACTATTCCAGAAAAGTAAGTATTTAAATCATTATTTAATGTTTTTTTCTTTAATTTTAAATAAATATTATCACTATCAATGAGACTTTTTGCATCAGTAAAATTACAATTATTAAATTCTGAATAAAACTCACTTGTAATTTTAGAGTATTTATAATTTACATAATAGTTTAAAGTCAAAATTAATAACAGGAATGAAAAAGCTGTAGTAACAATTTTAAATATATTGTTTTTTTTACGTTTTCTAAATAAATTTTGCAATGTTATACCTCCTTATAGCTATTAATAATATTTGACTAATTTTCCAATTTTAAACCTATAATTAGTAAATTTACAAAAAGTACATAAGAAAATATTGAAAATATGATATACTTAAAAGGTATAGGGGATTGTTAATTTAGAAGGTTTTAGAGAATAAAGGAGCGATAATATAAAAATGAGAAATAAATTTATTTTTAGCATAAATCCTAAGAAATATGTTTATTTAAATAAAGAAAAATTGAGTAAAGCTTTTTTGTATGTTTTATTATTATCCGTAATTATAGGGCTTGTTCAAGGTGTAATGGGAGCAGTATTAATATCAGGAATAGAAAAAACTACTAAAATGATTTTAGAAGAAGATGAAGTGCAATTTGAAATGAAGGATGGAGTTTTAGATTTTAAAAACTCACCTTTAAAGGAAGAAGAAGGTCAGGCTTTATTATATATTGATACAAATAAAGATATAGATGATTTAGATTCTCTAAGAAGCATTACAGTTCATAAAGATACAGTGACTGTATTACTAAGGGATGGATTTATGGTTAAGAGTGGTTCAGAAAGTGTTACTCAAAAATATTCTGATTTAGGATTAGATTTAATCAACTTTAATAATGATTTTGTTATATCGATTATTGAAAAACTTGATATAGTAAAATATATAATAATATCTATTATGATAGTAGTTAATTTTGTTCAATTATTAATGTATGCATTATTTATATCATTAATGGGAATTTTAAGTAACCTAATTTCAAATAGAAAAATGTCTTATAATAGGGTATTTAATTTAGCCTTATATTCAGTTACATTGCCAACGATAATTAATTTAATATTCCCAATAGGAGTATATTCAATTTTAATTGGAGGAATTATATTAATGTTTGGATTAAGTTTTATTAATGATAATTACTTAAAACAAACTATTGATAGGGAATAATTACAATATAAATTGTTTTATTTCTTGAAAAATTAATTTATTTGTGTTAACATAGATTTGTTAACACCATGGAGCGTTAGTTAAACGGATATAACACGCCGCTACGGACGGCGCATTAAGGGTTCGATTCCTTTACGCTCTGCCATTTAAGAACTATTGAATTTCAATAGTTCTTTTTTTTGATTAAATTTCATCTTGCTAGGAAAACTAAGAATATAGTTTGAATAAAGAGGTATTAAAAATATGATCAATATTTTAATAAGTCAAATTGATGAACATAATGAAAGTAATATATTAGCAACAAAAGAGTTTAATCCTGAGGTAGTTTATCTTATTAAAGATAAATCATATGAAGATAAGGTTGATACATTAAAGAATTATTATGAAAATAATTTTAAAAATGTTAAGTTAGAACTATTTAATGTTGAAGAGGGAAATAATAAAGCTTTAGAAAAAATAATAGACAATGTAAAAGACAAGAATATAATAGTAAATTTAACTGGTGGAAAAAGAGTAAATTCATTAATTTTATTAGATATTTGCTTAAAAATGAAAATTAAAGCATTATATATTGATATTAAGAAAAAGGTTATGTATGAATTTAATAATAATGATATTTTAATTTCTAGTAAAAGTTTTGAGGATTTAGAAATTGATGATATAGTAAAGGCTTCAGGTGGAATGATTGTTGAAGATGCTTCGCAATTATGTAATAAAAAAGATTTAATATATTTTTCTGAACAAATATCAAAGAATTTACCATTATGGCATGAATATAAACAAAAATTATATGAAGCAAGTATATTTGAGCATGATTCTAATAATCAGCAAAGAATATATATACATACAGATAAATTAGATGAAAAAGAAAAAAAATTGTTAAATAAAGTGTTAGAAAAACTTGAAGAAATGAAAGAAATAACTCTAAATAAAAGTAATAATAAAATAACAGTGGATTTTTTAAATAATTATATAAAAGCATTTATTTTTAAAAGTGGAACATGGTTAGAAATAGAAACTAATAAGCTTATTAATAAAATAGAAGAAATAGATGAATCTAAAAATGGCGTTATGTTTTTATGGAATGATGATAATAAAAGTGTTAGAAATGAAGTTGATGTAGTAGCAGTAAAAGATTCTGTACCTATTTTTATTTCTTGTAAAGATAGTGATAAATATAATGAAATGGCCCTAAATGAATTAAATGTTTATGCTTCAAAGTTTGGTGGAGAAAATTCATATAAATTCTTGGTAGCAACAAAAGAGCCAATAAAATCTCCAGTAAGCATAAGAGCAAAAGAAATGGGAATCCACCTAATAATCTTCGACGGAGACGAAGATAAATTTATACGAACAATTAAAGCTATAATTTAGCTTGAACGTGTAATTACGAAAAAAAGAAGATATTATCTTTGTGGGAATTAGTGAAATCTCGCCTTGAATTTATATGGTTACTTTCATAAAGTTTTCTAAAGATTATAAACTCACCTATCGGCTCAAACATATAATCTTCTTAACGTAAACTTTATTCCAGTAACTATTAAATTCTACGGCTCGATTTCAATATTCCCTTCAATATAATATCTTCTTTTTTCTATATATACATAGTAAACTAAATTATTGCTAGAATTACTATACCACTACTTGTAGTATAAGAATTAACTGACAAGAAGAAGTTTATGTTTAAGTTAGTTCAATATGATAATAAAGAAAAAATAAATGAATTATTGGAAGGAAAATTATATTAATTCCTGGAGATAATCTATTTATTTTTTTGTTTTACTATGATGAATAACTAAATTTTTCACCAATTTTTTCTCCCATGTTGACTTTGGTTTCGAAGCCAAAGGAAGATTGAAGTAAAATATCATCGTCTATGGTTACTGTATTCTTTTTGAAGAATAAAATTGTTGTTGATCCACCAAATTTGAAGTAGCATTTTTCATCACCTTTTTTAACCTTTTGATTAGGTGTATAGCTTTGGATTATAGAACCAACACAAGTAGCACCAACTTCAACATGAATTACATCACCAAAATTTTTAGAGTGGAAAATTGACCATTCTCTTTTATTTTGACAATATAATTTAGGAACTCTCTCTAATGCTGTAGGATTAACTGAATAATAATTTCCAAGAACCTTATTTGAAGCTTCAATAGTTCCATTATCTATAAAGTGCAATCTATGATAATCAGTAGGGCATAATCTTAAAACTAAGCAAACACCACCATTATATTCTTTTGCAATTTCATCATCTTGAATTAATTCAGACAAGCTGTATGTAATTCCCTTTACTTGGATTAGTTCATTTATATCAATATTAGTATGGGCCATTAAACGTCCATCACCAGGAGAGATTAATATATTTTTATTAGTATTAATCGGTCTAGCTTCTTTTGTAAGCTTTCTAATAAAAAAATCATTAAAGCTTTTAAAGTCAGAAGGAATGGTTGGACACACATCCATATCAATATTAAAACTTGAAATAAAAGAAGGAATTTTTTTTCTACTTAATTTACTATCACAATATAATCCATATAGTTTTGAAAATATCTTTCTTTTAACAAATAGTTCTACAAAACCTTTGCCAATTGGAGATTCATATGCCCAATTAATATATTTTTCTCCAGCTACTGCTTCTGTATCGTATTTATTTGTTCTTCTATTATAAATTTGTATCATTTAATTACCTCGTATTATTTTTTATAATTAATAAAATAATATTAATTATCGTAAAGATATATTTAATTACTATTATATAATATATTAACATATTTTATTTTAATAGTTTATTAACATTAATATAAAGAAAAAATATTTGAAAGAAAAGATATAAAATAATAGAATAAACTTATAAAATATAGTTCGTGATATGGAGGAATAAGATGAGTTTGGAAATAAAAATAGTAAATGCAACAATAGATATTTTTAGAGAAAAAGGTGTTAAATTTACTATGGATGATTTGGCCAATAGACTTGGGGTTAGCAAACGTACATTATATGAGAATATAGATAGTAAAGAAACACTTTTGAATTTACTGGTAGATGAAGTATTTGATTCGGTAACTGAAAAAGGAAAAGAAGTAATTAATGATGACAGTATTGGAGACTTAGAAAAATTAAAGAGGGTACTAACTATTTTGCCAACATCTTACGATACTATAGATTATACTAAAATACATGAAGTAAAAAAGTTCTATCCTAAAATATATGAAAAAATCATATATAGATTAGATTTGACTTGGGAACAAACAGATGAATTAGTTAAGAAGTGTATTAATGAAGGATTAATTAAAAAAGTTAATATATATCTTATGAAGAGTATACTAACAGGAAGTATGAGAATTTTATTAGAAGATAATAAATTAAGAGAAGAAAAAATAGATTACTCTGAAACAATGAAGAATATTGTAGATATAATGTTTGATGGATTAGCAATTAAATAAATAAAAAGTCATAATAAAGGAGCCTATAATTTAGACTCCAATATAATGACTTTTTTTATTATTCAGCGAATTTTTCTAAGAATTCATCGTAAGACATTGATCTATCGAAAATAGATCCATCATCATTTACTCTTATAATTCTATTTGCAACTGTTTGAACGAATTGATGGTCATGAGAAGCAAATAAAACATTACTGTTATAATCTTTTAATCCATTATTTACAGCTGTAATTGATTCAAGGTCTAAGTGGTTAGTAGGACCATCTAAAATTAATACATTTGCATTAGAAAGCATCATTCTAGAAAGCATACATCTAACCTTTTCTCCCCCAGATAATACGTTAGCTTCTTTTAAAGCTTCTTCTCCAGAGAATAACATTCTTCCTAAGAATCCTCTAATATAACTTTCAGATTTTTCTTCAGAGAATTGTCTTAACCAGTCAACTAGGCTTAATGAACAATCATTAAAGAATTCAGAGTTATCTTTAGGGAAGTAAGCAGTAGTTATAGTGATACCCCATTTGAATTCACCAGCATCTGGTTCCATTTCTCCATTTTATCTAATAACTTCTTACGAGATGTTGCTTGCTTAGATTTAGAAGCATTAGCACTGAATCTTGCAATGAAGTCTTGTAATTCTTTAATTTTTTCTTCTTTTTTCTTATTTTGATCTTTAGCCATTTGAGTAGCTAATTGACTTGATTCATACCAGAAATCATAGTTACCAACATATAATTTAATCTTACCAAAGTCAACGTCAGCCATGTGAGTACAAACTTCGTTTAAGAAATGTCTATCATGTGATACAACTATAACTGTTCCTTCAAAGTCACCTAAGAAGTTTTCAAGCCATTTAATTGATTTTATATCTAAGTGGTTAGTAGGCTCGTCTAGGATTAATATTCCTGGGTTACCGAATAAAGCTTGAGCAAGTAATACTTTAACCTTTTCAGCACCAGTTAATTCAGACATTAATTTGTAGTGAGCATCAGTTCCGATTCCTAATCCTTGTAATAAAGATGATGCTTCTGATTCTGCTTCCCAACCGTTTAATTCAGCAAATTCACCTTCTAATTCAGCAGCTTTAATTCCGTCTTCATATGAAAAGTCTGGCTTAGCATATAAAGCATCTTTTTCCTTCATTATAGTATGTAATCTTTCATTACCCATTATAACTGTTTCTAAAACAGGGAATTCATCATATTTGTAGTGGTCCTGATTTAAAACAGACATTCTTGTATTTGGAGCAATTACAACTTCACCAGTATTTGGCTCAACTTCTCCAGATAATATTTTTAAAAATGTAGATTTACCAGCACCATTAGCACCGATAACACCATAACAGTTACCAGGAGTAAATTTTATATTAACATCTTCAAATAATTTACGAGACCCGTATCTTAAACTTACATTTAAAACATTTATCACTCAACATACCTCATTTCATTTATTATTCTTTCGATATTATAACATAAAAATTTTAACTTTGTATTAAAATATACAATAAATAAACTAGTGAATTAGTGAGAAATTTACAAAAAAAATCATTGTAAAAATTTTATATACAAAAAATGATTTATTAGCATAAAAAAGAAGGGGGAAATTAAGTATGTAAAAATAAAGAAAAATGCTTATAATAAAAGCGATTATAAGCATTTTTCTTTATAAAAAGTATTTATTTAAATCTTCAAAAGTTTTTATATTAAATATATCTAAAGCAATATTAATAACTTCATTGTTTTCTAAGGATTCTAGTTTATCAATATATTTTTCAGAAAGTGTTCCTAGTCTTTGTGTTAGTAGTTGCATTAATAATAAATGTTGACCACGCTCTATTCCGGCTTCAACGCCTTCTTCGTAAGAATCAAAACTAAACATATAATATAAACCTCTCTTATAAAAATTATATTACATAAGTAAAGACACAGATAAAGTGACTTAAACTTCCTAGTAATATGAAGATATGAAATATTTCATGGAATCCCCATTTACCAATTCTTAATTTTTCGGGTTTAACTCCATAAATTACACCACCAATTGTATAAAGAACACCACCAAGTACTAGCCAAAATAAGCTTATTCCAGGTAATACTGCTGTTAATGGTTTTATCATAAATAAAGCAGCCCAACCCATTCCTATATACATTGCAGTTTGAAGCCATCTAGGACAATCAAACCAGCAAAGTTTAAATGTAATACCAAGCACAGCTATAGTAACCATTATTATAAACATTGTAATTCCTAATTTACCGCCTATAGAAATTAAACAAAATGGAGCATATGAACCAGCAATTAAAACAAAAATCATTGAATGATCTAGTTTTTGAAAAATTGAAATAACTTTTTCGTTTGAAGTTATCCCATGATACGTTCCAGAAGTTGTATATAAAAGAATTAAACTAATTCCAAAAATAATTACAGATAATATGGCAGTAGTTGTTGGATTAGATGATATTACCTTAGCTAGCATAGCAATTAAAGCAATTAGTGATAATCCAGCACCAGCAAGATGAGTTATAGCATTAATAGGTTCCCTTAATTTTTTGTACATATAAAAAAACACCTCTCAATTCAATAAGTAGTTTTCAAAACTACATGATATTATATTAATATTATTTGTTATATGTGCAGTATAGTCAAAGTTTATTTTAGGAGATTTAAGGAAATTATCAGTAAATACATCTGTTTTTCTTGCAAATATTAGAAAATACTATTATTATTAAAATATAATAGTGATAACAAGTAGTTTTCAAAACTATATGGAGGATGTTATGGATATAATAGAAATATTAAATAGTTTACCGTTAGAAAGTAATATTAAGTTAGATGAAGTACCTGAAATAGATTTATATATGGATCAAGTAATACAATTGTTTGAATCAAAATTAAGCAATCAAAAAAGAAATGATGATGAAAAAATATTAACAAAGACAATGATTAATAATTATGCTAAAGGGAAGTTATTATTGCCAATAAAGAATAAGAAGTATTCAAAAGAACATATTATATTAATGTCTTTAATTTATAATTTAAAAGGAGCTTTATCAATAAATGATATTAAGCTTTCATTAGATAAAATAATAAGTAAATCAGAAGATGGGAATTATCCATTAAGAGAATTATATTCGAGCTTTTTAAAAGAGTGTGCTAATGATGAAAGTAATTTTAAAATAGATGTAAGCACAAGATTTGAAAATATAAGCAATATAGTTGACGGAAATGAAAAATTAGATGGAGATTTTGAAAAGAAATTTTTACTATTATGCTCTCTAGTAAATATGAGCAATATGTATAGAAGGATGAGCGAAAAATTAATTGATGAATTTTTTACTGAACAGGAGTAATATATGAGAAATTCAAGTGATTTAAAAAGAGAATTAGATAGAATTGATGGTCGTGGATATAAATCATATAAGGATTTAGAGGGACAATATAGTTTTAATAATTATATATTGAGTATAGACCATGTTCAAGGAGACCCATTTGCATCACCATCAAGAGTAAGAGTGATAGTAAATAGACACTTCAATAAATTTCCTGGGGAATTATTTGACGAAAAATATAAAACAGTAGCATTATGTGATTTTTTAACTAGATTATTTAGTAAAAATATTTATAAATATGGAGAAAAAATATTTGGATCAGGAAAAAGTGGACTTATAGAAATAAGTAGATGTCCACAACAAATATTAGAAAGAACTTCAGTAATAATAGATAACGAAAAAATAGAGGCAAGATTTTACGTTGGATTCCCTGCTAAGGGAAGAAGTGTATTATCAAGAGAATTAGAAAAGATATTATTTAATGTTTTACCTAATATAGTTGAAAATACATTGATTTATAATAAAATAAACACTAAAGCTTTAAGTGATAGAATAAAATTAGTTGAAGATCAAGAATTTATAAGAAATGAGCTTGAAAATAGAAATCTTGTTGCTTTTGTTGGTAATAATTCTATATTACCAAGAGAAAGTGGAGTTTCACAAAAACCTTTAAAAGATGGGAAAAAGTTTATTTCACCTAAAGAATTGGAAGTAGAATTTAGTACACCAAATAGAAGGATAATTAAAGGTATGGGTATACCAAAAGGAATAACTCTAATAGTTGGAGGAGGATATCATGGTAAATCAACATTGCTTAGGGCATTAGAGCTTGGTGTATATAATCATATAGAAGGTGATGGTAGAGAGTTCGTTATTACAGATGATAGTGCATTAAAGGTTAGAGCTGAAGATGGAAGAGCAATAACTAAAACAGATATATCATTATTTATCAATAACTTACCTAATGGAAAAGATACTAAGAGTTTTTATACTGAAAATGCAAGTGGAAGTACATCACAAGCTGCAAATATCATTGAAGGAATTGAAAGTGGAACAAAGCTATTTTTAATTGATGAAGATACATCAGCAACTAATTTTATGATTAGAGATAGAATAATGCAACAGCTTGTAGCTAAAGATAAAGAGCCAATAACTCCTTTTATTGATGTAGCAAAGAGTCTTTATAACGAAAAAGGAATATCTACTATATTAGTTGCAGGAAGTTCAGGAGACTTTTTTGATATTGCAGATTTAGTTATTCAAATGGATAATTATGAACCTTTTGAGGTTACTGAAAAGGCTAAGTCTTTAAGTAAGGGATCAACTGAACATAATAAAGATTTAAATATTGATATTAATTTTAATAGGGTAATTCTTAAAGGAACAATAGAAAGTGGACCTAAAGGTGTAAAGATAAAAACATTAGGTAAGGATGGAATTTCTATTAACAGAGAAAATATAGATTTACGTGCTGTGGAGCAAATCGTAGATAGTGAACAATTAAATACTATTGGAGCTATTATGAAATATGTTGAAAATAAATTAATGGGAAAGGATTTAACATTAATTGAAATAACAGATAAAATAATTGAAGAATTAAATAAGAATCTTATTAACATTGATAATATTAAAGGTGGACATGGAAGCTTGGCCATGGTAAGAAAGCAAGAAATTATATGTGCATATAATAGATATAGAAAAATAAAAATAAAATAATTTTGAATAAATGGAAAAAATATCTAGCATATTTTTAAGATATATGGTAATATTAATATTGTTAAGTTAATAATTAACAATATGGCTTGTTGGTCAAGAGGTTAAGACGTCACCCTCTCACGGTGAAATCAGGGGTTCGATTCCCCTACGAGTCACCATTATCAAGGATTAGGGAGTTAAACAATTTTGTTTGCTCCTTTTTTTATTTGATAGATTATCCGTTGTAACACTCCCACATATTTAGATAGGAGATAATAGCAGATATGATTCTAGACTAGGTGATATTAGGGGGTAACGAATTTTAACCTTAAGGTGGAAATAAAGCTCTATTTTAAGGTTAGAATTCAGTTTATAAAAAAAGCTGCCAATATGGCAGCTTAAATATCTAATATATAAAGTTTGCGATTAGAACTATAACTGGTAAAGTTATTAATGTTCTTTCAATAAATATTATAATTAATTCTTTTATATTTACTGGAATTTTAGAACCAAGTAAAACTCCACCAACTTCAGACATATATACAAGTTGAGTTACAGAAACTGCAGCAACTATAAATCTTGTCATTTCACTAGTTATTGTTGTTGAAGCAACAACTGAAGGAAGTAACATATCTGCAAATCCAACAACTAATGTTTGAGAAGCTTGAACGGCTTCAGGTACTTGTAATAATTGAAGTATTGGAATAAATGGTACTCCAAGGATTTTAAATAGTGGAGTGTAAGTAGCTATTATAAGAGCTATTGTTGCCATACACATAACAACAGGAAGAACTCCAACCCACATATCTAAGACATTCTTAGCACCATCAGCAAAAAATTCTTTTATACTAGAATTCTTTCTTGCTTTTGTTATAGCTTGTTCATATCCCCATGATAAAGATGTATATCCTTCAGGAATAGATTCATCTATTTTATTAGTTTTACCATTATAATATGTATCTTTCTTTTTTGATAAAGGATATATTCTTGGTACTATTACGGCTGCAACTATTCCAGCAAAGGTAACAGTTAAATAAAATGGTACAAATATATTTCCAAGACCAACAGTATTTATTACTACTAAGCTAAATGTAATTGAAACTGCAGAGAATGTAGTACTTATAGTTGCAGCTTCTCTTTCAGTATAAAATCCATCTTCATATTGTTTATTAGTTAGCATTATTCCTAAAGTACCATCACCTAACCAAGAAGTAATACAGTCAATTGAAGAACGACCAGGTAATTTAAATACAGGTCTCATTATTTTAGTTAATAATGATCCAAAGAACTCTAATAGACCAAAGTTAAGTAATAACGGTAAGAATAATCCTGCAAATAAGAATATAGAAAATAATACAGTTAAAAGATCATTCAATACAAAAGCACCAGTATCACCGCTTATTATCATTTGAGGACCTATTTGGAATGCAGCAAGAACCCCAAATATACCACCTAATACTCTAGAAACTAACCATAGTGGTGTAGTGGTAAATAATGAGCTTAAAATCTTATTGTTAGTGATAAATTTAGGCTTAACAATTGTTGCTATTAAACTAAGTATAGCTGAAATAGCCATTGTACCTGTAATTATATATACTAAATATTCACCAAGAAAATTTACTAACATTCCAGAAAAAATAGCTATTGGAATTGTTACATCACCTTCATATTTTATTGGAATCATAAATAATAAGACACCAATTATAGAAGGAATGATGAATTTTAAATTATCTTTTAAAGTAAATTTACTTTTATTATCATCAAATGGTTTTAATTTTGAAACTTCCATTTTTTCTCCTTTATACATAAAAATTTATAATTATTCATCTATATTCATTCTAAATGCAAAAATATTAAAAATCAATATTTTTAATGCATAAAAATTAAAAAAAGGACTGGAAATTTTAATTTTTATGCAGATATATTAAATTTTATGTATTTTTTATTCAAGTATATAGAAGGTAATTATTTAATAAGGAAGCAAAGAGAATAAATGTAAAGGAAGTTTTTATGGTAAATAATAATAAAGATAATTATAATAGAGAGATAACAGTCTAAGGTTCAGGAGATGATTAAGGTGAATTATAGGGAACAGATTAAAGAATGCAGTAGAATAGTAGTTAAAGTAGGAACGTCAACACTTACTTATGATAATGGAAATATAAATTTAACAAGAATAGAAAAGTTGACAAGAGTACTATCAGATTTAATGAATTCTGGAAAAGAAGTTGTGTTAGTTACATCAGGAGCAGTTGGTGTTGGAGTTAACAAGCTTAAATTAAAGGAGAAACCAAAGAGTATAAAAGAGAAACAAGCAGTAGCTGCAGTAGGTCAGTGTGAGCTTATGCATATATATAGTAAGTTTTTTGGAGAATATAGTCATGTTGTTGGGCAAGTGTTATTAACAAGAGATGTTGTTGAGGATGATCATATAAGAGAAAATGTTGTTAATACATTTGAAACTTTATTAGAAAATGGAATAATACCAATAGTTAATGAAAATGACACAGTTGCCATAGATGAAATAGAAAATATAGTTAGATTTGGTGATAATGATAATTTATCTGCAATAGTAGCTCAATTAGTTTGTGCAGACTTATTAATTATACTATCTGATATAGATGGATTTTATGATTCAGATCCAAGAAAAAATCCAGATTCTCAGCTTATAAAAACAGTAGAAGAAATTACACCTGAGCTAGAAGCATGTGCAGGTGGTGCTGGAAGTTCGCTTGGAACTGGAGGAATGGCTACAAAGTTAACAGCAGCTAAAAGAGCTACAAGTGCTGGATGTAATATGGTATTAGCTAATGGTGATAATCCATCAATATTAATGGACATTACATCAGGTAAAGAGATTGGAACATTATTTATAAAGAAATAAGAATGTAGAGAGGAGTTAAGTAATAATGAATGAATTAATTATTAAAGGAAAAAAAGCTAAAGAAGTATCTTTCATACTAGGAAATTTAAGTACTGGAGAAAAAAATAATGGATTAAATGCTATGGCTGATTTTTTAGTTAATAATAAGGAAGAAATTATTAATGCTAATAAAATTGATTTACAAGCAGCAATAGAAAAAGGTACATCTAAATCTATGCTTGATAGATTAGCTTTAAATGAAGAAAGAATAGAAGGAATGGCAAATGGATTAAGACAAGTTTATGCACTTCCAGATCCAGTTGGAGAAGTCTTAGGAATGTGGACTAGACCTAATGGATTGCAAATAGGTCAAAAAAGAGTTCCTTTAGGAGTTATAGGAATAATATATGAGGCAAGACCAAATGTAACAAGTGATGCAGCAGGATTATGCTTTAAAGCTGGTAATGCAGTTATTTTAAGAGGTGGAAGTGAAGCTATTAACTCTAATAAGGCTATAGTTAAGGTTTTAAGAGAAGGACTTAAATCTATAGATCTTCCAGAAGATGCAATTCAATTAGTAGAAGATACTAGCAGAGAAGTAGTAACTGAAATGATGAAATTAAATGAATATATAGATGTTTTAATTCCAAGAGGAGGAGCAGGGCTTATTCAAGCCGTAGTCAGAAATGCAACTGTACCAGTAATTGAAACTGGAACAGGTAATTGTCATATATATGTTGATGAATTTGCAGATTTTGAAATGGCTAAGAATATTGTATTAAATGCAAAGACTTCAAGACCATCTGTATGTAATGCTGCTGAAAAGTTATTAGTTCATGAAAAAATAGCTAAGGAGTTTATGCCAATTATTTTAAAAGCTTTAAGAGATAAAGAAGTTGAGGTTAGAGGTGATGAAACATCTATAGCTTATGATTCTTCAATAATAAAGGCTAATGACGAAGAATGGTATAATGAATATTTAGATTATAAAATTGGGGTTAAGGTAGTAAAGAATATAGATGAAGCAATAAGCTTAATTAATCACTTTGGTTCAGGTCATTCAGAAGCAATAGTTACTAAAGATTACGAAAACTCACAAAAATTCTTACAGAAGGTAAATGCAGCTGCTGTTTATGTAAATGCATCAACTAGATTTACAGATGGAGAAGAATTTGGATTTGGAGCAGAAATAGGAATCAGTACACAAAAGCTTCACGCAAGAGGCCCTATGGGACTTAAAGAACTTACAACTATTAAATACATTATCTACGGAAACGGACAGATAAGATAAGTGAGCCTCCAAATTTTAATTTGGTCAGGCGAACTTACTCAGCCGACAGAAGGAGGCAGAGTTTCATTTGTGATATTTCATTAAAAATATGTAGAAAATCAGTTAATTAGGAGTTTTTATCTAAAAAACAATGTACAAATTTTAAAATCAATACATATCATATAGTAGAAGAAATAGTCGAGAAGGAATAATATATGGCCTATGTATTGATTTTTTGTTTAATAGTAGCGCTAATTGTTCTTAGCATATTTGTAGTAATGGACATGTATGGCAATAAGTACATTTTAGACATGAAAGACCTTCCGATAGATTGTGATACAGTAATTATTTTAGGTGCTGGTATAAGACCTGATGGAAATCCTTGTGATTTATTGGCAGATAGGTTAGATACGGGTGCTAAAGTATATGTAAGAAGAATATGCAAAACTATTTTGTTAACTGGTGATAATAGTGGTGAGAATCACAATGAACTTGCTGTTATGAAAAACTGGATTATGAAAAATTACACTGAAGAGAATATTAGAGAATCAGATTTATTAATAGATAATTGTGGTTTTTGTACTTATGATAGTATGAAGAGGGCAAAGAATATATTTAATATTAATAGAGCTATAATATCAACTAATAGATATCATTTGCCAAGAGCCATATTTATTGCAAGAAGATTTGGAATTGAAGCATATGGGATAGCCTCTGATATGAGGGAATACGATAGAATGAAGAAATATAAGAGAAGAGAGCGTTTAGCTCAAATTAAAGATTTCTTTTTATGCCTTATAAAGATATATTAATGTATCTTTATAAGGCCTTTTTTTATTTATGATAAATTACAATATCAAGTGCAACACTAATTAATTGCAAAAAAAATAACCCATACGGGTACGTTCA
>PPYE01320740.1_pt1 | contig 26422 bp, 25 predicted proteins | sample 1559881 | NCBI WGS metagenome assembly PPYE01 (sample SAMN08240022, study PRJNA423297) | Human gut metagenome, whole genome shotgun sequencing project. | reverse complement strand
TATTTATTTATGTTATTATTTTAGCTATTCACTTCTTATTTTGCTAAAATTGGTTAAATCAATACTTATATAAGAATTCCATTTTCAATTTTTATGTAAAAAGAGAAGTAGGAGTGCTTACAAAAGTCTATATTTGCAGCACAAAAATAGAAGAAATGACTGAGACTATACTCATTACTTTGTTAATAGTTGCTATTTGTATTGCATTACTGGGTATGAGAATATTTTTCGTTAAAGGAGGAAAATTTCCCAATACTCATGTTAGTGGGAATAAAACACTAAGAGATAAGGGAGTAGGATGCGCCCAATCTCAAGACAGAGAGGCAAGAATGGAAAATAAACTTGCAATTAAAGAAAAAAGTAGTAAAACCGAACGCTGACAAAACGAATTAATCATTTTAAAAACTTATATTGAACGTCATTATGAAACTTAAAAATTACATCTTCAATGGGATTTTAGCTATGATTGCCATCATTCTATTTGCACAATGTGATGGAAATAAAAATGGGGCAACCGTTACGCAAAATTCTTCAGAAGATAATACTCCAGCTAGTGGAAATTTGAAGATTGCATACGTAGAAGTAGACTCTTTACTTATGAAATATGACTTCTGGAATGACTTGAACGAGATGATGATGAAGAAGGAAGAAAATATTCGTGCAACTCTGAACCAGAAAATGCGTGAGCTTGAAAATGACGCAAAAGAGTTTCAACGCAAAATAGAAAACGGAGCTTATGCTACACGTGAAAGAGCTGAACAGGAAAATGCACGTCTTGTTAAGAAACAACAAGACCTGGAAGCTTTGCAAAACAGACTCATGAATGAATTGCAAGCTGAAAATCAAAAAAATAATCTTCAACTTCGTGACTCAATTAACTCTTTCCTTAAGATTTATAATGTAGACAGAGGTTATGATTTTATAATCAGTAATACCGGATTTGACAATCTTTTATTTGCAGATACGAAATATAATATCACTGATGAGATTATTGATGGACTAAATAAGAGATATAGTTCTACACCTGCTACAAAGAAGTAATTAAATCAATTATCATATAGCAATAAATAAATAAATGCCGGTCATTTTTGACCGGCATTTATTTATTATAGGAGTGCGATGATTTATACTACTTTTTCAGTTACATCCAGTGTCAGCATCTCTTTTGGTACCGCTTTTTGAATTGCTTTTATCAATAACGAAGCAATAGAATGACGGATAAAATCCGTACGGGTAACAAATGTTATATGCCGGGTTGGTTTCGGTATGGCAAAAGGACGTACCAGCTCACGTTGCTGTTCACTTAATTGAAGAAGTGCAAGCTCAGGAATGAAAGTCAATCCCATACCTACTTCCACAATCCTCATAAAAGTCTCCATACTACCTAAATGATAAGAAGCCTGATTATTCTTTACACTCTCCATTTGGCAGAAACGCATTAACTGATCCCGGAAGCAATGACCTTCATCAAGTAACCAAAGCCGTTCCCCCTGAATATCCGATGAACGTATTACTTCGTTCTTAAATATACTTTCATTACGGGAAACGTAACCAAAAAACTGCTCGTAATAAAGATGCTCGCTTTTGAGATTTTTATCATCTTCTGCTGTAGCAAGTATAGCAGCATCAATCTTACCCGCAGACAAATTAGCCAGACAAACATCAGTTGTCATCTCCAATACCTGCAAATCAAGTTCCGGATGTTGTGCTTTCATCTGAGGAAAAAAGCGAGGAAGAAGGAAAGGAGCAATTGTAGGTAGTACAGCTATTTTAAAGGTTCCTTTTAGCGAATGTTCTTCTTCATTGACAATATCCTTAATCAAAGAAGCTTCATAAAGTACTTTTTTTGCCTGATTAATGATCTTCTGTCCCGCAAAGGTAGGTTGTACCGGCTGAACACTACGATCAAAGATTTTAATATCCAACTCATCCTCTAATTTTTGAACCATCATACTTAAGGTAGGCTGAGTTACATTACAAAAATCTGCAGCTTTGGCAAAATGGCGAAAGTTATCTATTGCCAAAACATATTCTAACTGTTGTAGAGTCATAGTGAATAATTTTTGTGTTCATCCATGCAAATATACAGGTATATTTTTCTAAATCTGCTATTTAACCAGAATATATTTCATCAAATGGATTAACAAAAGCTAATTATAAACCCACAAACAATAAAAGTGTCGCCTTCATAGCTTTTTGCTATTATCAGCGACAAAATATTACGGCAATATTTAAAACGAGGAAGAAAGTTCAGGATACCAGATCTTCGTATTCATGGTGACGTTTTATATATACATCAACAAAGGAACAAGAAGGAATAATTTTTAGATGTGCATCTCTGGCATAATCTAAGGCATATTTTACCAATGTGGATCCTATCCCCTGCCCTTCCAGAGAAGCAGGAACAAAAGTGTGCACAATATTCATTACACCTCCATCCTGTATATATTGCAAATAGGCAATTTGACCTGATTCTAATATTTCAAACCGACTGACCTTTTCGTCATGAATCACAGTATAGTCCATAAGCCACAAGTTTTTAATGATTATAACATATAGAACAAGAAAAAGAAATTTTTGTTTAAATAAACCGAACTTAAATAAAGAGCCGAATCAACCGATATAAACACAATAAAATCAAACCGGAATCAATCTATATTCATTTTAAATGACTAACTTTGTACCGCTTTAGTAGAATCGAACAAAATTTGATATAAATATATGATAGCTAAGATCAAACAACTGCTCGAAGAAGTGGAAATAATAAAGGCAAACAACGCTGAGGAACTCGAAGCACTTCGTATTAAATATCTGAGCAAGAAAGGTGCTATTAATGAATTAATGGCTGATTTCCGTAATGTAGCAGCCGATCAGAAAAAAGAGGTCGGCATGTTGCTTAATGAATTGAAAACAAAAACCCAGGAACGCATAAACAGCATCCGTGAAGCTTTTGAAAATACTAATACCGATAACAATGAAATAGATTTAACCCGTACAGCATATCCTGTAAAATTAGGCACCCGACATCCTCTGTCCGTTGTACGGAATGAAATTATTGATATATTCGGACGTCTGGGATTTACAATTGCAGATGGCCCTGAAATTGAAGATGACTGGCATGTATTTTCCGCACTTAACTTTGCAGCTGATCATCCGGCACGCGATATGCAGGATACTTTCTTTATCGAAGCTCATCCGGATATCGTATTACGTACACACACTTCGAGCGTGCAGGTACGCGTAATGGAGAAAACTCAACCTCCTATTCGTATCATTTGTCCGGGACGTGTTTACCGTAACGAAGCAATAAGTTACCGTGCCCATTGTTTTTTCCATCAGGTAGAAGCTTTATATATTGATAAAAATGTTTCATTCACTGATTTGAAACAAGCGCTTTTATATTTTGCCAAAGAATTATTCGGCAATGATACAAAGATACGTCTCCGTCCTTCTTACTTCCCCTTTACAGAGCCAAGTGCGGAAATGGATATTTCGTGTAATATATGTGGAGGAAAAGGATGTCCGTTCTGTAAATATACAGGTTGGGTAGAGATACTTGGTTGCGGAATGGTTGACCCAAATGTATTGGAAAGCTGTGGAATCGACAGCAAAGAATATACAGGATACGCTCTTGGAATGGGTGTTGAACGTATTACTAATTTAAAATATCAGATCAAGGACCTTCGATTGTTCTCTGAAAACGATATGCGCTTCCTCAAAGAATTTGAGTCAGCATACTAGCAAATAAAAAGCTATTCAGCATTTATAAGTATAAAATGGTAAGCCGTATCTTATGTATACAGCTTACCATTATCACATAAAGCTTATAATGTTACATTCAATTAATATCTTACAGCTATGGCTAAGGCTAAAGACAAACTTGTCACTCTAAGCTATTGCTACATACTTGCAGCAAACTTTCTGTTATATTTTGGGTTCTATCTCTTAATGCCGATTCTACCTTTTTACCTTACAGAGGTATTCAATGTAGATAATGCAATCATGGGTGTAATCCTATCTTGTTATACTATTGCAGCACTCTGTATACGTCCATTCTCCGGGTATCTTTTGGATACTTTTCAAAGAAAGCCTTTGTACCTACTTGCATTTTTTATATTCACATGCTCATTTGCCGGATATCTTTTTGCCAGTACTCTTACTATTTTTATCATGATAAGAATCATACATGGACTTTCATTTGGTATGGTAACCGTAGCCGGGAACACAGTCGTAATTGATATTATGCCCTCTTCCCGAAGAGGAGAAGGGTTAGGGTATTACGGACTGACAAACAACACGGCTATGTCTATAGGCCCTATGGTAGGCTTATTCCTGCATAATATATATCCCTATGAAACAATATTTTTGTGTGCATTAGCTTCATGCACAATCGGTTTTATTATGGCTATTATAGTAAGAACTCCTGTAAAAGAACCTGTGAAAAGAGAACCCATATCGCTTGACAGATTTATATTACTAAAAGGAATACCGGCAGGAATTGTATTATTGCTATTCTCCATCCCCTACGGAATGACAAGTAATTATATCGCTATGTATGCGAAGCAGATCGGGATTACCGCAGAGACCGGACTATTCTTCACATTCATGGCTATCGGGATGGCCGTATCAAGGATTTTCTCTGGTAAGCAGGTAGATAAAGGTAAGATTACCCAGGTAATATTTACGGGCATGTGTATTATATCCGTGTGTTTTTTCATCTTATATGGCTGTTCTTACGTTGTAGGATGGAACAAATCAGTTGGAACTACGATATTTTTTGGCATTGCTCTGTTTTTAGGAGTTGGATTCGGCATTATGTTTCCGGCATTTAATACACTGTTTGTAAATCTTGCCCCTCATAATCAACGTGGAACGGCAACTTCGACTTATCTTACATCATGGGATGTAGGAATTGGATCAGGTATGCTTTTAGGGGGATACATTTCACAGGTCAGCACATTCAGAGCAGCTTATCTTTTTGGTGCAGTTCTTACTGTTTTCTCAATTATTTATTTTAAATTTAAGGTCATACCCCATTTTCATACACATAGACTAAGATAATTTATTTATGAAAAAGCAAGAATTATATAATCATGTAATAGCATATTTTGAAGAAAACATGCCTGTTGCTGAAACTGAACTACATTATAAAGATCCGTTTCAATTGCTCACAGCAGTTATACTCTCTGCGCAATGTACTGATAAGAGGGTTAATATGATAACTCCTGCTTTATTTAAAGATTATCCTACGCCTGAAGCAATGGCAGAAGCAGCCCCCGAAGTTATTTATGAATATATAAAAAGTGTATCTTACCCAAATAATAAATCAAAGCATCTGGTTGGTATGGCGCAAATGCTATTGAAAGATTTCAATGGAGAAGTGCCTGATACGCTGGAAGAATTAGTTAAGCTTCCCGGTGTAGGAAGAAAGACTGCTAATGTAATTCAATCTGTAGTATTTAATAAAGCCGCTATGGCAGTAGATACGCACGTATTCAGGGTCAGCCATAGGATAGGATTAGTGTCAAAAAACAGTACAACACCCTTTGCAACGGAAAAAGAACTAATGAAATATATTCCGTCAAAATTTGTTGCTAAAGCTCACCATTGGTTAATACTTCACGGGCGTTATGTATGTACAGCACGCAATCCTAAGTGCGATCAATGCGGGTTAACCCCATGGTGCAAATATTTTCATTCACCACACGAGCAATTAGCTGTAAAGAGTAGAAAAAAACCTCTTTAATATTAGCATGTTTATTATAAAATTATTACTTTTGTATTGTTAAAGAGCTGAAACCTTTTTTATGTTTAAAAATTGAGATTGGAAGCCCCACCAATTATTCAAAGATACCTATAAATGATTTTAGGAGATCATTTAGGATAGTTTTATTATTTAATATCTTTGCTATAATATGGATTTTACTTGGTGGATAGTAGACATTTTTCTTGCATTGTTGGTGGTTTATATCCTTTATGTGATATATATTGAAATAACAAGAAAATATTGTTTTAGGAAAATAAATCGACGGCTTCGGAAATCACAACCTGAGATGATTGTTATTTTAGATAATCAGTTTCGTGTGGTTAAGGTACACAATTACGACTCAAATGTATCCCCTTATCTTAAAGAAGAATTATTAAATTCCAACCTATGGGATGTATTATCTTCTGATTTTGCAACTAAAGTTTACAAAGGATATCAAAATGCCATAAACAAAGGTTCACTGGCTACTATCAATTACAAATCAGAAGAATGTAATGCAGTTTTCGAATTACGTTTCTTTCCGTTGCAGGCAACATACGTAACATGTTTCGTTAAGAAAATAATGAAACAGAATTAAGGTATTTTATATACACGATCACATATCTTAGTTAGTTCTTTGTGATGGGTAATAAATATTATTGTCTTCTCTTTGCAATAGGCAGACAGATTTGATAAAAGGAGAGCTTCTGTTTCCCGGTCCAAGGCAGAAGTTATTTCATCAAATAAAAGTATACGACCTTTTCTAAGGAGTGCACGGGCTATAGCTATACGCTGTGCCTGCCCTTCCGAGAGCCCACCACCTCTTTCACCTAAAAATGTATTAAGTCCATCGGGAAGAGAATTTACAAAATCAGCACATGCAATTTGTAAAACTTCTCTCATCCGTTCATCGTTAACATCCGGATTTCCTATCAGCAAATTATCCCGGATAGTGCCGCTAAATAATGTATTACCCTGAGGGACATAGGTAAAGTTTACTCTTGTATGAGAAGAGACAGGAATAATTTTATGATCTGTTGTGAGTAAGATATTGCCATTATCAGGGGAGATAAGAGAAAGAATAAGCCGGACTAAAGTCGTTTTTCCAACTCCTGTTTCTCCGACAATTGCCGTTTTGGAGCAAGGAGGAATATACAGATTCAGTTTTTTCAATATATGTTGCCTATTATCTTTATAAGCGAAACTTACGTTTTCAAATTTCAGTCCTACAGGAGATTCAAAAAGAACAGACTCTGCATCTTGCTCTACAGGAAGAGATTCCAGCTCCATTAAACGTTCGGCAGCTGTATAAGCAGCAATGAAGGAGGGTAAGAGCTGGGTCAAATCATAAGCGGGGCGTTGTACCCGTCCTATTAATTGTAGAAAAGCAGTCATTGTTCCAAAAGATATTTCTCCACGGCTCAGCCTGAAAGCTCCCCATAAGAATACTAACAGATATCCGCCACTGAATCCTATTGACATTATCATACGGGAAAAAAGTGATAAACGTGTGCGTTTTATTACTTTACCCCGCAAGTTACTTTGCAAATTGTCAAGAAGAGATATCCTATTGGCTCTACGCTCCATCGCTTTTATTATAGTATGCTGCTGAATACTCTCTTGTATTACAGACTGAATTTTACTATCACTTTCACGTATCTGGCGATTATACTTCTTCATCCTGTGTACGTAAAGTTTGCTGATAAACAGGAATATCGGTATAATCAGAGCAAGCAACCATGCCAGAGAAGAATCCAGATTATACAGAAAAACAAGTGAGGCTATTAACTGTATAGCTGTAATAAAAACGGCAGGTACTGAAATTGTTAATAGACGAACCACGTCTTCAATATCACGACTAACCCTGTTTAGTATATCTCCTGAATGATATTCTTCCAAACTTTCCCATCGAGTTTGTAACAAATGATTAAATAAGCGGCGGCGAAGATTATTACCGGTATCCACCGGCATACGTCCACTTAACCACATATCAAGTCCTGCAAATGTAAGCTGGCCGGAAAGGAGTAAAAAGGCAATAATGCCTGCGTTTATCAGATTTCCCTCAATGGCTCCGGTAGCTATGTCGATAACAGATTTAGATGCCCATACGAAAGCAAGATTACAGGCTACTTCCAATAATCCGATAAGGCAGCTATATAAGATACGTTTTCTCTGACCTCCGGAAATATTCCAAAACCAGATCATTGTAGCTTTTAACCCAAATCCGTTGTTGTTAAACAGTCTGTCTTTTATTGCCATAGCCTTCCCTGTGATATTTTATCTGCAAAATGTTTAATACGCCATAGAGGATACCAGAAAGCTTCGGAAGATGAAAATCGGGCTATCTGTTTAGAACGGTTGAGAATGATTTTATAACTATATATTTTTCGGTCCCAGTTCTGTACTTTAGGTCTGTTTTTTACTTCCTGATGATGTACTCCAAAGTTTCCACCTTTTAATATATCATTCAGTAGATATTCTCCGTTTCGCTTTGTTGCATCATCGTCCAAAGGCAAGGGAAAGCAATCAGCAGGAAGTCCTAAATAATTTACTCCGATGTACCCAACTGCACAAGCTATCTTTTCCATCTTTAACAGGTGTAGTTCCTTAACAAATCTTCGCGGGTCTATTTCATCTGCATGCACAGCCAGTACTTTAGTCCAGTCACAAATTTGCCTTAACCCAATTCCTTCCTGTACCAAATGGACGAAAGCATGAATCAGCAAATAGACTGCATTAAATCCCGGAGGAGGGATATTTACTATTGTATCATCTTGTAAGTAGTGGTTTTGCGTAAACGAATCTTGCCAGCTTTTAATAAATGACGTTAGCTTTTTATTATTAAATGGACTATAAAAGCGGGCAATTTTTCTATGATTTTCTACTTCTATGCCATTCCATTCAAAACCTAAATGCTTGTCTGACTCAGGGAATGTTTTCAGGTTTAAGGAAAGGATTAATTCTTTGGCTTTCTTATATTGATCTGGTATAAAAAGATCTATATCACCACATTGACGATGTTCCGGGTGAATGTAAAGCCGGGCTATCCCCTGCCCTTTCAATAATAAAGGATTGTTTACGCCTTTTGTATTATATAAATGTATGATTTCTCTTAACTGCCGGTTTAACAAACTATTTGCTTTTTCTATTTGCAGAACCATAGATACCCATTTCATAAATAAAGGCCGGGGAGGATGTAAATCTGCAGATAATTTCTCCAAACCATCAAAAGTAACCCCAATAACGGCTTGTTCGGAAGCAATCCGTAAGATAGCTTCCCAATCAGTTTGCTTATCCGAAAATAATTGGGTGTCAATAGGTGTATCCCATAGTCCTGAACGTAATAAGGCAAAAAAGCGGGTATGAGTATTCATACACTACTCTTCAATTATTCCTGCATTTAACCAGGCGTCAATTAATTCTTTCGAGTCACGGTCTGCTGTTTCATTATCAACTTCATAATGATTGGTTAATAATGAAGCAATATCCAACTGAGTAAATTCCCTTCCTTCAACTTGCGTCCATAGCCAGGCGGCAGAATCGTTGAGGTTTATGATTTTATTGAATTCTATATTCTTTACTCCCTGGGCAATAATAACATTTGTATTACAAATATTACGTAGCTTGAATCCGTCTTTTATTTTCATTTGTGTTCTGTTATTTTGTGAGTTAAAATTATATTTCAGTAGTTAAAGTAGTCAGATAGTTAACAGTTGCATAGCGCAACTCAGTACTACCTAACTACTCTGACTAATAATGAGTGAAGCGAATGATAACTACTTTAACTACTAATGTATCTTCTCCATATTGCCAATAAATATCTTCTTACAGGTAAAAGTATTCTCCATAAAAAAGAATTGAATCTCCAATGAAAGCTGTTACATTCCAGCTTTTTACCCTTACGAATTACTTCTTTCACTACGCCAATGATCTTCCCAAATTCTGTGTATTCTATCTCTCTGAGATTACCGTCGCCCATCAAAATGATACGATCATGTTCGAACCTGATAATACGATGTAAGACTTCACGCCCGCAGTTTGTTCTTGCTAATACAATACATCCTTTTTTAATATCATCCTTTTTAAAAGGAGAAAGGATAACATCATCTCTTCTATCTACTAAAAAAGGGTTCATGCTATTTCCTCTTACTCTGATTGTCACATGCTGACCGACAACCAATAACTGCTCTATTTCAACAATTAAAAGTTCATTGGGTATAACTACTTTCCGTGTTATATTCATTGACGGATGGTTTCATAGCTAAGTTTAGCAGCAGAAACATCCGGTAAGCAATCGAGTAAGTAAACCGGAGTTCGAAGTGATATATCGGAAACCGTGTCGCATATATCATTATATATCTGCTCATCCCATTTCATCAACGAACATGATGAAAGCACCATGGCAAAGCCCGACAGGGTTTCTACTTTTTCTATCCTGTTTACCGATGCTTGCCTTAGCTTCGTAAATGCACCAACCGGCACTTGTATATTACGGTAGCAAGGTGTTTTCCCACTCCAGGGAGAGCCATATACCCTGACAATACCATCGTCTGTGATTCTTACAATCGGATTATCATCATTAATCAAATCGGTATTTTCTATAGATTCTATCCATAAACGGGTATGAGTACTTTTCCCTGTGCCGCTTTTTCCTAAAAAGAGATATCCTTTCCCGTCAGTGCGCACTACAGAGGCGTGTATCATCAGCGTTTTCTTTGAGGAAGATGCAAAAGCGTAGGTCATCATCACGAAGTTATTCAACACAAAAGCATCTTCAGCTGTTCCTGCCAGAGAGACAAACACGGTTGTAAAATCATTATTGGTACACATATTGCAGGCTTGCTTCCCTCCGTTGGGATATAAAGAAAACGTATAACCTTCATCCCCACGATATATGATGCATTCCGACCCATCCCAGCTGAATCTGTTTACCTCTTTGCCATAGATGTTTTGAGGACCGATTATTAATACTTCAAATAATACTTCATCCGGTGTTGTAGCTTCCAGAAATGGTTCATAAGATGGTAAATAAGAAAGAATCTGTTTTCTATTTTCTGTTAAAATAGAAAATGAATGGCCTGCGACTTTAAAGTATACATTTTCCATCAATAGTTTATTGTTAGCATTTGTAATGTTGGGATAACAAAGATAGGGCATTATTATAAATAATGCTACACAAATCAACCAGAAAGCTTACATTATTTAACTTATAACCTCAAAATATATGCCAGAATGCATCCGCGAAAAAAGAAATATTTAATACCTTTGCGCCGACAAAAGTGGCTTAGAAAGAGTTTTACTCTGCTACGGCCTGCCCTTTTCATTTAAATAAAAGCTTCATGCTATTTTTTATAATGCACAGCTTCATTTTTAAAGATACATGGGAATCAATACTATTATACTTTAAACAAAATAGAGAATTATGCAAACAATTGAGAAATTTAACTTTGCCGGTAAAAAGGCATTTGTTCGTGTAGACTTCAATGTTCCATTGGATGAAAATTTCAACATTACAGACGATAATCGTATCCGTGCAGCTCTTCCTACCTTAAAGAAAATCATTAATGATGGTGGTATGGCTATTATCGGTTCTCACCTGGGTCGTCCTAAAGGTCCTACTGACAAATTTTCATTGAAACACATAGTTCCCCGTGTATCCGAGCTATTAGGAGTGCCGGTTAACTTTGCTCCTGATTGCATGAATGCTGATAATGAAGTGGCTGCCCTGAAACCGGGCGAAGTTCTTTTACTTGAAAATCTTCGTTTCTATGCTGAAGAAGAAGGCAAACCGAGAGGATTGGCTGAAGATGCAAGCGAAGAGGAAAAAGCTAATGCAAAGAAAGCTGTAAAGGAAAGCCAGAAAGAGTTTACTAAAAAGCTTGCTTCATATGCTGATTGTTATGTAAATGATGCATTTGGTACTGCTCACCGTGCACACGCTTCAACTGCTCTTATTGCTAAATACTTCGATACGGACAACAAAATGTTCGGCTACCTGATGGAGAAAGAAGTAAAAGCTGTAAATAAAGTGATGAATGACATTCAACGTCCTTTCACTGCAATCATGGGTGGTTCGAAGGTTTCATCCAAAATCGAGATCATTGAAAACCTGATGTCTAAGGTGGACAATCTGATCGTGACCGGAGGTATGACTTATACATTCACAAAAGCAAAAGGTGGAAAAATAGGTAACTCAATTGTTGAGAATGACAAGCTTGACCTGGCTCTTGAATTAATAGACAAAGCTAAAAAGAGCGGTGTTAACCTTGTACTTGCTATTGATGCGAAAGCTGCCGACAACTTCTCTAATGATGCCAATACCCAGTTTGTACCGGTAGATCAGATTCCTGATGGTTGGGAAGGTCTTGATATCGGTCCTAAGAGTATGGAAATCTTTGCAGATGTGATCAGAAACTCAAAAACTATCCTATGGAACGGTCCTACAGGAGTGTTTGAATTCGACAATTTTGCAAATGGCTCCCGTGCGGTAGGTGAGGCTATTGTCGAGGCTACACAAAATGGTGCTTTCTCTCTTGTAGGTGGTGGTGACTCTGTAGCTTGTGTAAACAAGTTCGGCATTGCTGATAAAATGTCTTACGTTTCTACAGGTGGTGGTGCTTTGCTGGAAGCTATCGAAGGTAAAACACTTCCAGGAATCGCTGCTATAGAAGAATAATTGAAGCACAGTTATAAATTTCATAGAAAAGGCAGCTCTCGATAAAAGAGTTGCCTTTTTAATTTAGTTAAAGTTTCAACAACTTATATATAAACTATTTATCACCTTATAGATAGTTATTACTTTTGCGCCGGATATGATAAATACATCATTCCAACTTTACGAAATATATAAAAGATGAAAAAAGGATTGTTGATATTTGCCGTTTTTATTGTCTGCCTGTCAGCTTGCATCAATAAGAACAATAAGAAAGAGACCATTTACGAAGGTGACCTGCAAGAAATAAGCCTTGGGGCTATGTCTTCTATGGATTATGTTCCTTTTGTCATTGCCCAAAGAGAAGGTATTTATGATTCACTGGGATTGAAAGTAAATATAGTCAAATTCTTTTCTGCCAATGATCGTGATGCTGCATTCCAGTCCGGTAATATTGACGGAACTGTAATCGATTTTACGGGTGCCATTATCCAGCAGGCTAACGGGATCGATCTTAAAATGGTTATGAAGAATGACGGCTTTTTCTATTTTATTGCCGGAAAAAACTCCGGTATTGAGTCTTTGCCGCAGTTAAGAGGAAAGAATGTGGCTGTTTCACGCAACACAGTTATTGAATTTTCAACAGATAAAGCTCTGGAATCTGTAGGAATAGCCCCTTCCCAGGTAAATAAACCTGAAATCAATAAAATCCCGCTCCGGTTGGAAATGCTCCAAAGCGGACAAGTGGATGCAAGTATATTTCCCGATCCTTTTGCTACTATTGCAAAAAGCAACGGGCATACATCATTGGTTACTACCAAAGACCTGGATACTTCGGTAACAGGTACGATGTTTACAGGTAAGGCTTTACAAGAGAAATCCAGAGAAATAGAGGTACTTATAAAAGGATATAATCAGGCAATCGATTACATCAAAGAACATCCTGTAAGCGACTGGTCTAAGATACTTGTCGAGGATACCGGGCTACCGGCTCATTTGGTGAATGAGATTGTGATACCGGATTATAAGTATGCTTCTCTCCCCTCTCAAAAAGATATCACAGTTACTATAGAGTGGCTGAAAAATAAAAACCTGATCCCAGCCGTTTATGATGGGAAAGAACTTATTGATAAACGTTTTATATCCTCCAAACGCTGACCCGTCATACATTTATTCCCTATAGTTGATATACCATGAGCACTGTACAGATAAATCATTTATCCGTAACTTATTCTTCAAAAGGAGAAGTGGTGGAGGCTATTAAAGATTTGTCTCTCAGTCTTTCCGAAGGGGGCATTTATTCGGTGATCGGGCCTTCGGGAAGTGGAAAATCAACTTTATTGCATGTACTTGGAGGGATTATAAAAGATTATGAGGGTGAAGTACTTATTGATGGTATAAAACCCGATCCCAAAATTCACTCTATCGGGTTGGTGCCACAGAATTACGGATTGCTACCGTGGAAGAAGGTAAAGGAAAACATCCTCCTCGCATCAAAGATAAGGAAAACTAAACCGGACGAGATATTTTATAATGAGATTATCCGGGCACTGGATCTGGAAGGTTTTATTCACCGTTATCCAAATGAACTGAGTGGCGGACAGCAACAGCGGGTTGCCCTTGCACGCTCATTTATTCAAAAGCCGGACTTGCTATTGATGGATGAACCGTTTTCTGCTCTTGATGCTCTTACGGCAGAGAAGAGCCGGAATTTATTTATTGATGTCTGGAAGAAACATAAAGTTACCACCTTATTTATTACACATAATGTGGAAGAGGCGGTAAGGATGGGAAAATACATTGTATTATTGAGTAAATGCCCCGGACGTATTCTTCATATAGTAAATAATCCGTTGATAGGAACGGGTACGGAAAAAACTCCGGAAGCTTACCTGGAGTTATCGGGATATATACGCGAACTGATCAGTAAAGAATGGCAATGAGAAAATTTAAGAACATACTTTGGCAAACTCTTACCGGAGCAATCCTGATCAATATAATCTGGTATGTGGCGGCTGTCACTCTTCGTATGAATGTTCTCGTTAATCCCATCACGGTATATGCAAACTTAGGAGAAATACTGCAAAAATCAATGATGTCTCATCTGCTTGCCAGTATGGAAAGGATTGTATTGGGAGTGGGGATAGCTATTGTGTTGGGAGTCGGTATCGGGGTGTTGATGAGTCAGTCCAGATTAGCAAACAGGCTGCTGGGTTCTTTCGTTTACTTTACATATCCTATTCCGAAGTTAGCTTTATTGCCCGTGGTTATGTTGCTGGCAGGTATAGGGAATGCGACTAAAGTCATTATGATCGTCCTTATTATTGTATTTCAGATCATAATTGCTACACGTGATTCTATCCGGAACATCCCCAAAGAACAATATTATATACTCACATCTCTAGGAGCCGGGAGATGGACAATATGGAGAAATCTGACTTTTCCTTCTATTCTTCCCGATCTGCTTACAACTTTACGTATCGCCATAGGCACTGCCATATCCGTATTATTTGTAACGGAAACTTATGGTACAGACCGGGGAATGGGGTATTTTATTGTAGATGCCTGGATGCGGATTAATTATGTAGACATGTATGCAGGAATTATTATACTAAGCATGACTGGTTTTTTTGTATTTTTGGCAATCGATATATTAGAAACAACACTATGTAAATGGAAAAACAAATGGTAACCCCTACAAGCAAATTAAAACAGATGAAGAAACTACTATTATCAGCTTTATTATTTATCAGCTTTGCTCCTATTAGTATTTTTGCAACAGAAGGAAACAATCAAACAACAGACGAAAAGCCCAAGAACACGATATTATCCGTGCTTATGAATAAAGTAACTCTATCCGGTTACGGACAGATGGGTTATACATATAATAGTAATGAGACCGGAAGAACCGAACGTATACCATCTAATACTTTTGATGTGAAACGTGTGATGTTTATGGCGGATGCAAACATTACCCGGAACATAAAAATGTATTTCATGTATGACTTTGCCGGCGGAAAAATGCATGAGATTTGGGGGGAATATGCTTTTTGTGAAGGTCTGAAACTCAAAGCCGGACAGTTCAAAGTACCCTTTTCTATTGAGAGTCTTCTATCACCTTCTACCCTGGAAATTATAAGCGGAGCGCAAAGTATTAATTACCTGGCGGGTATTCCTGCTGTGGATGTTGCCTACGGAGGAAATGGCGGAAGGGATTTAGGGGTAATGATCCACGGAAAACTATTACCTTATCAATCTCACAAACTATTGTCCTATCACCTGGGCGTGTTCAATGGACAGGGTATTAATACAAAAGACCTGAATAAACATAAAGACCTGGCTGCCTGGCTGATGGTATACCCATTGAAAGAGGTAGGTATAGGAGGCTCTGTTTATCTGGGAAAAGGACATGCTATTGCCGACAGCCCGTTTTTAGATTTTAAAGAAGGGGATAATTATAAGCGCAACCGTTGGAGCGTGGGGACGGAGATAACAACAACTCCTCTTTACGTTCGTGCAGAATACCTCAGGGGAAAAGATGGAAACATTGATAGTGAAGGTTACTACGCTGTTGCAAACTTTCATGTGCTCCCCAAATTTGATATAATTGCCTCTTATGATTATTTTGCTCCGGTTACGGAGATTAAAGAGGATTATGATGTAGTGCCTAACCAGGCGAATACCACAGATTACTCAGATTAACACAGATCGATTCAAATTATTCAACTCATTATCAGCTTAATAAATATAAAATAATCTGGGGTAATCTGGGTAATCTGTGGTGAATTTACGTCATTGACAGACTTTCTGGACACTCCCGGTTCCTTTTTTATTCCTCAAGTGCTAAAATTGCCACATGGAGTACCTCTTCATTATCCTATATCGTTTTATTTTTGATTTTCAATAAGATGTTTAAATTCTACTGAATTATATTTCAAGCCTTTGCATAAAAAGATACGATAGTTATATTCATTTTGTTTACTCGCATACTTATTATCAATAATACCGACTTCTTCAACGTATCCAAAATATTCGCCCCAGTGTTGTGTAAGCCAATTGGATTCGCCAATTGCAATAATAATTGTATCTTTATCAAATTCAGGCATCCACTCAAATGAACTGTGAAGCGAAAATGCCTGAGGAAGCCCGTATTTGCTTCCAAGTAAGTTTACCGCACCTGCCATAGAATAATGCCGCCCTAGAATAAGACACCTCTTCTGTTCCTCAGGAGGTAATTCCATGTATGTTTTCTTTATGACATTTAATATCCGGTTCCATATTTCAGCAGAATAATAATTATCAAAAGCAAGTGGTATCTTGTTATCTTTGTTTGGTTTTTTATGATATAGTTTAATGAAGTTTTCAAGCTTGATAATAGGAATTCCTTGAGGTAAAAGGTAAATACCGCATAATCCAAGTACTGTGAGATATGTATAGATTATCCCTTTTCTTTTTTGCAACAATTGCTCTAAAAATACTGCACCGAATGGAATTGCTCCGATTATGACAGAAAAAAAATAGTACCATTTGCCCTTTGCAATAAACAATAAAACAAACGAGTATAATAAAGCAAATGAAATTAATCTGTATTGTTTAAATTTTGAAATAAAAGGAACTACAAACAGACCGGTAAACCAAAATACTATTGAAAAGGGATTTGAAAAAAGAAAGAGTTTCTTTAATTCTTCACCCATCGAAAGTTGATTTAGTTGGGTGGCATACAACTGGGAGAAATGGGTAATTACCGGAAGTTGATTTTTTATTTGCCAATATAAATTTGCTGCAATTAAAGCAAGAAATAGTACGAAGCCTATCCATAAACTCTTTTTGAGAAAAATATCTCTTTGAAAGATCAATGACGAAATTATCATTCCTCCAAACAGAAATACAATGCCGTATTTTGTCAAAAAGCCCAAAGCTCCGAATATGCAAAAATAAATTAAGTAGTTAGTGTTTTGATTTAGGCAATAACTCACTACACAATATACACAAATAATCCAAAATAACTGTTCGAATGCGGTAGGTAGAAAAAGAAGCTGAGTTCCCGCCATCCCGGGCGATAATAAAACACATAATAAGGTAGCTAAAACGGCCAACCATTTGCCTCCCAACCTGATTGTTATCAAACCACAAAATACAATTATCATCGCAGAAGAAATGAGGTTGAATAAGTGATGAATAAATACGGAATCAGAATTAAATAAATTTTGTATCCAGGCAAATACAGCAATCATTGGAGGAAAACCTAAGTAGCCAAAAGCAAGATGTCTTCCTGTTTCGATATGTAAAAACTCGTCACTAAAAAATCCGGAATTGGATAGAGCTATTAACTGAATAACTAACTTGATAACCACAAAAACAGCTATAATAATATATTCAAGTTTGTAGTTTCTTAAAAACATAATTATACTCTACTCTTTATTTTTATTTTAGGTGTATCAAGATAAATCCCGTGTTCTTTAGTTTGAAGAATCTGTTACTAGCTTCAATCCTACCATAGTCCAATTATCACTCGGGTACTGGCAGAAAACATTTATATGCATTTCCGTTGTTTCAATCCTACTGTAGTCCAATTATCACTACAAACGGGGTTTTCCTAGCCTTATCACAAATGAGTTTCAATCCTGCCATAGTTCAATTATCACAGATTTGCCATAATGAAAGACTGCCATTCTACATATGTTTCAATCCTACCATAGTTCAATTATTACTGTTGCATCTGCTGATTGATCGTAAAGATTAGTATATGTTTCAATCCTACCATAGTCCAATTATCACATCTACCATACTTGTATGATAACATTTTCAATAAGGTTTCAATCCTACCATAGTCCAATTAACACAAGAATAAGCCACAGGATTATCCAGATAGTAACTTAGTTTCAATCCTACCATAGTCCAATTATCACTTTATTATCTTCATCATTTACGCGATATTACAGGATGTTTCAATCCTACCATAGTCCAATTATCACAAATTATGATAATTTAAGGATATGAAATTTTCTATTGTTTCAATCCTACTATAGTCCAATTATCACAAGTATATTGAAGAAATGACTGCCAAACTTAAGTCGTTTCAATCCTACTATAGTCCAATTATCACAAATTTAGAATTAACAATTAAAAAAGAGAAATGCTAGTTTCAATCCTACTATAGTCCAATTATCACATTTTCTTCTTGTGTCTTTTTCAATAATTTTAGGTAGGTTTCAATCCTACTATAGTCCAATTATCACAAGGAAGCAGACTTTAATTATGTGCTCAATATGAGGAGTTTCAATCCTACTATAGTCCAATTATCACTGATAAGGTTTATAAAGCCGCACAAGAAGTTATCACGTTTCAATCCTACTATAGTCCAATTATCACGTTTCCCGATTCATCTTTGAACTCGTGTATTTTCTTGGTTTCAATCCTACTATAGTCCAATTATCACTACGCCGGATGATTTATTTAAATATACCTGCTTTTGTTTCAATCCTACTATAGTCCAATTATCACCCGTAAAAATACAAATAAAACCCTATTAACTATCAAACACTTACCCTTTTTATTTTCTCTTTTTAAATCAACAAAAAATGTCAACCCCTAATTATATAATTAAAGCCAGAGATCGACAACTAAATAATTTTCTGGCTAATAAAAAAGTTAAGAAGAGAGTTATTAAATAAGCACTAAACAAATATAGTATACACTTTACTACAAAAGTACTATCTAAAACTATTACAACAAAGCATTTATTCTAATTTCCGCCTGCCATTTAAAATCCTCAATAAATATATCACATTTAATTGTAAACCGGCTCTTTTGTTACTCTATTAAAATCGAAAATCCGTATTCGCATCCTCAATAAATGAATATTATTACATTTTTAATATTGGCACATTTTATATTGCAATATTGCCATCTTTATATATTGATAGAAGTAACGTGCCCACGTTACCAGGTGTGACGTGCCTAAGTAACGACAGTCACGTGCTGCAAGTGTTAGTAGTGACGTGCTTAAGTGATAGGTAGTAATGCGCTCAGGTGACAAGCAATGATGTTCTCAGGTGACAGGTAGTAATGCACTAAAATGACAGGTAGTGATATGCTATAGTGATAGGTAGTAATGCACTAAAGTGACGAATAGTTATATACTTAGATAAATGGAAGCAAGGTAAGCAAGTAAAAACCAAAACATAAGTAATTGACAAACAACACCTTAAACAAGAGTTAAATAATAACAGAAACATATAATACACATAGAAGCAAAAGAAAAAATAGCTGTATGTTGATAAACAAACGTTTTTAAACTGTATATATTTTCTTTATTTAATAAGAGGAAATAAATAAATATACATTTTATAATACTTATAACTAATGCAAAATGATCCAGAAATATAAAACACCTTATTTCATATCACAATCGGCATTTTACCAAAATCAAATTAACACCAAATAGACTATTTCAGAATCAAAATCATCCAATTATTCATTAGAACAAACTACATCAATTAATAAATCCACAAAATAAAATCACATTGCTATCCACAAAATAATCAAAATTAAAGTCGTTCCGGAGAAATATTTGCTCCTAATCATCTTTTCATTGATAATAAATCTCTCTTAAGATTTTCTCATCTACTACTCTTTTTTATTTACTTATTATAAAAATGGAATCTAAAAAAGAATACACAAATCTATATAAATATGAGAAAAGAAAACTATTATACAATAATTTCTTCTCTGTAAAAGTGAAATAGTATCATATATTCATTATAAGAAATTATCAATGCTACCACGCTCCTTCCCGATTATTTCTTTCTCCAACCATTTGGCATTTCTGTTTTTGAAAATAATGAGACTATCTTCATCTTCGTTCATTATCTCGCGTGCTTTTATTTCCATCTCTTTCAACTTAACTTCCGTTATCTCACCTTCAAAAACAGAGTTTTGTATCCACATCAGGTATTTACGACAGAGTTTAAGCATCTTTGCTACCCGCTTTTCCTTTACATCATACACAAGAATCACATACATAGATTTACCAATACATTTTAAAAGGTTTGTACTCTTCCATATTGAGCAGATGTTTTGCCAACTTATAACATTCGAGTTTGATGAGATGCTTATAACTAACACTCCTGTTCAGTTTACGATGCTGGATGGTTTCATTAAAACGTTCTTCGAGTGCCTTTACAAAAACCTTTTTGCCTGCTGTGTTCAACAAACAGCTATTTAATTTCTTATCAAAGTGTTTCTCCTGCAACTCTCTTTTGTTGAGCACTTTAAAGATCACACGGTCTACCAATACCGGCTTAAAGACCTCCGATATATCCAATGCCAGGGAATAACGCCGTTCGCCGGGTGAGTGAAGATAACTGATCGTAGGATTTAACTGTGTCTGATGAATAGCCCGCAGGCATTCGGCATAACAAACCATATTCCCGAAAGAGATTAATGCATTCACTTCATTGCGGGGTGGTTGTTTGGTGCGGTTTCCCATTTCAAAATCATTCAGAATCAGATTAAAAGCGTCATAATATACCTGACGGATATTTCCTTCCAACCCCATAAGTTCGTCTACGGCATTAGTTGTAGAAATACGCTCTGCAAAATTCTTTATTGTACAGATAAAGGGCTCCATATCTTTCCCGCGCCTATTGTAGTATTGTAGGTTTTTCAGCATATTGTAAACCGCGCCTTCAATAAAACATTTGGCTATCACCAGCCTTTTTTTCTTATCCTGATAATGCTTTGTTTGTGCAAGGATCATTTTACCTGCCAACAATGAATCCCGCGGCATGAATGAGCCTGTGTAGTTTTCGTAATAATCGAAGAAATGCACAGCTATATCATTCTGCCCCAAGAAATTATATAAGGCGCTATTAGCTGTTAACGAACCAAACACATAAAAGCTGCTGACTGCCTCTACAGGAATATAGCGTGCCTGTCCCTCACGCTCAGTTCCACAATCAGTCTCTTCTACCGGAACAAATTTCAGCGTGTTATCTTTTCGCGACAACTTGCCCGGATTAAATAAATAATAAGTCTTTTTCATACATCTTCTTCTCCTGAAAAACAAAAGTCAAAATAACTGCAATTTGTACAAACACCAGATCTTACGGCCAAAGGAGGTATTTCCTGCTCTATCAGGACTTTGATTTCTTGTCGTATTTCCTCTATCCTTTCCCGGTCGGGGTCACTCAATACAATTTGTTCTTTTTTACGGAGTACGGGGTACTCAAGCACTCCGCTTACTCCCTCCAAGCCGTTTTTTTCCAATACATAAATATAATATTTCAACTGCCACTCATGCGCGGAGCTTACTTTATCGGATTTCTTTATTTCATGGATCACTTTATTCTTTGTGTCGTAATAATCTATTTTTATACCGTCTATCTCCAACTCTTCATAACGTTCCGACCGTTGCGAATAGCTGTTTTCATGAATCAGTTTTCCTTCGTATACCAAGTCTGAGGTATGTTCCATAGAAATACCATTGGCAAACAACCACAGTTTACGTTTACATAAAATGAAGTAATTGAAGTGTGTTCCCGTTATCTGCATAGTAGTAAATTAAAATATAAGATTAAAGCATTTGACTATCAATATCCTCTGTAGCTTCTTCATCAATTAAAAGCCCGAGTTCCGTATCATATTTTCTTTTAATTACGTATAATGACCTGTCTTCAAGTTCCTCCTTGCCATCTTTTTCGAAATACATTTTGTGTTTGTATATACTTCCTGTATGGAACAATGCATTAAAACGCCGCTTTGTAACAGAAACCAATAAACTGTCGGCCTGTATGAAAGCTCTATTATCCAGTCTGTGCTGATAATCGGTTATATTACCTACCGGGAGGACTTTTACACCATCAAATTGCTTGTAATATTCTTCTTCTTTCTGAGGAAAGTCCGTTAAAGGCGTCAGGTGATTTTCGACAAAGCTTTCCATCAATGCCAGCATATCGGCATATTGTTTCGCCTGTTCCGTATTCCACTCAGGATATACATCATCTATCATTTTCTGTAGGGCGGCTTCGGAGATTTTTCCGTCATCTACCTGTGTACACTTTCTAAGTACTTCTAATGTACGATCTATCACCTCCGCATCAGAATAAATGTATTTATCTTTATCATTCCTTTCCGCAAATACAAAACAATCACAAATGCCCTTCTTCCTTTTTCTGTTAACCCTTCCGAACCGTTGTATGAGGGCATCAAGCGGAGCAGGCTCTGTATAGATAATATCAAAATCAATATCCAGACTCACTTCAATAGCCTGTGTACCAACCAGTAGCCGGGTACTTTCTTCCTTTAATATTCCTTCTTTCGTTATACGGTCTTCTGCATTGAAACTTCCATGGAGCAGCACTTTGTTTGAGCAATCTAATTGAGCATATACATTTTGTGCCTCGGCCACACGATTGCAAACAACTAAAACCTTTTTCCCATTATCCAGATCATCCTGAATAAGATGGAGGGATCCAACTAAAAGTCCCGCCAGGATACGTACCCGGTGACGGGTAAAATCGCTATATAGTTTTTCATCTGCCTGTATATGATGAAAGTTACCTAACGCAGTTTCCAGTTTCTCTTTTAAGAAACGGGACATAGTAGCCGTCATTACAAAAGCGTGTGCATTCAGTTTATTGACCACAAACTTTAAGAATACGATTATCTGTGCAAAGACTTCCGGATTGTATGCATGTATTTCATCAAATATAAAATAAGCTCCGCTCCATTCGAATATACCTTTTTCAAAGCCTTTCAGCCCGAAAAGATGCTTGAGCAGCTGAAATGGTGTTACTACCTTGAGGGGAGTAGTAAGGTTCTTAAAATTATCTACTAATGTACGGGTATCCACACTACTGTCTGAACTCATCTTCAATTCAATATATTGTTGGAGCTTTCCATGGATCATTCCTGTTTTATGATCCGGTATTTCAGTATCCAACCGCTCATACATTGCATTGATGGAAGCTGTGAAAGGAAGTACGTAGAAAACTCTGCCCTGACCGATATCGCTTAATTGCTTTTTAAGCCAGAGTAAAGCTGATTCTGTTTTACCCGAACCGGTCGGTGCATTTAATATTACATTTCCAAGGATAATCGATGCTTCATACTGATGGGAATAAAACTCATGTTTATATAAAAAAGAAAAGTCGCTCTCTTGCAGATATTTTAATGATTTAACTCCTGCCGATCCTAAATGATCACATTGCTTCATCGCACCGATCAAGAGTAATAGAACCATCGAAGAAAACTGGCTCAGGGATAAATCTTTCTGCTGTAGAAACCTTAAATGATCATGTATGTCAGTATTAATTTCACTGTCCGTACATACAATTTTATAGTTATCCAGTATCCTCTTTATCTCTTCTATGTCAAGTTTGCCAAACTCTTCCTTAAAATCTTTTTTGCCTTCTGACATTAAATCATACAAGCCGCCATCTTCTTCCTTATAAAGATGATAGGCATTGACAAAAAGAAGATTTACCGGCCTGTGATGACAAACAATTGCATACTTTACCAGCTCTTTTTGTTGAAAGTTAAGGTTAAGGGAGTCTACAAAAAGTGAGGAGAACAGTTCATGGCGTTGCCTTTGCCATTGTTTTCCCTGATTTCTCAGCATCTTCTGAAAATCAATATGGGCTTTTCCCATATCATGCAGGATAATGCTTATCCTGAGTAAATACCAGAAAGTATTTGTTTCACCGGCAGGAAGTCCGGGAAATAATTTCTTTAGCTGCTCCCAAATACACAAACAGTCTTCTATATGCTGAATCAAAGTAACCTCAGGCGCGGATTTTGCCAGCACCTGAGATTTATGTAAAGCATTCATCCATCCGAAAGATTAATGTGATGGAAATAAATATCGATAGCTTTCCCGTCTATCTCATCCCGGTAAGCAGCAAAAGGGGCTTTCACCAAATTGTCCTGACAGGATATTACGGAGTATGCCTCCGTACCCAGATTCCTTCGTGGTATCGTATTGGTAAAATACTTCGGAAGGGCTTGCAACAGTCCCGGCAAGAAGTTTCCTTTCAGGGGGATTACCTGCCCTTTTATATAATCGGCAGTGTCAACTTCCTTTGCTTCTATTTCTTCTATTCTTTCTATGGTAGCCAAGTCGTTACTACGGCCCAGTACCAATTGATAATACGGCTTTTGGAAGTAACGCACCAATTCTTCATCTTTCAAATAAAGAAAAAGACGGCAATCATACAAAAATTCCCGGTTGATAATATTAGACTTTACCTGATTTTTAGGATACCCCTTTTCGTGTCCTTCTATCTGATAGATGGTTTCCAGATCAACTCCCTTCATTTGATAGTCAAAGTAATAGCCTATATCCAGATTAATATGTTCCAGATATTTCCCCGAACAGGCATTCATCAACCCCAGCACTGTACTGACAGGAGGTACATCCAGTGTAGGCTGGAACCCGGAGATGATGTTCGGATACCGAAAGCTCGAAGTCCACGAACTGATTTTTATCCGGTAGAGTTTCATCAGTTTATCTGGTTTTTAACTTGTTCACAATAGGCATCAATTACCTCATTGACTGTGCCGAACACTACAAGGTCTTTATACTCTTCTGCCATTGCTTTCAGCGCATCGTTCGTGTCATCCTGAAATCCGCTACGTTTGCCGATAAAGACTTTGCCTACGAAGGTATCCTTATAATCCTTCAATACTTCGCGCAAGCCATCCACATTTAATGTGGCAATATCGTCGTAAGCTCCTGTAGCTTTTGCCAGATGAGAGAAAGGATGATTTCCTGTAGTGGTGGTAGCCAATACTACAAATTTGGGAGTAACATCCCCCATATTGTTTGTCTGCATTGCACCGCCGGATATATGTTTTAATGCTTGTATGGTATCCAATATTCTTTTCTCACGGGTAGCTTTCGGTAACTGCACCAATTTATGATTTGCTACAAATTCGTCTGCAATCTCAGTTGCCCCGTTTTCCAATGCTTCCTGTTTCAGCTTATCGGAAAGATTCATATAACCGGTACGGTTGTAATTAGAGAAAGTACCAACCATTCCCAAGTCAATACTAAACATGCCTTTCATGATAGCACTGTATTCTTGTTTGGAATACGGAACCGCATCACCCTCCTGACGCGACATACTCGACCAGTTTTCTGCCGGACGGGTTGCAGCTACGGAAACGATAGCAGAGTTTTTAAGAGGGGAAACCCGGGTTACGGTAATATTATCTATATCTTCTTTCTTTGATTTTCCACTTTTATCCCTTTTTGCAGCCTTCATATAACCAAACATATCATCGTCTGGATATTTTATAGGATTAGTACTGGTAAACACTATTTTTTCTTTCCTAATTATAGGAGAAAGTTTCCATGCAAAATCTTTTTGCAAAGAGTTTCTCCACCAATAACGCCATGCTTGCCCCGATACGTATACATAACACTTACCATTCTTTACTATAGTCTTAGTTGTGATGACATTATCATTCATCGAGGAATTATTCTTTCCTCCATTGTTCAATGCTACTACATCAACATCTAACAATATAAATCCTTGTGTTTTTAAATCTTTCATATTAGAATTATTATTTATTCAATATCCTCTTCTTCATCTATTGAAGAATCTAAATAAATAGACTCTTCATGTAATTTTTGATAGATAGCTATTAGAAAAATATCTCTAATTTCTTGCCATGAAATATTTTCCCCAAATAAATCTTCACGATACTCATCTACTGTTAATATAGGTTTATTATTCTTAGGAATATATTTAGAAATTATATTTCCTATAATAAAACGTCTAAATTCAGTAGAAGTCTTCAAATTATTAATGCGCTTAATCATTTTTATCATTCCATCTTGATCATTTATGTCAAAAAGCGCATTTACCATCTCTTCTATTTTCAATGTTGTTTCTTTTTTCATATTACGAACTAATGTTTGGTATTTTATTACTAAATCAAAAGCAAAATCATTATTTTTTACCCATTCTATTATATAACATAAAATTGATTTTCCATGAAAAAGATAAGTATAAACT
>PPYE01661936.1_pt1 | contig 26423 bp, 24 predicted proteins | sample 1559881 | NCBI WGS metagenome assembly PPYE01 (sample SAMN08240022, study PRJNA423297) | Human gut metagenome, whole genome shotgun sequencing project. | reverse complement strand
ATATGGGGTCTTAGCTCAGCTGGGAGAGCATCTGCCTTACAAGCAGAGGGTCATAGGTTCGAGCCCTATAGGCCCCATATCTTTTTTTATATAATATGCCGCAGTGGCGGAACAGGCAGACGCCCGGGACTTAAAATCCCGTGGGTAGTGATACCCGTACCGGTTCGATTCCGGTCTGCGGCATTGGTGAAAAGTGGGAGAAACGTTGAATTTACAACGTTTCTCTTATTTTTTTCATTATTTTACTTTGAACACCCTTGAACACTTTTTTCAGAAAGCCCCAGATTTTTAAAGACTGACATTGGATTTTCGTCTTTGTGGACATTTCTTAAGTAATGGATCGTAGTTTCCACTTTACTATGTCCCATAAGGTGACTGATCGCTGTAAGGTTTTTTCCGTCATAGGCAGTAGAAGCATTGTAAAATCGAATCTTATGGCTTGAATAATAAGGAACCCCTGCTTCACGGCAATATTTTTTTAGTCTTCTGTTGAAACTGTCTGTTGTCATAAGAGAGCCATTAGGTTCAAAGACATAGATACCGTTTGGATTGATTTCCTTTGCTTTTTTAAGAATGTTTAATGCTTCATCAGTAAAGTATTGTTTACGGAATCCTTTGGAGGTATTTCCTTTCATTTGTTTAGCTACAGTTACCTGGCGTTTGGAAAGCGTTAAATCGTCATTCAGGATTCTTGCACATGTTACTTGTCTGTGCAGATATACAGATCTGTTTTTGTAATCAATATCTTGCCACTGTATCGCTTTTGTTTCTCCTACACGGATAAATAGATAAAAAGATAATTGTATGGCTAAGGAGTAAGGCTCGTAAATTCCTTGCAGATAAGACAGCAATTTCTGGGTTTCCTCGTAAGAAAAAACAGTGTCGCTTTGATTTTCTACAGGCTTGTAAGTAAATTGCTTGAAATTCACATCTGATACAGGATTGTGCTCAATAATTTCTTCTTCAATAGCATAGCTCATTATTCCGTTTAATACAGAACGTGCGTTACTGATCCTTTTATGTGTGTATTCTCTGTTTCGGGTTACTTCACGAAAGAATCGAATGAGTGTAATAGGTTTCACATCTTTTACCTTTGTGTGTATCAGTTCTGTGTCTTTAAAAAAACGATTCCATTCAGAGATATCTTCCTGAATGGTTTTGGGCTTCACAGAGGTGTAATCTCGTCTGTAGATCAGCCATTCTTTATAGAGCTGTTCTAATGTTATATCAGCCCGATTTTGCTCTTTTTGCCTTTCTTTATAAAAGCGAATGATTTCTTTTTCAAGGTTCTCTCTGCTCTTTCTTTTAAGCGGACGTCTTTTTCTTGGATTTGTGTCGTCTGGAAGATAAGTTCGCCAGCTTTTTTCAGATTCAGAGTAATAAATTTCATATTTATGTTCTTTTAAGGCTTTTTTATCGTTCATTTTTTCAAAATCTTTGAGAACTTCATCCATTTTGATAATACCCTCTTCCTGCATATATTGTAAGAGGGCATCAGTATTTACATTTTTTATTTCTTCCATATTGTTTTCTAACAGTACGCTTGGATTCTATCAATATCTTACTGCCTGAAAATATGCCTTGCTGTGCCTGGTTTTACATTACGATACGTTAGGCATACTGATAGATTTCCTCCTTTCTTTGGATTTCATAGGGTGTTTTCTTTTTGTAAAATCTGATGATATGGAATAGCTATCAAGTAAAAGAGCCTGCCGCCCTTTCCTTTGAGCCTCCCTCCCTGCCGGTTATTCCGGCATCACAGGTTCAGTGCGGCAGAGCTTTTTTTACAGTACAGGTGGATTTTTCGGCAGAAGAAGCCTGATTCCATGCACTTCTGATAAAAATATTAGCATAGGGTAAGAGGGTACTGTTTTATATCGGTGATCTTCTGAAAAATGCCATGCAAGCTATAGATTTGTTGGATATATGTCTATATACAAAAAAAGTGGGAAATGGGAAAGAAATAAATCTCATAAAAAAGAAATCCAGAGTTTATTCTGGATTTCTTTTCTGCGAGAATAAATAAAAATTTGTAGTTCGTGATTAGTTTGGTTTTTGATGAGAAGTTGTGTGAGTTTGAATCCATTCCTTTAAAACCAGATTAATATATTGACTGAAATTTCTGTCATCTTTTTCAGCCATTTGTCTGATTATTTCTATTACATTTTCGTCTAGTGTGATGCTTACTTTTGTTTTTAATGGTTTCATAGTGCATTTTCCTTTTTAATAGAATATACCACTTTGTATTATATTCTATTGACTTATCTCATAAAGTAGGATAAAGTAGGATTAAATAAATACAAAATAGGAGGAAATTTACAAATGAAAAGGAAACTGTTAATTGCATTAGCAGCGGCTATGACTATCACATTAGGCAGTGTCGGCATTGCTTCTGCTGATGATACGAACTTTGCTCCGTTTATTCCTGTGAGTGAAACAGGGATTCGTGATGGGTTTGTCTGGATTGTGGACAAGGAGGCATGGGACGAGCAGGTTCTGGTATCCCCAGAGGAAGGGCACTGGGAAACCGTGATTGATAAAGAAGCATGGACAGAAAAGGTAGAGCATAAAGAAGAGGGGCACTATGAAAACGGCAAGCTTATCTCTCCGGAAAAAGGTCATTATGAAACCATCGTAGATAAGGAAGCATGGGATGAAATTGTACATCATGAGGAAGAAGGCCATTATGAAAAACAGAATGTACAAGTAGGAACAAAACCGGTTTATGAAAAAGAAATGCATGTAATCTGTTACACTTGCGGCGGAATTGATATAGGTATAGCAAGAGATCCGATTGAAGGCGGATTGTCTCAGGCATATGCAGAACACATTCTCTGGCATAGTGAAGAAAAAGGGGACGAAACAATACAAACCGATTATGTAGATGTTGACGTTCAGGTAGGCGAGGAACCTATTTATGAAGAACAGGAAGTTTGGGTAGTGGATAAGGAAGCCTGGGATGAAACAATACACCATGAGGCAGAAACCCATGAAGAATGGGTAGTGGATGAAGAAGCTGTGTATGAGCAGATCTGGGTGATCGATAAAGAAGCATGGACAGAAAGTATTGAGCATCCAGCAGAAACACATCAGGAATGGAAAGTAGATAAGGAAGCGGTTTACAAAACTGTCCACCACCCGGAGGAAGGACACTGGGAGCCTGTCCCAGAAAATCCAGACGAGCAAAAACCAGAGACACCTCAGAATCCAGATGAACAGGAGCCAGAGACACCTGACAATAATCAGAACAACAATGAAAATAATAACCAGAATGAGAACAACTCTCAAAACAACAATGAGAATACTTCCCAGAATAACAACAGTTCTGAAACAAGCAACAGTCAGGATGATTCTACAGGAAAACAGCCGCCGAAAACAGGCGATCCCACAAACTTTGCTTCCCTCTATGCGCTGGCAGGAAGTGCGCTGGCTGGCATTGGAGCAGTAAAACTGAAATTTAGAAAAAGAAAATAAATCTTTTTGAAGGAAGGGTACTGTCATTTTGGCAGTACCCTTTTTTGAGCGGATGTTTAAAATCCCCATTTTTTAAGGAAATAGAAAATGAAGTGTTTAAAACTGTATTACGTTTGTTAACATCCAATGACAACCCACTCCATCATTATGAAATTTGTTATGATTAATTCAAATGGCGAGTTTGTGGAGCGTACTTATATACAAATTGGAACGGTAATGACCAGACCGGAGTATCGCAGGAGAGGTCTGGCCGGGAAATTAGTGAAAGAAATTGTTAAGGATTACAGAGACAGGTGTGATGGAATATATCTGTTTGGGAATTTAAGTGCACTTGATTTCTATAGTGAGCTTGGATTTCGGAAAGTCTTCATTGCTTTGCGTCTTATGAGTGTACGGAAAAAAAATTGTATCTCAACAGCATAATTTCGGACAAAGACATTTCTGTAGCGGATGTATTAGCCAAAATTCCAGAGAATCGTGAAAAGATTATAGTCGGATTTACACCGAAGGACAGGGATTTGAATATGTTTGAAATTGAAGAAAATAAACTTTATTTCCCGCAATATTCACACGCATAATAAAGTAACACAATAAGAATGGTGAAGTGACAGCAAACGAAAATTGGAGGAGGAGACTATGCAGGACAGCTACATTCAAAATACAGACATCAGCTTTCTCAACAAAAAATTAGACAATCACATTCAACGAAAAATTCACGCTTTGTATAATCGGAAAGAATTTCAGGAATGTTCTTTGATGAATATGTGGGTAGTAGACTATTTGTTCCACATGGAGTTAATCCAAACTCCTGTATTTCAGAAGGATATAGAAGCGGAATTTTTTATCAATCGGGCTACCGCGTCCAAAATGTTAACTTTAATGGAAAAGAAAAAGTTAATTAAACGGACAAATTATGCCAGTGATAGCCGCCTGAAACAAATTGAGTTAGAGCCGTATGGTATGGAACTTCAAAAAATGTGCTGCCACATAAGAGAGGAAATTGAAAATCAGCTTACTGCATGCCTTACCGAAGAAGAAGAACGGATTTTCAAAACCATTTATTTGCGTATCCTTGCAAATATGTGAGGAAATGCATTTTTTTCTTTGAATAGTTTGCTCGCAAACTTAATTTCAATATTACAGCAGCAGGAGGAGTTTAACTTTTATGAATTGCAGAGAAGATTTATTTCAAAATGCCCCCATTTCAAAATCGGTTTTTCAAATGGCTGTTCCAACTGTCATTTCTTCACTGGTTTTGGTTATTTACAACATGGCAGATACCTTTTTTATCGGACAGACCCATGATCCTTTACAGGTTGCCGCTGTATCTCTTACGAACGCTGTATTTGTCATGTATATGGCAATTGCTCAATTACTGGGAATTGGTGGAAGCGCTGTCATATCCATTCTTTTAGGAAAGGGAGAAAGCGAAAAGGCAAAAAATGCGTCTGCATTTTGCTTTTATGGCTCTTTGATTTTTGGCGTTATTGCCGGCATTGTGATCATTCTGTTTATGGAACCGCTTCTTATGATACTGGGAAGTCGAAGTGAAACCTATCAATATTCAAAAGATTATTTGTTTTATATTGCACTTGGTGCGCCTTTTATTCTGCTGGCAAATACCTTTGGCCATGCGGTAAGAGGTGAGGGCGCGTCCAAAGCCTCCATGATTGGCGGAATGATTGGAACAATCGTCAATATTATCCTAGACCCTGTTTTCATATTGGTATTTCATATGGGAACTGCGGGAGCTGCGATTGCTACAGTTTTGGGAAATGTATTTGGCTGTGTATATTACATTTACTTTTTAACGAGAAAAAGTCAGTCCATGTCTTTGAATTTCAGATATTTCAGAAACTGTGGTCAAACTGCTGTGCGTGTATTATCGGTCGGTGTTCCGGCAGGAATTAATTCTGCACTTATGAGTATTGCAACAATATTGTTAAATAATGTGCTTGTCCCATATGGGTATATCCAATGGTATTCAGCCGCTGCTTGGCTACTGCTATGGAGCTGGAAAACGCAAACGATTTATGGGGATTTTGAAATTCAGCAGCGCTTTAACCCTTGTATGCGGGAGCATACTGACGATTGTATATATTGTATTCAGTAAACAGATTATGGGAATATTTATCGATAATTCAGAAGTTATTCAATATGGTGTTCCCATGCTGATCGCGGCTTCTCTGGCAGGCCCTGTTCTGGGACTTATGTTTCTGTCTATTAACAGTATGCAGGCACTTGACCGTCCGCTTCCGGCAACCATACTTTCTTTGTGCAGGCAAGGTTTGTTCTTCATTCCCCTTCTGTTTATTTTGAATCAGATATTCGGACTTGATGGAATCAGCTATACCCAGACGGTATCCGATTATCTTGCGATACTGATCGCAGTGTTTATGCTGTTCTTATCGGTGAAAAAAGCATTTCCTGCGGAGATTCTTTCATAGATGATTCTGGCAGTTGTAAAAAAATCATAATTGGGCTATACTGTTCACCAGTACGTTGAGGGGAAATAGAGAAATAATGAACGAGAAAGGATGTTTCAAATGAACAACAAAAGTTTTCTGGGAACAGAGCCCATCGGAAAGCTCTTGATGAAGCTGGCGCTTCCCACAGTAGCGGCTCAGCTGATCAATATGCTTTATAATATTGTAGACCGTATTTATATAGGACACATTCCCGGGGACGGAGCTCTGGCTCTGACCGGCGTGGGAGTGTGTATGCCGATCATCATGATTGTATCTGCCTTTGCAGCGCTGGTAGGCAACGGAGGTGCGCCCAGAGCCACCATTTATATGGGGAAAAAGGATAATGATACTGCTGAAAAAATCCTGGGGAACTGCTTTACCACACAGATCATCATCTCCGCTGTCCTTACGATCATTCTTCTGATCTGGAACCGGGATCTTCTCCTGGCTTTTGGTGCAAGCGAAAATACCATTGACTATGCAGTGGCATACATGAACATTTATGCGTTTGGAACCATTTTTGTACAGATCACATTGGGAATGAACCTGTTTATCACCGCTCAGGGATTTGCAAAAACGGGAATGCTTTCTGTACTCCTTGGAGCAGTGACAAATATTATTCTGGATCCGGTATTTATTTTTGGCTTCCATATGGGCGTGAGAGGGGCTGCACTTGCAACGATTCTTTCCCAGGCGCTTTCCTGTATCTGGGTGCTTTGTTTCCTGTTTGGAAAAAAGACGATCCTGAAGCTGAAAAAAAGATATATGACAGTCAAAAAAGAGATCATCCTTCCCTGTCTGGCACTGGGGTCTTCTGTGTTTATTATGCAGTCCAGTGAAAGCGTGATCTCTGTGTGCTTCAATTCTTCACTTCTGAAGTATGGAGGGGATATCGCTGTGGGAGCCATGACCATCCTCACCAGTGTTATGCAGTTTGCCATGCTTCCTCTTCAGGGACTCGGCCAGGGGGCACAGCCTATCATCAGTTATAACTATGGAGCCGGAAACAGAGACCGTGTGAAAGATGCGTTCTGGCTGCTTTTGAAGTGCAGCCTGTTTTATTCCATTCTGTTCGGCGCTGTTGTTATGCTGTTTCCGCAGATTTTTGTAGGAATGTTTACTTCAGATGCGGCGCTTGCAGTGTTTACCCGGAAGGCACTTAAAATTTATATGGCAGTGGTAGGGCTGTTCGGCATCCAGATAGCATGTCAGATTACATTTGGAGCACTTGGAAATGCAAAAGCCTCTATACTTGTGGCTGTTATGCGAAAGTTTGTGCTGCTGGTTCCGCTGATCTATATCATGCCTGCGATTTTTACCGCAGATAAAGCAGGGGCGGTTTATATGGCGGAGCCTGTTGCAGACATACTGGCAATTACGTTCACCGGAATTTTGTTCTTTTTCCAGTTCCGCAAGGTTCTGGCGCAGATGAATAAAATACAGGCAAGCGAAGCATAAATAAAAAGAAATATAAAACTCTCAGATTTTGGAAATATTTTCCGAACTCTGAGAGTTTTTTGTCAGTCAGTTGTTTTGCGGCGGATCAGAACAGGAGTGATCTGCTTATGAACAGGAGTTTTTAAAAGAGAAGGCTTCCTTTTTTTCATTTCATTCATTTGAGAGACCAGCAGCTCCAAAGCAGTTTCCGCAATTTTGTCGATCTGCTGACCGATGGTGGTAATGGGCACGATAGCTTCATTTGCAATAGGAGAGTTATCAAAGCCCACAAGACGGTACTGCTCTGGCAGATGTCCATATTTCTGGATGATAAGATTCAGAAATATATTTGCATAAGTATCGTTAGCGAAAAAAATTCCTTTTTTTCTGTCAGGATATTTTTCTTCGATAGTTTCAAAAGTTTCTTTTATCCTGTCAAAGGTTGTTTCATAAGTGGAACCAAGATCGCCCAGCATGAGTTCGTATGGTACATGATACTTCTGACAGGTATCTTCAAAAGCAGTGATACGGTTATGAGCCGGAACATTTTCGGGTACGGGAACATTGATGTGGATCAGGATATCGCAGTGGTTTCGTATCAGAAGACTGGTTGCCTGCAGTCCGCCCATATAGTTGTCAGTATCCACACTGCAGATATGTTCGGCTTCCCGCTCAATAGCCACAATGGGAATATTGCATTTTGCCAGTTCTGCCGAGGAAAAAGTGTGGCTCAGAATGATCAGACCTTCAATTTTATAAGCCAGAAGCTCATTGATATACTGCTGTTCCCGTTCTCTTCCGTCATTGCTGACAAAGACAAGAAATTTATAGCCGAATTTTGAGTAACTGGACAAAAGCTGATTTAAGATTTCTGAATAATAATGGAGATAGAGATTGGGGATGATGATCCCGACAAATTCGCTTTTACCGTTGGCAAGGACTTTGGCCAGTTTGTTTTCCTGATATTCCAGTTCTTCCAGAGCTGCGGCTATTTTTTCCTGATTTTCAAGGGTCAGTGAATCCGGGTTATTAAAATATCTGGAGATCGTTGTTTTTGAAAAATTTGTGTAAGCTGCAATATCAGCAAATGTCACTTTTTTTTTCGCCATGATTCTGTACTCCCTGTATTTATATGGTGATTATGTTATGTAAGACACGTTTTTATATGGATATTTACAAGTATAACAAGCCAGATATAAAAAATCAATCTAAAAATAACTGGTTAAGTAACCGGTTATTTTTTTGTCTCCAATCTATTGACAGAAAGAAAAAAGTGATGTATTATCAAATTAAAGTAACCGGTTACTTAACCGGTTATAAGAACGAAAAAGAAAACGGAGGGAAATGGAGTGAACATTTTAGCGAAAAAGAAAACGTCACCTGTCAAGCGAACGGCAAAGGATAAGCTGATGTATGTAAAAAAGAACTGGCAGCTTTACCTGTTTTTTCTTATGCCGGCACTGCTTCTTACTATCATTTTCAAGTATCTTCCCATGGGCGGAGTGCTGATCGCTTTTGAAGATTATAACGTCATTGATGGCATTCTGGGAAGCGAATGGGTGGGACTGGAATATTTCAAAAGATTCCTGTCATCGCCGGATTTTATGGAATACCTGATGAATACTCTGAAGCTCAGTGCATTTGGTCTGCTTTGGGGATTTCCGATTCCCATTATCCTGGCTTTATTGTTAAACCGTATAAGACGTGAGGGAATACGAAAAAAGATTCAGTTGCTGATCTATGCGCCGAACTTTATATCTGTCATTGTCCTTTGCGGTATGGTTCGTATGTTTCTCTCGCCGGTAGGCCCTATTAATTCCCTCCTCGGGATTGATACAAACTGGATGACAATGCCTTCAGCTTTCCGTACGATTTATATTGCCAGCGGAATCTGGCAGACAGCCGGATGGTCATCTATTATGTATACGGCTGCTCTTGCAAATGCCAGCAAAGATCTGGAAGAGGCGGCAATCGTAGATGGAGCAAATATTTTTCAGCAGATACGTTATGTAGAGCTTCCGGCGATCAAAAACATCATTGTGATCCAGTTCATCCTGCAGGCAGGAAACATTATGAGTATCGGATTTGAAAAAGCGTTTGCATTACAGACGGACATGAATCTTCCGGCATCTGAAATTCTTTCAACATATGTGTATCGAATGGGTCTTCTTAATGGAGATTACGGATATTCTACAGCAGTAGGTTTATTTAACGCTATTATCAATGTTATTTTACTGATCGCAGTCAACTGGGTTGTGAAAAAGTTAAATGATGGCGAAGGTTTATAAAGAGGAGGAAAGAAATGGAAACAAGAAGAAAAATGAAACTCGGAACATCTGATAAAGTGATTCTGGGAATCGGCTATACTGTTCTTGGCATTTTTGTTTTATCAATACTGATCCCTCTTGTATATATTCTAATGGCTTCCTTTATGGATCCCAATGTACTGAACAGTCGAGGAATCAGCCTGAATTTTAAAGACTGGACGCTGGATGCCTACAGACGAGTTCTGGAGAACGACATGATCTGGCGTGGATTTTTCAATTCATTTTTTTATTCAGCGGCATTTACTGTGATTTCTGTGTTTATCACACTGCTGGCAGCCTATCCTATGTCAAAGAAAGAATTTGTAGGAAGAAAATTTTTTAATACAATCTTTCTTATTACAATGTTTTTTGGCGGAGGAATGATTCCTACTTTTATTTTAATTAATCAGTTACATATGGTAAATACCATCTGGGCGATTCTTCTTCCGGGAGCATTCAACGTATGGAATATGATACTGGCAAGAACCTATTATCAGTCTATTCCCAAGGAATTGAGGGAAGCATCTTCTATTGACGGTGCAAATGAGATCCAGCATTTCTTCAAGGTAATGCTTCCTGTCTGCAAGCCCATTATTGCAGTTCTGGCATTATGGTCATTTGTAGGAATGTGGAACAGCTATTTTGACGCAATGATCTATTTAAACGACGCAGAGCTCCAGCCTCTGCAGCTTGTATTGAGATCGATCCTGGTCCAGAACACACCTCAGCCTGGAATGATTGCGGATATCCAGAGCACGGCGGAGATGGCAAAGGTTGCAGAACTTCTGAAATATGCTACTATCGTGGTATCCAGCCTGCCGCTTCTGATTATGTATCCGTTCTTCCAGAAGTATTTTGATAAAGGAATCATGGTTGGTTCTGTAAAAGGTTAAGGGGGATGTAAAGCATGAAAAAAAGAATAAAAATGCTGATAGCGGCAGGTCTTTCCGTTGTGATGATTGCTTCTGCTGCAGGATGTGGAAAAAGAGAGCGTATGGAAGCAGAAATCAATCCGGATACTCCTGTATCAGAGGTTTCGTTTCCTTTGAAGGAGCAGGCGGAGTTGTCCTTTATTACAAATGCACCGGCAACATCAACGCAGGATCCGAATGAAAGGGTTATTTTCCAGAGAATGGAAGAGCAGACAAATGTGCATATTGACTGGACCTGCTTTGTTGCAGATCAGTTTGCAGACAAAAAGAACCTGGCTCTGGCACAGTTTGGAAACCTTCCGGATGGTCTGTTCAATGCAGGAATGAATGATTATGATCTTCTGAGATATGCAAAACAGGGCATTATCATTCCCCTGGAAAATCTCATTGACAAATATATGCCTAATCTTCAGAAGGTATTCGAACAGTATCCAGAATACAGGACGATGTGTACAGCGCCGGACGGACATATTTACTCATTCCCATGGATCGAACAGCTGGGGGAAGGAAAAGAGGCTATTCAGGCAATTGGAAACATTCCATATATCAACAAAAAATGGCTGGATTATCTGAAGCTGGAAGTACCGTCTACGGTGGATGAATTGAAGGAAACGCTGATTGCCTTTCGCGATCATGCCGCAGAACTGGAAGAGGAATTTGAGATTGAGGGCGGAGTGATCCCTATGTCCTTTATTATCAACAACGGAGATCAGGATCCGTCCATCTTGATTAACGGATTTGGAGAGGGCTATGGAGATACGGGAGATCATTTTGCGGTGACAGACCAGGGCAAAGTGATCTACACCACTGTACAGGAAGGGTATAAGGAAGGAATCCAGTGGCTTCACCAGCTGGTAGAAGAAAAGCTGGTAGACCCGGAAGCTTTTACCCAGGAGTGGTCTACATATGTGGCAAAAGGTAAAAACCACCGTTATGGTCTTTGCTTTACCTGGGATATTTCGAATATTGATAACTATCAGGATTATGTGATGCTTCCGGCTCTTGCCGGTCCGGAGGGTCTGGTTAATATCACAAGGCAGAATAACAGTGAGACCAGCGGCTTTGACAGAGGACGCTGTGTGCTTACCACCAGCTGCAGAAATACAGCTCTGGCAGCGGCCTGGATCGATCAGATGTATGCACCTCTCCAGTCTCCTCAGAATAACTGGGGAACTTATGGGGAAGAGGATTCCTTTAATATTTTTGAGATGGCAACAAATAAAGATGGAGAGCCTATGCTGAAGCATATGGATCTGGGAGATCAGTCCCCGGTAGAGGTAAGGGAGGCTCAGTCAGTAAACGGACCTCTTGCCATACTGAATGAATATTATGACGTATATGTGACACAGCCAGATGATGCCAAATGGCGTCTGGATAACATGCATGAGGTATATTTGAAGGATATGAACAGTAAATACGTTTATCCAAATGTATTTATGAGCATTGAGGATACGAACAAGATATCCCAGTATGATACAGATATTAAGAAATACGCAGAACAGAAAAAAGCGGACTGGATCCTGAATGGTGGGATTGAAAAAGAGTGGGACAGCTATCTTGAAAAAATGGAGCAGTATGGATTGTCAGATTATCTGGCCATCAAACAGAAGTATTTTGATCAGTATCAGGAAAACCTGATGGAAAATCAGGGAGATACAAAGTAAAAAAATATATAGCGATACAGGAGATTGAAATGAGCGAAAAATTAACAAAAGCAACTCAATTTCAATATGAACAGATGAATCAGATGCCGAAAGGAGAGAAACCTGTTTTTCATGTTTCTGCTCCTGCAGGCTGGATCAATGATCCCAACGGGTTCTCTGTATATAAAGGAAAGGTGCATCTGTTTTATCAGTATCATCCATATTCCATCTGCTGGGGTCCTATGCACTGGGGACACAGCGTAACGGATGATATGATAAAATGGAAGACAGAGCCGGTGGCTCTGGCACCGGATCAGGAATATGACAAAAAAGGATGCTTTTCCGGAAGCGCTGTTCAGGCAGGAGACAGGCATGTACTTATCTATACCGGAGTTACAGATGAAGAAAGATCTGACGGAAGCCGGGAAGAAAGACAAAACCAGTGCATTGCCTTTGGCGACGGAGTAACCTATGAAAAATCACCGCGGAATCCGGTAATCACCGGGGATATGCTGCCGCAGGGATGCAGTCAGATTGATTTTCGTGATCCGAAGATCTGGGAAGAGGATGGGAAATATTATCTGATCGTGGGAAATAAAAGCGAAAAATATAAAGGGCAGGTGGTGCTGTTTTCCAGCTCAGACTTGGAAAAATGGAAATTTGAAACGATTCTGGCTGAAAACACATCAGGAAAAATCGGATGCATGTGGGAATGTCCGGACTTTTTTGAACTGAATGGAACCCATATTCTGATCTGTTCTCCACAGAATATGACAGCAGAGGGACTTGAGTTCCATAATGGACACAATTCTCTGTATTTTTCTGGAAAGTATGAGAAACAAAGCCACACCTTTATAAAAGATGAACCCAGATCACTGGATTATGGACTGGATTTCTATGCACCTCAGACAACCTGTCTTCCGGATGGAAGAAGAGTCATGATCGCCTGGATGAAGTCATGGGATTCCTGTGTGATTCCTGACGGGCAAAGCTGGCAGGGAATGATGACGCTGCCAAGAGAACTGGAATATGTAAACGGAATTCTTTTCCAGAAACCGGTAAGGGAGTTAGAGAAATATCACAAAAATCCTGTTTACTATAAAGAAGCGGAAATCAACGATAAAACAGAGCTTCCGGGAATCCGAGGCAGAATACTGGATATGACAGTGGAGATTCCCGAGGGAGACTATGAAGAGTTCCGGATCGATCTTGCACATAATGAGTCTTATACAACCAGTTATACATACTACAGGAAGCAAGGAATACTGGAAACAGACAGAACCTACTGTGGAATAAACAAAGATGTTGTGTGCCAGAGAAAAATGAAAATACAGGGTACGGAAAAAGCTCTGAAACTTCGCTTTATACTGGACCGTCAGTCCATAGAGTTGTTTGTAAACGAGGGACGGCAGGTAAGTACAACGGCAATCTGTACGCCGCAGGAAGCAGAACGGATTGTATTTTCATGCGACAGAAGTATAAAAGTAAATATCCAGATGTACGAAATAGCATAATAAATATAAAAATCTCAGACTTCAGGGAAAAGGCATCCCGGAATCTGAGATTTTTTTTATTATGGAACAAGGTGTGTTTTATGTGTTCAGGCATCCTCCGCCAGTATGGTTCCTCCGCCAAGTACCGTATCCCCGTCATAAAAGACTGCAGCCTGACCGGGAGTAACGGCTCTCTGCGGCTCCTGGAAGGTAACGCGGATCCGGTCTTCGCCGATCTGTTCAATGGTGGCCGGCTGTTCCGGCTGACGGTAACGGGTTTTTACCTTGCACTGGACAGGCCCGTCCAGACGATCCCAGGGGATCAGGTTAATGTCTCCAACCAGACAGGAGGAGGACATCAGGTCATCCTTTCCTCCAAGGATCACCTGATTGTTTTTCAGGGATTTGGCACAGACATAAAGAGATTCCGGCGCAGAGATACCAAGACCTCTTCTTTGTCCAATTGTGTAATGGATGTGCCCTTTATGTGTTCCAAGGACTTTGCCCTCTTTGTTGACAAAATCTCCGGGTACGGAGGTCTGCCCGGTATATTCCTCGATAAAGGAAGCGTAATCGCCGTCAGGGACAAAACAGATATCCTGGCTGTCCGGCTTGTCCGCGTTGATGAAGCCCTGCTCCTGGGCAATCTGACGGATCTCTGCCTTGGTATAGGTCCCCAGAGGGAAAAGTGTATGGGCAAGCTGCTCCTGGGTCATGGAGTAAAGGACATAGCTCTGATCCTTGGTGTGATCCAGCCCTTTTTTCAGAAGATAACGTCCGGTGTCCGGATCCTGCTGAATCTGCGCATAGTGGCCGCTGACAATATAGTCTGCGTCCAGTTCCTGTGCTTTTTTAATCAGGGCATCAAATTTCAGGAAGCGATTGCAGTCAATGCAGGGATTGGGAGTACCTCCGTTTAAATAGGTGGCTGCAAATTTGTCAATGACACAGTGACGAAATTCGTCGTGCATGGGAAATACATAATAGAGGATTCCCAGTCTTGCTGCCACATTTCGCGCGTCCTCTGTACCAGAGGGGGTACAGCAGGAACGGTCCCCCGGCTGGCTGCACTGAGGTTTATCATAAAGCTTCATGGTAGCTCCGGCACAGTCATATCCTGCCTGGATCATCAGGTAGGCTGCCACACTGGAGTCAACACCGCCGCTCATGGCAATGATTGCTTTCTTCTGCATGGAATATTCTCCTTATTTTATATGGATAGAAATCAGGTTAAAAGTTTTTCATTTGATGTGGCTATGGTATCATTATCAACCTATGATGTCAATATGTAAATTGCCGGGTACAGAGCGGATATTGCAGGTATATTTACAGGAAAATTATGGTTTGTTTATAGATTTTATAATTATATTAGAAATTATACAAACTCTTATCACAATTATGTTGTATTCTATAAGTGTCTTAAAGGTAATCCCCTTTAAGAACTGGCAGCACTTCAATGCCGGAAGAGCTGCCGAACTCTTTCCTTTCCCTAAAAAATAAAAGAAAACAATGACAGCCGCCCACCCGGCAAGATCGTCGGGGAAGCGGCAGTTTTCTTGTTTGCCTTTAGCAGTTTATATGCTCCGGAAGAACTTTTGCGCTTCCGGGGCAGTTTTTATTTTATGGTCTTCGATAACGGTTCAAGCAGGAATAGATTTCCTGGGCTCTTGGCATGGCATACCCACAGGGGATATAAGAACCGCCGCTGAAAAATACCAGTCCCTTCTGATTCAATTCCCGGATCAGATATTCTGCAATTTCCGGAAGTGTCCGTTTCCCGTCAATGAGATGTTCTGCGGCATATTTCAGCAGCATACTTAAAGAAGCGGTCTGTTCTGTGTCTACAATCTGCTCAATATAGCGCAGATCCACTTCCTGTCGTCCTATGGAAAAACCGTCTTTTCCGTGTACCTTTGTTTTGAGTCTGTCCGGCCGGTCGGAATCTCTGCGGCCGGATCCGGGAGTGGTGGAAGCCGCTTTTGTCATGATCCGGAAGCTTTGCGGAAAATGAAATTCCGGCGCGGGATTTTGAGGAAGCGGATACTGGCTGCAGAGGGTTTTTGCTGTTTGGGTAATGTCCAGTGGATGATAGCTGTCCATCTGGATCACGGTGTCTGCAATATGGAAAAATGCACCGGAACTTCCGGCAACCAGGATGGTAGAGATCCCTGCTTTCTGGTAAAGCTCCCGGGCGCGCTCCAGAAACGGGGTAATGGGTTCCTTTTCCCGTGAGACTACCTGCTGCATAAAAGGATCCCGCACCATAAAGTTGGTGGCAGAGGTGTCTTCATCCAGAAGGAACACCTGACTTCCCGCTTCCATTCCCTCAATGATCCCGGCAGCCTGTGAGGTACTTCCGCTGGCATCTTCTGTAGAAAAACAGGAGGTGTCTTTTTTATTTGGAAGATCGTTGATAAAAAGCGAAATATCCACGTCTTTGATAAAACGGCCGTCTTCGGAACGCAGCTTCAGAGCGGTTTCATTTGTGATCACATACTCTCTTCCGTCCCCCGGAATATGGTTATAAACGCCAAGCTCCAATGCATTGAGGAGGGTGGATTTCCCGTGATATCCGCCTCCTACGATCAGGGTAATCCCCTCCGGGATGCCCATTCCGGTTATCGTTCCCTTATGCGGAAGCTCCATGGTGAGCCGAAGAGTCTCCGGAGACCGGAAGGGGATGGAATCTTTCATGGGACGGGAGGAGATTCCGCTCTCTCTGGGAAGCACGGAGCCGTCTGCCACAAATGCAGCCAGACCTTCTTTTTTCAGCTGTTTCCGGATATATGCCTGATCCTCTGCGAGAAAAATGGCTTCCTCCAGTTTTTTGGCATTCAGATTTTTATAAAGAAATGCCTTCTGTACACAGATTGGAAGAAAGTCAAACAGGATTTTTTCCAGCTCGGGAGCATTGATGGTCCGACCGTTAGCGGGAAAGCCGATAAAGAAACGGGCAATGATATCTTTGTCGGTGATCTCACAGGCAGAGCGTTCCAGAACCTCCTGGCCGCAGTGGCTGACGGAGATCAGACCGCTTTTTCCGGAGCCTTTTGCACGGAAGGTAAAATGGCTGACCTGCTGTTCAAACTGTCGGGTGAGAAAGTCGCTGAGAGTTGTTCTGGTCAGAGAATCTTTACAGTAAGCTTCCGGGAATCCGGCTGTCTTGCGGGGAATCCGGATACTGATATGGGAAGGGGAAGCAAAAGGATCCCCCTGAACATGGTCAATAGATAAAACATAATTGTGGAACTGATAGGCACCCCTCAGAGATTTATATGCCGGGTAGCTTTTTCTGTGGATGGAGTGCAGCAGTTCCTGAAGATCCGCAGATTGCTGCATGGAAATCATTCCTCCTTAAAAAACAAGTCATTGCCTTTTATTTTAGTCATTTCCGGGAAAAATAGCAAGGATATGGAAGACGAAAACAGCCTGCCTGTTTGGGAATCTTAAAATTAGATTAAGAATTCTTCTGAAATGTAGTATTTTCGACACAATCGGACTATAATGTATGGGAATTCAAAAAATATCGAAGAAAGGCAGAAAATAATATGGAACGTAGAAACGCTTGGCTTAGCTATGATGAAAAAGAAGTAAAGGAGCTTGAGCAGGTGGCAAAAAGCTACCGCAGCTTTTTGGATGCAGGAAAAACAGAAAGAGAATGTGTCTCTGAACTGATCAGACAGGCAGAGGCGGCAGGCTATGTATCTCTGGAAGAAAAGCTTACTTCCGGAGAACAGATCAAGGCAGGAGATAAGATTTATGCAGAAGGGATGAAGAAGATCCTTGCATTTTTCCATGTAGGACAGGAGCCTCTGGAAAAAGGTCTGAACATCCTGGGCGCACACATCGATTCCCCGCGTATCGACATCAAACAGAATCCTCTTTATGAGGACACCGACCTGGCATATCTGGATACCCACTATTACGGTGGCGTGAAGAAATACCAGTGGGTAGCGCTTCCTCTTGCCATCCATGGCGTGATCGTGAAAAAAGACGGTACCGTTGTGGAGGTAAATGTGGGAGAGGATGACGAAGATCCGGTTGTATACATCACAGACCTTCTGATCCATCTTGCAGGCAAACAGCTTCAGAAAAAAGCCGCTGAGGTTATTGAGGGAGAGAATCTGGACATCCTGATCGGAAGCAGACCGTTAAGCGACCTTCCGGATGACAAGAAAAAAGAAGCAGTAAAAGAAAATATCCTGAAGCTTCTGAAAGAAAAATATGATGTAGAGGAAGAAGATTTCCTTTCCGCAGAGCTTGAGATCGTACCGGCAGGAAAGGCAAGAGACTGTGGTCTTGACAGAAGTATGATAGCAGGCTACGGACAGGATGACCGTGTATGCGCATATACCTCTTTCCTGGCTATGCTGGAAATGGAGAATCCGAAACGTACCTCCTGCTGTCTGCTTACCGATAAAGAAGAGATCGGAAGCGTAGGAGCTACCGGAATGCAGTCAAGATTCTTTGAAAACAGTGTGGCAGAGCTTCTGGAGGGAATGGGCTGCTATTCAGAAATGACCCTGCGCAGAACACTCAAAAATTCCTTTATGCTTTCTTCTGACGTAAGTGCAGGCTATGATCCGGCTTATGCGGAAGCCTTTGAGAAAAAGAATGCGGCATATCTCGGAAGAGGTATTGTTCTGAACAAATTTACAGGATCAAGAGGAAAGTCCGGCTCCAATGATGCCAATGCAGAATATGTGGCAAAAGTACGCAGGATTTTTGACGACCATGAGATCGCGTTCCAGACAGCTGAGCTTGGTAAAGTAGACGTAGGCGGCGGCGGAACCATCGCTTATATCTGTGCTCTTTATGGTATGAATGTGATCGACAGCGGTGTATCTGTCCTCAGTATGCATGCTCCGTGGGAAGTAACAAGCAAGGCAGATGTTTATGAAGCGAAAAAAGCATATAAGGCATTTTTACTTGATGCATAAAATTTGAAGAAATTTTGTACTTTCCGTCGTTTTATTAAGTGACATGTATTTGAAAGATGTGGTATAGGATAAAATGAAACAGACAGCAGAAGGAGAACGCATGAATGATACACTGATCAGGGTGGAGGATCTGTGTAAGATCTATAACCCGGGAGAAAATGAGGTCCGTGCTCTGGACCATGTAAACCTTGAAATAAAAAAAGGAGAATTTGTAGCTATTATCGGACAGTCCGGATCCGGAAAATCCACGTTTATGAATATGCTGGGCTGTCTGGATGTGCCTACATCGGGAAGATATTTTCTTAACGGGACAGATGTATCAACCATGAAGGACAATCAGCTGTCTGTGGTGCGAAACCGTGAGATCGGATTTATATTTCAGGGATTTAACCTGATCGCAAATCTGAATGCAGTTGAAAATGTGGAGCTTCCTCTGATCTATCGGGGCATTGACCGGAAAACAAGGCACAGACTGGCGGTAGAATCCCTGAAGCTGGTAGGTCTGGAAAAGCGTATGCATCATAGGCCAAATGAGATGTCCGGCGGTCAGCAGCAGAGGGTGGCCATTGCAAGAGCCATTGCAGCGGAGCCGCCGGTGATCCTGGCTGACGAGCCTACGGGAAATCTGGATTCTGCATCCAGCAGAGAGATTCTGGAAATACTGAAAAACATGCACCGGTCAGGAAAAACAGTGATCCTGATCACCCATGACAACGGAATTGCGGCACAGGCCAGAAGGGTTGTCAGGATCATGGATGGAAAGATCGAATCAGATACCATCAACGAGAGTTTTGAGCAGGAGGAAGTATTATGAAAAAGCCAAAAAAGAAGCTGATCATCGGGATCGGAGCAGCTGCAGTTGTGATCGGCGGCGGGATCGCAGTGTTTGGAAATGCCGGAAAGCAGGCGGATGTGATTCCGCAGGTAGAAGTGGTGCAGGCAGTGAACGGGGATGTGCAGCAGACGGTGGAAGCAAACGGCACAGTTGTCAGTGAAGAAGAAAAAACATATTTTTCTCCGGCCAATGCCCGGGTAGAGCTGGTATCCTTTGACGAAGGCCAGACAGTCAGGGCCGGAACGAAGCTGGTGGAATTTAATCTGAAGGATCTGGAACGGGAACAGAAAAAAGCAGAGCTGAATGTGAAATCCGGTAAACTGAATATGGAAAACACATTGAATAAATCGGATAAGGCTGTCCGGAAGCAAAAAGAGGCACAGGGAAATGCAGCCTCTCTGAAGCAGCAGGTGGAGAACCAGAAAAATTATGTGGCAAGCCTGAAGGCGCAGCTTTCCCAGGCTGCGGCAGATGCTTCCAGACAGGCTGCGGCAGAAGCGCAGAGAAAGGCTGAGGAAGCCAGAAGAGCGCAGGAAGAGCAGCAGGCGGCTATACAGAGGCAGTATGAAGAGGCGGTAAGGATTTATGAGAATGATACCCTTCCGGCCTATCAGAGCAAGCTGAATGAACTGAGTGCAGCGGCAGACCAGGCGCTCATCGATTATAATATGGCAGAAAATACATATCAGATGGCTTTTACAGAGTGGTCCGCAGATCAAAGTACGGAAAATACAGAATATCTTTCTCAGGCGGAAGCAGACAGAAGCGAAGCGCAGGTTCTGTGGCAGAATGCGCAGGCTGCTTATGAGGATTATAAGACTCAGACACCGGCGGCGCCTCTTCTTTCTGATTTTACAGGCGCTTCTGATCTGGTCACAGACGGAACTGCGGAGGATTTCGGGGATTCACCGGCGTCAGACAGTACTTCCTCAGCGGCTCCGGATACATCAGGGATCGAGGCAGCTCTGGAACAGGCAAGCAGTGATCTGGCAGAGCTTCAGTCGGAACTGGCTTCCCAGGAAGCTATAGCAGAGGCAGATCCGAATGCTGTAACAAAGGAAGAGAAAGAGCAGATGGAGATCACTACCAATCTTTCTGAACTGGATCAGATGACTGCGCAGGAGCTTGTAGAGACTGCAAAAAAAGGAATCAAGGCAGATTTTAATGGCGTAATCACCAAAAAGACTGTTGTGGAAGGTTCTACCGCTACGCAGGGAATGGAGCTTTTTACCTTGCAGAATACAGACCGGGTAGATGTAGATGTGAACATTTCCAAATATGATTATGATAAAGTGGCAGAAGACCAAAAAGCTGCGATTACCCTTGCAGGCAAAACCTATGAGGGAACGGTAACCTCTGTCAGTCATATTGCGACACAGAATGAAAAAGGAGCTTCTCTGATTTCGGCAAGGGTTCGTATCGACCATCCGGATGAAAATGTATTTCTTGGAGTGGATGCAAAAGTGACGATCCAGGCTGATTCGGCAAATGATGTGCTTATACTTCCAGCAGAAGTGGTAAACATCGGTAAAGAAGGATCTTTTTGCTATGTACTGGAAAATGGAGTGATCACTCGCAGAAATATTGAGACAGGAATATCTTCTGACGAATATATGGAAGTGATTTCAGGTCTGAAAGAAGGCGATACAGTGATCCGCGATCTAGGAGGACTTCAGGAAGGAATGGCAGCAGAGCCTATGACTTCCGCTCCCATTGAGGAGACGATAGGAGAGGGTGCCTGATGAATGGACTTTATGAATATATAAAAATGGCGGTCCAGAATATCCGGGCAAATAAGGGAAGATCTTTTCTGACCATGCTGGGTATCATTATTGGAATCGCTTCGGTGATTGCCATTGTTTCTATCGGTGAGGGAACCAAGAATCAGATGAATTCTGAGATCAGTGACATTGGCGGTGGACAGATCTATATTTATGTCAGCAGTGAAGGAATGTCAGAAGAGGTCTGGATCACGCCGGAAGATATCCAGGCAGTGCGTGAACTGGAGTATGTAGAAGGTGTCAGTGTAGCGGATTCCTATAATGGTGAGACGGTAACCGGAAAGGGAACGTTTGATCTGATGGTGACTGCCGAAGGACCGGACGCAAAAATGATCAATAATGCAGATATGAAGTACGGTACTTATTTTGGCGAGCGGGAAGTGGAAGAAGCGAAACCGGTATGCGTGATATCTGATGCGGATGCGAAAAAACTTTTTGGAACGGATGACGTGGTGGGGATGAGTATTGATATTACCTGCTATGATGTGACAAAAAGCTTCCGTATTGCAGGAGTGACAACGCAGAAAGAAAATGGTACTTTTGTCAGCTACACCTATGAGGGAATGCCGGTTAATGTGAATATTCCTTATTCTGCCATGAATGAACTGGTAGGGGATGTGGACTACTTCTATTCCGTGACGATACAGTCAGATACCAGCCGGGATTCCCAGAAGACGGCAAATGAGATCATCCATGTTCTGGAAAAACGACATCAGTGTGCCGGAGATGAATATTTTCAGGTTCAGAATTTCCAGGATGTGATGAAATCTATGAATCAGATGCTGGGAATGGTCACTGCATTTATTTCCTTTGTGGCAGGAATCTCTCTTCTGGTAGGCGGAATCGGTGTTATGAATATCATGCTGGTATCGGTAACGGAACGTACCAGAGAAATCGGTATCCGTAAGTCGCTTGGAGCAAAAACTTCATCGATCATGCTGCAGTTTCTGGCGGAAGCAGCGATCCTTACGGTGATCGGCGGTGTCATTGGCATTATTCTCGGGATTATCGGAGCTTATGGAATCTGCAGTGTGATCAGTGTCAGTATGCAGATGACGATCAGTCCCGGTATCAGTCTGAGCGTGATTTTGTTTGCTACATTGTTTTCCTGTGCAGTCGGTGTATTCTTTGGAATTTATCCCGCAAGAAAGGCTGCAAAGCTGAGTCCGATTGAAGCATTGAGAAGAAACTGAGAGTCAGAAAATCAGCCTTTGCAAAAAAATAAAAAAATTTAAAAAAAGCTGTTGACAAAATGCACATTCTAATGTAGAATACTCTTTGTTGCGAAGGAAATCGCAAAGATGTGCGTTTAGCTCAGCTGGATAGAGCGTTTGGCTACGGACCAAAAGGTCGGGGGTTCGAATCCTCTAACGCACGCTATACTCAGAAAGAGCCTTGAGTTTTCAAGGCTCTTTTTTTGTCAGGAAAGCAGCACATTCTGTACGAATTTTTCTTATAAACGAAAAATGCTCCGCGAGGATGCGACCAGATGCAAATTACCTTGAAAACTGTCGAGAAACAAAGTATACTAAAGACAGTGATTACTTTTTCGGAGGCATTTTATGAATAAGACAACAACTATCTGCTTTACGAATAATAAAGGTGGCAGCGGTAAATCCACCACCTGTTCCAACATCGGTGCAGCCATGGCCCGTGAAGGAAAAAAAGTTCTGATGATTGATGGAGACATGCAGCTGAATCTGTCCCTTTCATTTTTTTCAGAGGACTGGGTGCTGGATCAGGCGGCAGGTGAGAAGAATCTTTACCATGCCATCAGAAATCAGCAGGATCTGACAGATTTTATTGTACATACGCCTTATGAAAATCTGGATCTGATTCCATCTTCTACGCTGATGAGTTCTATTGAATATGAACTTTTTACCAAATGGCAGAGAGAATTTATCCTCAAAAAATGTCTTCAGAAGATCAAGGATTCCGGCGTTTATGATTATATCCTGATTGATGCCCCGCCTACTCTTGGCGGCTGGGTCATGAATATCCTGTGTGCATCCGATCAGGTAGTCATACCGGTAGAAGCAAGCCCCTGGGGGATGTTTGGTCTGGCGAATATGTTCGATTTTCTGAATGAGGTGAAACAGATTGCACCGGATCTTCAGGTGGCTGGAATTGCAGTGACCAAGGTAGATACCCGTAAGAACTATTTTAAACAGACCATGGAAACTTTACATGAACTGGAAGAAATCTATGTGTTTGATTCCTTTGTCCGTGTAGACAGTTCTGTCGAATGGGCACAGGATAACAGCGCTCCTGTAGTAGAATACAAGAAATCCAGCAGGAGTGCAAAAGAATATACAGAATTGGCAGAGGAGGTAATGAAACGTGTCAGTAGGTAAGGCAAGTATCAAACGTGCAGCAAATGCAGGAACGAAAAAAACTGCAGCAGAAGCAACAGCAGAGGTGAAAGCTCCGGAGACAGTGAAGGCTGATGCTGTCAAAGCTTCCCCAAAGACAACCGCAAAGAAAACAGCAGCAAAGCCAGCTGCGGCAAAAAAGACCACAGCCAGAAAGACAACGGCAAAAGCTGCCAAAAGTGTGAAGTCTTCTGTTCTTACTACAAATCTTCCGGTACATGTAACAGAAGAGCTTCCGATCTATCTTTTGTAAAAAATAGAACTACATGCAGAGAGGAGCTGAGAACTACAGCTCCTCTTCTTTTATACATTCAATAATTTTCTGTATGAAACCGACAGCTTTTTCATTGGAATAAAAAGCGGATTCTTCCATGCTTTCCAGATAATCCCGGAAAGTATCTGCCAGACCGGATTCCAGGATTGAAAGAATCTGTATTTTGTTATCGTTATCCTGAAAGGTGATCGTGCACTGATTGCTGCGTACGCACAGTCGGAAGTTTTCCGGTATGTGATTCAGAGGTTTTTTCAGGATACGGTATGCTCCGGATCGGCAGCAGGTGAGAACTCCCTGAAGAAGAGCACTCCTCTGGTTCGGAGTAAAGGGACGATAATATATTTCCGGGATTTCATCAATGATACCGGTATGGGCAAAATGCTGGATTCCGATTTCCGTAAAATAGAGAAAAAAGTGTCCCTGCTGTATTTTTTTCAGATTGCCGGCAAATGTTTTGGAGGCAAGTGCCTGAATAGTTTTTCCCTGAGGCAGGCTGTGATTAAAACATTCGTCCAGAATACGGTCAGTGATAAACGGAGTCAGACAGGCTTCCGGCTGGATGATAAAAGTCGTATCATCTTCTGCTGTGTCCAGAAGGATGTCAAAAAAGTCTTCAGAGGTTTCGGGATCCATACTTACTGTTCGGAACAGAGGGGAACATTTGTCATAGAAGGACTGATACTGTTTCCAGAACAGGTTAACGATATCCTGCTGATGGTATATAATTCCTGTCTGATAGTCAGAGGAACACATAAGTGCTGATTTTGAGGTAAGGATCAGGCAGGGAAATACATTAAAGTTATAGTAGTGGGACTGGATATCGTCATAAAAAAATCTGGGAGAGTAATCCAGACCTGCCATACAAAATGGAAAAATATCTTTCAGGCATCTCAGATTGTACAGCTCATGCTGATAGGTGAAGCGATCATTGCTGCTGAAGCACAGGAGATGCTGGATCGTCAGGCTTCCGGAAGGATTGAGACTGGAAAGAAGGCTGAAAAGAAAATTGTGATCCGGCTGCAAAAAGAGTCCGATCTTTCCCTGCTTACTGGAAGCTTCCGCAAGTATCAGACAGTGCAGAGCAAAGTTGATCTGCTGCTGTGAAGTAAGCGGAGCTGCTTCACGATCGGAAGCAAGATTTGAGAAGGCCGGATGAAAGTCCACTTGTCTGGGCAGAATGACAGGCGCCGAAGACGGAAAAGAAGAAATAAAGTTTTCTACACTTTTTCTGCGGTAATAGATTTCGTGGCCTGTCCGCGTGATCTTCCATGCTTCTTCCAGATGCTGGTATTCCACCGGAGTCAGATGCAGGAAAACGGCAATTTTCTGAAAAAGGCTTCTGGATGGAGGATTTCTTTTTCCATTAATAATCTTGTACATAGTGGAACGGTCTGTATCACAGTATCGGACCAGAGAAGACACCTTTATATTCTTTTTTTGTATGTATTCGCTTAAAGTTTCAGAAAATATGGACACCGTGTAGCTCCTTTCATTTATATTTATGATTTTATCATAGCACTTTTCTATTTTGTTGGCTGTAAAAATGTGAAAAAAGCATGAAAATAATTTGCCCACAAAAGGTGCCACACCTTGAAATCAGGGATAAAACTGTTAAACTGATTATAACGGTGTATATGAAAAAGAAAAATATTCCCACTGTATTGAAACGCTGTGAGGCGATTTGAATACAGTGGGAAATTTTTTATACTGAAATTTACAAAAATTTCAGTATCTCTTCCGGTTCTTTGCGTTTAGGGCGCCCGGGTTCTTCTGCAGGAGTTCCTACGGCGATCACGGAAACAATGATTTCTTCATCAGGAACAGAAAGGAAGCGACGGATGCTGTCTGCGTCGCGGATACCGATGATCAGTGTTCCGTATCCCAGTTCCTGCGCTTTCAGGATCAGATTGGTATTCTGAAGCCCAAGATCATAGCAGCCCCAGCCGTTTCCAAGCTCGTTGTCCGGTGTTCCGTCTTTCTGGAAACCGGAACGATCCCGCACAAAAGTGGTTATGATAAGGGCAGCATTTGCACATTTCAGGGCATTGCCTTCAGGAAGACACTGAGAACGGAAACTGTCAACTGTTTCCTGGGCAGTCAGGCAGTAATAGCGGCCTGTCTGGGAATTCTTCCAGGACGGCGCCTCCTGAGCGGCCCTGATCATCTCTGTGATCTCTTCTTTTGAAGGCATGGAGATGTATTTACGCACAGATCTTCTTTGTTCTATAAGTGTCTGAAATTCCATAAAAAATCCTCCTCATTTATTTAAGTTGATATTATTATGACATTTTTTTCTTCGTTTTGCAAAAGAAATGTACAGAATGTAAAATATTTATAAAATACTTGACAGTAAACGGAGATAACCCTATAATGAACAATGTTCATATTGAGAAAAGCATTCTGGTGATATGTCAAGAACTTTTTGAAAAAGATTTTGATATGGTTTTCAGAAAAAAGGGTAACTTTAA
>PPYE01483063.1_pt1 | contig 26430 bp, 15 predicted proteins | sample 1559881 | NCBI WGS metagenome assembly PPYE01 (sample SAMN08240022, study PRJNA423297) | Human gut metagenome, whole genome shotgun sequencing project. | reverse complement strand
CTCGTTGGGGAACTCCGGAAGATTTGATGGGTCCTGCTGTATTCCTGGCTTCTGACGCATCTAACTTTGTAAACGGTCACGTACTTTATGTTGACGGGGGTATTCTTGCTTATATAGGTAAGCAGCCAAAATAATTATAGAGAGTAATTATGGGCCTAAATAGAAAGACAATGGACATTTTGAACATCCTGTTAATCTGTATTGGGCTGGCAGGATACTCTATAAATGGTGGTAGTGTTGATGTTGTAGTTGAAAAAAGCGAAACATGCGATTGTAAAGAAGGTATGAATGTTGTTTTTTTGATGAACTTTTTATTTTGTATATATTTATACAATGTTGGTGAATGAAAATATAAGAAGATAAGATTGTATTAAGATAATTTTATCTTATAAAATGGAGGCTCTTACATAGGATATAGAGTTTTATGGAAATAGTGTGATGTTTAAATAACGTTAGATACATTATATTCAGTAGTGAATAATATTGTTATTTCATTGGGGGTGACATGACAAAAAGACTATATAACTGGCTATGCATTCCTGTCTATAAAGTACTTATTGAGGATATATTATTTAGTTCAGTTGTAAATAGCAAGGAAATATAGACAAAGCAATATAATATTAATGAAATGAAGCATTTTTTTATTTTATAACCAATGCTGTTCTTTGTAGAAAATAATTCTGAATTATAATAACTTTAAACTTAGAAAAAATTAACTATATGAAAATAGGTAGGATATTACAATATTATAGTCTTTTAGGCTTTGGAATATTATTGTTTTCATGCTATGAGCCGGTTTATAAAAATACTTCTTTATCACCAGAAGAAAGAGCTAAAGATATAATCAGAAGGTTAACCCTTGCTGAAAAAGTTTCACTTATGAAAATGAACTCTCCAGCTATACCAAGATTGGGGATAAAGCAATATGACTGGTGGAATGAAGCACTACACGGTGTTGGAAGGGCTGGAACTGCAACGGTTTTTCCACAATGTATAGGTATGGCTGCATCATTTGATGATGGCTTATTATATGATGTATTTACTGCTGTTTCCGATGAAGCCAGAGCTAAAAATACAGAGTTCTCCAAATCGGGAGATTTGAAAAGATATCAAGGACTGACCTTTTGGACTCCAAATGTGAATATTTTTAGAGACCCTCGTTGGGGAAGAGGACAGGAAACGTATGGTGAAGACCCGTACTTGGCAGGAAGGATGGGTATTAGTGTGGTAAAAGGATTACAAGGACCGGATTCTACTAAATACGATAAGTTGCACGCATGTGCAAAACATTATGCTGTACACAGTGGCCCGGAATGGAATAGACATTCATTTAATGTTGAAAATATTGCCCCGCGTGATTTATGGGAAACTTACCTTCCGGCATTCAAGGATTTGGTGACAAAAGCAGGAGTAAAAGAAGTGATGTGTGCTTACAACAGATTCGAGGGTGAACCATGCTGCGGAAGTACAAGACTTTTGCAACAAATTCTACGCGATGAATGGGGGTTCAAAGGCATTGTCTTGTCCGACTGTTGGGCTATAGCTGATTTCTATACAGAAGGACATCATAATACTGAGCTGGACGCTCAACACGCAAGTGTAAAAGCTGTACATTCAGGCACGGATTTGGAATGTGGCGAAAGCTATGCTTCTTTAGTGGATGCTGTCAAACAAGGATTGATAGAAGAAGAAACACTTAATAATTCATTGCAGCGTCTGATGACAGCGCGTTTTGAACTTGGTGAAATGGATGAAAATGTTTCATGGAAAAAAATCCCTTACAGTGTGGTTGATTGTAAAGAGCATAAAGACCTGGCACTGAAAATGGCTGAAAAATCACTTGTCTTACTTCAAAACAAGAATAACATACTCCCGTTAAATAAGAATATGAAGATAGCAGTTATTGGACCTAATGCAAACGATTCTGTAATGCAATGGGGTAACTATAACGGATTTCCAAGCAAAACTATAACATTACTGGAAGGTCTAAAACAAATCGTTCCTGAATCACAGATTATATATGAACAGGGATGTGATCACATTTCAGAAGTATCTTTACAAAGTTTATTCGATTTGTGTAGTGCTGACGGTGAGAAAGGATTCAGGGGTATGTATTGGAATAATATGAAGCAGGAAGGTAATCCTGATGTTGTCGCTCATGTTGGTACTCCTTTTCATTTCACTACAGCTGGTGCAACAGTATTTGCTCCAGGCGTAAATTTAGGAAATTTCTCGGCAAGGTATGAATCGAAACTAAAACCAATAAAAAATGAGACAATAACATTTAGTTTCCAGACTCAAGGGCATATCAAATTATATATAGACGGAAAAGAAGTTGCATCGGGATTAAACGTTAAAAATTCTCATGCTTATGAGATGAACGTTGAAAGGGGGAAAATATATGATATAAAAGTGGATTATGTTGCTACCGAAGGAAACTGTGCTACACTGAATTTCGATTTTGGGCGCGAAGTTCCATTAAATCTTTCTTCTACCGTAAAAAAAGTAAAAGATGCAGATGTTGTTATATTTGCTGGTGGCATTTCACCTCAGCTTGAAGGTGAAGAAATGCCTATCAGAATACCTGGATTCAATGGTGGAGACAGAGAAAATATCGAACTGCCTGCAATACAGACCAAGTTGCTTACTGCCTTGAATAAAGCCGGAAAGAAAATCGTTATGGTTAACTTTTCAGGTTCAGCTATTGCACTTACAAGAGAGGCACAGCTATGTGACGCTATTCTTCAGGCATGGTATCCAGGACAGGCTGGAGGTAGGGCTGTAGCAGCAACTCTTATGGGAGAATATAATCCTGCAGGAAGACTTCCACTTACTTTCTACAAGAGTACAAGCCAGTTGCCAGACTTCGAGGATTATTCGCTCAAAGGACGTACATATAGGTATTTCACTGACGAACCATTATTCCCATTTGGTCACGGGCTGAGTTATACATCTTTCAAATATGGAAATGCATCTTTAAGTTCACAAGTTATAAAAGCTAATGAGATAGTTTCACTTGAAATTCCAGTAAGTAATGTAGGCAAGTACGACGGAGAGGAAGTTGTTCAAGTTTATTTGCGCCGTCCTGATGATAAACAAGGTCCTATATTAACTTTAAGAGAATTCAAACGTGTAAATATAGAACATGGGAAGACGAGTTTTGTGAAATTTCAACTTACTCCAGAAAGCTTTGAATGGTTTGATATAAACAGTAATACGATGCGTACACTTGATGGTGAATACGAAATTCTTTATGGTGGAACGTCGGACATTAAGAAACTGAAAAGAGTAAAAATTTTTATTAGAAGGTAGTAATGAATATTCAGTTTGTTGAGGTTTCCTGATTAGATATTTATTAAAATTAGATTATTGCAATATATGAAATGTCGTTTTAATTTATCAACCCTTGATTGGACATTGACTGGAACACATCCATATTATTGGAAATTGGATGAACAGATGAAGACAGGAAAAATTATTCAGTTTTCTAATCCTTCAATTAAAGCTAAGGTTCCAGGATCTGTTCAAAAAGCATTATTAGATTCAGGAATTATTGATAATTGGAATTATGGTTTAAATAGTAATAAAATAGAATGGATTGAAAATAGACACTGGATATATCAGACAAAATTACCAGGAGAGTTTTTTGAATCTAAGAAGCAAAAATATGTATTAAACTGTTTAGGACTTGATGGTGAAGGAGAACTATGGTTGAATGGTAATAAAATTGGTACTTTTGATAGTACATTTGTTTCATATAAGTTTGATATTACTCCCTATATTAGAACGGGTGAGAATCTTTTGTCTATAATTTTTTATATGCCAGAAAAATATCAGGGACAAGTATATTGGACTTCTAAAACTAGGTTGACGAAACCTCGCTTTTATTATAATTGGGATTGGTGTCCAAGAATAGTACAGGTTGGAATATGGGATAGCATTTATCTTGAATCTTTTGATGGTTTTGATCTTTCGACATTATTGACTTTTACAGATGTTGACTTAAATCTTAATCAAGGCTTGATTTATTTTAGAGATCTTTTATGGAATAAGTCTTTCTTTTTACATGTCGTTTTAAGTGACATGGATAAAAACATATTAGTTGATACCATAATTAAAGATGATTTATCAATAGAATGTGTGTTGAATATAGATGGAGTTTTGTTGTGGAACTTAAATGGAAAAGGTAATCAGTATTTGTATAATCTAGATCTTGAATTACTTGATGCTGAATATGAGATTATAGATAAGATTTATCGTAAAATTGGTTTTAGAAAAATAGAGTGGGATAATTGTGCCCATTCATCTTCAGATGCATTACCTTGGTTATGTAAGATAAATGGGGTACCTGTTTTTCTTCAAGGTTTTAATTGGACTCCGGTAAGAGTTATGTTTGCTGATGTTACAGAAGAAGAATATAGAAATTTATTGTGGAAATATAAAGAACTAGGTGTAAATATTTTAAGGGTGTGGGGTGGTGCCTTTTTGGAGAAAAAATGTTTTTATGATTTATGTGATGAATTAGGAATTTTTATATGGCAGGAGTTCCCTTTGTCTTCTTCTGGTATAGATAATACTCCGTCTGAAGATTGTGATTTGATTTCAAGAATGGGTGATATTATTAGATGTTATATTAATAGGCGTCATTATCATACTTCATTATTGATGTGGGGAGGTGGTAATGAATTGTACACTAAAGATAATAGGAGACCTCTTGATTTTTCGCATCCAATGTTGATGGAGGTTAAACGTGTAGTTGAAGGTATGGACAAATTTCATCGTTTGCTTCCTTCTTCACCTTCCGGCCCAAGCATTTATAATGATAAATCATTATATGGTAATGGTGTGATGCATGATGTGCATGGCCCATGGTGGTTACCTGAAGAACCTTCTGATGATGAAATGTCAAATATAAAGAGATATTGGGCTGAGTCTGATGCTTTGTTTCATTCGGAGGCTGGAGTTCCTGGAGCTTCATCAATAAATATCTTTAGGAAATATTATCCTAAAGAATACTTGTCTAATGTAGGAGTTTACAATCCTATTTGGACACGTTTTTTATGGTGGGTTGAGGAGAAACATTTTTTAGATGATAATCCTGAACTTAGAACTATTCCTTTGGAAAAATATATTGAATGGAGTCAAAGACGCCAGGAAAAAGGACTTTCAATTGCTTTCAAAGAAGCTAAAAAAAGATTTCCTTCTTGTGGTGGCTTTATAGTTTGGATGGGACATGATTGTTTCCCGACTCCTGCTAACACATCAATTATAGATTTTGATGGTGAATATAAACCAGTGGCTTATTTATTAAAAAAAATTATGCATGAAAAAGAGACTAAGTAAATATAAACTCTTTTTATTATGTCATATTGTAAGTGTAAAATAGCTTTGTATGTGAAGTTGTAAATTGAAATGTATGGTTTATTATCTATGTTAGTATTATATGGCTAAACTAAAAAGGAGCAATTATTTTAGCTACCATACTGCGCAGCAGGAAAATGAAAATGAGATGATAAAAAATTATTTCAAGGAGGCCTATTAAACTTCCTTGAGGTCAATAAATGGTTAATTTATTTATGTTTTCATCTCTGAATTCACTAGGAGTAACTCCTTTTCTTTTTTTGAAAATCCTATTAAAGTTTGAAATATTATTGAATCCGCAATCGTATGATATTTCAGATATTGTATTTGTTGTTTCTAATAGCATTCTGGCAGCTTCACCAACTCTTAAATCGTTTAAGAAGTCAATAAAACTTTTTTGTGTTCTTTTCTTGAAAAAATGGCAAAACCCTGATTCTGTCATATTTATTAAATTAGCTACTTCAGCTATGGTTATTTTTTTTCCATAGTTTTTTTGGATATATTGATGCACTATTTTTATTCGACGACTTTTGATTTCATAATGGTTTTGTGTAAAATTGGGACTGCACAATAATCTTTTGTTATTGGATTTTGAGAGTTGGTAAAGTATGTTCATAAAGTCAAGAACTGTATCAAATCCCTTTTTGTCAGCTAATGACAATAATAAAGGAATAATATTTCTTTTATCTTCCTCAGAAAAAACTATCCCTTTATCTGATACTGAAAGTAATTCTTTAATCGGTCTGAATAGGTTTTTGTTTAAGAAAGAATTGCTGAATAATTCGTGACTGAACTGTATGGTAATGACGTGGGTGTGGAAATCTGTTGAACTTTCCCATGAATGAAATGTATTAGGACCTATTAACACAAGATCGGTTCCTGAAACATTCTCAATAGAATCTCCGACTATTCTTTTACCTTTGAAATCCATAACCAGATTAATTTCATATTCATAGTGATAGTGCGTAGGAAAATCAAATGAAGCGCTGGGATGATTAAGCAAGATAAAAAAATCATCATTATTGATGGGTGTTATTTCACGTATTATTTGTTTCATTGTCGTAAACATTAATCATTACGCAATATTAATGTAAAAACTTTAATAAAACAAGATATAAGCAAAATAATATCATCCTTTTGCAGTAAAGTGTCTTATTGTAAATTAATCGCTCCATATCTTTGTGTTTATAAAACGACCTTTATTCTTATAGTAAAATCATGATATGAATAAACCATTTTTTTTATTTGTGTTCTTGTCTTTCTTTCAGAATATTCATTCTTCAAATCTTTTGAAAGAGATATATTTAAGAGGTATTAATACTGCTGAATACCAGTATAAAATGATGTCTTCTCAACTTAAGGGAAGAGGAGGATTGTTACCTAAAAGTATAGGGGATGATGGTAAATTGACAATCTCAAATTCCTCTTGGTGGACATCTGGCTTTTTCCCAGGAACTTTGTGGCTTTTATATGAAGCGACAGAGAATCCAGAACTTAAAAAGTATGCTGAAGAATATACAAAAAGAGTAGAAGTAGAACAATATACTACAAGTAATCATGACGTTGGTTTTATGATATATTGTAGTGTTGGAAATTCAGAAAGATTGGTTCCTGATAGAAATAAGCGAGATATTTTAATGAATGCAGCTAAGTCGTTATCTACACGTTATCGTAAACTAAATGGTTGTATTCAGTCGTGGAATATTGAGGATTGGAATAAAAATCGTGGATGGCAATGCCCGGTTATTATAGATAATATGATGAATCTTGAGCTTTTAATGTGGGCTTATAAAAATAGTGGAAATGCTATATATAAAAATATTGCATGTTCGCATGCTGATATTACACTAAAAAATCAATTTAGAGACAATTCCAGCTGTTATCATGTAGTATCTTATGATACAATAAACGGTATGCCTCATTATAAAGGTACACATCAAGGGTATTCTGATGAATCTGTGTGGGCAAGAGGACAAGCTTGGGCTATTTATGGTTTTACGATGATGTATCGTGAAACTAAGAATGATGAATATCTAAAACAAGCAATTAGAACTGCTGATTATATTATTAATCATCCTTCTTTTCCTATAGATGGAATCCCTTATTGGGATTTTGATGATCCCCAAATTCCATTAGCTGAAAGAGATGCGTCTGCTGCTGCCATAATGTCTTCAGCTTTGTTTGAGTTATGTAATTATGTTTCTGATAAAAAGAAACATAATGTTTATCTTGAAGTTGCATTGAAGCAGATTAAAGCTTTGTCGTCTCCTGTATATTTATCTGCACCAGGTGAAAATTGTGGATTTATATTAAAACATAGTGTTGGAAATTATCCAGGTAATTCAGAAATTGATGTACCGCTCACTTATGCTGATTATTATTATGTTGAAGCTCTTTTAAGAATGAAAAACTTGTTTGGACTTTAAATTTTATATTATGGAAAATAAACTGTTTATATTATTACCTATGGGGTGTTCATTGTTAACACCAGTTGTTGCGCAAACTCAAATTGAGCATAAATATAATATTGTTTATGTGTTATTGGATGATTTGGCTTATGATGCTATTGAATCGACGAATAGATATCCTTTCCTTAAAACTCCCAATATAACCAGATTGCAGTCTGAAGGGGTTACGTTTGATAATTTCTTTTGTACTATGGCTTTGAGTTCACCTTCTAGGGCTTGTATGTTGACTGGTATGTATCCTCATAAACATGGTGTAACGCAAAATGATGATAGGGTTGATGCTGATTGGGAGAAATATCCACCTTATACTTCTTACCTTCAATCTGCAGGTTATGAAACTGCTTTTATCGGGAAAATGCATCAAGCTGCATTGTGGGGAAAAGATCAGGTACGTCCAGGATTTGACTATTGGCTAGGCTTTAGGCATCAAGGTGATTATTATAAAAATACTCTAAATGAAAATGGTAAAGAGTTTTATAAAGAAGGATATATTACAGATGTTTTGACAGATTATGCAATTGATTGGATGACAAAAAAAAGAGATAAAAATAAACCCTTTTCTTTGTGTCTGTGGCATAAGGCTGTACATGAACCATATATAGCAGCACCAAGACATATAGGATGCTATAAAGAAGAGTTATTGCCTCTTCCTCCTAAAGGTAATGGGGTAGAAACATTTGAAGGAAAACCAGAATGGCAAAAGTATAAGAAAACTTTTTATAAGATTGGAAAGAATGATCCTGAATGGAATCCAGAATATGAAACTCCTAAAAAAATCTTGGAAACATTACTTGCTGTTGATGAATCGATAGGTAATGTGTTGGGAACCTTAGAAAAAATTGGAGAGCTTGATAATACGGTTGTAGTATTTTCTAGTGATAATGGATATTTTATGGGAGAGCATGGATTTTGGGATAAACGCATATCATACGATGAATGTATGAGAATACCTTTGATTATACGTTTCCCGAATAAACTTGGAGCTGGAAAACATGTTAAGGAAATGTGTCTTAATATTGATATAGCTCCAACTATGATTGATATAGCGGGATCTGACGTACCTAGTTACATGCAAGGAAAGTCTATGTTACCATTATTATCAGATAATCCTGAGGAAATAGATTGGAGAAAGTCTTTCTTATTTGAGTATTTTGTTGATGATGCTTATCCATATGCAGGTCCTACGCAAGTAGCTATAAGAACAGATGAATATAAATTGGTGGATTGTTTTCTTGATGATGACATTGATGAACTTTATGATTTGAGAAAAGATCCTGGAGAAATGATTAATCTTATTAATAATCCTGATTATAAAATTATACAGAAACAACTAAGGAAGGAATTGAAGGATTTGATGAAACAAACAGAATTTAATCCTGACAGAGACTTTTGGTTACGTAAGCAGGTACCCGTTTGGGAGAAAAAATATAAAAATAAATAGTTATGTATAGAGGTTTGACATTTTTATTATTAGTATTTATTGCTTGGAATTTGCAAGCAATAAATAATGATTCTATTCCTTATTGGAATAGTAATACAAATCTTGTTCCATGGAGATTACCTATGTCAGGAGATAATGAGGACATCTCTTATTTGGATTTGGACAACGATGGAGATCCGGATGTACTTTTTACTACAATTTTTGGTGATATACCTGTTATGTGGATTGATGATAACGATAATATGCGTTATGGTGACACTCAAGGTGATATGTATGGTGATTGTCTTGTTATCGATAGGAACAAAGATGGGAAATGGGCTGGTCCTAGGGATTTATGTATAAAATGGGGAGATGAAAATGGTGATATGGTTCCTGATATACAATTGGTGGTATCTAATGGTACAGAAAAGAAATTGGGTTATTTTGATTGGGACGCAGATTTTATGTATATGATTGATTTTGGAGAAAAGGATGGTATATTTAATTACATAGATTGGAATACCATTCGTCTAATGTGTTGGTCACATATTGGTCATGCTAATTTTTTCTCTGATTATCACGGAAATAACCTGTTTCTTAAAATGCATGGCTCTCCTTACCATATTGATAACATAAGTTATAATTGGGAAAATCCATTTATTTTTTATGATTATGATAATGACGGGTTGACAGAGTTTACAATACGATTGGTTGACACTCCTAATTTTAGACCAAAGAATGGTTCTTCAGATGTATTTGATGATATTGATGATAAATATGAAATCTCATTCACAAAGAAAATCGATTGGGTAGCTTTCTCTTGGGATTTGGATAATGATAATACTTATGGAAAGGAGTTTGATTTTGATATGAGTGTTCATTTCAGAGGGGAAGGATTTGATTATTCTGATCAGAAACATACGTTTAATAGCTTAAAGGGATTGGAGAGTGCTAATAAACTTTTATGGGATGATTCTTGGAGAAAAAATGTAGAGTTAATTTATGCTGACCAAAATACAGCTTTTGATTTAGTTTTCGATAGGGGTAATAATAAATATAATGAATGTTGGTTCGTATTTGATGAAGATGATGATTGCAATAGATGGGAAAGAGTTGAATTTTATGAACCTAAGGAATTGTACACGGTTGGTCTAAGAAAAGGTGGGATAGATAATAATGCACAGTCTGATGCAATAGGAGACAGAGGAGAATGGGATCTTGATAATTCTGGTAATGGTAATTTATATGTTTCAAAGTTTGATGGTCGTGTTCACCTTTATGGAGCTGAATGGGGATGTTGGCGCATTGATCAAACAGCATATTGTTATCAAGGTTTTGGTGGACTTTACGATAAATGGGCTTTTCATAGGATGACTGAAGAACCTGAAATATTCGGTCTAGTCAAATATACAGATACAGATAAAAATGGTTTTATTGATCTGATAGAATATGATTTGGATGGGAACCAAGATTTTGAGGAGAAAGTATCCTTGATAGATTTAGGAATAGATGACACTTGTAATATCATAGAATTGAATAAACAAGATTATTCAGAAATGAATAGGTTATTTAAAAAGGTTGCTGATGACATGTGGAATAGGGCAATGAATGTTGTGGAAAAGGCAAAACAGTATCAGATAACTACAGAATGGTACAGTTTTTATATGCATCCACGTTCTGACTTCGAGAAATATTCGCATGGATATTGGTTAGCTTTTTACTTATATAAAGATATGAGACATAAGGCTTTGATTGCCAATGATACAGAGATGGTTCATAATTTGGATTTTGCATACTATTCAAATGATTGGAGTAATTTAAACATTTAAGGATATGAAATCAAAAATTATAATATTTACATATTTTATATTGTTGTGTAATGTCATATTTGCACAATATTTAAGATTACCATCTATATTTTCTGATAATATGGTATTACAGAGGAATAAACCTATATGTGTATGGGGAACTTGTAAACCACATGACAATGTAAGGATTTTATTGGGAAGTAAGGAAGTTAATTGTACTGCTGATTCTGAAGGAAACTGGAAAACTTATCTTCCATCATTTGAGGCTGGAGGACCTTTTATTTTTTCAGTTTTTTCCGGAAGTGAAAAGATAGAACTAAAAGATGTATATGTTGGTGAAGTTTGGTTGGCTAGTGGGCAGTCAAACATGGCTTGGAAAATATCAAATGGGGTAGGTGATTCTACTGAAATCGTAAAATCAGGTGCCAAATATCCTTTAATCAGATTTTATAATTCAAATCATGAGACACATATCTCCCCTATAAAGAAGTGGGAAAGACATAGTTGGGATATATGTTCACCAGAAACTGTAGGGGAATTTTCTGCAGTTGCTTATTTTTTTGCTCGTGAATTATATAAGGATTTAAAAGTTCCGGTAGGTGTTATTTCAGCATCTTGGGGGGCTACAAGTATTGAGGCATGGATGAATCCTGAAATACTTAAAGGTCATAATAAGTATTCTAAATGGTTTGATGAACTTGATACTGATAGTGTTAAGTGGCAAAAAAAAGTGGAAGAAAGCGTCAATAATGATAAAATGCGCGATGTAATAACTAGAAATGCCAAAATTGGATATGATAAAAGAGTCTATAAATCAAATTATGATGATAGTGATTGGAGTATCGTAAATAATCCGGTCAATACCTCAAATATGAAATTAAATGATTATTGGGGAATTACTTGGTTAAGGACTGATTTTAATGTAGATAAAATGATAAAAGAGGATTTGTATTTGGATGGCGATATAAATGTACAAAATCTTGATGTTTGGCTAAATGGTAAAAAACTAATAAAAAAAGAAGGTAGGTTTTTCTTATCTTCAAGTTCAATTAAGAAAAATAACACACTGGCTTTTAGGGTAGTAATTCATTGGGGAAGCGCTTATTTGGGAACTGAGGCAGAGCCTATGAAACTTGTAAATAAAGATAACAGTATTATTATACCGTTAGATAATAAATGGAAATTTAATTCTACCATGGAGCCAAAACTTCCTGGATGGCAGAATTATTATAATACTCATACTGTGTTGTATAATGCTATGATTTATCCGTTGATGCCTTTTACAATGCAAGGTGTTATATGGTATCAGGGAGAAAATAATGCAGGATATGCAAAAAGGTATAAAGATTTGTTGCCAATGATGATACAAGATTGGAGAGTCGGATTTTCGCAGGGATATTTACCGTTTATAACTGTCCAATTGGCTAATTATATGAAAAAGAATAATCAACCTACAGAATCTGCTTGGGCTGAATTAAGAGAAGCGCAAGCTATGTCTTTGAAATTACCAAAATGTGGATTGGTTGTAACTATTGATATAGGTGAAGAAAACAATATTCATCCTCAAAATAAGTTGGATGTAGGGCGTAGATTATTAAAACAAGCAAAATATCTGGCCTATGGAGGCAATACAGAGTATTCCGGTCCTGAGTTTGATTATTATGAGGTAGAGGATTCTGTTATTAAAGTTTATTTTAAACATGCAAAAGGATTGCATGCAAAAGGTTCAAAGGTCTTAGGATTTACAATATCAGGTGATGATAAAAAGTTCTATAATGCAGACGCTGTGATCTATGGCAATTGTATAGTTGTCTCTAGTCCTAAGGTTGGTAATCCGGTTGCATTACGCTATGCTTGGGCTGATAATCCTGATACAAATTTATATAATGAGGATAATTTACCGGCAATTCCTTTTAGAACAGATGATTGGGAAGGTATAACCAAAAATTAAATATTATGCGTTTGTTATTGTTACTGTTTTTACTGTTTTTATCATCTTGTAAAAATCGCGAATATTCAGATGTTCATATATTTTATAATTCAGGTACATTTTCTTGTTGGGATGAAATTGAATCTTATAAAGTAAAGCCCCATAATGAGAGTGACTGTCGTAATTTAGAATGCGATACATTCGGATATTTGGATAAAACCAGTATTATATGTCAGGGAACATATGGATATAATGATAAGTATTATAATGAAAAACTTGATGATGGAGCTTTAGGCCGTCATCATAGCGAAGTTGCTTTATGGAATGTAGCTAGAGAAGGAGATGTTGTTTGGGCTAGTTATGCATTGTATATGTCTGGAAGTAAGAATAATTGTACAAGGATTATATCACAATGGATGGACCCTAATCCTGATGGAACCTGGAATCCTCATTTTATGCTAATAGCAAGTCCGGTTCCAGGAAAAGATGAGTTGTTGATTAATTTTAATAAGAATTTTTATGAGCAAAATACTTATGGACTTTCTGGATGTAGATTGAATGAATGGAATATTTTTACGTTTGTAGTAAAGCTGTCATGTAATAATGACGGATATATAGATCTTTTTATAAACGGAATAAAGGCTCCTAATTTACCTGACCATAAAGGAAATCATACATATAGTGGAAAAACGATGCGTTATTCTGTAAATGAAAAAAGAATTCGTTTTCAAGGTGGTGGATATGTGTATTGGGATTCATCTTCTGAGAAATTTAAGGACAAGTTTGTACATTATTTGGATGAAGTAAGGATAGCCAATAGTGATATTGTTTGTTTAGATGACATGCTGCCTCCTGTCTTACCTGGTAAGAGAAGTATGAAATGGGAAAAAATAAAAATGTAAAAATCAATATATGAAAAGATTGTTTAATATAATACTGTGTATAACTTATATACACATATTATCTATAAGTATTTGTTATTCAAATACAGTTTCAGTAGTATTACCTGACAAGATATTGTCTGATTTTAAAACAAAATCTGTAAAAGAATCTCATCCCCGTCTTTTTTATACAGATAAGACTTTAAATGAACTTCGATTATTAAAACAAGAAGGTGATGAATTTATTTTGATGAATTATAATAACTCAAAAAAGGAAGCAGATGAAATTTTAACTTCACCATTCTTAAATTATCATTTGGATGAAGCAGGATTACGAATTCCTTCTATTCATAAGTTTGCCGTACAAGTTCCAAATCTGATATTTATGTATCAGATGACTGGTGATACAAAATATGCTAAACGTGCTGTTGAGCAATGTAAGATTATTGCTGATTATCCTGATTGGGGGGCTGAGAGACATTTTCTTGATACAGGAATAGCGGCTTTTATATTTGCATTTGTATATGATGGATTGTACGGATACTTAACAGACGATGATAAAGAAATTATTAGCAAGGCTTTAGTTGAAAAAGCGCTTAAACCAGGAAAAAGTCAGATAGAAGGGAATGAAAAGGTTTGGAAATGGTATAAAGCTAATAATAATTGGAATGGTATATGTAATGGAGGTCTGATTACTGCAGCTTTGGCTATATTTGAATCAGATCCTGAATTTTGTTCTGAGTTAATAAGCGGAGCTGTTAATAATCTTCCACTGTATTTATCTGAGTTTGAGCCAGATGGTCAGAGTGAAGAAGGATTAATGTATTGGTCTTATGGGTTGATGTACACAGTGCTGGCTTTTCAGTCAATGGAGAACACTCTCGGTACGACATATGGTATGACTTCATTTCCTGGTATGAAAAAAGCAGGATGGTTTCCTTTTTTGATGTCAGGTCCTGTGGTTAGTATCAATATCGGTGATGATCCTTTAAGAAGAGGAAGAGACGCATCATTATTATGGTTTGCTGATTATTATAATGATTATTCATTGGCTAAAAAACATATTGATTTATGTTTAAAGAAAAAAAGTTGTCATTGGGAAGATGTCTATTTTTATAAGCCGGCTATGAGAAAAGATGATGTTCCAGTTTCAATGTCGTTGGATAATTACTTACATGGCATAGAACTTTTCTCCATTCGAGAAAACTGGAATTCAGATGACGCAATGTATATAGCGATGCATGGCGGAGCAAACAATGCAAATCATGGTCATCTAGATGCCGGGTCTTTTTATCTTCAGGCTTTGGGTGAAGTTTTTGCCGATGGCGACTTGGGACGTGATGATTATACTTTTCCTGGATATTTTAGTAAAAAAACATCTCCAGATTATTGGGATAAATTATCGGATCAAACGGACCCCGGAAGATGGCATTTTTATAGATTAAGAACAGAAGGGAAAAATTGTATTGTAATAAATCCGGATATTAGGCCTGAGCAGAATGAAAAGGGTAAGGCTGTTCTTAAGAATGCTTTTAATGATAATTATAAATCAGGTTATACAATTGATTTGTCTGATTGTTATTTGCGCGATGCCTCATATTATACGCGTACTATTGAAATGGTTAAACCCGAAAAACAAATGCAAGTCATTGATTCGATTGTATGTAAAGATGGAGAATCTGATATATACTGGTTTATGCATACAAGAGCTACTATACAATTGTTAGAAAATAAAAGAAGTGCAATTCTGGATATTAAAGGTAAGAAATTAGTGATACAAATATTATCGCCAGAAGAAGTTGAGTTCTCAATAATGAATGCAGAATCATTGTTTAAAGAAAGCTTACCGTTAACTAAGAATACAAGTAATAATAGTTTTAAAAAGCTATGCATTCATTTGAGCAATGTAAAAAAAACGAACATTAAAGTACGTTTTGGGATTGATGAAAATATGACGAAATAGGGTGCTAAATAGTGTAAATATAATAAAGCAATATAGTATATACATTAAGCATAATATGTCAAATTCTACAATTGCTAAACACCTAACTTTGCATTGTTCAATAAAATAAAACCCAATCTTTTAAGCTTATGAAAACAGTTTCTAAAATCTTAATCAATCTTTTGGCGTGTTTTTTTGTATGTAGTTCTTGCGGTTCTGGTAAGAATAATCAAAAGGAACTATCTGATCATGAGATTTTAAGTATTATTGAGTCTCATCGTCCAAGTAAAGGGGCAGTTCTTCCTGATGATTTTAAGAATAGGATAGGCGCTACTCATGTTGGTGGTAAATATTATTTCACAGATAAACCATATATAATTGAGGGGTGTCAAAAATTATATGATATGGGATATGGGGTAGCAAAACTATGGTTCTATAAAGATGTAGGTGGCTATCCATATAACTCAGAATGGAATTTACCTAAAGATATTACTTTGAAAGAGTTGGCTTCACATCCTTATTATAAAGCTTGTTTTGATATGGATTTTACGACTTTCGTATTAAATGTTGGTGGAGCTGGTGTAAATACTACTGATGAAACTGCTATTCAAGAAGAACAGGAAATATATGAACTGACAAAATATTTGCTTGATGAATATAAAAATCGTGATATGGAGTTTGTTTTAGCAAATTGGGAGGGCGATTGGATTATGAGAGGAGGAACTGGGGATAATGCTCGGTGGGCTCGTAAATCAGGTGAATTAATTCAGGCTGTTGATGGTGATAGACGTACTGTTTTGGTCCCTTCTGATTCATTACAACGCATAAGGAATATGCAGAAGTGGTTTACTGCTAGACAGAACGGTGTTGCAAAGGCTCGTATGGAAAATCCTAATTCAAAATGTAAAGTGTATCATGCTGTAGAAGCTAATAAAGTGCTGGATAGTATGAATGGAATTCCAGGTATAGTAAATTATGTATTGCCTGGTATAAAGGTAGATATGGTTTCTTGGTCGTGTTATGATGCGCTTAGTACAACTGGTTTGGATGATGGGCTTATGTTGTATAAAGGAATAAGTTATATCAAAGAGCACATGAATCCAACTGAGTATATGAAGGGTCAAAAAAAAGTATTCTTAGGTGAAATTGGGATTCCTGAGCAGAGATATCCAGGATTGATGGAAGAAGATAAAGTTGTGAAAAATTGGGATACTTATATTGCTGTGTGTTTGGCTCAAGATGTTCCTTATTTAGTTCATTGGGAATTATATTGTAATGAACCTAAGGATGAAGCTTTACGTTCTTCAAATGAGGTTCGCAAAACAGAAGACATGAGAGGGTTTTGGTTGGTAAGACCAGATGGAACATTAAGTTATGCTGCAAAATATTTTAATGGATTATTGCAATAATATTTATAATAATGTTTTATTAAATCTAATTTAATATGAAACGAAAAAGTTTTGTTATTTTATTGTTTTTGCTTTTTTGTTTGATAGTGCCTCTATCTGTTGCGGCACAGACAAAAAATGTACGAGGAGTAGTTGTTGATTCTTCTGGTGAACCTTTGATTGGGGTAAATGTACTAGAGCTTGGAACTACGAATGGAACTATTACAGGCATTGATGGAGATTTTGTATTGACTGTAAATGAGAATGCAAAATTAAAAGTTACTTATGTGGGATTTAAATCTGCTGAAATATCTGTTGCTAATAAAGTAGATTTTAAAATTGTGTTGGAATCAGATACTGAACTTTTGGATGAGGTAGTCGTAGTTGGTTATGGTGTTCAGAAAAAGGAAACTCTTACTGGATCTGTTGCGCAAATTAAATCGGAGGATATTTTAACTACAAAATCTACTAGTTTGGCTAGTAGTTTGCAAGGTAAGGTCCCTGGTATTCAGATTCGTCAACAGACGGCAGAACCTGGTTCATATAATAGTTTGGTTAGTATCAGAGGTTTTGGATCACCGTTAGTTGTTATTGATGGTGTAGCTCGTGATGGTATGTCTGATTTTGAACGTTTGAGTCCGGATGATGTTGAAAGTATTTCAGTATTGAAAGATGCATCAGCTGCCATTTATGGAATGAATGCAGATAATGGGGTTATAATTGTTACCACAAAGAAAGGTAAAGAGGGTAAGACTAAATTCACATATAATGGATTTTTTGGAATAAAGAGTCCGACATCTATGCGTGAATCTGTTGATGCATATACTTATCGGTATATGAAAAATGAGATGGATAGAAATACAGGAGTTAATCCGTCATATTCTGATGAAGAATTAGCTAAGTGGCAGTCTGGTATAGAGCCTGGTTATCAGGATTATGATTGGTTAGATTTAATGTTGAAAAATGTAACGACTCAACAGCAGCATTCTATATCTGCAAGTGGAGGATCAGAAAAGTTGAAATATTATGTGAGCCTAGGGTATATGGAAGATAATGGATTGTTGAAAAGTGATATACAACAATACAAGAAATATAACGCTAGAGTTAATATGACGGCTCAGTTGACTAAAAATTTAGCTGTTGATTTTACTTTCTCTGGTAAATATGACAATAATACATCTCCAAGAATCGGGTATATGTGGCTTTTTAAACCCATTATTACAGCTGATAGAGGGATTGGCCCAACTACATTAGCAAATTCTACGCATTACTCTAATTTGCCACATACTTCTAATAATCCTATGGCAATGATGTATGAAGATATTGATGGTTATCAGAAGTGGAATAATACACAGTACCAAACTACTTTAGGTTTAACCTATGATTTTCCGTGGGTTAAAGGTTTACAAGCCAAAATATTGGGAGCTTATGATGGTAATGTTAATGTAAGTTCTGTTTTGCAAAAGGGTTATTATTTATATGATTATAAAACAGATTCTCCTGTTGTAAATCCAGTTTTATCAAATTATAGTACAACCCAGACTTTGTATGCACGTAAAGATTTCCAAGCACAGTTGAATTATAATAATTCATTCGGCGATCATACAGTTGGAGCTACAATGGTTTGGGAAGCAAAAAAAATAAATCAGGATATTATATCAGGAAAGCGTCAGTATGATGAGATATTTACTAATGATATATTGGATCAAGGTAGTTTAACTAATCTAACGAATGGTGGAAAACGTGTTGAAGAAGCTTTTTTGTCATTACTAGGGCGTTTTAATTATGACTTTAAGAGCAAATATTTGATAGAATTTGCTTTTAGATATGATGGCTCTTATAAATATGCTCCTGGTAAAAGATGGGCTTTCTTCCCTTCACTTTCAGCAGGATGGAGATTATCAGAAGAAAAATTCATCAAAGATAACTTCTCTTCAATTTCAAATTTAAAATTAAGAGCTTCTTATGGTTGGATGGGAGCAGATGCAGGAAATCCTTTCCAATTCTATCCAGGATATACATTATCAGGAATAGATGGTGGTTATGTATTTAATGATGCTATATTAACTTCTGGGCTAGTTGCTCCTGGAGTTATAAATAATAATTTATCTTGGATTAAGACTAGAACAGCAAATTTAGGCTTGGATTTGGATTTATGGAACGGGTTGTTGTCTGCATCGGTAGATGTTTTCCAAAAAAATAGAGATGGATTATTAGCTTATCGTAGTGTTTCTGTGCCCAATACTTTTGGAGCTACATTTCCCCAAGAAAATTTGAATAGTGATTTGGTTAGGGGTATAGAACTTGTTGTTTCCCATCGAAATAAAATAAACGATTTTTCTTATGGAATCAGTGCCAATTTAGTTTATTCGAGAAAGAAGCTTCTTCATACGGAGCGTGCTCCATATAGAAGTTCAATGGAAGCTTGGAAAGATGCGTGGGGTAGTAATAGATACCAGGGTAGAGAATGGGGATATCAATATGATGGGCAATATACCAACATAACTGAATATCAAACAGCTCCTCTGTTAGGTGGTGCTTCAGGAAATTCAAAATGTTTGCCTGGTAGTTACAAAATTATTGATGCCAATGGAGACGGTGTGATAAATGGTAATGATCAGTTGCCAATATTTTGGGCTGGTCAGTATCAAGGATATGCAACCAATCCTCCATTGCAATATGGACTGACTTTAGATGGCACATGGAAAGGTTTTGATTTGAATATCTTATTACAAGGATCTGCATTATTTACTGTATTTACCAAGGTTGATGATGTTTGGGGATATGGTCGTAATCCGACTCTTTGGGAAAAGTATATGGATAGATGGCATACTGTTGATCCTAAGGCAGATCCATATGATCCAAATACAGAATGGGTTGCAGGAAAATGGCCGGCTCTGCGTACTAATACCACTGGAACTACGGATAATTTGGTTACAGATATGTGGCGTTTGAATGCATCATACTTGCGTATAAAAAGTGTTGAGCTTGGATATACTTTGCCTAAGGTTATTACATCAAAATGGGGAATTGAGGGTATAAGAGTATATGTAAATGCATTTAATTTGTTTACTTTCTGTGGTGAAGATGTAAAGGATATGGATCCAGAACGAGAGGAAGGTTCTTATGCCGCAGATTTGACATATCCACTGATGCGCTCATTTAATTTTGGTCTTAATATTAATTTCTAAAAGTATGAAAAATAAATTTTTTATATATTGTGGTGCTATAATGTTGTTGTCATCGTCTTGTAGCGATTTTTTAGACATTAAGCCCTTAGATAGAGTTTCTCCGGATCAAGTGTTTCAAGATGTAAATGGTGTCAAGGCTGTTTTGGCCACATTATACAATAAAATGCCGGTTGAGGATTTTACATATAATCCAGCGAAAGGCTTTAATTATCACACAGAATCCAATAATTGGACAGATTTAGGATGGAGTACATCTTTTTATACTGATGAAAGTACAAACTCTGCAGGAACTGGAGTTGAAATAACTAATGGATATTGGGATTATGGAGCTGTTCGTCAAATTAACCAATTTATAGAATCTGTACCGGTAGTAAATATATCTCAGGAGGAGAAGGAACGTTTGTTAAGTGAAGCTTATTTTATTAGAGCATATACTTATTTTGAGATGGCAAAAAGATATGGAGGCCTTCCATTGATTACTAATGTCCAGCAGATTGAAGATGGTGATAAGATATATGTACCAAGAAGCACAGAAAAAGAAACCTGGGATTTTATTTTGAGTGAATTGGATAATGCAATTAAATATTTACCAGCTAAGGTTGAAGCAATTGAAGGTGCAAAGCGTGCAACTAAATGGGCCGCATTGGCTTTAAAATCACGTGTTGCATTACATGCTGCTTCTGTTGCCAAGTATTGGGGCAAAGCTCCTTTGATAGGTGAGGCTGTTGATAAAAAATTAGTAGGTGGTTTTTCTCATGAGGATGTGAACAACTATTATAAGCAATGTATTGAAGCATCATCAGAATTAATTAACAACTCAGGAAAATCATTATATAAACCTTTTCCATCTTCACCAGAAGAGGCTGCAGTCAATTATCAGAAGATATTTGAGGAACCTACGAATTCAGAAGTTCTGAATGAGGTAATTTTTGCTAAAGGATATATTGATGGTTCCCAAACCAAAAAACAGGGGCATAATACAGATGTGTTTTTTAATCCTGCACAGACTAATCCTGGATTTTGGGCTTATGGGCGTTTTAGTCCTACGCTTGATTTAGTTGATTTATATGAAAAGTACGATGATGACGATGTTCGACAAGATGCGAAACTGGAAACTCGTACGGATGGTAATGAAAGTTATTATATTTCTAATCCTGGTGAAGGAATTGATTTAAATCAGCCATACAAAAAATATGATAATCTTAGTGATATCTTCATTAATAAAGATGCTAGACTTTTTGCCTCTATTATTTTGCCTGGAAGTTTATGGAAAAAGGTAAAAATTGTTATGCAGGGTGGTATAATTGATCAGAATGGTAATCAATATATTTATGAAAATAAAGCTATTGAAAAAGGTGGTGTAACTTATTATAGTTATGGTGGTGCTACTCCAACTGAATATTCAGGATTCGGTAGTTTTGGTGTATTTGATTATGCTAATTATTCCATAACGGGGTTTTCTTTGAAAAAATTTTTACAAGAACAAAAATCAGTATCAGGTGTATTGCATTCTTCAACGACTGATTTTATTGATATGCGATTGTCTGAAGTTTACTTAAATTATGCTGAAGCTGTTGTAGAGTCAGGTTTAGGAGATGCAGATTTGGCGAAGAAGTATTTGAATGATATAAGACGAAGAGCTGCTCATATGGATGAAATTCCTTTGACTTTGGAAAATGTTTTGAAGGAACGTCGTGTAGAATTGGCTTTTGAAGGTCAGAGATATTGGGATTTGGTAAGACGTAGAGAATCACATATTGTATTTAATGGTTCGACTATACGTAAGGCTTTGGTTCCTATTCTTGATTTGAGAGAAGATACTCCTAAATATATATTTGTACGTGCAAATACTTATTATGATAATCGTGATAATGGACGTAGATTTAATGAAAAAACATATTATCTAGCTATACCAGGAGTAGAAAATAATCATTTGATACAAAACCCTCAATACTAAATAAAAATGAAGAATTTATTTTTAACATTATTTGTCAGCACTTTTTTGTTGACATCTTGTATGAAAGATAATTTTGACGGTCCTAATGCAAGTTTTTTTGGGGCTATTGTTGATGAGAAGACTAATGAATACGTTGAAACAGACTTGTTAAACGGTTCGACAATAGAAGCATATGAACTTGGATACGATGATCCTGTTGCACAGATATGGGTGATTAAGAATAATGGAGAGTTTAGGAATAATCTTGTTTTTGCTAATGATTATGATTTGTTTTTGCGTAATGGAAATTTTTATGCTCAAGAGTTTAAGTCATTTAAGATTAATCCAGGAGAGAATATGCATAATTTTATAGTGAAACCGTATCTTAGGATTTTGGATGAAAGTATAACCTATGATAAGGCAGCAAACAAAATTGTTGCAAAATTTAAGCTTGAAGGAGGGAATGGTGGTGAAAAAGTAAAAAACGTACGTTTGTATGCGTTTTCTGATATGTATGTTGGTGAAGCTATAAAATTTGATGTTAAAAATAGCTCGGATAGGATTGAAGGTATAAATAAAGTTGTTGATCCTGCTTATGAGTATGAATTGACTATAGACTTAGATAAAAATACTTCCTTGTTTAAGAATGGAAGAGACTATTTCTTTAGAATAGGTGCATTGGCAAATATTGATAATGTGGGAACAATAAGACACAATTATGCTCCTTATGTGAAAATTACATTAGAATAATTGTAATTTTATAGGTTTCATATAAAGCCATTTCTGATATTTAAGTTAGAAATGGCTTTTATTATAAAATATATATTAAAAAGTGGAATAATAGTTATATTGATTTTATGGGAAGTAGATGCCTATTTTGTTTGTGGTTACAACTCTTTGTTTTTGTAACTTTACATGCACAGCTAAATTTTGGTTTACCTCAGAAACAAGATTCTTTGGAACTGCCAATTTCTAGATGTTCAAAAGAATTTATGCAATTAAGAAAAGCAAATGATAATGTTGTTAGCTATAATATTTCAAAGTTTGATAATGGTGATTATGTTATAAACAGTAGTTGGTTTATGTTGAGTGAAACAGAAGTCTTAAAATTGGGCAGTACTCCTCTGGCTAATGATTTAGACTTTTCGAACTGGTATAAAGCAACAGTCCCTGGCACTGTACTTGCCACATTGGTAGATAATGGGGTTTATCCAGACCCGTATTGGGGTATAAATAACGTCTCGATTCCTGATTCCCTTTGTAGGATGAATTGGTGGTATAGGACTGAATTTGTGATACCTGACGATATTAAAAGGTTTACAAATCATATAATTACTTTTAATGGCATTAATTATAAGGCTCAAGTTTGGTTAAATAATCATTTGCTTGGCAATATCAGTGGAGCTTTTTCAAGAGGTGTTTTTAATGTTACGAAATTTTTGAATTATGATGGTAAAAATATTTTATCTGTTAAGATTATTCCTCCATCTAATCCAGGAATACCCCATGAACAATCTGCAAGGGCAATAAAAGGCCCTAATGGTGGTGCATTATGTCTTGATGGGCCAACATTTATTTCATCAGAAGGTTGGGATTGGATGCCGGCAATGAAAGATCGGAATATAGGTATATGGCAGGATGTTGTACTCAGTTCATTTGGTGATGTTTCATCTGAAAATATATATGTTAAGACTGACATTGCGTTGCCTGACACAACAAGGGCAGAAATAATTATTGAGATGGATTTATTAAACCATTCTGATGAATCACAGGAGGCAACTGTAAATTTTAAGATTGATGATATTGAATTTAAAAAAAAATATTTTATAAATGCAAACAGTAAAAAGAGAATTCGTTTGACTAGTGATGAAGTAGAGAAGCTTATTATAAATAGTCCTCGTCTGTGGTGGCCCAATGGTTATGGAGAACAGAATCTGTACAATCTTGAGGTCACAACTTCAGATGCAAAGGGCTTACCAGATTATAAGAAAATAAGATTTGGAATCCGTGAATTGGAATATGAATTGGCAGTAAATACACAAGAAAATGAAGTTCGAAGAATTAATTTAAATCCATTAGAGGCATATCGGTCAGGCCATGAAATTATAGATAGGATAAATAGAAAAAGCATAAATCATGGTCAGTTTGTTCCTCACATTCTGTGTGGCTTGGATTATTCTGGAATAAATGTTGTGGAAGGTAATCATCCGTATATTGTTTTTAAAGTTAATGGTAGAAGAATTTTTTGTAAAGGTGGAAATTGGGGCATGGATGATGCTATGAAACGTTTAAACAAGGAAGATTTACGGAAGTATTTTGAGTTACATAAGGGACAACATTTTAATATGATAAGAAACTGGACAGGTGAGAGTACTCAATCTTCTTTTTATGAGTTATGTGATGAATATGGAATGCTGGTATTTAATGATTTTTGGATGTCAACCGAAGGATATAATTTAGCACCATTGGATAATGATCTTTTTCTTAATAATGTAAAAGAAGTTATTTTGAGATATCGCAACCATCCTTCAATTGCAATTTGGTGTCCAAGAAATGAAGGATTTGCTCCTATTGAATTAGAGAAGAAGATTACAGAAATGTTGGCTAGATACGATGGAACAAGATATTATATAGGGAATTCTCGTTTGATGAATACTCTAAATAGTGGCCCATGGGACTTTAAGAAAGATGATTATTATTTTAAAATAGCTGATGGCTTTGCGAGTGAGGTTGGAACATTTTCTATACCTACATACCGTTCCTTGAATAAATTTATGGCAAAAGAAGATTTTTGGCCTATTGGTGACGTATGGTGTTATCACGATTGGCATACAACTGAATGGCCTAATTTTTCTGAATATCAGGCTTACATTGATAGTGTATATACTGAGTCGTTGAATGCCAAAATGTTTTGTGATATTTCTCAGATACAGGGATATGATAGTTATCGTGCAATATTTGAAGGATGGAATAGTAAAATGTGGAAAAATACCACTGGGGTATTGTTATGGATGAGTCATCCAGCATGGCCTAGCACGATATGGCAGACATATACATGGGATGGAGAAACTACAGGTGCGTATTATGGGTGCAGGAAGGCTTGTGAACCTTTGCATTTACAATATAACCCGATAACGAAGAACATAGAGAGTGTTAATTTATTAAATAGTCATGTAGATGTATCTTTAAAATATCAAATTTGGAGTTTAGATGGAAAGTTGGTTTGTGAACAGGGAAAAAATACTGATATTCCGGGAGATTGTGTTGTTGAACAGTTTAGTTTAAGTGACATGTCGGTAAAAGATGAATTATATTTATTGAGGTTGATATTAGAAATTGATGGTGTAAAATCTATAAATGATTATTGGATAAATTGGGGGAAAAATCATTCAAGAAAGACAATGATGGATACTGGTCAAGCCAATATTGATATGTCAATAAAAAAGAGATTAAAAAATACTTCAGTTATTGAGTTGGAAAATATTAGCAGTAATATAGCTATAGGAGTTAGGCTTTCATTAAAAGATATAATTACTAAAGAATATATATTACCAGCAATGTTTTCTGATGGGTATTTTAATTTATTGCCTGGGGAAAAAAGGATAGTGACTTTAGATAAAGCAATAAATCAAAATTCAACCATAGTTGTTGAAGGTTTAAATATAAAGTAGAGCAGAATTAGGAGAACTTAAACTTCAAAACAAAGAATAGTAAGGATCTGATAAAGTACATATTGTAGATTCATAAAACAACAAACTCTTCTTATCAACAAGTATAAAGTTGACAGGAAGAGTTTGCTGTTTTATTGTATTTCTATTTGACTTCAATTGGATTTTCATTTTACTTTTTCAATTTGATATCCGGAAGTAGTTCCCGGATATCTTTTCCGGAGTCTTTTGTTTTATAATATGGAAGCCTGGTAATGACATCATTCAGCCATTCCCTTGGATTGACTTTCTGTGACTTACAGGTGTTAGTCATGAACAGATGACAGTTGTATTTTCCGCGGCTTCATGATTTCCGCAAAAGAGGAAGTTCTTTCTTGAGGTGTTATTTTTTGTCTTTAAATGACGATTTTGCTATTCTTGTCCGGTCAGGTTCTAAT
>PPYE01643643.1_pt1 | contig 26445 bp, 19 predicted proteins | sample 1559881 | NCBI WGS metagenome assembly PPYE01 (sample SAMN08240022, study PRJNA423297) | Human gut metagenome, whole genome shotgun sequencing project. | reverse complement strand
GTTTTAAACTTATGAAAATTGCAATGTTAGGTTCACTAGGTCACATCAATCGAATCGTCGTTCCCCAACTCATTCAGGCCGGCCACGAGGTTACCGTCATCTCGACCAACCCTGAACGTCAGCCACCATCGAAGCATTGGGCGCTCACGCCGCCATCGGTACCATGACTGACGGTGACTTTTTGACCAGCACTTTCACGGGCCAAGACGTGGTCTATCTCATGTTATCCGGCAGCACCGGTGATGATCTGTTTCAAAGTGCCGTGGCACAAGCGCAGATTTGGAAACACGCCATCGAGGCTGCCGGCGTGCACAACGTCGTTAATTTGAGCAGTATTGGCGCGGATGCTGGCGAAGTTGCCGGCTCCCTGCACGCCTATAATTTGATTGAAACTGAATTGCGCCAGTTACAACAGGTCAATTTAGCCTTCGTCCGGCCAACTGGTTTCTACGCCAACCTCTTCAGCAATCTTGCGATAATCAAAGCCGACCACGCGATTTATAGCAACATCCCCGCCAACATGCCGCAAAAATACGTCGCGCCTGAAGACATCGCCCGCATCGTCTTGCCACTGCTCACGGCGACCCCAGCTGGCGTGACCGTCAAATACGCCTTCAGTGATACGTTTACCGGCGACCAGTTCGTGGCTGACTTACGAAAAGCCCTCGACATGCCTGATCTGCAGTGGGTCCAAATCAGTGATGCCCAATATCAAGCTAACTTGACAAACCACGGTGTTTCCGTCGAAATTGCCCAGGCGCTCGTTCAAACTAGCCGCTATCAGCGTGATCCAGATGGGTTGTACGCAGATTTGAATGCGACCCACACCATTCCCGGTCAAGTCGTATTAGCTGACTTTGTACGTACATTTGTGGTAGCGTACAATAGTGAAGGCGGTTACCATTCGAATACCATCGCAGATTAACCGCTTACAAAATCAATCCACTCAGGAGGAATTTTATATGGCTTATCAAACAACCAATCCTTATACCAATGAAGTCGTTAAGACTTACGATAACGCGACCGCTGACCAAATCGAACAGGCGCTGGCAACCGGCCATGCCCTCTACAAGCAGTGGCGGCAAGAACCCGTCACCTCGCGCGCAGCCACCCTCCACAAAATTGCGGCTAGTCTGCGTGAACACAAAGACGAACTCGCTAAAATCGCGACGATCGACATGGGTAAACTATTAACGGAATCCCAAGGCGAAGTTGAACTCTGCGCCATGATTGCAGATTACTACGCAGACCACGGGGCAGAATTATTAGCGCCAACCCCCATCAGTACCATCGCAACCGGCGATGCTGAAATTGAGAAACAAGCAACGGGTGTCCTGATGTTAGTGGAACCATGGAACTTCCCTTACTATCAAATCATGCGGGTATTTGCCCCGAACTTTATGGTCGGTAACCCGATGATTTTGAAGCACGCTTCCAACACGCCTGGTTCCGCAGCAGCGTTTGAAAAAATCGTCAACGAAGCCGGCGCCCCCGCTGGTAGTTTAACTAACCTCTTCCTCAACTACGATCAGGTCAGTGACATCATTGCCGACCCACGGATTCAAGGGGTTGCCCTCACTGGGTCCAAACGTGGTGGGCAAGCCGTTGCTAAGGCAGCCGGCGCCAACCTCAAAAAGAGCTCGATGGAATTAGGCGGTTCCGATGCGTTCGTCGTGCTGGCGGATGCAGATGTTGACGAGGCAGTCAACTTGGCTTGGCGCGTGCGGCTCTATAATGCTGGCCAAGTCTGCACGTCATCCAAGCGCTTTATCGTCGCCGCAGACATTTACGATGCCTTTGTTGCCAAACTCAAAGAACGCTTTGAAAAGATGGTCCCTGGCGACCCAATGGATCCAAAGACGACCTTAGCGCCAATGAACTCCAAGCGTGCTAAGGAAAAGTTACAAGCGCAAGTTGACCGGGCCGTTGATGGTGGCGCAACTGTGGTCTATGGCAATCAACCTATCGACTTGCCTGGTCAGTTCTTCCAGCCAACGATTTTGACGGATATTGACCAGGATAACCCGGTCTTCTATGAAGAAATGTTCGGTCCCGTGGCACAAGTCTTCAAGGTCGACTCTGAACAAGCCGCCATCGACCTCGCCAACAACTCTGAATTAGGCTTAGGTGGCATCGTCTTCGCTGGTACCGCTGCTCACGGCAAGCAAGTTGCCCAACAAATCGAGACTGGGATGGTCTTCGTCAACACCTTCCTCAGTTCACTGCCAGAACTGCCATTCGGTGGTGTCAAAGGTTCCGGTTACGGCCGCGAACTCAGCAGCCTCGGCTTGAACGCCTTCGTTAATGAAAAACTAGTCGTGACTGCACAAAAGCCTGACTATGATAACGGCGCTGGCGGTTTGGTTGTTTTATAGACACGAATTTAGGTGACGCGCTAGCTGGTCATGGCACGGTTAACGCTCGCTTATGAAATTATCGTGGAGACACAAAAAAGGTTTTGATTTCACACTTGGTGATTTCAAAACCTTTTTTGGTGTCCCCATTTTTTGCAAAGCCATAGCCGCCACCATCAGCCCCCACTTTTGTTTGCTAGCAGTGTTGTGACACCCATTTCAATAGATTCACTCATGTCATTGCCGACCCATTTCTCCACTTCGTACTCTGGTTTGTCCTGGCCTTGATTTCAGTTAAACTTTTCCAATCGGTACAATTGTTCATCGTCCAAAGCTGCATTACCGTTCTTGAACTGATAGCCCATCTTCTGATAGAAGCCGAGCCCGGTAATCGACGCTGGAATTTCAATCCGCTTGGCGCGCGTAAAATAAGGATCCTGTTCCAGCGTTTGAATCAACTTGCGACCGACCCCTTGACCCTGGTATCCGGGTGCAACAAAGATATTGAACAAGCTACTCTCCACTTCGCTACCCCAGTATGGTCCAATTGACCCGACCGCCACAATCTGGTGCGACTGTTCATCGAGCAGGACATAGCAATGAAAATGCCGTGCCCGCGCGATCAAATCCTGAGCAGTTAACTGTTTCAGATCATTTTCAATATACTCTGTCGAATAATCCTTAGCATTCGTGGTCCGCATGGTATTTGCCACCAACTTTGCGACTTCATCCGCATCTGTTTGCTCAAATCGACGTGCTGTAATCATGTGAACCACTCCTATCTCAATTATTCATCAACCGACTCAGCCATCCTGAATCCATGGCAATCCTCAATAAGCTTGTGGTTAATTATAATCGTTCGTCATTAGTTTGTCGCCCCCACGCAAAAAAAGAACCCAATTCACAATCGAATTGGATTCTCCCGAATTTAACGTCGACTCAAACTAGCTTAGTCAACCACTGCAGTGTAGTGGTAAGCACCAGAGTTTGAGACGTATTTCAGCCATTGGTAACCATCAGCTGAAACTTTGCCGATGTAGTAGACTGATTCGCCAGTGTAGTATTGGCCAACGACTGAAGCACTCAAACTAGGTGCAGTCCGGATGTTGGTCGTCGTCTTGAACGTGTAAGTTCCAGTGGCGCTAGTTGCTTTGGCAGCACTAGTCGTCGTTGCGGCCCCACCACTGATTTTAACGTAGTGTTGGGCACCACTGTAACTCGTGTAACGAAGCCAAGTCTGGCCATTAGCAGTTACTTTGGCGTTGTAGTTGACCGTATTGCCTTTGTAATACGTGCCGACCGTGCTTGCGCTGTCACTTGCGGATGATTTGATGGTCGTGGTCTTCGTAAACTTGTACGTGCCACTTTGAGCGACCGTCTTGGCACTCGTTGACGTTGACTTGTTGGTGCTTGTCGTCGTTGCGGCAGCGCCACTGATTTTAACGTAGTGTTGCGTACCACTGTAACTTAAGTAACGTAACCAAGTCTGACCGTTCTTCGTGATCTTCGCATTGTAATAAACGGTGTCGCCCTTGTAGTAGTTGCCTAAGGTCTTAGCGGAATCACTAGTTGAGCCCTTGATAGCCGTCGTCTTGGTGAACTTGTAAGCACCAGATTCAACCTTCGTGACCGTCTTGCTTGAGCTTGAACTCGTCGTCTTGTTAGTCGTGGTTGCCTTGGCAGCAGAACTAATCTTGACATAGTGTTGTGCACCGCTATAACTCAAGTAACGGAGCCAAGTTTCGCCATTCTTAGTCACTTTGGCGTTGTAATAAACGGTGTCGCCTTTGTAGTAGTTGCCTAAGGTCTTGGCTGAATCATTAGCTGAACCTTTGATGGCCGTGGTCTTAGTAAACTTGTACGTGCCAGTTTCGGCTTTAGTGACCGTCTTGCTTGAACTTGAGCTCGTGCTTGGCTTTGTAGTCTTGGCGGCACTACTGATCTTGACGTAGTGTTCAGCACCACTATAGCTTAAGTACCGGAGCCAAGTTTCGCCATTCGTCGTTACCTTGGCATTGTAATAAACCCGGTTGCCCTTGCTATAAGTGCCGACCGTCTTAGCAGAATCGCTAGCGGCACTCTTGATGGCCGTGTTCTTAGTAAAGGTATACCAACCAGAAGCCTTCTTAACCGTCGTTTTGCTGGTTGATGTGCTGGTGCTGGTATTGCTGCTAGTTGACGAGCTCGTATTGTTGTTCGTCGTCGTGGAACTCGTATCCGTCGACGTATTGCTAGTGACCGTATCGTCGCTGGCCGTCGTCGTGACAAACGTGTTCGTGCCGGCACTGTCTTCAGTTAAACCATTGTAGTCGATGCTGACATCAATGTAACCGGTGTAGTCAGAACCAGATGGTAATAATGCAGTGTCAGAGAACTGCCATGCCCCATCACCAGTGTTCCACAAATTGTTGGCAGAAGGCGTGTATGGATATTGTGCCCGCCAAACGCGTGAAGTTCCAACGGTTCTAATAACGGCATCCCGATATAAGTACGTGTTTGAAGTATAAACACCATGGTTCGTGTAACCATATGAATTTAACGTTGACCAGAACGCATTCAAGTTTGCTTCGGCATTGACCGTGTACGTTGAGCTATCTTCCATATCAGCGAATAATAGCACTTTGGTTGAAACGTTGTTCTTAACTAAGAAACTAGCCATGTTGGTTGCTTCTGACTTAGCTTCAGTCGACGTATTGAAGGTCGCATAGTGATAGAAGTCAACGTTCAAACCAGCTTTGTTCGCCATTTTAGCTTGGTTCAATGCAGCTGGATTGGTGTAACTGTCTCCTTCAGTGGACTTGACGATGACCGTCTTAACGCCCGCTGCTTTTAACTTATTGTAATCAGATTGCGTCATCGCACTCTGATATGAGGCAACATCGACAACGTCAACGCGTGGACGCGTTGTATCCCCGATCGTCCAAACGTCGGTCGATGTGGTTGCAGCAGAATAAGCAACGGCAGCAACTTTCGCAGTCGTCTTCTTAGTCGTGGTTGCGGCGCTACTTACCGTGCTGGATGCTGCAACAGCTTTAACAGCTGCCGTACTTGAAGCAACACTAGTTGCAGTGCTGCTGGCAACACTAGTAGCTTGGCTAGTTGCGGTACTTGAAGCCTTGGTTGCAGCGGTGCTCGTTGCTTGACTAGTTGCGGCACTTGAAGCCTTGGTTGTAGCCGTGCTGGTTGCTTGGCTCGTGGCCGTTGAAGAAGCACTAGTGGCAGTCTTCACTGATGATTCAGACGCAGCGGCCGTGCTAGTTGCGGCACTGGAAGAAGCTGCTGAAGCTTGATCAGTGGTCTTGGTCGTTGCAGCACTAGTGGCTTGCGTCGTTGTTGTTGATGACGCATTCGTCGCCTTAGTCGTGGCATCGCTAGCAGCAGCACTCGTTGCGGCACTTGAAGCCGTGCTAGTTGCCGCGCTAGAGCTGTCACTAGTCGTCTTGGCATTAGCTACTAGCGTTGCGTCGGCATGGACATTGGTGCTGCTAACTACGGACCCACCCAAAAATGAGAAGAAGGTTAAGCCAGCAACAAGCCAAAGTTTGCCTGACTTGTAAAGCTTAAAACGTTGCGATTGACTGACATCAATCGGGTTCTGAGATTTGAAATTCATATAAACACCCTTTTTTTATTTACTAAAAGCAACTTTATTATAAGGTTTATATTCTCCTAACCGCAAGCTAATTTAGTACAATAATTGTATTTTTCGACAATTATTTTTCGATATTAATCATATACAGGGTTTATATTGCGTTTATTCATTTAATCGCTTAATAATCATTAGTGGCGACGCTTTATTCTGGACCCGTTCTCTTCTATAATAAAAAGGAATTCTAATTGTATTGGTAGTTATTGTTTATCTCAATCGACTAAAGGAGTGTCCATTTCATGCCAGATTATCGTTTTGAAGCCCAAATCCAAGCCGCCACGATTGGTAAGGGTGGTGCCTACGTGGCGTGCCCATTTGATCTCCGTGCCGCATTTTGGCAAGGGCCGGTTGAAAGTCCACGCGACCTTTGATGGCGTGCCTTACGACGGGTCAATCGTCAACATGGGCGTAAAGAATCCCGACGGCAGCATCTGCTACATTCTCGGCATGCGCAAAGATATTCGCCAGACGCTGCACAAGGAAATTGGCGATACCGTGATGGTCACAATCGATCCAATTAGTTAACCTGATTCATTAGTTAATACAGGACACCGATTAGTTGGATGGTTCGATGCCGCTCTCATTAAATTCACATTTAACGAAAGCCCAAAAATACCGGTACTAGCAAAACAACTGCTAATACCGGTATTTTAGTGGCTGTGGTGAAGCTACACTGCTTGCGTTTATCAACATCGCCCTACTCATCACACAAGGACCGTTCAATCAGTGCTGGATCGACATGCTGGTCGCCCCAGGTACAGATGGCGTCCAAGATGGGGATCAGGCTGGTTCCCTTATCCGTCAGCTCATATTCGACGTGCGGTTGCGCCGTTTCGAAATCATGGCGTTTAATCAACTCGTCGCGCTCTAGTTCCTTCAACTGACTAGCCAGCGTTTTGTGTGATACCGCTTGAATGTGGTGTTGCAAGTCCGCAAAGCGACTAACGTGTGTCTCTGCTAATTCAAACAAAATCATAATCTTCCACTTACCGCGAATCATCTGCATCGTCGCATCAAACTCATTGCGGTAGCGCGGCGGCTTGTTTTCTGGTTCAGTGACCATTATCGAGACTCCTATCTGACAAATTGGTAGTTACCTAAAAGTGCGTACTTGTGGGGCTTAATCCTGACAAGTATACTTGAAAACGTTGAAATTTGAAAGACAGACAAAATCAAAATTACGGAGGAAACAACTCATGAAACCATTAGTCGTTATCACTGGTGCCAGTTCAGGCTTTGGGGCCGAAATCGCGAAAGAATTTGCGGCAGACGGTTACCCCATGTTGCTGTTAGGTCGGCGGCGTGAAAAGCTCGCTACTTTGGCGGCCAACTTTGAAAACACCTTAATCGATACGGTCGATGTCACTAATTATGACCAGTTTGAAGCCGCAATTCGGCGTGCCGAAGCCAAATACGGCAAGACAGATTTACTCGTGAACAATGCGGGGCTGATGTTACTTGGTAACGTTCAGAATCAAGACCCACAAGAATGGCAAACGATGCTGAACACCAACGTGATGGGCGTTTTAAACGGCACTAAAATTGTGCTGAATGACATGCGCGAACGGGAACACGGCACGATTTTAAACATGTCATCCCTTGCTGGTAAGAAGACATTCGTCAACCACGCCGCTTACGTTGCGTCTAAGTTCAGCGTTCACGGCCTATCCGAAACCTTGCGTGAAGAAAATGCCCCTAAGAATGTGCGGGTCATGTTAGTCGCACCGGGTGCTGCCGAAACTGAACTACTGACCCACGTCACGAGCCAATCGGCATTATCAGATTACGAAGCCTGGAAAAAATCCATGGGTGGCTTGACGTTGAATCCCAAACACGTCGCCGAAACGGTCAAGTTCATGTATGACATGCCTCAAAATGTCAACATTCGTGAAGTTGATATTGCGGCTACGGCTCAAGACGCTTAAGCTTTCAACTAGCGGATTTACAGCAATCAGCTCTGATTAGCCGGTTTTACTACGGCTAGTTGACCGGCACGGTTTTCCACAATCAGCCGACCGGTACGGTTTACGGTCATCAATTGGCCAGATTGCGTTACCACTGTCAATGTTCGGGCACTCATTGTTAACAGCCAATCAGACCATTTGCCACGGCTAACGTGAACAGCGGCCGTCCCTGTTATAACTCGTACTAACTATAATCACCTTGAGCGATTGTGTATCAATGGCTCAAGGTGATTATTTGTGTCCTGCCAAAATCAAAACGCCAGCTTGAAATCAGTTCTTTCATACCGCACTCATCCGCAGTCCAAAGCACTACGCCTCCTTAGCAGCCTTAACCAACGCCTCCATCGTGCTGTTCTGCAACGTTGCCAACAAGTCATGAATCGTGGTCAGTGATTCCGTTTGACCATTCAGTAGCCATTCTCGCCAAATCGCATAGACGCCGGCACTCATGAATTTAGTCCAATAGTTCAATTGAACGGCCGTTAAGCCAGCTTCGGCCATCGTCGTTTGGTAAAAAGTGGTCATATTGTCATCAAATAATTGTTGAATGATGCTTTCAAAGCCCCGTTGCGCCGCTAATTGCAATGTTGGCGCAAAATCACTGAAAAATTGGCCCATCGCAACCAGCTTCTGTTCAGCGGGAACGTGTTGTAAGACGTCCTGAAACCGGGCCGCAATCGCTGGTGCGAAATAGGCCGTCAAAAGCTCCGCAAGTGTTGAAAAGTTGCGGTAAAAAGCCATTCGACTGACACCCGCACGTTTGACAACTTGCGTCACCGTAATCGTGTCTAAATCGTGAGTTCGCAACAATTGCAGTAAAGCGGTGGTGAGATACGTTTGTGAGTCCTTTTTAATTGCTTGCGCGTGATTGGTCGCTGCCATAACAATTCCTCCATTCTGTCACAGATGCCCGTGATTACCTTGTATTCGATATGGGTCCATTGTAAGATACTGGCACAGACGTTACAAGTGTAACAGTTAAAAACAAATTTGGAGGCATTCTCATGCAAAAACAATTAGTCGTCGTCACCGGTGGTAGTGGTTTTATCGCGATTCACATTATTCGTCAATTATTACAACAAGGTTATGCCGTTCGCACCACGGTCCGCGCCCTGGACAAGGCGCCAGTCATCAAGGAAATGCTGCGTAACGGTGGAATCACCGACTTCTCATCGCTTGAAATCGTCGTGGCGGACCTCGCTAGTGACGACCACTGGCCAGAAGTCATGGCAGGTGCCACTTACACGATCGACGTCGCTTCACCAACGCCGAAACTTAATTTCAAAAACAAAGCTGAAATGATTCGTCCAGCCGTGGATGGCGTGCGCCGGGTGCTGGCCGCAAGTCGTGATGCCGGTGTCAAACGAGTCGTCTTAACCTCTGCATACGGCGCCATTTTTGCCGGTCATAAGCACCGGACGACCCCGTACACCGAAGAAGACTGGTCCAACTTGGACTGGAAAGAGATTCACCCCTATCAAGAATCGAAAACGCGGGCAGAATTAGCGGCTTGGGACTTTATTCAGCATGACGGGCGTGGCTTGGAATTAACGACGGTCAACCCCGTGGCCGTCATGGGTCCCGTCCTGTCCGCAAAATATTCGCACTCTAATATTCAGATTCAACAATTCTTAGAAGGCCAAGTGAAAGCCGTGCCGAACGTTGATTCCGGTTACGTCGACGTTCGAGATGTCGCCAGTCTACACTTGCTAGCGATGACCGCACCACAGGCAAACGGCGAGCGATTCCTCGCGACGACGGGTGAAACGCTATCGATGTTAGATGTCGCCAATATCTTACGTGAGTCGCTGCCAGCCTTTGCTAGTCAGCTGCCAACCAAGACGATCCCCAATGCCGTCGTTAAACTTGCCGCTAAAGCTCGTCCTGATTTACGGATGGTCGCTTCACTAGTGGGAACATATGCGGGCACCAGCAATCATAAAGCCCAAACGTTACTAGACTGGCATCCGCGCCCCGCTGCGGAATCTATTATCGCGACTGCCCAATCCATGATTGATTTGGGCATCGTGAAGGCACCACACTAAGCCATTGCACCAGCGATAGATTAGACGCCGGCACCCTGTTTTGGACTAGCACTGGCTTAGGCACTCTGCCGTATGTATTGCACAAACATCAACTTTGATGCGAGTCCTCAATTTTACGCAACCACTAGATTAGATGTAAACACGCCACTTTACACGAACGTCGGATCAAGCGCCGGCACTCAGCTTTACACGAACACCAGATTAGGCACCGTCATTGTCTCTGCACGAACACCATATCAAGCGCCGGTACTCAACTTTGCCCCGGACACTCAGTTTGAATTGCCAAATATCATTCAGCTAAGGCTTGCCGTAGCAAAACATAGGCCCCAGTTGAGCGCGACTCCCGCTGTCAATGCAACTGACCATAAAAAACAATATTCAAAAATCCCCATGTGGATAACTGCTAAAGTAACCAGTTATCCACATGGGGATTTTATTTCAGTTTCACATCATGATTAAGGCAAATCGTTGCCTGCCGCAAAGTAAACGTCGTACCATTCTTGGCGTGCCAATGTGACGTCAGCACCCGCGATACTCTCATCAAGGTGTTGCGGATTCATTGACCCTAAAATGACTTGCATATTAGCTGGATGCCGTAAGATCCAAGCCGTCGCAATCGCATTCTTGGTCACACCGTATTGGTCGGCTAATTCTTGTAACTTCTTGTTCAGTTCTGGGAACTTCGGATTATCAATGAAGGTCCCCGCAAACATCCCGTATTGATATGGCGACCAAGCTTGAATCGTCATGTGATGCAGCCGCGAATATTCAATGATTTCCCCATCATGATTGAGGCTGGCCGCATCTTGCATATTGGTATGCAGCCCAAACTGGATGGGACCCGTGTGCATTACGCCAAATTGTAGTTGGTTAATCATTAACTTCTGACTCACCGCAGCCTGTAACATCTCGACTTGCATGGGATTAAAGTTGGAAACCCCAAAGTGACGTACTTTACCGGAAGCTTGCAATTCATCAAACGCTGCGGCTACTTCAGCGGGATCCATCAATGGGTCTGGCCGGTGCAATAGAAATGCATCGAGGTAGTCCAGTTGCATCCGTTGCAAGATCTTATCGACCGTCGCAATCAAATGTTGTTTTGAAAAATCATACCGTTGCCCAAAGACTAATTCGCCGGCGCTCTTCTTCGGGTCCAGGACAATGCCACCCTTGGATTGAATGAAGAAGTCTTCTCGCTTCAAGCCTGATTGCTTTAACGCCTGTCCGAAGATTCGCTCCGAATCACCATTACCATAAATATCCGCGGAATCAATATAGTTAATGCCCCGGTCATGAACTTGCGCCAAGACATTGGCCGCTGCGCTGGGGTCCAACCGCACCATCCGCATGATTCCTAACGCAACTGCGGACGCTTTGAGCTGACTCGCGCCAATTTGAATTGTTTTCATAAATTTCGTCTCCCTTTCGATGAATTATATTAAAACATCTGCCAACGAGACTAATATAGTCGTTAGAGTCAGCTATAAGTCAAGCGTGAATTTTAAATTTGTGAGTGGCCGGCTATTTTTCTGTCCTTAGTTTGTTCGTTAACAGTAGCGTCGGTAAAATAATGACTAGCGCAGCGACAGCAATCACGAGGAATCCCTGTTGATATCCAGCCAGCCGAATCGCCGCTAAATGGTTAGCCGTAAATGCTTGTAGGTGAGTCGCATTCACGTGGTAGGCACCGGAATTGAGGTGCTGCTTGAATATAGCGACTTGATGCGTTAAATACTGCGTTACGATCGTTGTAATCAAGGCCGAGCCAAACGCGCTACCGATATTCTGGATAATACGAGTCCCAATCGTCGCTGCGGGTACTTGCTTTGGCTGCATGCCCGTGTACGCATCCGCCATTAACGGCATCAAAATTCCACCAGCGCCAATGCCACGAATAAACAACACGACTCCCATGATCCAGTAAGCGGTATGTTGTCCAAACCAATAAAACGGCAATGTCCCAATACAAGTAATAATGACACTAACTAACACCACGTACTTCGCCCCAATTTGATCAGTCAACTTACCGGTCAGCGTCCGAGATACTAACATCCCTAACCCCTGGGGAACCAGTGCCAAAGCAGCCATCACCACACTCATACCACGCACATTTTGAAAATAGAGTGGCAAGAGTAACATCGCACCATTCAAAACAGTGCCGGCAACAAATAATCCTAGCCCAGAGCCAATAAATGACTTAAAAGCAAACAGTTGCAGCGGAACAACCGCTCGTCCCTTTTTCCAGGCCGCCCAACCAACATAGCCAATCAAAGCAGCTATCCCAAGTGCAAGCATTTCAAGGCTCGTTTGGTTGTCGAAGCTAGTCGTGTGCGCAATATTCACCAAACTATAGATGATTGCACTAGACGCGACGATCAACAATAGAATACCGATGAAGTCCATTTTTGCTTGACGATTTTGAGCTGGGTAGTGCGGCATTTTCCAGACGATTAAGACCAACGAAAGGATGACAATTGGAACATTAATCCAAAAAATCCAATGCCACGAAGTCACTTTAATGATAATGCCACCAATGACTGGCCCAACCAGTGGTCCAAGAATCATCGGTAAGCCAACTGTTGCCATCATTTGGCCCATAACCGCTGCACCTGCTGTCTGCACAAGTAACGTTGTCAATAACGGCATAATCAGCCCGCCGGCAAAGCCTTGTATGAGACGCGCCAGAATTAACAATTGAATACTTGGCGCCAGCGCGGCAAAAATCGATCCCAGGCCAAATAAGATCTCACCAGCCATAAAAACGGCCTTCCCATCAAATTTATCTAACAGCCAGCTAGAAAATGGTACTGCGACTCCGGTTGCCAATAAGTAGCCAGTAACCGCCCACTGCACGGTGGTCACATTAGTATCAAAACTGTTCACTAAATCATTGATTGCGATGTTGATCATCGTCGAATCCAATAATGGTGCCATTGCACCGAACACGACGACCCATGCGATCGTCATTGTTGACTTCGAAATTTTATTTTTCATATTTCCTCCTATTTAAGAAACTTGAAGTATCTTATTTGCATAACTGGTATAATACGCTGTATAAAGAAAAAGTCAATAAGAAACTTTTAGTTTCTTATTGACGAAAGGAGTAAGTTTATGACAGAAACGCGTCGTCGCGGGGCCGAATTGGAAAAAGCTATTTTTCAAGCTACGCGCGAAATTTTAAGCAAAGATGGCATCGAACAACTTAGTTTTGCTACTATCGCTGAACGTGCGGGTACTAGTAAACCTGTACTCTATCGACGCTGGCGTTCACCACTGGAGTTAGCTATCGCTGCCATTCAAGATCAAATCGTTACTGAAAATCATGGTCGATTGGATGAACTCGAATTAACTGGAACAACACTTACCGAAGACTTATCACAAGTTCTTAAACGATACATTGTTAGCATCGACACATTCAATCAGGCGGCAGTCATCACTTGGTTTCAACACGTTGACCAGCCAAGTAATCCTGAAGTTCAGGCGCTACTTGAATCTGTTAAGGACATCGACGCGCATGCCATCGATCGTGTCTGTCAGCGGGCCCAAAAGCGCGGTGAGCTAAAAGCGGGGACACTTCCAAGCCAACTAAAATTATTACCTTTCGATTGGCTTCGTTATCGGGCTTTTACCAACGAACCAATCACAGATGCAACGCTAAAATTTCTAATTGATGACTTATTAGTTCCTGCCTATTATCACGTATTGGGCTAATCAGGTTGAGACATGTTAACAACAGACGTAGCCGCACCTGCCACGATGATTTAGTTTTCCATCTTTGTCCATTAAGTCGATGCTTGTAACCACTATTTGGCAAAACGCTGTGTCATAAGTCAGCGGCTACACAAGCAAATAGGACGAGCAACCAAAATTCGGTTGCTCGTCCTATTTGCTGACGTCTGTATTTTTAGCTGGCCCCCGTATGACCAGTTTCATGACGTTGAATGCTATGACGATTTCGACTTCTCCGATGGCTCGCTCGAAGCCACGCACCCAGAAACGATTAAAACGCAAAGACGCCTTCAACTTACCCAAAATTGGTTCAACATCAATCTTACCTTGAACATAGAGCTGACCAGTTTCTGAACTGCAAGCAAGGCACACATCCTCGCCTTAAGCCCCCTCCTTTTTGTGAGTACGCAAATCGCCATTGAGGAAGTTTCTGGTTATCACCTGCTGTTTAAGCACGTTTCGTTTACATCCCCGTTATTTGGACCTACTTCGGACACATTCAATCACTAGAATAATGCCGAAAAAGCCAAATGTACCCAAAGAGTAGCGGATCAATTGCGTTAAATAGTTAACCCAATCATATGGTCGCTTGTTAAAGCAATCAATACCGCCCTTCACGACAAACAATAAGACAAAGTCAAATATCAACATAAATTTATTGACATCTATAAAACCATTAATTTGTTTTTGATATCGTAAATAGATTTTTTTCAATCTTGACCCCCTCAAAAACTAATGCCTCACAAATCTGCGTAATACCGTCATATTAATAAATCATCCGTCAGCTATCTACATCGTTATTATTACACGCGAGTCATTATTCTCCCTTTGAAAATCACTCGTCTGTTGACCTGCTATCCGACTAAAAAGCACAAATAATGAAAGCTAACATGACAAACTATTTCTATCAGGTGGGGACAAGCTGAAGCATGAAACTCCCAAAAAAATCGACTGATAAGCATCATTAACGATGCTTATCAGTCGATTTTGAGTGGACAAAGCCGGTTGAATTCGCGTTCTCAAAAAAGACATAACGTGCTTGGCATGGGTACGTTCGCCCAGCCAAATCTCATTTTTCGAACCCGAATCCTCTAGAATAACGACCTAACCACTACTTCAACAAGTCCTTCTTCACCATATCAATCATCTGCGAATAGGCAATTGGGCCAGAATATTGCCAACTGCTGCTATCGCCGTACTGGTACAGATGCTTGTTCTTAACGGCTTTGATATTTTTCCACAGTGGGTCCTTAAACAGGGCGGCCCCCTTCTGGCTGTTGACTAAGAAAATGTCGTCCGCATCCAACTTAGCGAGCTTCTCCAATGAAACTGCCGACCAGTCCGCAGTCGCGGATTTAGAAACTTGTTTGACCAAGCTAGGCTCACCGAGCTTCAAATCACCGTACAATAGTGCGCCGCTGGCAGAACTGTCATTGACCATGTAAGCCGTATTATTGGTCACCCACAGGACAGCGACTTTATGTTGGCCTGATTTCTTCAACGCCTTACGAGTGGTCGCAACCTTCTGATCGTACTTGGCGAGCACCTTTTTGGCCTTAGCCTGCCGATTGACCGCCTTGGCCACGTCTAAGAAAGTCTGGCGCCAAGTTACATTAGTCCCATTCTTCACGACGTAGGTCGGCGCGATTTTGCTGTACTGGGCATACTTGCCATTCGCGACCGCGCTACTCGTACCCATCAGAATTAAATCCGGCTTGGCTTTCGTCACCGCTTCATAGGGTAAGGAATAATCAATCAACGGAACGCCCTTTAACGACTTCTTCAAATATTCCTGCGTGCCACTCCCATTTTTGACCGACCACTGCACGACCGGCTTGATGCCAAGGGCGACTAAATCATCTTCTAAGTAACTCCCAATCACGCGTTTGGGATGCTTCGGTACTTTGACCTTATGTTTTAAGTAATCTGTGCGCGTCACCGTCGTCGAACTGGTCTGCTTCGTAGTCCCACAAGCGCCTAATAATAGGCTGCACGCGAGCCCCACGACTAACCCTAACTTGATTCCCTGCCACCGTTTTACCAATCTCATTGCCACCTTTCCGTCATTACTCAAATTATTAGTGAAAACACTATCAATTGTCAACAAAAACATTTAAAATGTAACTATTCATCGATATAAAAGATGAATAAAACCACGTTAAACCGGCATTGTCTATTAATAGTTCAATTAAGATTTAATAAAACTAGATTGTGTACAACTAAACAAAGTCCAATTAAGTGAACGCTTACACTTTTTTTACATAGTATCCCTGCACTAGTACGCAATTTTTCGAAAGGAAGTCTATCTGTGAATACGATTGAAGCACAAAATGTCTGCCTTGGTTATGGCACCAAAGTCATCGTCGACCAACTCTCACTGACCATTCCACAGGGCCAAATCACCACCTTGATTGGCCCCAATGGTAGTGGCAAGTCGACACTGATCCGGTCAATTGCCCACCTGTTGAAACCAACCACTGGCGTTATCTTACTCGACCATCAGAACATCCAACATATCAAGAGTAAGGCCTTTGCCAAAAAGATTGCGGTCCTGCCGCAAACGAACCAATCGGCCAACGACTTAACCGTCGACGAACTCGTCACCTTTGGCCGCTTACCTTATCGGCACCCATTGAGCAGTCTCAGTGCCACGGACCACGAGAAGATTGAGTGGGCGTTGACACAAGCTAGTCTGCAGGATCTCCGCGAACGACCACTCAGCACTTTATCCGGTGGGCAGCGTCAGCGTGCTTGGATTGCCATGGCAGTCGCTCAAGATACCGAGACGATTATCTTGGATGAACCGACGACCTACCTAGACCTGACCCATCAATTGGAAGTCATGCAGCTCGTTCAACAGCTCAATCAGCAGGCCCACCGGACGATTATTATGGCCTTGCACGACTTAAATCACGCCGCCCGCTTCTCAGACCAACTGATTGCGCTCAAGGACGGTCACGTCCTAGCGCACGGCCCGGTTGCAAGCGTCATGACGGCTGCTAATCTAAAAACGATTTTTAATATCGACGCGACCCTAGTCGATTACCAAGGGACGCCATTAATCCTGACCTACAACGGTTGTCAAGGGGCGGTCCATTCATGAAAACGACGACTAAAACTTGGCTCGTTCTTGGTCTCAGCGTTGGCGTCCTGTTAATTGTCATGTTATTAAGTCTCAGATTCGGCGCGGACCAAGTACGAACCGCAACCGTTTGGCAAGCGTTGACGGCTTCTAAGACTACGACCCTCAATCAGCAAATCATCCGCCATATTCGGGTGCCGCGCGTACTGGGGGCGGCGTTGATTGGTGCGGCCCTCGCTGGCAGTGGTGCGCTGATGCAGGCAGTGACGCGTAATCCGTTAGCGGACTCCGGTCTGCTGGGCATTAACGCCGGCGCCGGCTTGATGCTGACGCTCTGTCTCGCATTTTGGCCGCACCTCTCGACTTTACAAACAACTGGATGGGCCGTGGTCGGTGCCGCAGTGAGCGCCGGTCTGATTTTTATGATCAGTACCGCCCGCCACGTGCAACTCGACCCAACAATTCTCGTCTTGGCCGGTATCGCCATCAGTAGCCTGCTGACGGCCATTAGTGAAGGCCTGGCCCTTGTGTTGCAGCTCAAACAAGACTTGGCCTTCTGGTATTTTGGCGGTCTCGGCGCCGTTAGCTGGTCTCAGCTGAACTTATTAGGACCCGGACTAGTAGTCGGACTCCTACTGACCTTACTATTAGCACCCCAGTTAAACCTCGCCTACCTGACTGACGATAACGCGCAAAGTTTGGGTAAAAGTTTGCCACTCTTACGTGGACTCGCACTCGTCTGTGCCGTGATTCTTTCAGGAATCTCCGTCGCGTTAGTCGGCACGATCAGTTTCGTCGGCCTAATGATTCCGCACATGTCGCGCTGGTTAGTCGGGGCCAGTTATCGTTACAGTATGCCGCTGACCCTGATTTTAGGGGCGACTTTGACGGTCGGCGCTGATTTGATTGCACGCCTCGTCAACCCACCCCACGAAACGCCATTCGGAATCATCATTTCACTGATTGGGGTGCCGTGCTTTATCTACTTGGCACGAAAGGAGTCGACGACCGCATGAGCCAAAGACAACGTTTAATCACTTGGACGCTGGCATTAGTCGTCATTATCGGCTGCTTAGCAGTTCTCAACCTGAGTACCGGGAGTATGGCGATTGGTTGGTCCGCGCTCGTCAAATTACTGAGTGGGCAAGGTTCCGCGACTGATACACTCGTGTTACTGAACTTTCGGCTTCCACGAATCGTCCTCGCCATCATCGTCGGCTGGGCCTTGGCATTAGCCGGCAACGTGCTCCAGACACTGACGAATAATCCAATGGCCGATCCGAGTTTATTAGGTATCAACAATGGTGCGGGACTGGCGGTCATGCTGTTGATTATTAGCGCGGGCACTAACCCGGCACTAACTTTTAGCCTGCCCATCGTGGCATTACTCGGCGCATGGGGCAGCACCGGCCTGATTTTTCTACTTGCAAACCAGCCCCAACGCGGCCTATCATCCAAACGCCTGTTACTGGTCGGGGTCGCCTTATCAGGATGTTTTTCAGCCTTGATGGTCCTGATGACGCTCAAATTATCACCTGATAACTATCAATTTGTAATGAACTGGCTGGCCGGTAGCCTCTGGGGAACGGCTTGGTCCTATATTGGCTGGGCATTACCGTGGCTGATTGGCGGCAGTCTGATTCTATTCGCACAATTGCCCGTCCTGGACGCCTTCACGTTGGGCCCCACCACCGCGCAAACGCTAGGTATCAACTTAAAACATCGTCAGCTCGGCTTAATCAGCGTCGCTGCGATGCTAGCAGGTGTGAGTGTCGCCATCAGTGGCGGTATCAGCTTCATCGGTCTCATCACGCCTAACCTAGCGCGCCGCATCGTCGGTCCCCGGCAGCGTTACCAGTTACCACTGGCCGGCTTATTAGGGAGCGCACTATTATTGGCGGCTGACACGCTTGGTAAACTGATCACCACGACGACGGAACTCCCCGCTGGCGTGCTAGTCGCGCTGATTGGCGCACCGTACTTTATTTATTTGTTAGTACGGGGATAAATATGGACGCGTGTGGGACGCTTAAGGTCGATGGAAATTTTAGCAATTATTGAGTTACGTACGACCCCTGATTCTGCTTGGATTGTGGAATTAGGGGCCGTTTTTGATTGTTCCGTCACTCGAATAACATCTGGCGACCAGCATCACAACTAATTGTATGGACTTCACTTGCTTGCTCAAAAAAACGTGTCCTGACTATCATCAATCAATAGTTAGGACACGCTTTTTACTAGCGCATCATTTTTTTAATTAAACTTCCTGTTGCGCCGGCCGTACCAACACTTCACTAATCGCGACGTGCTTAGGTTGGTCAATCGCAAATAACACGGCGTTTGCAATGTCTTCCGGATTCAACGCCAATCCCTTACTGTCATCCGCATTCATTAATTCGCTAATTCCAGCCTGAATCTGGGTGTTGCCAATCGTGTTGACCAGTTCAGTCCGAACCGCACCTGGTGAAACGATTGTTGACCGAATCCCGTGGTTCTTTTCTTCCTGACGTAAGCCTTCCATGATTGCCCGGACCGCATACTTCGTTCCATTATAAACGGCAGATGCTGGGTAAACGACGTGGCCGGCCACTGAATCGGTCGCAATAATCAGACCATCTTGTTGCTTTTGCATGATGGGTAAGACTTCGCCGATACCGTTCAAAACACCCATGATATTTACGTTTAGCATCATCTGCCATTTATCATATTCACGGTCACTCAAATTACCCTGGGGCATCGTGCCAGCGTTATTGTATAAGACATCCACGCGGCCAAATTTGCTGACGGCTAGGTCGATCAGTGCTTTGACTTGCGCCCGTTCAGTCACGTCCGTCACTTGATAGACGGCATTGTCGCCAATCGTTTGACTTAATTCTTGTAACCGGTCTTCACGGCGGGCACCCAATACGACTTTAGCACCCTTCGACGCGAGTAATTTTGCAGTGGCAGCGCCAATCCCACTCGATGCACCGGTAATCACGACAACTTTATTTTCAATACTCATAATTTTATAGCCTCCTAAAATTAACCTTCAATTGTTTTAATGACTTTGGCGGGAACGCCCGCAACCACGGTATTGGCCGGCACTGACTTAGTAACAACTGCACCAGCGCCGACGACCGCATTTTCACCGATCGTGACACCCGCCAGGATTTTAGCACCCGCACCGATCCACGCATTGCGTTCTACTTTAATCGGCTCAACCACGACGGCCCGCCGTTTAACCGGATCCAAGGGATGGTTCACGGATAACAACATTGCACCGGGGCCAATCAACACGTCGTCCGCCAAGCTAATGCCGCCCAAATCGGTAATCTGAACATTATCGTTGATGTAGACGCGTTTACCGAGTCGCAAGTTACGCCCGTAATCCGTCCACAATGGCAACCGCACTTCCACGGAGTCGTCAATATCTTGACCAGTGATTTTGGACAGGACTTGGCGAATCTCCGGTAATGTCTTAGCCGTATGATTCAATTGGTGAATGCGTCGCTGATTCGCATCAATTACTGGTTGAATTGCCGCGAGCTGCGCCTTATCTAAATATTTAGGTTCGATAAGTCGTCCCCTCCTTCATAAGATACGTCTAGTATACGGGCGGGCAGCTATCATGTAAAATGCTTATATTAAATGACAATCAATAACCTCTAAGCATAGTTTGAACGTTTAATCGACTTTACCTATCTGGCAGGCTACCGCAGACTTACCACTGCGAGAAACCGGCGTCACACCCAAGCACCCCAAAAACGGCGTCCCGTCCTAATCCGGCTCAACATCGCGGCTCAATTCGCCCCTATCATGTGAACACACAAAAACGCCTCACAATCATCAGGAGTGGTAACTAGTACCTATCCTGAGCTTGTGAGGCATTTTAATCTTGTTTAAAAACTGTTCAATTTCATTGTTTATTCATGATGCCGTTTCCGCTTCACGCCACCAACGCTCAACAAGAAGGTTGCTAACGTCAGTCCAAGCGTCGTCGCCATTAACCCAGACTGCCGGTTATCACTAGTCTGTGGTAACTGACCGGCTGCGTTGGATTGGCGCTGATGAGTTGACGCTGGTGTTGCCTTGGCTGTCGGCTTGATAGTGGCCGTCGCGGGCTTAAGTCGTGCGTTAGATTGCTTGGTCTGCGCTGCCTGCGACGAGCGTGCTTGTTTAGTCGTCGTTACTTGAGCAACTTGACCAGTTGACGTTCCCGTTGCCGGTTGTGGTGCCGGGGTCGTTTGACCAGTCTTACCTGGTTGAACGTGGTCATCCGACTTAACCGTGGTCGTTGGTTGACTTGGCTTGGTTGGCTTGACCGGCTTGGTTGTTTCCGTTGGCTTCGTCGGTTTGACCGGTTTCGCTGGCTTAGCTGGTTCTGTCGGCTTCGTTGGCTTAGTCGGTTTGACTGGCTTTGTTGGCTCAGTCGGTTTGACTGGCTTTGTTGGTTCTGTCGGTTTGACTGGCTTTGTCGGCTCAGTCGGCTTGGTTGGTTCATCCGCTGCATAGGTCACCGTTTGAACGTCATCACCACTGGCCACCGTAATCGTGACGGCTTGGACCCCGGCCGTTACCGCGTGGTAGCCCGCAATCGTTGGCGCCGCTAATGCCGTGAACGCCATGGTCGTCGGTGTCCATTCACTATACGTGTTGACACCAGTGACCGCATCACTGACTCCAGAACGGGTGAACGTCAGCTTTCGTACCGTATCGGCTAATAACGCTTTGCCAGCTTGGTCTTGATAATGAATCGTTTGGGTCACGGCCTTCGTCAGCTGAGTAGGCGCCGTAATCACCGTCTTATTGTGTGCCAAGTAAACGGTGTACGCTTGGACCGCGTCGTCTTGGTCGAAGGTCGCGTCCGCTGGATAATCGCTCCCCATCAGGACATACCCAGCTTGAACGTACGCTGCAATCTGGGCGGTCGTTTGATAGCCGAGTGGCGTCCCAAACGCCCCCGTTAGCGTGATTGTCGCGCCTAACTGTTGATTGGTCGTCGCGTCGATATAGGTAACTGTCGCGGTTTCCGTCTTCGCCTGATACGTCACGACCGCTTGTATGGCTGCAGCTGTCGCGCCAACATTGACACTAGCGACGCGCGTGGTATCTGGGGTGTACCCGACAATCGTTGGCGACGTCATCGCGGCGTACGACCCAGTTTTGGCAGCATCAGCCGTCAGCCAGTCGCTGTAAGTCACTTGTTGGCTGACTTGATCAATCGTCGCGTTGCGATAAAAGGCGACGGTTTGCGTGACCGTGGGTGCAGCGGTGCTTCCATCCGTGTAAACGTACGTGATCGTACGCTGTTTGCTCATCGTCAAATCCGCGCTACCAGTGCCAGCTGGATATTTGGGGCCATCGGGGTTATCGCCATCGATGGGCTGTCCCGGATTTCCTGGTTCACTCGGCGTTACCGTCGTTAAACGGTGCGTTAGTTTGACCGTATAGTTGCGTGGTGTGCCCACTTGGCCGAATTGGATACCGGTCGTTGGGACGTCATTGTCCGCTAATTGATAGCCCTGTTGCTCGTAAGCCGTAATCTGCGCAACTGGCGAGTAGGCGCTAGTCGTGCCATAGTCACCAGTCACCGGAGTCGCTGTCAGCGTCTGACCACTAGTGGCATCGATAAACGTCACCGTTGCGGTCATCGCTTGTGGGGCATACGTAATCACGATGGTCTGCGGTTGGCTCTGGCTAGTCAGCGTCGTTGCCGCCACTTCGTCAGAACTAGCCTGATAACCAGTAATCGTTGGCGATGTCACTGCCGCAACGACGGCACTCTGACCAGTTGCTACGGCCCAATCGCTATAGGTCAACTGATCGCCAGTCACCATGTCAAAGGTCGCCGTACGGTCAAAGGTGACCGACTGTTGGACGGGCGTTGCCGCCTGCGTTCCATCAGCATATTGATAATCGATCGTCCGCGTGACTGTCTTTTGTAAATCAGTTTGCGCCGTGCCAGCGGGATACTTAGGTCCATCTGGATTGGTCGGGTCAATCGCACTGCCAGGGTTTCCGGGATGGTCGACACTCACCGTCACCCGCTGATGCGCAAGCTTAATGGTATAAACCGGTTGGCCCTCAGTGTAAACGAGCTGGTCTGGCAAATCCGAGGCGGTCAAAATGTAGCCGAGTTGCGTGTACTGAGCAATATCGGCTGTAGCGTTATAGTCAGCCACATCGCCGTAATAACCATTCAGTGGGACGCTCTTTAAGACCGTGTTGCCGGCCGTTTCGTCAACAAACTGCACGGTGATGCTTTCGGGATTAGCCGCATATGTCACCGTTGTCGCCAACGCTTCGCCGACTTTGGTGGCCGTTGCTGCAGACACCGTTGCGATATCGGGCGTATACCCGATTAGCGTTGGTGACGTTACCGCAGCATAGGTCGCATCCGTCGTCGTCCAATTGCCATACGATAGCACCGTCTGGTCAACGGTATCGACCGTGGCCGTTCGCGTATAAGCGACCGTTTGGACTTGGTCATCCGCCGCCTTAGTCTGATCAGCGTACACGTAATGAATCGTCCGCTGACTCGTCTGTCGCAACGTATCAGGGTCGACACTGCCCGGCTGATCGACCGTGACCGTCTGGGTACCATGCGCTAGTTCAATGACATAATCATTTCCAGTAGCGCCAAACGTGATACCGGTCGTCGGTACGCCGTTTGAAACGAGCACGTAACCAGCTTTGACGTAGGCCGCAATCTGGTCTGCAGGTGAATAGGTCGCCGTCGACCCGTAGCCACCGGTCAATTGCACGGTCGTCCCGAGTGGTTGGTTAGTCGTCGTATCCATGAAGGTGACCGTCGCCGTTTCCTTGTTCTGCTGATAAATGTAAACGACTTGGCCGCCTACATCGCTCAACGTGCCATTCGGGGCGTAGCCAGTATCATCAGAAACGAGCGTGTAGCCAGTCTTGGCGGCGCCAGTTGTCGAATAGGTCAAATAGTCAGCAGCCGTGCGGTCCGTGCCATGCGTGACCGTCCCAGTTGCCGTGGTCGCTAAGTGATAGGTCCCGCTAGCCGCATCATAATCTTGATACTGATACACAACCGTGATATCGCCGACCATTAGCTTGCCAGGAACGATCGTAATGTCGTAGTTATCATTGACCGCCGCACTCGTTAACGTGGCCGTCACCGTTTCAGTTCCGGGTTCCGTCAAGCCAGCCGTTAATGTGTAGCCCAAGGTTTGGCCCGTGACGACGTTGCTGACGGCTGGCGTGATATTTTGTTCTTGTCCATTGGCCCACAGAACCGTGTCTGGTAGCGTGATGGTGGCTGGCCGTTTGGTAATCGTATACGTGCCGCCAGCATTGACCTTGTTTGCAATCAGCAAGCCCGGATTAGCCGCAGCCAATGCCGCCATCCCCGTCGCATTCAAGGTCACGGCGTAAGCACCGACGTTTTGATCAATCGCTGTCACATCCACATCAGCCACCGGCACCGTGTAGGCCGTCGTACCAGTCACAGCCGTTGCCGTATTATCACTGGTCCAAGTACTTGGGGCCGTGTATTCTGTCGGCAAGTAAACCGTGTAACTGCTTGGGTCAGTCGTCGCATCGTTGTCATACACTTTAGTCGCCGGTGCCATCGTAATTGCGGCCGTCGTGTCCGTGCTGGTGGTCGTGACGTAGCGTTGGTAAGTGACGGTGTAAGTGCTCGGATCATCACCATCATACGTTTGTGTTGCCGCTACCGCACTCACATTCAGATAATAGGTCACGCCGTCTTTATCAATCGTGGTGGGCAATTTGGCTAGTGGGACGTACGTCGCACCACTATCACCGGTATAGGTGACCTGCCCTAAATCCGTCCCGTCCGTGCTGACTAATTGGTAAGTATCTGTAATTGACTTTGCTGACAGTTTGTAGCTGTATAAATAGTTAGTAAAGCCACTACTAATCGTTACGGCATCCGCGATTCCCAACGCATCGGCAACACTGTCGATATTGGTATAACTCTGCAAGTTGAGCGAGTAGCTCCCCTCATTTTTATCAGGATCATCAGTCACATACACAACTGCCGAATCAGGGCTTGAGACTTGGTTACCAATCAGGCCACTCGTGACACCACTACTTTGTACCGCAATCGTTGGCAATAATGTATAAATCAATGACTCAAACGCATTACCGTTGTATACCACCGTTTGATCAAAATGTACCTGAAAAGTTTGCCGTCCCTTGTAATCAGTCAATTGCGTAACCGTTAAACCCTGATAAGTCACATCATGCGTCGTTAACATCGTTTCAATAGCGGCAGTCAAAGTAGCGACTGGGTCAGTTGCCACTTGCAGTTTGCCATCACTAGCCGTACTTGCCACTTTAAACCCCGCGGGTACGATCACATATTCCGTCAAATTATCCACAGTTAATTGACCGCTGGCGGCCACTTGAGCCATATTGAGTAATGGCAATACCAAGTACAACCCTTGACCATATGACAAATCGATGCCTTTAGTTCGCGCATGTGAGATGGTCAGGACCGTTACTGGGCTTTCGTAACTAGCCTGAGCGCCAAAGTTATTCGGAGACAGGTTAACTGTCGAGCTGGCCTTAACCAATACAACACCGTCACCAACGTTATCACGGTCAAACGTCATACCAGTATTCAAACTGGTTAAATCAGCCAACGCCGCATCCGTCAGTGTAATCGTATATTGACCAATAACGGCCGTATTAACCGCAGTCGAATAGGTGGTATCCGCAACTGGAACACTATACACGATTGAATCAGTTTCCGAATCGTCGTAATACACCTTCCAATCACTCGGAACAACCACTGAACGACTATTAACCGTGACTTGTACGGTGCTGGTCGTCTTATTGACCGTCACCGTCGAAGCGCCCATGGTGATAATATTGTGACTCGCAATCGTTAAAGTCCCCGTCACGACGGTATCTGCAGTAATGGCCTCATTCGGATTAGCCTGTTGCAACGCCGTCATGCCTTGGTCTGAGAGGACTAATTGATAAGTTCCAGAAGCCGTTGCGGTCGGAACCGTGATATCACCACTGGCGCTCGCAATGCTGTAAGTGTTAGTGGTCCCATCCGTCGCCGTACTCGTTAACGTCCAATCGCTTGGAACGTTGTACTGACTCGGAACCGTAATCGTATAAGTGCTTGGTTTGGCATCCCCATAGTCAATGCTGGTCGAGCCAATCGTAATCGTCGAACTCGGAACTGGCGCCTGCGTGATCGTCAACGTCCCAGTGACCACGTTAGCGGCCGTAATATCGGCGCTACTGTTCGCCTGTGCGAGTTTATCCAACCCGGTCGTTGAGAACGCAATTGCGTAAGTTCCAACGCCAGCGCTAAACGAGGTGGTGTCGATGTCTGTTAGGTCAGTGACCGTATAAACGTTCGCCGTACTCGTCGCTGCCCAATCAGCGGGCGCCTTAGTGCCATCCGCCAACGTGACGGTGTACTGATTAGGTGTCGTCGTTTTGCCATCATAGGCTTTGGTCGCATCATTGAGTGTCGCCACGGTGACGGCCGCGCTGCGAGCACGCATTAAAAGAGATTGCTGTGACAAAGCTGCCGCGATGGTGTTGTTGGCAGCTGCTGGCGTCGTTTGGTCGGTAGCCGTTTTGTCGTCATTGGTAGCCAATGCTTCAGTCGCAGTTTCCACTAAAT
>PPYE01357291.1_pt1 | contig 26464 bp, 24 predicted proteins | sample 1559881 | NCBI WGS metagenome assembly PPYE01 (sample SAMN08240022, study PRJNA423297) | Human gut metagenome, whole genome shotgun sequencing project. | reverse complement strand
AGAACCAGTTGAAGATCAGTCAGTTAACGGGTATTCCCGTTTTAAAAGAGATTTATGACGTAATGGACAGCTTTCAGGCTGGTTTCGGCAACAGCAATATTTTATTTTCACAATTACGGAACACCTCTTTTACCAGACCGCAGACCCCCGCATATCCTTTCTTCAGTAAACAGTTTTCCTATGCGTTTTATAATATTGCCATGGGTGCTGATGCACAAGAAGAAATGAATCACCTGGCGCAGCAGGTAGACGATCATCTTTACCGGCATAATTACTATCAACAAAGCTAATAATTAGGCTAAGGATAAATAAAATCATTTACCCTTAGCCTATTTCCTTAAATATACAATTTTGACATTTCCTCTTCCAGTCCCCACCGCTTACAGTTCTCTGCCAACTGCGCCAGTGAATATCTGAGGTAATCCATGGGGTGTTCCTTCGTAATCTCCACGGCAAAACGAAGATTTTTATAAGTATTCTTCATTCCCCAGATCACATCCTCCCAGGGAGTTCCCTCCGGGATTCCTTTCACGCTTTCATCTGCATAGACCACATTTTTTGCTCCCGCCTGATACAGAAGATCAAAATAGGCTTTCATTTCCACTTCGTTCAGCTTCTCGTGAACAAAAATAAGCCCTTCGCCGTATCCCGCAAAAACAGGCTTGCCCAGATATCGGCACAACATCTGCTTTAACATTTTTTCCGCACAGGTATAGTCGCTGACTCTTCCCAACACGATCGGAGAAAAGCCAATAGAATTAGCCGGAAGAGTGTAAAGCATGCCCTCACACTCTTTTCCGGCTTTTATCATTTTCCCTGTTTTCTCAAAAATCACCAGGGATTTCTCATCATATTTTACTTTTTTCTTATAATCATAGATCTTAATATCTGCGCAAAGCTCTGAAGGGTTAAACTTTTCCATCCCGGTACCTCCGTCCGTTTCTGAAAATAAGTATACCTCTTCTGCCCTGTCAGTTCAATCCGGTTCTTTTACCGGGGAATCCGGATCTCTTCTACAAAGAAATTAGTGCGATAGAGATAGCACAGTTCCTTCTCCGTGATGTAAAAGCCGTAATCGGCATTAAAATTTTCTTCGTTTTCTTCTTCAATAGAGCCTGCTGCCCGGATCTCATCCCAGGTCTTCCCCAAAACTTCTTCCGGGGTGACTTCTTCGCCGGTGGCAACGGAGATCGTCACGGGTATGTAATAAGATAATGGATGCGCTGCTCCTGCATAATAAACCGTGTCATTAAAATGCAGGCTGACATACTCGTCATCCGCTAAAGTAATACCATTGAATACCAGATAATTATCATCGTACCGCTGTCCCTCGGAAAGAGTTTCATCGACCAGCTCATACGCTCCGGTGTGATTCTCCCCTTCTTCCTCATACTGCGCTCTGTATTCCTCATACATCTGCTGTAGATAATCATTCACTTTTGCATACTTCTCATCGGAAAAATAGAACTCATCCATTTCGTAGTAATAGGTCTTTTTCTCATCGTCATTGTAGAAGTCTTTTACAGTGTTGGAACATTCTCCGTAGTCTTCCCAGGAAAGCCACGCATCCTCATCTTCGTAGGAAGGACCTGTTGTGGATGCCGTAGTGTCGGAAACAGTCTCCGTGGATACTGTCGCTTCCATGGATTCACCAGTCTCTGAAGTGCTCTCTTCCGTTACCGCAGCCTCTGCGGATCCGATAACCTCTGAACTACTACTCCCTCCCACCGGATCACTCCCCTGTGCTCCGCAGGCAGACAACCCCAGTGCCATAATTCCTGTGATAACTATTAATTTGCCCCTCATTTTGTATCTCTCCTTATGTATTTATTGTAACCGAACGCTTCCCCCGTCCATTACAAGCATAAGCTTAACATATTATAATATCATAGTTGCATCACGTGCAACTCTTCCGATTTATTATTCAATTGTCATTTCATAAAAAACGCAGAAATGTATAAACATGAATTACACATCCACGCGTTTTTTCCGGTAATAATTCTCAGGCCTCTTGGGATTTTTCTTTTCCCTCAATAATCGCCCTTACCTCTTCTACTGTTTTATCTGTTGCAGATGCAATCAGTTCTATTGAAAGACCGTTTTTGTACATTTTTGCAATGAGTCCTGCCTCACCCTCTGCACGCCCAATTGCAATACCTTCTTCCTTAACTCCCTGGCTCAAATTACACATAGTGCTCATATCCTTTCTGAAATTCTCTTCTAATGGGATATCATATTCATTTCCAATAATGTCCAGCTTCTCATCTATAGTAAGCTCTCTGGACAATAATGCTCCCAACAGACGATGTAACTCGTAGGTCTCATCATGTTCCGGCAGTTCCTTTGCAAGACCTATCATAATGATATTCAACAGATCCAGATTACCTTTCCATTCATAAGAACCGATCAGGTCTTCTTTGGTCAGATGAATATGGCTCATGGTGTTTTCCTCCATATTCATACAAATCCAAATAGAATAGACACTTTTAATGTCATCGTAACTCGAATTCTCGAAATCTCGTTCCTTCTGGGAAGAAACCAGTCTGCTTACATAGAATACTGCCCGGTTCAGGATCTCATAGTCGCTAGGTTCGTCCTTTTGCGCTTCCACATTGATGATGATCTGCGAAAGGCCATCCTTCATCCGCACATAAAATACAATGTCAAAACGCACCAGGCCTTCGTTCAGTTCCTGATTCTCTGTATTAAAACCAACAAGGCGTTGACCATTCTGAAAATGCACCGCATTCGTCAGTCCCGGCTCCACCGGCACGGCGCTGATATAAGGAAGTCCCTCTATCAGTGCTGCTACCTCGAGCGGATCCATCCCCTTAAATTCCTCCACGGTCTTCACCAGGATCCGCGCCAGGATGATCTTATGTGCTATCAGGCGTTTTGCGCTGTTATCGTATTGGGCGTCTCTGTCTGTTGCCATTACTGCATTTTTTAATTCCGTATTCAATGGTTTCCTCCTTTTGTGTCAGGTAATTATAGATACCGCCGAAAATAAAAGGATTTCGCCATATCTACATTATAACTTACCTGTTTTTCTGATACAACTGATTTTCTTTCTGTGTGGGTTTTCCTCTTCCCTTCTTCCTGGTTCTATGATTTAGGGAATCGGATGGGACATCAGCTTTCGCTGACATAGAAATTTTCATAAGTGAAATGTACTTATACGCAAAGTATAACTTATAATTCCTAATTAGACAATAAATATATTTTAATATCTAAATAGAATTGTCTTTTAAGTGTAATAGTATAATTACCTCTTAAAAGACAATTCTATAAATGATAATTTACCACGGTGATTGCTTATTAAATAATCCGGTTACTTACTTCGATATTATTTCAACAGTCGGCGTTATGCTGTCCAACCCGAGTTCGCTATCTTCCGCAACTCTATAATTAGTAACATCTATTGAGTACATATAATCCGAAATATCTGGATTTTCCTCATCAGCCGGAAGTTCAACTTCAAATGTCTTGAACTCGAACACATAAACCGTTCCTTCAACAAGCTTTCCGGTCATATCTTCCTGAAAGCGAAGTAAAAATGGTTTATCCTGAAAGAAGTGAACTACGGCAATCGTTTTTCCCGGAAGCGCAAAGTAATCCGGCAAGAGTTGTTCAACGGAAGCTGTAAAAGACCCCGAAAACTGTGCATAGCACTTTTGGGGGGCGGTCATTTGCTGCTTCCCATCATTATATCCAACCTCGTAGCCAGCCGTATAACCTTCTTCGTAGTTCGCATCATGCGTATCTGAACTTTGATCATTATTTCCACAACCAGCCAATGAAAAAACCAACACAAGACAAAGAACCATTGCAATAATCTTTTTCATACTGTTTCCTCCCTCAAATTCCGATTTAGTTCAATTCACTTTTATCATATAAAAAAGCCTCCCTTTCAAATATTATTATATCCAAAAGGGAGAGCTTTTTCCATTAATATTTTACTATTTTTCCACCTGCGCCGCCGTTTTTCCGGTATACTGCAAGGCAATGCGGTTCTCGGGATGCGCGTCTGTCAGGTACAGCACACACAGGAAGATCCATTCTAAAGGTTTCATGATAAAATACACCAGATCCGCCGTGTATTTACTGTGGATCAGTCTCGCCACAGGGAACCCGTAAGTGTCATAAAAATGACGCAGCGCCCGGTGGAAGCCGGGAGTCCGTTCTTCCAACACCTGTTCAAAAGCGTTCGCAATGCACAGCTGACGGTTTACAATGACTTCATGCCCATGCCGCCTCCCCAGACGGATAGGCTTTACGACCTTTTCATGACCGCCGGCAGCTACCGTGCAGAGATAATGTTCATCATACATGACATTCTGCGGTGCCTGTCTTAGTGACAGATTCCAGTCGCTGGTCTCCGTGAATGCTTTAATCACAGAATCCGGTGCCTGCCCAAACAGCATGAGGATTGCGATCAGGATTCCCAACAGTGGGAACATCAATACCAGTCCCAGCACCGGCCACCATGCAGCCTTCCGCAAAATGCTGTCACACCAACGCAGCATGGGATTCTGATAAATCTTCCCCGTCCCAAAGTGTTCCGCCTCCGCATTCTGCATCAGTGCATTCCACTCCCGTATTTTCTTCAGAAGCAGTCGCACCACTAGCAGCACACAGCACAGTGGAAATAATAGCAAATATCCATCAAGCAAAATCGTCGGCTTGAATATCTGTACTGTGAACAGGATCAGTTCTAACAATCCCAGGTACATTGCGGAAATCGACAGGACTGTCACAAGAGGCGGCAGCTTCCGAAGCGGAATGCTCTGCAGAATCTCATACCCTATAAATGCCAGCAGCAGGAGTACTATAAAAGTAACCATGGAACCACTGTAAATCGGTGTATGTTGATTGGAATTGCTTAACTGCGTCTGCCAGTCAGCGGATGTCACATCCATAATCAACCCCAAATAACAAAGTTCATAGAATCCGCCCAGCCAAAATACATGCTGGTCAAACAGCCAGGCTCCCTTCACCGGACGTTCCCATGCTTCACTGATCAGGCAGATTCCTTCGCTGATCGTCAGCACCACAGGAAATACCAGTACCGCTCCCATTAAAATTGCCCAGGTAAACATTTCTGTAAAAGCCTTAATGATCTCCCATACATAATCTCTTTGCTCATAATGAATAACAGAGGCTATGATCGTAAAAAGCGCATAGCCCAGTCCGATAAATATAGAAATCAGCCATGCAAGCAACACCGGATGCTTTTTATAAAACTTTATTTTTTCCGTATTCATTTCTTTATTTTCCATCAATTCTTGCCTCTATCTGTTTTCGCGCCATATATCTGGAAATATTAAATGTCCGCAGAGATGTCTGATCCAGACGCTTCTTATTATGGTTCAGGTAATAATATCCGAATCCCTTCGGCTGATAACTCCCCCACCACTGAGCCTGCGTATCTTCACTCATAATATCCGTAGGGTTCTCCAGTTCATAGGCGCCAAAATCATACCCAAGACTCTCCATATAAGGAATAATGACCGGTGCCGCATCCGCACTGAGATCACTCAGATAAGAGAAGTCTCCGCCGGGTGCATTGGCAATATTCACTCTGGCTATAATATAGTCGGGATGGCTGAAGGACAATGCCAGGTACAGAACGGTCACCATCACTACACCATAGCGGAACAGAGGGAAGCTTTCCCTGTAAATGTTGATCAGTACTCCGATAAACATGACGAATAATACCGTCAGCATCCACAATACGAAGATCCGCAGGAAAGTCAGATAATAATACCGGATGTAAATGATCATTCGCATTACGCTGGACGCGATCATGATAAAAGTACATAATGACATAATCGTCATAATCACTTTCAGTACCCTACTCTCCCTAAAAAAGCTAAGGCACATCAATACCAGGATCAGGTTCAGAATGCTGACAGCCAACAGCTGGAAGAAGCCCTCTCTTGCGTACTGTGCATAGGTATAGCCCTCCGGCAGCTGCATTTTCCCCAAGAACAATCCGAAGATCTGAATACCGGAAAACAGCAGATACAAAAGTGACAGCAGTGACATAATCGTAATTGCCAGTACCGGCTCACCCTTTCTGCGATCCTTCACTTCTTCCGGGATGCTTCGCTTACACAGGTAGGAAGTCAGTGCATAGGAAGTAAAGAACAGAAACGTTACCCGGATGACTACGTTGAATATATTGTCCGGACGGATCCAGTTCATGAAATCCGTTGTCATCTTACGGAATACCGCATCGGCAGAGCTTAACAGTCCGGCGGCAATGAGCAGAATGGGCAGTGCGATCACCACTCCCAGCAGACCGTACCATACCTTCTTATTTACTTTTCCCTTTTCACGAAAATAGGCTTTGCCATCGGAAAATGGCTTCCCCAGTTCCCCAAAGCTCATAACCACCAATTGGCAGATGCTCCCCACATATTTCCCAAGCTTCCACTTTGTGGTATCAAAATATTGATTCAGCAGCAGACACATCACTAACAGAAACACCGCCAGCTTGTTCAGACCTATGATCGCCCATCCGTCGGTGCAGAAGGTGGATACCCCCAGCAGCAGAATGCTGACCATGTAAAAGGCGCTCCCTTTTTTCAAGGTAATCTCCAGTTTTGACAGCGAGAAGGCAAAATACAGTAAAGTGCCTGCGAGAAAAAAAGGGAAGGTGATCCCCGAGCCGTTCCGGAACATACAAAATGCATAGAACACGGCATAGAGAAAAGTCACCGGTCCGAAGAAATTATAGTGCTCCTGCAAGCGCTTTGTCTCCACAGTCTCTGTTTTTTCCACTACCCGGACTACATTCTGCCCGGAAATCTGTTCCTGATTTATTGAATTTGTTTCCTGTACTGCTGTATTTTCCTGCATTATGATCTCCCCCTCTCAGGTTTTATTTGGTTTCCTCTTCTTTTGTGTCTTCTACATACTCCAGAATGTCTCCGGGCTGGCAATGCAGCACCTCACAAATGGATTCCAGTGTAGAGAAACGTATGGCTTTTGCTTTATTATTTTTCAGGATGGATAAATTTGCCTGTGTCAGATCCACCTGATTCGCCAGTTCTGTCAGGCTGATCTTCCGCTTTGCCATCATTACATCCAGATTTACAATGATTCCCATAATAGATGCCTTTCTAATTTTGAGTGACTGAATTTTTAGATTGTTAAGTCGTTTTCTTCCTTGTAGCGCACGGCTTCTTCAAATACCATCGCCAGCACTTTGCTGAACATGCCTGCAATGATAAATACCAGAATGATCACCAGCATGGCAATGGTCAGGTACACCACACATCTCACAGCGCTCATGGCAGCGATGAAAAAGCTTAAGTCTCCCATTCTCCTAAGACTCGCCACATTTTCCGGTACAAAGCAGTTCTCCGCAAGCACCGTGCCAAACATCTTGCGCAGTTCATTGACCAACAATAATGCCAGCACACCCAGGATGGCGAATATGATCACCGCCGGAAGGTAATGCTCCTCCACCGCCTCCAGATATTTTCCTATGTATTTGAGACTAAACGGCAGACTTATCGTCACCAGGATTCCCGCATAGAACATGAAATCCAGCAGGTACTTTGTCCCCTTCGCCAAAGATAACTTTTTCTCCCGCAGCTCCTTTTCCGACAACTCTCTCTTCTCCATAATGAATACCTCTTTCCTTCTTTGTAGCCTTAACATATCACTCTATGATACGAATGTCAATATAAATTTATTGATATTCGATAAATTTATATTGAATAGCAGCATAAGAAAAGCTCCGGGCACAATCTTTTTCTGTGCCCGAAGCTTTTTTCAGAAGCTTTTTCGCTTTCTCGTAATTATTCTATTGTGATAGTGTACTCCTTGCGGAATACCTCGCCTGCCTGCAGGACATTGCCGTACTCCCGTTGCTCTAAACTGCCGTCAAAGGTCGTCTTGTCGCATCTGCCATACCATGGCTCGATGCAGATAAACGGTGCTCCCTTGCCTGCGGGAGACCACAGCCCGAATAACGGAGCATCAAAGCTTAAGGTAACATACGGCTTTTTGTCCGGAGTGCACAGGCTCACTGCGGAAGCCTGACGATCCTCCACGATCAGGGCATCCCGGTCAAATAGGTGCTCTGTGATCTGCGCATAACCGTTTTTCACCGGTAATACATCCTTTTGCTGTCCCATGAGTCCTTGTCCGTCATCTGCCACCAATCCGTAAGTCAGATCTTTGTCCGTATCAAACTTAAAATAATATTCCGACTGCTTTCCTTTTTCATCCACAGGGCACATAAATGCGGGGTGTCCTCCGATGGAAAAGTACAGTGTTTTCGTATCCGGATTTTCCACCTGCCAGATGACCTTCAGATCTTTTCCTTCCAATTCATAACCGATCTTCAGGATAAACTCCAGCGGGAATTTTGCTTTTGTTTCTTCATTGGATCGCAGGGAAAACCATGCTTCTGTCGCCGTCTGTACATCCACGGCAAACTCCATGTCTCTGGCAAAGCCGTGCTGACCCATGGAATAGGTCTTTCCTTCATAATGATATTCCTTATTTTTCAGACTTCCTACAAAGGGGAACAGTACCGGGGCAGTTCTCTTCCAGAATTTTGCATCCGCATTCCACAGATACTCGGTATCAGTTGCTTTCCCCCGAATGCTTGCAAGCTCTGCACCAAAGCTGTTGATGGTTACTTTTAAAGCTTCATTTTCCAATACTACCTGCATATTGCATACCTCTCTCTCTTTTTCCCACATTATACCTCATAACAGTTCATCCGTGAATATATCCGGGCACACAAAATCATGCGCGCATGATTTTGTGACCGCATATGTTCACGAGATGAGCGCCAGCTTATGAGCAAAGATAGTCACGAAGTGACGGAAAGCGTGGTAACGCGACTTTGCGAATGGCGCGGGATGAACTGTTGCTATCTGTTATCCTGTAGTCCGGCTGTCTTCAGCCAATGTCCGGACAAATATCTGCCCACAAAACAGATCACTCGGAAGATCCAGTCCAGTACCATGGCGATCCAGACACCGATGGCTCCGTAACCCATGTTCACACCGATGATATAGCTGAATCCGATACGGAACACGAACATGGAAAAAATAGACAGCACCATAGTAAACCGTACGTCATTGCAGGCACGAAGCATATTCGGCAGAACAAAAGACGCCGGCCACAAAAACATCGCCATACCGTTGTGGATCATGACCAGAATATAGGATAACTGCGTGGTCTCCGGACTTAATCCATAGCATTTCAGGATCCACGACAGACACAGCAGGATGACGCTGTTTACCATAAAGGTACACAAGTAGGTAATCTTCAATAATTTTTTCGTATAATACCGCACCTGACCGGAATCTCCGGCGCCGACACAACGGCCAATTACCGTGATCATTGCCAGATTCATAGCCTGTCCCACAATACAACCCATGCTGTCCAAGCTGTTCGCCACACCGTTGGCAGCAATCTGCACAGTTCCGAAACCCGCGATAATGCTTACCACAATGACACGTCCCAGCTGGAAAATACCATTTTCAATCCCGCTGGGGATACCTATGTAAAAAATCTTATGGATCACCGGCCAGTCGATGTGGAAGCTTTCTTTTAATAAATGCACTTCGTTGGACGGGTTTTTCAGCAAACGATATAGGATGAATCCTGCCACTGCACGGGAGATCAGGGAAGGAATCGCCACACCTGCCACGCCCAGTCCCAGTACATAAACGCCCAAAGCATTACCGCCGATGTTAATGATATTTTCCACCACGGAGACCTTCAGCGTGATCTGGGAATTTCCCATGGAGCGGAACAGCGCCGCACAGGAATTGTACAGGGCAAGGAACGGGAAGGACAGTGCAGAGATCATCATATAGATCACAGCATTATGAAATACGTCCGCTTCAATTTTACCGAAAAACAGGGAAATGATGCCGTTACAGAACACCATGACCAAAATCGATATACCGATCGTAATGCATACCGATGACACGATCAACTGTTTTGCAGATTTGCAGGCGTCCTCTTTTTTCCCGGCTCCGAGAAACTGGGAGGTCACCACGGCGCCGCCGGTAGCCAGTGCCGCCAGCACACTGATGATCAGATTATTGAACATATCGATCAGGGATACGCCGGAGACCGCCGCCTCGCCCGCCGAAGAGATCATGACGGTATCTGCCATGCCCACAGTGATTGCCAGTGCCTGTTCAAATAAGAGCGGAATGATCAGTTTTTTCAGATCATCTTTTGAAAATAGTTGCTGTTTTGTTATACTTGTTTCCATAACGTTTACCTTTTATTACTTTTGATTCCGCTTATTTTTCCATATGATACAGCTTAAGCGAATTATCCCATGCCGCCTTGCGCACTTCTTCCTCTGTGATCCCCTTGATCTGCGCCATGGCAGCGATCACATAAGGAATGTTCAGGGAGCTATTGCGTTTGCCGCGGTTCGGTTCCGGCGCCAGATATGGGCAGTCCGTCTCCAACACGATGCGGTCCATAGGAATATATTCTACCGCTTCCTTCAGCTTCTTTGCATTTTTAAAAGTCAGCACGCCGCCGATTCCAAAGTAGAATCCCATATCCAGAAAAATCTTCGCCGTCTCCTTCGTATAGGAATAGCAGTGAATTACACCGCCGATCTCTTCTGCGTGCGCCTCCGTCATGAGATCCACGGTATCCTTCGCTGCATTCCGGGAGTGAATGATAACAGGCTTTTTGATCTCACGCGCCAGTTCCAGCTGCCGCAGGAACCACTTTTTCTGTGTCTCGTGGTCCGGCTCCGGCCAATAATAATCCAGTCCGATCTCTCCCACCGCCAGGCATTTCTCCTTTTGGCACTGTTCCTTCAGCCAGGAATAAGATTCCTCCGTCAGTTCCGCGGTCTCGCTGGGATGTACTCCGATGGCTCCGTATATGTAATCGTACTGCTCCATCAGCTCTAACACTTTCCGGCAGGATGCCAGGCTCGCACCCACATCCACCACCCGGGCAATGCCCTGCCCCGGCAGATCCGCCAGAAGCTGTTCTCTGTCTTCGTTGAATGCATCATCATCATAATGCGCATGTGTATCAAATATCGCAGTCATATAAAATCTCCTCACAGCATATCTATGCAAAAAAAGAACCGTCCCCGGAGCTCCTATGTCTCCAAAAACGATTCTCTCGAGTGCACCGCCAGGGGCTCGAACCCTGGACACCCTGATTAAGAGTCAGGTGCTCTACCAACTGAGCTAGCGGTGCATTTTCTGTGTCGTTGTTGCGTCTCCCGCAACGACAAGACATATATTATCACATGGTTTTCAAGAATGCAAGTACTTTTTGAAAAAAATTTAAATATTTTTTTCGATTTATTTGTACAATAGGTGAAATTACTGTTTTTTACGGGCTTCCTGGCACTTTTTGCAGTAGCCGTACAGCTCTAATTTGTGTCCGGTGACAGTGAAATCTCCGGTATCCTGCTCTAAATGCACATGTGCAAAGGGGCAGCTGGGCAGCGGAATCCGCTTATGACATTCCAGGCAGACCGCATAATGGGTATGTTCCCCGCGGTTCAATTCATATACTACGGTACCGTCTCCCATGAACGTTGTCTTCTCTACCATTCCATGTTCTTCAAATGTTGCCAGAATCCGGTAGATCGTGGATACAGCATAATCGCTGCCTTCGTGATCTCTCTCAATACGATTGTAAATCTGTACGGCGCTGAGGGGCTCGGTCGCTTCCTCCAGCACCTGATACACGCATTTTCTCTGTTTGGTCCATTTTAATCCCTTGGGATAAGAAATATCATTGTGTTCACATTTATGTTCTTCCATAGATATCTGTCCTTTTATATCGCGATCTCGAGAGCGCAGTGCTTTCCACCTCGAAACACTTCGTGTTCCTCGCTGGACGGGCGTCGCCCTATCAAAATTGGATCTGCCTCTTATGCCTGCAAGCAGTCAAAGAGTCAGCTCTCAATTTTGGCACTGCTTGTGCCTACAGCCAGTTTATCACAATTCCTGTCAAAACACCAATCACATATAAAATTCCCACGATTTTCAGATTTTCCTTTTTATCCGGGTTCACGCGGAACAACACCAGCAGTCCTACTCCCGCTCCTACCAGCAATCCGGACATCATGGCTCCAAGGCTGATCACACCACTGATATACAATTGCGTTATGGTCACAGATGCTGCACAGTTGGGGATCAGTCCCACCAATCCTGCCAGCACAGGTCCCAGTACGGGACGGTTCAGGATCAGGCCGGCCAGAACATCTTCTCCCACAAAATGCAGTGCTGTGTTCAGAACAAATCCAATGACTATAATGAAAAAGGTAATGTGAAGCGTATGCTTTACCGCAGATAGAAAAATGCCATCCTCTTCACAATGGCAGTTCTCATGCTCACAGATTTCATGAATGTGCTCTTCCTCTTCATGGTCATTTTCTCCATGCCCGTGAACATGGTCATGAGGATGCATCTTCCTCTCCCGGACCAACAGATCGATCACAAATCCGGCTGCCGCACCAATGGCTGCTTTAGCTCCCAGCACGCCCAGTACAAAGCGGATATCCATTTTCTCCGAAATCAGGATCGGCAGCATCTCATCAGAAGTGGACAGATAAATGGCTATCAGTGTTCCCAGGGTGATCACTCTGCCTGCATATAAGTTGGATGCTGCTGCCGAGAACCCACACTGAGGCAGCACACCTGCCACGCCACCGATCAACGGTCCCATTTTACCTGCTTTACGCACCATATGTGTGGTCTTCTCGCCAGCCTTATGCTCCAGATATTCCATAGCCAGATAGGTCAGGAACAAAAACGGCACCAGCTTTATACTATCTATTAAGGTATCTAAAATAACTTCCGACATAACTCTTACCTTTCCATACTTTCTTTATCAAATGAATACTTAATCATATATTTGTTCTAAATGCAAATGAGTTGCATTTGCATTTAGAACTATAACACATTTTTTCACATTGTCAATATTTTAATTATAAAAAATGCGCTATGCTATGACAAGCTACGAAAAGCAAGAGAATGCCCATCCGGGCAAAAGCCAGCCGGTATACCGTCTTATTATTGCACTTCGATCAATCTTCGATCAATCCTTTTTTCTTCCATGCTCCGCTCCGCCAACGCAACATCATGCCGACCGCACGGCTGCATTCATCTGCTGTCAGACCGATATAAGCACCCACTACCGCCAAATGCAGCTGTATCCCCAGCAGATACGTTCCTCCCGCTGCACACAAAAACATGAAAACAGCTCCGAGGATCACCGGAAATACAGCATCTCCACTGGTTTTCAGTGCATTTCCGTATACCAGATTTGTGACTCGTCCGGCTTCCAGGGCAATGTCAATAAACATCAGCTTCTGCACTAGTTCTACCATACTCTTATCCTGCGTGAAAAAAGAGATCACAACCGGGGCACTGACTGCAAACAGAAATTCTGTTCCCATCGCCAGTACCGCTCCGATCGCCGCAGATTTTTTAGTCTGCTTATCACATATTTCATATTTTCCCGCACCCATGTACCATCCGGTCATAATGGCATTCGCCTGGGCAAGTGCACTTCCCACACAGAAGGATAAATTCGTGATCTGTGCCGTATAGGAGCGGGCAGCCACATTGATTCCTTCTGTATCCATCTGGTTCAGAAAACGAATCACCAGTGTCATCGCTACATTATAAATAATATTCTCCAAAGCGGAAGGTAATCCGATCCGGATGATCTTCCGCAAAATCTCTCCGGAATTTACCCTCTCCGAATATTTTTTTGCAGGGATCAGCCGCCGTACAAAGATCACTATCAATATCAGATTCACTACTTTGGAAATCACTGTTGCGGATGCAACCCCCTGCACGCCGAGGTGGAATCGAAACAGAAACACGGCATTTAATATAAAGTTCAAAATATTACCTGTCACAGTTGCGATCAGAGGCTGTTTCGTATATCCAAATGCACGCAGATATCCTGCCAGTATGGGAATCATCGCGTTCAGTATGCTTCCGCCTCCGACGATCCGCAGGTATTGTACGGCAGGCTCCTTCAATGCCGGTGCAATACCTACCACATACAAAATCCCATCGGAACAGAAAAACAAAAACACAGACATCACAACACCCAGGATCCCATTAAACCATAATCCCAGAGTCTTTGCCTGACAGGCGATCCCCGGTCTGCCCGCACCGATATTCTGTGTCATCACAGCCAGCATTCCCATAGAAACTACCGAATACATAATAATGAACACACCGATATAAGTATTTGCTGTTCCGACTGCTCCGACTGCCTGATCTCCCACAGAAGAAAGCATTAAGGTATCCACCATTCCGGACAACATGTAAAAGATCGTCTCCAGACACAGTGGTACAAATAATTGAAATAATGACTTATTCTGTCCTTCCATCGTATGTTTTATATCCTTTCTGCGGTTCCTATAAATTTGCATTTTCATTTTGTAACTATTCAGAATAGTTCCTTTAGTTTTTACATATTACTACTTTATCTTTGCTAAAACTTGCATTTTTACCACATAAAATTGACTTATTTCTACTTTTATAGTAATCTGACCATAATATCCCCCGATCCACTTCACAGAAAGGCCTGCCTATGTACCCCGAATTAAGAGAAGAACGCATTCACGGAACAAAAGAATTTCCTTTTAGTTGTTATCACCTGCATGATATGCCTGCTTTTTTTCAGATTCCTGTCCACTGGCATCCGGAGGTCGAGATCATATATGTCCGCTCCGGCTCTCTTAATGTCATCATTGAAGGGGAAGAATACGAAGCGGCCGGCGGCTCCGTATTCTTTGTGAATCCCGGTGAGCTTCATTTTATGGGTTCCGCAATTCCGGGCGTAGACTATCATACCCTGTTGTTTCCACTGGAATTTATTTCCTTTCAGACGGACGATCTGTTGGAAACGGAGTTTCTCCTTCCCCTGCGTAACCATGAATTGCTTTTGCATCATAATCTTTCCCATGAAAAAAGCTGTCCTGACATCATTTCTCTCATCCGTGAGATCCTGTCTGTCAGACAGCTTCCAAATACTTTGAGCGGGCATTTCCGATTACGTATTTTATTGTTGTCACTTCTGCAAAAAATCGCTGCCTGCGGAACCATTAACCCGATGGGCTCCAAAAGGAACGATCCGATGCAGCGTGAGATACTGACTTATCTGCAGTATAACTACACGGAACCCCTTCGATTGGAAACCCTGGCAGAGCAATTTCATTTATCCGAAAAATATTTGTCCCGCTATTTTAAGCAGCATTTTCATCTGACTCTGACGCAATACCTGATGCATCTGAGGCTGACCCATGCCTGCCATCTGTTAGAGAGCTCCTCTCTGCCGGTTACAGAGGTTGCCCTGCAGTCCGGCTTCCCCAATGTGAGTCATTTTATCCGCTGCTTTCACAGGACATATCAGATGTCTCCGCTGCAATATCGTAAACAGCTGCCCTATCAATGATCGTTTTCAAGAGCTCTTCTTGCCAGCTCCAGACATCCCATAATGCCCTGATCATCGTGAAGAGATGCCGGCACCACATAATGCTCCATGTCTTCAAGTTCATCCGTTACGATATAGCCATTGATGTATTCCTTAAGCTTCTTGCGGATAAGCGGGAACAACTGCTCCTGGTGCATGACACCGCCGCCTAAAATGATCATTTCCGGTGATACCGTCATGACATAGCCGGTCAGTGCCTGAGCAATGTAATCTGCCTCCAGCTCCCATACTTCCGGACAATCTGCCAGGTCCACTGCTTTCCTGCCCCAGCGTTCTTCGATGGCAGGGCCTGCTGCCAGACCTTCCAGACAATTCTTATGATAAGGACATCTTCCGGCATAAGTATCTGCGGTCCGCTTCGTGATCAGCACATGTCCGGTCTCCGGATGGAGCATTCCGTGATGCAGTTCTCCGTTACTATAAATACCACCGCCGACACCCGTACCGATGGTCAGATACATGACGCACTTTTTCCCTTGTGCCTGTCCGAAAGTCACTTCGCCGAGGACGGAACCATTCACATCCGTATCAAATCCCACGGGGCAATGAAGTGCCTCCTGCATCTGCCCCACAATATCGCAGTCCCTCCAGGCCAGCTTTGGCGTGGTTGTGATATAACCGTATTTTTCGGAACCTCTGTCCAGCTCAATGGGTCCAAAACAGGCAATTCCCAATGCATCGATCCCCTTGTCCCTAAAATAAGCGATCATCTTAGGAATCGTCTCCTTAGGCGTAGTTGTAGGAATCGATACCTGTTCATAAATTGTACCGTTCTCATCCCCAATAGCGCAGACCATTTTTGTACCGCCGGCTTCCAATGCACCCAGACGTAATTTTGCCATATAAACTCCCTGCCTTTCCAGATTCTGTCTGTCAAATATATCCCGAGCTTTTCCTTCGGATTCTGCTCTCTGTGGTTAGTATAGCAAATCCTTTTCTCCCTGTTAATATCAATTTTTATAGAGTTTCTCTCTCTTTTTAATTTTCTCTTTTCCGGGGAATCTTTCCTATGATATACTTGTTATACTGTTCTCAGTTACACACAAATTGCAGGAGGTTATATTACAATGAAAAAAATATGGATCGTCGGTTCCCTCGGTCACATGGGGCAGGCGTTGATCAGGTTGTTAGACATGATGGAATATGAATTATACGAAACCGATAAGGACGAGCTGGATATCACGGATGAACATGCAGTTTCCCTGTTCATGCACCGCAATCGTCCCGATGTCGTCATCAACTGTGCAGGATATCATCCTTCCGCCGGTGCAGCGCAGTCGGAGACAGATATGGCTTACAAGGTAAACGCCGTAGGTGCGAGAAATCTGGCGCAGTCTGCGGAGAGCATTCAGGCAAAACTCATACAGATCTCTACGGATGATGTATTTTCCAGCGCATCCGACACACCCTATAATGAGTTCGATGATGTAAATCCCGTAGGACTGTTTGCAAAATCCAAATACGCCGGAGAGAAATTCGTCATCCAGCTGATGACCCGCTATGTCATTATCCGCAGTTCCTGGATCTATGGCATCGGCAAAGACTTTTTGAATGAAGTACTCGAAGCTGCCGTGGACCCTCAGGTATCCACAATGGAATTGCTAAATAACGACCGTGCGGTACCTACCTCCGCTGCAGAGCTTGCACGCGTGGTAAAATTTTTCATCGACAACGACCATTACGGTATCTATCACGCCGTATGCAGCGGCGGTTCCTGCACACGCCTGGAATTCGCGAAAGAGATCCTGCGTCTTGCCGGAAAAGAGGACCGGCTTACCGTCACAGTAAAAGACGGCACCCCGGAGAAATATTCCGTACTGGATAATATGATGCTGCGTCTTACCGGCATCGAAGAACCCAGTGGCTGGAGAGAGACACTGGCTTCCTACATGAAAGAAACCGGAGGACTGGAATAGTGGAAAAACACAAAGAAGAAAAGAAAAAACTCGGTTTGTCCACCAAAATCTTTATCGCCCTTTTAACCGGTGCGGTATGTGGTGTGCTGATTCATTATTATATGCCGGAAGGGTACTTTAGAGATACGATTCTGATCAACGGTATTCTCTATGTACTGGGCAACGGTTTTATCCGCCTGATGCAGATGCTGGTGGTTCCTCTGGTATTCTGCTCCCTGGTCTGCGGTGCCATGGCCATCGGTGACACGAAAACGTTGGGAACTGTGGGTGTGAAAACGATCCTGTTCTATCTATGCACCACTGCTTTGGCGATCTGCGTGGCACTGGGTATTGCCAGTCTGATCAATCCCGGCGTTGGCTTAAATATTGCGTTGCCGGAGGATGCCACCGAAGTCGCGACCACCCAGGTAGATTTTGCGGAGACGTTGTTGAATATTATTCCGAAAAATATTTTTACCTCTCTGTCCGCCGGAGATATGCTGCCGATCATCTTCTTTGCTTTATTTGTCGGCATTCTTCTGGCTGCCATGGGCAACCGGGTCTCCACTGTGGCGAACTTTTTCAGTCAGTTCAATGACATTATGATGGAAATGACGATTGCAGTCATGAAAGCAGCCCCTGTCGGTGTCTTCTGCCTGATTGCCAAGACCTTCGCAGGTATCGGCTTCGACGCTTTTGTGCCTATGCTGAAATATATGGGAAGCGTCATTCTGGCACTGGCGGTACAGTGTTTCGTGGTATATCAGGTCATGCTGTTTGTGTTCACCCGGTTGAATCCTTTTAAGTTCATTAAAAAGTTCTTCCCGGTTATGACCTTTGCGTTCTCCACTTCCACCAGTAATGCGACGATCCCTCTGTCTATCGACACTCTGTATAAAAAAATCGGTGTCTCCAAACAGATTTCGTCCTTTACGATTCCTCTGGGTGCCACCATTAACATGGACGGTACTTCCATTATGCAGGGCGTAGCAGTTGTTTTCATAGCACAGGCTTACGGTATTCCTCTGACCCCGGCTGCCATTGCTACTGTCATTGCCACCGCGACGATCGCCTCCATCGGTACTGCCGGTGTCCCCAGTGTCGGTCTGGTCACCCTGTCCATGGTACTGACCTCCGTGGGACTGCCTACCGAAGGCATTGCACTGATCATGGGTATCGACCGTATCCTGGATATGCTGCGTACCGCTGTCAATATCACCGGTGATGCCATATGTACCACTATCGTGGCTAAGCAGCAGGGTGCCTTTAATGAGAATACTTTCCGGGCAGATAACTGATCACCTGTTTACAGCTTTCCAGATGGCTGTCACCGTATAAAAAAAGAGTGAAACATTCTGTCTTGTGCTCAAGTGCACCGTCAGAAGTTTCACTTTTTTATAGCTCGCAGCTATTCTATTTCAGTTTATTGAGTTTTGCCCGGTTGGCAATAACGATCAGCCGCATATCCTGTGTCAGAGGTTCTTCCGGATCGATATTGGTATTTACATTTTTTCCTTCGATGATCGCCACCACGTTAATGGAATATTTTTTCCGCAGATTCAGCTCGATCAGGTTCTTCCCGATCCACTGCTGTTTGACTTCCATTTCCACCATAGACACATCCTGGGACAATTCGATAATGTCCATGAAACCGGAGCTTAACAGATTTTTGGCCAGGTGGATCCCTGACTCACTCTCGGGGAATACTACACGGTCTGCTCCTACTTTCGTAAGGATCTTGCAGTTTATCTCAGTGGCGCATTTGGCGATAACGGTCTTTACGCCCAGTTCTTTACACAGCATGGTTGCCATAACACTGGCTTCCAGATGATTTGCCATAGTCACAATGACCACATCAATATTGGCAATACCGATCTGTCTCAACGCTTCCGGATCTGTAACATCTGCACATTTACAGTATGGAATCTCTGAAATTGCCGCATTGACAACTGCCTCTCTGTTGTCCACCGCTACCACCTCTGCGCCGTTCTCTGCCAACTCCTTCGCCACACTTCTTCCATATCTTCCAAGTCCAAATACTGCATAGGTCTGATTGATTCCCATAGTCTCTTCCTTCCTGTTGCTTCGATCTGCTTTATCCGACGCTGATCTCTTCTGTCGGGTTCTTCACAATATTTTTGTTCTTTTTCTGCGTGCTGAATGCCACTACCAGAGATATGGGGCCGACTCTTCCCAGATACATAGTCACGATAATAATCAGTTTTCCCCAAAGATTCAGCATGGAAGTCAGGTTCCTGCTTAATCCCACAGTAGCTGTGGCACTCACTGTTTCATACACAATATCTATCACATCCGCATCTGTCACTGCAGATAAAAGAATCGCAGACAACGACGCAATGATAAAAAACATACCTACAACTGCTACCGATTTATTCACCGCCTGCTTCGGAATATTTCTCCCAAAAAGCTCCGCATCCTCCTTACTACCTATGGTGGCAAACATAGATACCAACAGCACTGCGATCGTAACTGTCTTCATTCCTCCTGCGGTTCCCACCGGAGAGCCGCCGATCAGCATCAAAAGCACCGAAATGATCGCAGAGGTATTGGTCAGATCCTCTTGTGGAATCGTGGCAAAACCTGCGGTTCGCGTAGTTACTGCCTGGAACAGGGATGCCCAGATCCGTTGCGGCACCGTGTAATCCTGCATTGTCAGAGGATTATTGTATTCAAAAATATAAAATGCCGTCGCTCCCACTACAATAAGTATTCCTGTCACCGTGAGTGCTATTTTACTGTGAAGCGTCAGCAGTCTGAAACATTTGAGCTTCTGGCTCCGGATATTTTTCAAAACCCGCAGTACATCCCACCAGACGATATAGCCTAAGCCTCCCAATATGATCAGCAACATCGTGACCAGATTGACCATTGGCTGAAATACATAGCCGCACAGACTGTCTTCCGCCATAATATCCATTCCTGCGTTGCAGAAGGCAGATACGGCATTAAAAATCGAAATCCATATGCCTCTGAGTCCGTATTCCGGCACAAATACTGTCATATACAAAAGAGCGCCGCATCCCTCCACCACCAGAGTACCTATGAGGACCTTGCGGAGGAATCTCACGATTCCGGAGATATTATTCAGATTAAACACATCCTGCAGCATCCACCGGTTACCCAGTCCCAGTCGTCTGTGCAGTCCCATCATCACACCGTACATGACCGTAATGACTCCCAGACCTCCCAACTGGATCAGAAACAGGATCACGATCTGTCCCCAGACGCTCCATGTGGAATATGTGGGAACCGTCACCAGACCGGTCACACATATGGATGTGGTAGCCGTAAATAAAGCATCTATATAAGGAACCGCTTCTCCGGTAGCTGAACTGATGGGTAATGCCAGCAGGAAGCTACCCACTAATATGGCACACAGAAAGCTAAGCATGATCTTCTGTGTCGTAGACAACTGTATTATTTTTTTACTGTTCATAACACACTCCATTCCGCCGATGCTTTATCTCATCAGTGGAATCGCTAATCAAATTTCACGGGTGCAATCCGCAATGTTATGATTATAACACACTTTTAGATAAAAAACTCCTATTGGAGACAGTTTGTTGCCGAATCCATCATAGGAGTTCTCTTCTGATCTTATTTTTCTTCTTTTATACTTTAAATCGGTAGCCCACACCCCAGATGGTCTCGATATACTGAGGTTTTGCAGTATCTTTTTCAATCTTCTCACGGATTTTCTTGATGTGCACGGTAACGGTGGCAATATCACCGATAGAATCCATATCCCAGATCTCACGGAACAATTCTTCTTTGGTAAATACATGGTTCGGATGCTCCGCCAGGAACGTCAGCAGATCAAACTCTTTGGTCGTAAACGTCTTCTCCACACCGTCCACATAGACACGTCTTGCAGTCTTATCAATACGGATACCGCGGATCTCCACGATATCATTCTGCTGCTTCTGGTTGGTTCCCACCAGTCTCTCATAACGGGCCATGTGCGCCTTCACGCGGGCTACCAGCTCACTGGGGCTGAAAGGTTTGGTCATATAGTCATCCGCCCCCAGCCCTAGGCCGCGGATCTTATCAATGTCGTCCTTCTTCGCTGATACCATGAGAATGGGAATATTTTTCTCCTCGCGGATCTTCTTACATACTTCGAAGCCGTCCATGCCGGGCAGCATCAGGTCCAAAATGATCAGATCATAATCGCCTGTCAGAGCGGTCTTCAGTCCCTCATCTCCGGTATTGCAGATATCTACCTTGAAATCACTGAGCTCCAAATAATCCTTCTCAAGATCTGCAATTGCTACTTCATCTTCAATAATTAAAATCTTACTCATAATTTACCCTCCATTTACAGAATGTCCTTGCATCATCGGTTATCATGCTATTTCTGTTTCATTCCTTATTGATTCCTTATTCATTACTTGGTTCCACCCGGCTGCAGTTCAATGTATTTTCTCAGGACAAAATGCATACAGGTGCCTTCACCCTCTTTGGCTGTTGCCCATACATAGCCACCGTGATCCTCGATGATCTTCTTCACAATAGAAAGTCCGATGCCACTGCCGCCCTGGGCGGAATTGCGGGAAGCATCCGTGCGGTAGAACCGCTCAAAGATCTTCTGCAGATCCTTCTGCGCGATTCCCTTGCCGTTGTCCTCGATCTCTACCCGGATAGCATCCACTTCGTCGAGAATACGGATATCAATGTGCCCATTGGGCTTGTCCATATATTTTACGCTGTTACTGATAATATTATTGATGACCTTCTTCATCTGCTCCGGATCCGCGATGACAGCTGTGTCAGGAGATACCAGATTCGAATAGTTCAGCTTGATACCCCGCTGCTCCAGATCCAGTCCGACTTCTTCCACACAGTCGCCGAAATAATCCGCCACGTTGATCCGGTGGAAATTGTACGGGATCCGGTTATTATCAATTCCGGAATAAGTGGTCAGCTCGTTGATCAGACGATCCATATCAATGGCTTTATTGTAGATGGTCTTGATGTATTTATCCATCTTCTCCGGCGTATCTGCCACACCGTCCATGATTCCTTCCACATAACCCTTAATGGCTGTGATAGGGGTCTTCAGATCATGGGAAATATTGCTGACCAGCTCTTTGTTCTGCTTCTCATGCTGGGTGTTCTCTTCCGTGGATTCCTTCAGCCGTAAACGCATGTCCTCATAATTGCGGTAGAGATCACCGATCTCACCCTTGGCATCTGTCTCCAGAACATAATCAAAGTTGCCTTCCTTGATCTTGCGCATTGCCACGTTCAATTCATTGATGGGTTCAAATACGCCCTTGTGGATCCACTGGGTCAGCATCAGGCTGGTGAAGATCAGGATCACTATGATAGCCACGAACATATCGATCAGCAGATGTCTCGAGATCAGCGAATTGACCTTCGTGACGATAAATACGCTGCCCGGTGTTCCATCCCGGAAAGTGAAATCAATCTGTTTTACATACTTCTCCAGTTCATTGTAGAAATATCCGCTGTCATCCGACAGATTCTCTTCACCGTAGGCAGGCAGTTTTTCAAAAATCTTCTGTGCGGCATCTTTATTGCCGGCATAATACATCTTATCACCTTTTCTTACAATAATGTAAGTAGACTTCCGCGATACCTCCTCATTAATATGATCCAGATATTCTTTATCTTCCAGCCTGCTGCTGTCTTCCTTCACCTGGTCCAGCAGCACATAATACGCCTGATCCGTGGTGTTGGTGAATTCCCTGAAATTCTCCGACATCATGGAATAATCAATATCCGTCAGGCTGAAACCCTGAGAGTAATTCATCAGGTAAATGGCAATCATCACAAACGCCATGATCGTCAGCAACAGCGGAAGTAATATAATACTTATAAATGTTACACGAAGTCTGGTTTTAAATTTCATATTATTCTTGCCTTTCAGCAACCTGCAAACTTTCTGTGACTTTAGTGCCGTGTACTTCTGTACACTGTGTAACACAAGTTTGCGCGTGTTAATTTATATTTTATACTTTACTTGCGCTCATTATAGCATGATTCCCACCTCCTGTGTATAAAGGAAGCAGGAATATCATTAAAAAAAAATAAACAAAATTTTTTCATTTTTCTGTTGACATTATTCTCACATCATGTATAATAAGCTTATAAGAAACAGTAATCATTACTATTATTGAGAAAGGGGCTTATCATGGCACTGAAACGAAGCAGACAACGGGAAATGATCAAATCCTTTCTCATGGGACGCAAGGATCACCCTACCGCTGATGTGATCTATTCTAATCTGAAGCAGCAGGATCCGAACTTAAGTCTCGGTACCGTCTACCGTAATCTGACTCTGTTGTCGGACATGGGAGAGATTTTACGACTCCGGGTCGGTGACGGTGTTGACCATTTTGATGCCGATACTTCCGAACATTATCATTTTGTGTGTACGGAATGCGGAAGCGTCATTGATCTGGACATGGATAGTATTGATTCCATCATGGAGACAGCCGGAGAGAGATTTGACGGCCGGATCCGGGGATATATCACTTATTTCTATGGCACTTGTCCCGCCTGCACCAGGGTTGCTACGAAGTCCTAGTTTTCTGAATGAAAACGGACTTCGTTCCATAATATATTTGTGCAGATAAAGCACACGCAAAAAGAGAAAACTAAAAACAAAACATTTCATTTGAGAAAAGGAGAAAAAATTATGGCAAAGTATGTATGTCAGGTATGTGGTTATGTTTATGAAGGTGATGCGGCTCCCGCAGAGTGCCCCATCTGTCACGCTCCCGCTTCCAAATTCACCAAGCAGGAGGAAGGTAAGACCTGGGCTGCTGAGCATGTAGTAGGTGTAGCAAAGGGTGCTCCCGAGGATATCATTGCTGATCTGCGTGCGAACTTCCAGGGTGAATGCTCTGAGGTTGGTATGTATCTGGCAATGGCAAGAGTAGCTCACAGAGAAGGTTATCCCGAGATCGGTCTGTACTGGGAAAAGGCTGCTTACGAAGAAGCTGAGCACGCTGCAAAATTCGCTGAGCTGTTAGGTGAAGTCGTAACCGATTCCACCAAGAAGAATCTGGAGATGAGAGTAGATGCCGAGAACGGTGCAACCGCAGGTAAGTTTGATTTGGCTAAGAGAGCCAAGGCTCTGAACCTGGATGCTATCCATGACACCGTTCATGAGATGGCTCGTGATGAGGCAAGACATGGCAAGGCATTTGAGGGTCTGTTAAAGAGATACTTTGGCTAAGCTACAAGCCATGCAAGGATAAAATAAAAAGTCACTGGGAGGACATTTATGTACTTCCAGTGACTTTTTATTTTAGATTTATACGGCGACAGCCCTTATACGGTTCCGGAGATCACCAGCGTGCTGACGCCGGGGTTGATCCCCCACGCTCCTGTAACGGGATCCTGGGTGTAAGTCGCTGCGGGTACGGTAATACCTCCTGCAGTTCCGGTAAATAATCCGGTAGTCGTATCATACGTATAGTTTGTTCCCTCTGCCCATGCAGTTCCATTAAAATTCACAGTCAGATTCTCCAATACGGGATTAAAGGTATCTGTGATCACGACACCGGTAGCTGCATCTGCTGCCGTATTCCCCAGATTCTGTATCAGGAACGTATACGTCAATGTTCCATTCTCTGTCACGGGTACGGGACTGACGGACTTTGTGATCGTAAGAAGCGGTCCGCTTACCGCATTTACTGTCTCGTTCACAGTAACAGGAGTGACCCCTGCCCCGGCAATCGTCGCCGTATTCGTAATGGAAGCCTCTGCTGCCAGCGGTGCATAAGAGTTCACCTCAGCCTCATAGGTAAGTGTCACATTACCTCCCGCAGGCACGGTAATTCCCGTGATTGTCAGAGGAGGGCCTGCCGTTACAGCCGGTGTTGCCTGTAAAATTCCGTTTGCATAGTATTTTACGGTCCCCGGAATATACGTCAGAGGTGTCAGTTCTCTGGTATTAAACAAATACTCTCCCAGATTATCCGTTACTGTAATTCCATTAAATGCTGTAGTGCCTGAGTTCACAATGCTGATCACATACGTCACATTTTCATTCTGCCCGTAAGTATCCCGCACTGCTGTCTTGGTTGCAGACAATACCTCCGTGATCTCACCCACTGCTATATTGGAGTTTGTAATCTCATTTCCATAGCGAAGCTGTGCCTGGTTCGTAAATCTAGCCATATATTTTTGTATCCTTTCATTGTATTTGGATTTACTATAATATATGACTGTTTTTAAGAAAGTTGACGGATTCTGTCACTGCATTTCTTGACTTTCCTCTTCCACCTCCGTATGATGGAATCACAAGCATTCCCTTGCGCTGCCCCGGAAAACAATGAGGATTCAACATGAAGAAAAAAGTATTTAACATCATCCAGATCGGTGACAAAAGTAACCGTCTGAGCCGGCTCTTTGATATTTTTATTGCTATCGTTATCTGTGCAAATATTCTGGTGACTTTTCTGCAGACCTTTGATGAGCTTGCTTTTTTATTTCCGGTATTTCATGTGGTCGAGGTTATCACTATTCTGATCTTCTGTGTGGAATATATTCTGCGGATCTGGACTGCGGACTATCTATATCCTGATAAAAGCGAGTTTCGCTCCCGGCTGCGGTTTCTGATCTCCTTCGACGGGATTATCGATCTGCTGACAATTTTACCCTTTTTCTTCCTGTCCGGTATGGTCATCTTCCGGATGCTGCGGGTGGCGAGGATCTTCCATCTGTTCCGCCTGAATGCACGGTATGATTCCTTCAATGTCATCACTACGGTATTGTATGAAAAACGCAATCAGATCATTTCCTCCGTGTTCATCGTACTGATCCTGATGCTCGCCAGCAGTCTGTGCATGTACAGCGTGGAACATGATTCCCAGCCGGAAGTATTCCGCAATGCCTTCAGCGGCATCTGGTGGAGCATGTCAACGCTGCTCATGAAGCGTTTTGTCAAGTGCTTTTTTGAGTTATTGACGCAAATTATCGTGAAAGTGCGAAAGTGCAAAGCGCAAAGGGTCTGCGTTTTGCACTTTCAGCTTGCGGGTTCGGGTGGCTGCTTCTTCTTGATGAAGTTGTACCATTGACCG